>OLFX01000573.1_pt1 | contig 56070 bp, 46 predicted proteins | sample 1605091 | NCBI WGS metagenome assembly OLFX01 (sample SAMEA3888906, study PRJEB22519) | human gut metagenome | biome: human gut; feature: human-associated habitat; material: faeces | place: Denmark | collected 2012 | reverse complement strand
TTGCCGCTGATGAGCGTGGCAGTCTGCCTTTCGTTGAAGCCGACTTTAAGGCAGAGCTTCTCCATGTACACCAGTTCTTGGAACAGCGGAAACCATTTCTTGGCCTTTTGGATGATGGATTTCAGAAATGACACTTCCTTTTGGTGTTCCGCTTCCTTGTCCGCCATTTCCCTGCGGTGTTTGGCTTGCAGTTCCATCAGTTGGCGACTGTGTTCCTCCTGCTGCCGTTCCATCTGTTGTTGCAACAACTCAATGCTTTCGCCACGGGCGGCGACCTCGCCTTGCAGGGTACGGTTGTCGGTTTCCAGTTCTTTCAGCTTTCCGCTGCCCAAAAGAGAACCGACCTTTGCCACGAGTGCCGTCTTCGCTTCGGTCTTGGCGGCTTCCAGCTTCTCCGACTTGATTTCCTTCCGCACTTCGTCAAGCTGTCGTTCCGCCTGTTGTTGTTCGGTTTGTAGTTGTTGCACATTGGCTTCAAACTCTCCCGTCTGCCGTTTCAGGTCACGGTAGTATTGGGCAGTGGTGGTGTGCCGTGCTTCTGAACCCCGTATGCCACGCTGCAAGCCGTACTTCGACATCGCTGCGGCATAGCTGTCGTGGTAGGCGGCAAGCCTTTCTCGGGTCAGGAGGTCATCGGCGCACAGGCGCACGGCGTCGGCTTTCTTGCGGTAGGTGCGTTTGCCCTCCGTCTGCTTCTTCCTTGCTTTCCTGCGCTCTCCCGTCACAATCGGCACGACCGTTGCGTGGATGTGCGGCGTGTGCTCGTCCATGTGCAGCACTGCCGAAACGGTGTTCTCCCTGCCGAATGTGCGGTGCAGCCATTGCAGGTTGTCATCGCACCATTCGGATAGTCTGCCCTCGTCCTGCACCCTCGCCATGTCCTCGTGCGTACCCGAAAGCACGATGCGGATTGCCCTCACTTGGTCGGGCGTTATCTTCCGTTTGATGCCCGCCGTGCGAATGCGGTGGCTTATCGCTTCGGTACGGTCTGCCACGCCGTCGGGGAACTGCACCAGCTCACGGTTGAGGTGGGTGCGTGTGGGGTCTGCGTTCTTGGGCGTAGTCTTGCGTTCGATATGGTCGGATGCGCCCGTGTCAGCCGACCCTTTCGCCTTGTTGATTTGGATGCTGATATATCCCATGTTCGTTTCTTGTTTTTGAGGTTGTACAAACTTGTTTGTCGGTGTCCGCCTGTCTGCGGTCATAGCCGCACGGGGCAAGCGGGGATGTCCAGAGGGGTGCAACCCCGCTGGCTCATTGGGGTGTTTTTAGCATTAGCGTCAGCGGTGCGTGAAGAAAACGCCCTAATGAGCTATGGCTTTTTGTTTCCAAAAGCCTGCGGCAGTGTCGGCGGTGATGTCGGCTGTTGTCGGTCGCCTTTTTCTTTTTGCCACGATGTGGGCTTTTCCTTGTCGGTCGGCAGACCGGAAGTCCGTCCGACCAGCCTGCGGATGGGCGGTGTTCACTTCTGTTGCTTTCCCTGCGGACTTGTTGAGGGGTGAAAATCCGATGAATTGATGATTGGATAGCCTAATATACTGACAACTAATAGAATAACCTTTCATCAGCGTTTCATCAAACTGCTCGCCAAAAGAAAAGTGATGTGTAAGGTTGTATCCGCTTTCTCTTTTCATCAGCCCAATCCTTTTGTTGAGTGTTTGATGAGGATGTAAACCGCTGTTATTCTTTCTGTTTATATATGATTTCATCATTTCATCAAAATGTCAGAGCATTTCCAACTGTGATTTGCTTACCGTGTAGTAGCGTCCAATCCTCCTGACGGGTGAGTAGCGGCATTCACGGTTGTAGTCATATTGGTAGGTCGTGTAGGAAAGCGAATTGGATGCAGGAGCCAGCTTCCAGCACTCCTGCACCACTTTCCGGACCTGCGACTTCTCCACCTTGACTTGCGAGCAGACGAGCAACGGGATGATGTCATTGAGGCAAAAAGAAACAGAACTGACATCCACGCTTGCCATGATGTCGAGCAGCAGTTCAGCCATCTCTATCTCCAAACGGTTGCGGTTGCTTCGGATTATCTTCCGCAGGGCATCCGTTTCCAGCCGCTTCGGGTCGAACCACATGCGGCTTTCCTTTTCGGTGAATAGCTGCCTGTGTTGCAGGAAATGGAGAAAAGTGGGTATCTCCGCTTTCAGTTTTTGCAGGAAGTCAGTGTCATCACTCCGCAGCGGCACAATCTTCCGCACCCAATAGCGTGTCTCCCCTGCGTCAATGATGACGGGCAGGTGCTCGTTGTTGGAGCAAAGCACGAACTTGGCGAAGAAGCCTATCTCGTCACGGTCTTTGCCTTTCGCCTCCACCTTGTAGGAAAGCGTGGTGCTGAGGTTCTTCAACCGTTCGCTGTCCTCACGGCGGTTGAGCAGCACCTCGTCCACCATGATGAGCAGCTTGCCCGCCCAGTCGGAATTGAACTGGCTGCGGAAATCCTCGTTGGTGTTGAACGTCACGTTGTTTTGGAACACGGCTTTCAGAAAGTTCAGGAACGTGGTTTTGCCCGTGTTCCTCTCTTCGGACACGAGCAAAAGGATGGGCAGCTTCTGAACAGGGTACAAATAGAGCAATTGCAGGTAGTCCATGCCCAACTCGTACTGTTCGCCGAAGATGTGTTCCACCAGCGAGCGGATACAGGGGAAATCGCCCTGCACGGGAACATGGCTTATCGGCTCGTAGAGGTTGAGGAACTTGCCGACTATGGGCTTGTAGCCCACATGGTCGGGTACGGTGCAGAAGCCATCATACTTCGGTATGCCCGCCATGTAGTCCTTGCCGTAGTCCTGCCGCAGGGTCTCGGAGTTCCATGCGATGCGCTTCCTCACATAGCCGCCGTCGATTCGGGGCTGGTTCACAATCTTGTAGAGCGTTGTGCCTACACGGATAAATTCTTCTTTCTTTTCCATATCTCAAATACAGTTTTTAGTGCCGCCGACACCTTGTCGGCAAGCGGATTGAACATGGGTGCAAAGCTACGGCAGGACGGCTAAAACCTTGATACGTAAAACTATGCAGAACGGAGCAAAAGAAACTGACAGACAAGAAAATACAGCATAATAGGAAATATCAGTTATCCAAAGGCGAAAAGAAAAAAGCCCGAAGAAGCGGAATGTCCCACTTCTTCGGGCAGATGGCATTGTGTGAATGCACGGGCGTATTGATACGTAACTACACCCGCTAACACTTACATGTTGTACTATTGCCTAACGAAAGCCAAAGCATTTGTCTGTCTTTTCGCAAGCACAGCCTTTCCAACAGGACGTTGCGTACCCTTGCGGCATTGGGTGTATTGATACGGAAGGCAAGTGCCACGACCATCGGTAGGGCATACGTTGCCGCATAATAACCGTTGGGCAGCCTCATACGCTTTTCAACATCGTAAGGTTGCAACACTTCGCTTTTGTACACGGCTCGGATAGCAGCACGGAGTGTCGGGGCGATTACGTCGAACAGTCTTACCAATTCCATTTCGCTCATCCAAACATTAGTGGCATCGGACGGCACGGCAACCCTGCCGTACCCGTCCATCGTGATTGTTGTCCGTTTCATATCCCTGCCACTTTGATGTTACCGAAAGTCTGGTTCAGTTGGTTACCGAAAGCCGTCAAATCGTTACCTAACTTCTGCGTGGTTATCTTTGCGTAAATCTGTGTGGTCTTGATGTTTGTGTGTCCTAAAACACGGCTCACGCTTTCAATCGGCATGCCTTTGCTGAGGGCTAATGTGCCGAATGTATGGCGGGAGCAATGAAAGCTGATTTGCTTGTTTATGCCACACTCGCTGATAACCTTTTTCAGCTTCTTGCAGACATTCCAATAGTTGATTTCGCCGAAAACCGAATTGTCCTTTTGGAACGGTCTGTACTTTCCGATTATTTGCAACGGAATGTCCAGCAGCTTCACTTGGAACGGGATGCTCGTCTTGTGCCGCTTGGAGATAATCCACTTCTCGCCGTTCACGTCCATAATCTCGTCCGTGGTCAGTTCCCTGATGTCTGCGAAGCTGAGTGCGGTAAAACAGGCAAAGACGAACAGGTCTCGGGTGAAAGCAAGCGTGGCATCGGAAAACTCATGCTCGATAAGCTGCCGGATTTCTCCCTCCGTAAGATACTCCCTTTCCTTCACGTTGGGCGTGATACGGAACTGAGCAAACGGATTTCTCGGTATCAGACCGTTGTAATGCGCCCGTGAAACGACCGTCTTGACCCACATGCAAGCCAGCCACACGGAAGCATTCTTCAAGCCTTGCTCCGTTGTGAGAAATACGGAGAACTCCTTGATGAAGTCGGGAGTAAGTTCCAGCATGGACATATCACTGCGTTTGTAGAACGACTTGATGAACGCTGCCACATAGTTCCTTGAACGTACCATCACACGGTAAGACCCCATGCAGCGGTCTTTGCCGACACGTTTCAGGAACTTGGCGTTCTCCTTGTCGAATGCGCCGAGTATCGTTTCATACTCGCAGCCGATGCCTTGATAGGCGTTGCGCACCATTTCTGCCGTCACAAACGCCTCACGGTCGGATATGCGCTGGTAGTGCTTGATGATTTGCGCCTTGATGTTGTCAAGCGCAAGGTTCGTTTCCCTTGCCTCCAAACTCTTGCCCTTGGCACGGTTGCCCTTTGCGTCCCAAAGCTCCTTTGCGATGCTCCGTTTGCAACTGAACTGCGCCACCGTTCCGTTGATTGTAACCCGTCCCATGATGGGGACAATTCCATTCTTCTCCTTGCTGCCGTTCGCATAGAACAGCACGCGAAATGTGCTCCTTGTCATACTCGTTCTTTTTTTGGTTGCAAAACTATAAATCAACGAGTTAAACCTTGACAAGCAAACCTACGCAGAGCGCAGCAAACGAAACGGCGACTGTTAAATCTGCATTTCTGACGGGTAACGATTAGGAAACCGTTCTCTTTCTCCAATCCGCTTTGAAACGCTATTCAGCCCTCTATCCAACTTCCGCGATTTTCTCCTAACTACTTAATTCACAGATTACATTGCGTTAATCTGCCGAATTTTGGAGGTTTTTCCACAGATTTTCCGTAAGTTTGCGGAAAAATTTCCCCCATGGACGAACTTTTCTATTCGGCAGTTGATTTGCTGAAACAATTGATAGCTACACCGTCGGTAAGCCGCGACGAAGCTGGTGCCGCCGACGTGATTGAAAAATTCATGCGCGACAATGGCTGCATGCCCGAACGCAGCGGTAACAACGTGTGGTGCAAGTCGGCCGACTTTTCGCCGGCAAAGCCAACCCTTCTGCTCAATTCCCACATCGACACCGTGAAGCCGGTAGCCGGCTGGACGTACGACCCTTTCCAGCCGACAGAGGATGAAGAAGGACGGCTCTACGGATTGGGAAGCAACGACGCGGGAGCTTCGGTGGTCAGCCTGTTGGCAAGTTTCTTGTGGCTTACACAACGGCCTCAACCCTACAACCTGATTTTCCTGGCTTCATGCGAAGAGGAAGTGAGCGGACGCAACGGCATCGAATCCGTGCTGCCCATGCTTCCGCCTATCACAGTAGCAATTGTGGGCGAACCTACGGGCATGAATCCTGCCGTTGCTGAAAAAGGCCTCATGGTGCTCGATGGAGAAATAACCGGAGTATCGGGTCATGCCGCACGCAACGAGGGAGTAAACGCTATCTACAAGGCCGTACTGGCTGTAGAAACACTGCGGACACTCTCACTGCCCAAGGAGTCTGCCTATCTGGGACCGATGAAAATCAGCGTCACACAAATCAACGCCGGAACACAGCACAACGTCGTGCCCGACCTCTGCAAAATCGTAGTAGATGTCCGCACCACGGATGCCTACACCAACGAGGAAACACTGGAACTGATTCGCAATGCCGTGCCCGACTGCACGCTGACTCCGCGCAGCACACGTCTGCGCCCGTCGTCGATAGCCGCCAATCACCCGATTGTGCAACGGCTTGTATTTGCGGGTAAAACTCCGTTCGGCTCTCCCACGCTGAGCGACCAGGCTCTGATGCCGTTCCCTTCCGTGAAAATCGGCCCGGGCGACTCAGCCCGCTCGCACACGGCCAATGAGTACATCCGTCTGGAAGAAATCCGCGAAGCCATTCAACTCTACACAACGACACTCCATCAACTCAACATAGTTTAATACGCAAAACAAAATGCCAACCAACCAATATTTAGCCTCTAAGCCCCGATACGAAATTCTTGATGGTCTCCGCGGCGTTGCAGCACTTACCGTCATCATTTTCCACCTGTTTGAAACCTATTCCAAAGGTCCGGTTTTCCAGATTGTCAACCATGGCTACCTTGCCGTCGACTTCTTTTTTGTCCTTTCCGGATTTGTGGTAGGCTATGCCTATGACGACCGTTGGGATAAAATGTCAATCGGCAGTTTCTTCAAACGCCGTCTGATTCGTCTCCACCCGATGGTGGTGGTCAGCACACTTATCGGCGCATCCTTTTTCTATCTTCAGGATTGCGATGCGTTTTCCAACATATCCCAGACCGGCGCAGGAAAATTCCTGCTCTGCATTCTTTTGGGCATTTTGATGATTCCTGCCGGTAAAAATCTGGATATCAGAGGTTGGGGAGAAACCAACGGATTCAACGGACCGAACTGGACATTGACTTATGAATACGTAGCCAACATTCTCTATGCTTTCTTTTTCCGCCACCTCGGAAAAGTGAGCCTGGCAATACTGGTCGGCCTCTGTGCTATATTTACTCTGAACCTGACACTGAACTGGGACATTTTCGGACTTTGGGCAGACCGCACGGCACAAGCCTATACGGTCATCGGCGGTTGGAGTCTGACAGCTCCGCAAATTCTCATCGGATTCACCCGCCTGCTTTATCCGTTCCTCTGCGGACTGCTGTTGTCGCGAATAGGGAAATACATCACCGTGCAAGGCGGTTTCTGGTGGTGCTCCCTGCTTCTGTTGGTTGTTCTGTGCACCCCCTACATGGGCGACAGCATCAACATTCGCGACGGCATCTATAATGCGGCGTGCATCCTGTTCATATTCCCGCTGATGGTAATGATTGGAGCAGGAAGCCGTATTTCTGGAAAATTCAGCACAAAGGTCTGCAAATTCCTCGGTGATATCTCCTACCCGGTCTACATCGTCCACTATCCGTTCATCTATTTGCAGGTGGCTTGGGTACGCCATAATCCCGAAGCGCCGCTCTATCAGCACGTATGTGTAGGCGCAGGTGTTTTCTTTTTCTCTGTTCTTCTTGCCTATTCACTGTTGAAATCATACGACGAACCTGTCCGCGAATGGCTCAAGAACAAACTTTTCAAAACTGTCAAACAAACGGAAAAACGATGAAAACTCTGATAACCCTCTGCCTGCTTCTGTGTCTGTCGGCACCGCACGTTCAGGCACAACTCGTCACGGGTGCCGATTTCAGTTGGCTGACGGAACAAGAAGCCGAAGGCATCGCTTTCAGCGACAGCAACGGCAACAGCCGCGACTGCGTGCAACTGCTTAAAGAAAACGGCATCAATGCGGCGCGGTTTCGCGTTTGGGTTAACCCGACGGACAATTGGTGCAACGCTGACGATGTGACGGAAAAGGCACGACGGGCCAGCCGGGAAGGGATGAAAATAATGATTGACTTCCACTACAGCAACTCATGGGCGGACCCGTCAAAACAATTCACACCGGAGGCGTGGACAGATTATGACATCCATGACCTATGCACGGCTGTCTACAACCATACGCGCGACGTACTCGGCCAACTGAAAGCCGATGGAATCGCCGTCGACTGGGTTCAAGTGGGCAACGAAACCCGTGGCGGCATGCTCTATCCGTTGGGTAAAATTGAGAACGGCGAAAATTTTGCATGGCTGGTCAATTCGGGCCACGATGCGGTAAAGTCGGTGTTTCCCGATGCCAAAGTAATTGTGCATGTCGACAACGGTTGGGATGCCGGACTCTTTGACTATGTTTTCGACTATCTCACGGAACATCAGGCTCGCTACGACCTGATTGGAATGTCGCTCTATCCGGTCAATACTTACGACAGCCAGTCGGCCGACTATTTCCGCACGTCACAATGGAAGGGAAAAGCCGACCTGTGCCTGCAAAACATTCGCCGCGTGGCTGAAAAATACGGTAAAAACGCCATCATCTGCGAAACCGGCGTGCCTAACGCCTACACAACCGAAACGCTTGCCAACAGCCAGACATGGGAGCAACGGTGCAGCAACGATGCTTTTGACTATTACACTTACATGCTGACAGAACTCGCCCGCACTCATCAATGCGAAGGCATTTTCTATTGGGAACCGCAATGCTACGGCAACTGGAAGGCATACCCGATGGGAGCATTCCTAAGCAACGGCTCGCCCAACGGTATTTTCGATGCCCTCCGCAACTTCCACGACCAGTCGGGCATACGGCAGATTTCAACCGAACCGGACTGCCGCCTCCGCCTGTCAGGAAAAAAGCTCTGCATTACAGGAAAAGCCGCGGTAACATCGGTGACTGTCTATGCCCTGTCGGGCACACCCCTGCTTCAAACCCGTCCTGACACCTGCAAATGCAGCCTTGACCTTTCGCCTTTCGCCGGACTTTATCTGCTGACGGTGAGCACCCTCTCCCGCACATTCAGCCAACTACTGGCAATATAGGCTGACAACAAGACAGCACTATCTATTTTCAGAAAAGAAGGCAAAACGAATATAGAGTATATTATTGCTTTTTTGTTATATAATTTTCCAATTACATTATTGGATTTACTATCTTTGCAAAAAATAGGGAAACGACCCGGAATGAAAATCCGACAAGTTTGGCTTTCCGATTTCGGCTTTCACTATCTTTAAATAAGATAGGATGCGGTTCGGGATAAAAAATATCTGAAACAAGTTTCGATATTTTGTTCTCCTCTCACCTTGCACTATCTTTACACGAGACATGCAACTATGCGGAACAAACCCATTACGGAATGTCCGCCATTTTCAATCAAACGATTATTCAAAAAATTATGGAAAAAATCATATTGACAGGCGACCGTCCTACCGGCAAACTTCACCTCGGACACTACGTCGGCTCTCTGCGCCGCCGTGTGGAACTTCAGAACTCAGGCGAATTCGACAAGATTTATGTCATGATTGCCGATGCACAGGCTTTGACCGACAACGCCGACAATCCTGAAAAAATCCGCCAGAACATTATCGAGGTAGCCCTCGACTATCTTTCTGCCGGACTTGATCCGGAAAAGACTACGATTTTCATACAGTCGCAAGTTCCTGAACTCTGCGAGCTGGCGTTCTACTATATGAACCTCGTGACCGTTTCACGCGTTCAGCGCAACCCGACCGTAAAAACGGAAATCAAGATGCGCAACTTCGAAACGAGCATCCCCGTAGGTTTCTTCTGCTATCCTGTCAGCCAGGCTTCCGACATCACTGCCTTCCGCGCTACAACCGTACCGGCCGGCGAAGACCAGGAACCGATGATTGAGCTGACACGCGAAATCGTAGGCCGATTCAACAACATCTACGGCAAAACGCTTGTCGAACCGGAAATCCTCCTGCCCGACAATGCTGCCTGCATGCGCCTTCCGGGTATCGACGGCAAGGCAAAGATGAGCAAATCGCTCGGCAACTGCATTTACCTTTCCGATACGGCAAAGGAAGTGGCAAAGAAAGTAAAGAGCATGTACACCGACCCGCTCCACCTCAACGTAAGCGACCCGGGACACCTCGAAGGCAACTGCCCGTTCATCTATCTTGACGCATTCTGCAAGGACGAGCACTTTGCAAAATACAACCCGGAATACAAGAACCTTCAGGAAATGAAGGACCACTACACCCGTGGTGGTCTGGGCGACGGCACAGTAAAGAAATTCCTCATCAACATCCTTGAAGAAACGCTCGCACCGATTCGCGAACGCCGTCAGGAATGGGAAAAGGATATTCCTGGCGTATTCGATATCTTAAGACGTGGTAGCGAAGAAGCTCGCCGTGTGGCAGCCGCTACGCTCGAGGACGTACGTCGCGCCATGCGCATCAACTATTTCGAAGATGCCGACCTCATTGCCGAACAGGCCAAGAAATATCAGAAATAAGGGAACAATCCCCATCCATACACATCCGTCGCCGGTATGCGCCCAGCCGCACACCGGCGACGCTATTTTTCCTATCAGATTACAGCTAAAGAAATGGCTAAAAATCCAAGAGCCGATATACCTTTTTGTCGGCCTCCGTGTGATACTGGTAGTGCCACCACTCATTCGGCAGAGGATACATCCCTACACGCTCCATCAGCCCATACAGAAACTGCCGGTTAGCATAGGCTTCTGTCGACAATCGGCCGCTTTCTAAAAATGCCTTGTCACAATCCGTATGTGCCAAATCGCCGAAAAAATCATACGGTGTACCCATATCCAGCGGTTTTCCATTCTCAATTATAGTCAAATCAACAGCCATGCCATAATTATGGAAACCGGCCAAATCATTAGGATTAGCTATATATGGCTCCATCGGTGTGCCGGCCACACTGTCGAACATCAGTTTTTGAATGCTCAACGGACGTGCCGCATCATAGATGACAATCGAACATTCGGGAAACTCAGCCTTCAGCAACCGCTGTGCCGCAGCGATCTTTTCTGCCACCTCGGGCAGCAGATAGGCTTCATGCAAATCGCCATACATGTTCTGATGCATAAAATTATCAGTAGATGCATATTTCAAATCTACCAAAACCGAAGGTTCAACTGAACGAATGTTCACCAATCCATAGGCTTCAAACTTTCTATTCAAATTGTCCATCATAACAATCCATAATATAAATGTTTGTTGTAAAGATACGAATTTTACAAATTCACATGCTGCCTATACAATCATTGCAAAAGCTCCTAACATGTTAAAAAAGACTAACGTTTAACTTTTCTCAATTATTATTTCCTATTACTCAGGCGATTCTGTATCTTTGAAAAAGGAAGTATATCCACATTAACACAAACTCTATTAACATACTATATTATGGGTCAGGATAATATAAAAAAGGACTACCAACTTTTGCTAAAAAAACTCATACGGGAAAAACTTTCACGACTAGGGTTTATTGTTCTTATCATCGGTATTGTTTCTTTCGGAGCATATCTATGGTTTGGAACAAAAGGCGAGGAATATGAAGTGATGAAGGAACTTGCGCTCTCTCTGATAGGTTCAAGTGTTTCAGTGCTGCTTATCGACATCTTGCTCTCGAATTTCCTGCGTGAAGAGACCAATCGGGAACTTTCCGACATCTGCAAAAGCCTCTACGACGACTCCGACCCGATGCTCAGCGACTTCAATCAGAAGCGTTTGGAAAATGTTGTAAAAAACTCTCTGGCGAATGTGGCAGGCGGCCCCTATACCGACAATGTATTGCTACCTATCATCCGCCGCTTCACGCGCAGCGTAGGTTTCCGTTCCAATTTCAACTATCAGGTCACCATGCGCATGAGCAGCAAATCTTTTCCTAAAGCCACGATGCCTATTATCAATCAGAAACTGCACTACCAGAAACACGTATTTACCCCTCTTGACATCGAATACAAACTGGTATGCGTTTTCTCTTTCGGCGACCCATTCAAAGTTGACATGAAAGCTGACGAAATTGCCTTTTTCTGTGAGGAAATTCCGTACCCAATCGAAGAACTGCTACGTCAGGCAGACATCGAATGCCGGGATGACTTGAATTGGGATGAAGCCATCGTAAAGGCATTCCGCCTGAGACTGTCTATCGGTAACCATACAAACGAAAATGTCTCTACAGAAATCATCCGGAACAATGGTTCCATTTCGGCCATCAAAATCAGCTCGCCCATTCCCGACGATGCATGGTGCAATTCGGAATTTGAAAAATTCCGGAATTTCAAGGCACAGATAGACTGCTGCTATCCTACACGGCAAAACTTCTTTTACTGGAAATTTGCCGAACCCATTTTCAAACTCTCGAAAGGCTCGGCTACACGTTTTTCATTCTCTTTCGACGAGTCGTACCCCGTCAATCTCAACGACGTGCACTGGGTCAGCTATTTCTCGGAAACTCGCAAGGACCAACAGAATCAGGATATGGAGAAAGAAAGCGATTCCAACAGAATCTCTTTCTTCGACCGCACACTTGAATTTGACTCCGACGACACTCATTTCCCCGAATCCGGAATTTACATCCATTGGGGAAAATCCTGAATAACACCAAACAAGAAATTCCTGATTGGAATTATTATTGACACACATAGACAAATATAGATAAATCAGGGAATGGCATTGATTTTCAGCGGAAAGATTTCCGGCAGATTCCGAAAATCGGTAAATTAGCATCAGTCAATATCCGCAACACCAAATCTATGTCATATGAAAAAGCTATTTAATTTATTTCTCATCGCCATTTTTCTGAACTGTGCCGGCTCTGCCGATGCGCAGTTTCTTAAGAAATTAGGGAATGAACTGAAAAAGGCTGCCACGGAAACACTCAAAGAAGCCACGAAAACCGACACGCCCCAACAAAAACAGGTTAACACACAGGCTCAAAAAACGACTTCCGCTGCACAGCCTTCACAACCGGCAGGACCAAGCATGCTTACTTGGAACGAAAAGTCGTTCAACGTACCACGTATCACGCCAGAAACAAAACTGATCAATGTACCGGAATTTTGTGAAATCTCCGCTGTCCACAACGGAGTGTTTTCAGTTTACGACACCGACCGCATGCTCTATGCCTTCTACCTGAAAGACGGACGGAAACTGTTCGACTACAGGTGGCGGAGTGTTGACAATTCTTTCACCGTACCCCGCTTCGACAGCGGCGCATGCGTGGTGCGCTCTACCCAAAAGCGCGGCACATCCTATCCGCTCTGCATTCTCTATAAAAACGGTCATGTCAAGGAACTGGGAACACAATATGTATTTTCAACCCAATTCGTTAACGGACTGGCACGTATGCAGAAAAAGAATGCCGACATGTCAACCGTATGGGTGTATGTCAACACAGAGGGTCACGAAGTTTTCCCGCAACTGAACTCTTCCACCCATTCCACCTTTATCACCGAAAAGAATCCTATTGCACCGCTTTCCGAAGGCTTACGTGCCCACTACGACAACAAGTTAAAGAAATGGGGCTATATTGACGAAAAAGGCAACATCGTCATCCAACCGCAATTCGAACGGGCCCGTCCGTTCAGCGAAGGCATGGCAGCAGTAGCCAACGAAAAATTCAACCCCACATGGGGGTTCGTCAACACAAAAGGCAATATGGTGCTGAAACCTGCATACCAGGGACGCATCAGTGATTTCAACAGCGGCTACTGTTGCTGGCGAGATGAAGCCAACGGTGTGGACCGCTTTATCGACAAAACCGGCAATGCTGTCAAAAGTTACCCATCGGCAACGCCTTTTGAAAGCGGTTATGCTTTCGTCTACAAACAAGGTTGGGATGAGGACAAGTATTTGACAGTCATCGACCAACGGTTTCGGGAAATAGGACAGACACCCAAATTCTATATTGACAAGAATGACCTTACACCCGACGGCATCCTGTGGGGTGAAGCCGGTGTGGCTTCGATAGGTAACGGCGGCGACCCCTATGTAATAATGCCCGATGGCAACATACCTATCCGTTTGTGGAGTCTTGACTATAACCGTCGCGCTCACGGCAGCATCGGAGAGTTTACGTCCGACTATATGGCGTTGGTAGAATCGTACGACAAGAACGACAATCCACAGTACGGATTCATCGACCCATTGGCACAATACGTTCTATTCTTTAAAAAGCAATCATCGTTTTCTCCATCCACTACGGTCACAGTTCCAAAAGAATTGGAGCTTACCTATGTTTCGCGTGACACTACCGTTATCGATTCCGTGTTACAGGCAACCAACATTGCAGATGTCGACATCCAATGGCTCATCCGTAACAACATCATCCGTGAATACCTGTTTTTCTTCCCACCTGTCAACGGAAGTCCCGGACCCAATATTCCTCCTGCCGACGATGACGAAGAAGGCGAACCTCGCTATGAACAGGGAGGAAACAAGGATATTCCCGACAGCGGCACTCTCCCGCCCGTGTTGCCGTCAGGTATCGATCCGTCAGTTCTTGGCAATGCCCTTAAGCAAACTCCCCGTCCGATTCCTCCTGTATTCGAGATTTTCCAGCCCGATACTACTGCCATCGGACCTACGACAAAAGAAGAACCGACCTACCGCGTAACCACTGTGGCCGATCCAAAGAAAGGCGGAATAGTAAAAGGCGCGGGCCTCTATAAATTCGGCGAGACATTCTCCATAGAGGCAATACCCAACGAAGGCTACACCACAGGACGCGTATTCTGCTCTTCGGGCTATTTCAACAATGGCAGCTCGCTGGAAAACATCACAATGGAAGGCGAAGATTTGGAATTTACAGCCACCTTCATCAAAAACGACACCGTCAAAGCTGTCGAAGGCTCGAAAATTCTGGCAGGGAAACACCGATTCGGCCAAACCGGAGCGGAATTTGTAGATTGTACCGTTTATCTGGAACAAAGCGACACTATGAACATCAGCACTCCCTACGGCGAAAAGACCTACGGATTCCTGACTGCCATCATAGATGCTGACCGCACCTACAATATACAAATGAATGAAAACGACAACATCAGCATGAAATTCTTCTTCGTACCGATGCGCATTTCGGGCATGATTGTCGACGACAACCGCAAATATCTGGTACTCGACGGCGGACAATTAATGGTTGGAGGTGTCAATATGCAGATGGAAAGCATGATGGAAAGCATGTTCCTCAATTTTATCATGGCTTTCAACGGTGGCATGCGAGCCACCATTTCCGACGGCCACTACCGCATTGAAATGATTAATGAAGACGAAACGACCGGTGAATTCACTCTCGGTATGCTTGAACGCTTTTCGCCAGAATACGGTTGGCTTCTTGCCGACGACTCGCGGATAAAGAACGGAAACGAAAAAATAGGTACAGGGCTTTCTGCCATCTTCAGTGCCGCCCGTCAGCCAATGTCAATGCCATCATGGCTTTTCCGCGGATGCCGGCTGAAGCTGTCTGACAGGCAGGATGTACTCTGGACCCCACCGGCAACATGGTATGAAAGCAACAGCCTGTTCTCCACCATTACACAGACATTGCTCAATGCCATGCGAAACCTCAACAAACCTGCCAACTAATTTCCAACTAAAGCAAGAAACTGCACATTATTTTCATGTGCAGTTTCTTTTTTTATTTCCATTGCACATATTATCTTTGTGATATCAAAATAATATCTCAAAACACAACACACATGAATACAAACGAATTCAATTTCAAGGGTTTTCGGATGAACGGATTTCTCGCTCTGTTCATTTTCTTCTTTCTGTTGGCGGGAGCGGTTGTCGGATGCTTTTTCGCAGGCGGAATCTTCTACATTTTGGGTGCCGTATTGGCGGTGCTTTGGATTATTCTGAACTGCGGCTACATGATGCTCGAGCCTAACGAGGCACGCGTCATGGTGTTTTTCGGGAAATATAAAGGTACGTTCAAGGAGACAGGCTATTTCTGGGTAAATCCGTTCATGAGCACCAAGAAATTGTCGCTGCGCGCACGAAATCTTGACATCGACCCCATCAAGGTGAACGACAAGATAGGCAATCCCGTCCTCATCGGCCTTGTTCTGGTATGGAAACTGAAGGACTCCTACAAAGCCATGTTTGAGATCGATGCACAGACCATGGCGAGTGCAGCCGGAACAACCGAAAACGGAAAGACTACGGGCAGCACCGTGGCTAACCGCATGAACGCATTCGAAAACTTTGTCAAAACACAAAGCGACGCGGCGCTGCGTCAAGTGGCAGGACAATATGCCTACGACGACAATGAGACAGACGCCGGCGAACTCACCCTGCGCTCCGGTGGTGAGGAAATCAACGACCAACTGGAACAGAAGCTGAACGAACGCCTTGACATGGCAGGCATCGAAGTCGTGGAAGCACGCATCAACTACCTTGCCTACGCTCCGGAAATTGCCGCCGTTATGCTCCGCCGCCAACAGGCTTCGGCCATCATCAGTGCCCGCGAAAAAATTGTGGAAGGTGCCGTATCGATGGTTCACATGGCATTGGACAAGCTGTCGAAAGACGACATCGTGGAGCTCGACGAAGAGAAAAAAGCGGCCATGGTAAGCAACCTGCTGGTGGTACTTTGCGCTGACGAAGCCGCACAACCTGTAGTTAACACCGGAACGCTGAACCATTAAATTCGGAATCTGTCGCTGAATGACTAAGAAAGAGAATACCACCAAAAGTTTCGTACTTCGCATTGATGCCGCTACGATGGAAGCCATTGAAAAATGGGCTGCCGACGAATTTCGCAGCACCAACGGACAGCTCCAGTGGATTATCAACGAAGCCCTGCGCAAAAGCGGCCGGCTGAAAAAGAAGAAATCCACAGAAGCAACAAACGAATAACTTCCACCATTTTCAGCCATCGCACCATAGAACAAGGCATAACAGCCGTCAAAAAAGTTATCGGTTAGAGAGAATCACCCGACTCGCTCTAACCGATAATTTTATCCACGAAACCTCATCGGCTTTTACCGAAAGGACAACTTACACCCAGCACTTGGCTGCCTGTAAGTCGAAAGCAGAAAACGGAATTTACTTGAATTTTAAACTCAGACACAGCCGAACTTATTTTCTAAAATACAGAAATGAACCAACATGCGGGACAACTTGTTTTAAAAAAACATAACCCGATAGACATCCAAAGGAATTGATAATAGTAATTAAAAAGAATATGAAATTAATAATGAGTGACCGCCCTATTGCTATTGAAAATTTCAATAATACAATGGTGGAATTTATTGATTTGTCGAAATTAAAAATATCAAACTGTGTCGGGTGTTTCGGTTGTTGGACACGAACTCCGGGCAAATGTGTGATTCGTGACGATGCGACTAAAGTATATCCACTTATTGCATCAAGTAAAAAAGTGATATATGTGAGCCGCATTTGTTATGGAGGATATGACAGTGTGATGAAAACAATGATTGAACGTGCAATTCCCGTGCAACAGGCTTTTATTCGCATACATAATGGAGAGACACACCATTTTCAGCGTGCCGTTGCAGAAAAAGATGCCACAATCATTGCCTATGGCGACATTGCTCCGGAAGAAAAAGCCATTTTCCGACAATTGGTTGCACGGAATGCCCACAACATGAATTTCAAGAGCTATGAAATCGTATTTACCACCGAAGCCGCTGTTGAAGAAGCGGTCAAACAATCTGTAGAAAAATGGGACGAATAATGATACTGAACGGTAGCCCCCGCGCTCCTAAATCTAACTCAAAACGCTATGCTGAGATTTTCTCAAAATACAGCCGTTCTGAAACCGATACTTTTATTGTGACCAAAAACAATCATCAGGAATTATGTTCAAAAATGGAGGAATATACAGACGTCCTGTTTGTCATTCCTCTTTATGCAGATTCCCTGCCTGTTGGATTTTTGAATTTTCTCAAAACCCTTGAGAAGCATCCACCGACACGCAAACCAATCATTTCCGTATTGATAAATTGCGGTTTTTTGGAATACAGCCAAAACGATGTCGCTATACAGATGTTACAGTTCTTCTGCAAAAAGAATGGTTTCAGCATGGGTTCCTTTTTGAGACTTGGAAGTGGAGAAGCCATCTTGGACACTCCGTTTAGATTTATTGCAGTCCGTGCTATCAAACAGTTTGCAAAATCCATATCACAAGCTGACTACCGTTCATTCCAAACAACAATGCCGTTAAACAAAAAACTGTTTCTATGGGCTTCTTCCCATTATTGGACACGATATGGAAAAAAATTTGGAACTACCAAACGCCAAATGCAAACTATGCAAATAGAACAGTGAAAGGAAAAACGGGCGACCTACTGATGAACAAGTCTTTTATGAAATTTGCTGCCGACGGCTTTCCAAGGTATCTGCCGGCGGGAAGCTATGGCAAGAGCCAATAGATAGGAGCCGATGGTAATGACAAGGAAGGTGATATAGAACGTGGCAATAGCGTTGGTAGCATTGTCGGCAAAATAGTGCTGGCGCAGAATCCAACGTTTCAGGAAATACATATAAGGCATGTGGAGTGCCATAATGGCAAGTGAATTTCTGCCGAACGATGCCAGCAGACTGTTCAGATGCGTAGGCTTGGAAAAATAGCGCACGTTCAGCAGCAAAATAATGGAGGCCAATGCCCCGCCATAGAAAAGTGCCGCATTGGCAGGCAAGTAACTGCACAGCACGTCGAAACGGAAATTATTCACCCGACAGTAGACCACCGTACCGGCAAACGCCAACGCCGCCCCTCCTAGCACCCAGCGGTTGCGGGTGGGCTTCGTCCATTCCTTTTGCTTCATAAATGCGCCCAGACTGTAGAACGGCAAGGCATAGAACGACTGCCGCAAGTCGAGCGGTAACTCCACTTTCCAATAGTAGAACGTAAGTCCGATAGCAAATGTGATGGCAAGCAGAATACGCTTATCCTTCACCAACAGGTCGAGCAGATAATAGACCACGGAAATATTGAACAAGGCAATCAAAAACCACGACGGCCCGACAATAGCCGAGGGGAACCACCACGAAATACGGTGTAGAGGCTTCAGCCATCCCCCGCCCTGCCACCAGAACAACGCGGCAAAGAAAAGCGAATAGAGGGCAAACGGAATGATAAGCAACCGGAAGCGGGTCCACACGAAATCGCGCTTCTGCCGATAGAACATACCCGAGAGGAAAAAGAAAAGGGGCATGTGGAAAATATAGATTTCCATGTCAAGATAACCCCGAAGGTGCGCCCAAATCACACAAATAATGCCGACACCTTTCAATACATCAATCCGTAAATCACGATCTTTCATACCTTCTTCAAAATCCGCCGCGAAGGTACGCATTTTTTTCATACCCAACGTCATAGCCGACAAAAAAATCAGCCGGAACGACAGATTCGTCCCGGCCGAATGCATTGTTCAAACCGCCACAACAAAAAAAATGAATTCGAACAAAGACCGATTTAAGTTAAACGGCCAAAGGTTCATGAGCCGCTTGTGAATAGCAAACTTCAATAATCGGTTCACCAAGTACATTTTCAATAGAAACAAGCGTATCGATAGTGAAATTGTGAGTTCCACGCATCCATTTGCTGATTTCTGATTCATTTTTTCCAAGACGCAAGGCAAGGTCTTTTTGCTTAAGACCTTTTTCTTTCAGTATCTCGTGAATTCTATCCACTATCCGAAAAGACAAATCAACCATACGTCGTGCTTCCGGATTAACCTTCCGACGTCTTTCCTCGATAATGCTACTCTTTCTCATTTCGCGTGAATTTTAAGTCACCAACAAGATCTTTATCTACCAAAATAATCTTACCATCCCTTATGCGTGAAATAATGAAGCGACTGGTGTCTATCAGCATTTCCACATATGGGGCAAGAGTCCCACTGTTTTGCCAGGAATCAGCATCTTTGATGCCTCCGTTTCCAAACACAAGAATTTTATCCGAAATCCTTAAACAGTACAAGCGAAGTTTGTTTCCAACGTCGATCGGAATTACTCCGACTCCATCTCCATATCTTCCTTCCGGGCGGAAATAGCGCTCTAAAGCACCGTTCTCTCCTATTTTATCAAGCCACGCAATGATAATGTCGATTTCATCGTCATATTCACAGCCGACAGGAAACTTCTCGAAGAAACGTTCAAGTTCTGAGAGTTCTTCTTCGTCCAGATGAATGCTATAGAAGTTTACAGCATCGTGTTCTTCAACCAATTCTATGGTATATTTTTGCTTCATATTAACTTAAAAGTTAATTCTATTGCAAATATACGATTATTCTATTAAAACAAAAAACTTAACTTATAAATTAACTATTTTAAATTACTAAAAAAGTAAAAAGAGATGCAACACATTAAGTCACATCTCTTTTCCATATATTTTTATAAAATTCCCGTTATTTCTTCTCCCCGCTGAGCAGCGATTTGTAGAGTTTGTCATCGTTGATGACGCGTAGGGCTTCGGTGAAAATATTGTTGCGGCGGTTCACGATGCGGAAATAGGCTTCCATGTCGTAGATGTCGCGCGCCACAAGAGCCTTCACTACAGTTCGGAGCATTTCGCGGCTAACGTTGAACTGCTCTTCGTTAAACTTCACGCTGTCGCGTTCGCCGGCTTCAGTCAGCTGTTTCAGCAAATCGTCGCCGACAACAAAATCTGTTTCAAACTTGTCGACGGACGGATATTGCGCCTTCAGCTCCTTGCGGGTACTGTCGACATATTGCAGCACAAACTGGTTGAGTATGCCTTTAGCCACAAGGTCGCGGTAGTAATCGCTGTATTCCGTCGTGTCGAGCGGCACGAAAACGTCAGGCATAATACCGCCTCCGCCATACACTACACGGCGGTTTTTCAACGTGTAGCATTTCAGCGAGTCGGCAAACTGAATGCTGTCGGCATTCGAAAATTCGCCATGCTTGTAGCGGTCAACGATGTCCATTTCATAGTCCTCACGGTCGCCGGGCTTATACGGTTTCTGTATGCAGCGGCCTGAAGGCGTATAATAGCGGGCAATGGTCAGTCGCACCATCGTTCCGTCGGGCAGGTCGAGCGGCTGCTGCACAAGTCCTTTTCCAAACGTGCGGCGGCCTACCACCACTCCACGGTCCCAGTCCTGAATGGCACCGGAAAGAATTTCGCTGGCGGAAGCCGAAAGCTGATTGACCATAAACACCACCTTACCCTTGCGGAAATCACCGTTACCAATAGCATTGATATCGGTGCGCGGACGGTGGCGACCTTCGGTGTAGACAATCAGTTCATCGCGGTTAAGGAACTCGTTGGCAAGCTGTGCGGCAATGTCGAGATAACCGCCGCCATTGTCGGTAAGGTCAAGAATCAACTGCTCCATGCCCTGTTTCTTCAACTTCTTCACCGCATCCTTGTATTCCTGGAACGAACTGCGTGCAAAACGGCTCAAACGAATGTAGCCGGTCTTGTCGTCGGCCATGTAGGCAGCATCAATACTGTAGACTGGAATATCGTCGCGCGTCACACGGAACTCCAGCAACTCCGGCACATTGCGGCGTTTTACCTTAATATTGACTACCGTTCCCTTCGGGCCACGCAAACGCTTCATGATGTCGCGGTTCTTCATCTTCACGCCGGCAATCACCGTGTCGTTCACCTCCACAAAACGGTCGCCCGGCAGGATACCAACTCTTTCCGACGGCCCGCCGGCAATGGTCTGAATCACATAGAGCGTATCCTTCTGCATATTGAACTGGATACCGATGCCGCTGAAGTTGCCGTCAAGCGGTTCGGTCAGTTCCTTGGTTTCCTCGCGGTTGCTGTACGACGAGTGCGGGTCGAGGTTCTCAAGCATGCCGCGGATGGCATCCTCCACCAACTTGTCCTCATCGACCGTATCTACATAATAGTTGGCGATAGCAGCCTCTACCGCCGACAGTTTCTGCCGCGGCGACATTTCGCCGTTGCGCCAGGGAGTCTGCGCCGTTGCCAACAAAGCCCCGGCTGCCAACACGCAAAGCGGCAAATATTTTCTAAATTTCATCATTGTCTTTTCTATTTAATTTCGGGTAAAACCATTCCCTTCGGAAGCAAAGCCGACACATCGCGACCGTAGCTGATAAGTTCGCGCACAATCGACGAACTGATATGACCGTATTCCGGCAACGTGTAGAGCAGCACCGTTTCCAGTCCGGAAATGCTGCGGTTCACCTCCGCCAGGTTCTTTTCGTATTCAAAATCCTGAATCATCCGCACGCCACGAAGCAGGAAACGTGCCCCACACTCACGGGCGGCATCGACAGTCAGTCCGTCGTAGGAAATCACTTCCACCTTCGGCTCGTCGGCATAAAGGTCGGCTATCATGCGTATACGCTGTTCTTCGGTCAGAAACGAACGCTTGTTGCGGTTGACTCCGATTGCCACGACAATCTTGTCGAAAAGCGGCAATGCACGGTCGACTATCGAGGCATGGCCTATTGTATAAGGGTCGAACGATCCCGGGAATATTGCAATTCTCTGTTCCATTTTTTAGTGTAGCAAGTCCTCGTCGTCTTCAACCACGAGGTTATCAATAATAAACAACTGGCGCTCCATAGTGTTCTTGCCCATATAGAATTCCAGCATTTCTTTCACTGAGTCTTCCTTACGCAGCGTCACCTGGTCGAGACGCATGTCCGGACCGATGAACTCGCGAAACTCTTCCGGAGATATTTCACCCAAACCTTTGAATCGGGTAATCTCGGCATTGCTGCCCAAACGCTCGATGGCTGCCAACCGTTCTTCTTCCGTGTAGCAGTAGTAAGTATCGACCGGAGCTTCACCCTTCTTTGCCCGTCCCTGCCGTTTGGCCGTCTTCTTGTTGCGCACGCGGAACAACGGTGTCTGAAGAATATAGACGTGGCCTTTCTTTATCAGGTCGGGGAAGAACTGCAACAGGAACGTAATCATCAGCAGACGGATGTGCATGCCGTCGACATCGGCATCCGTCGCGATAATCACCTTATTGTAACGCAGTCCGTCGAGTCCGTCCTCAATGTTGAGCGCAGCCTGAAGCAGATTGAACTCCTCGTTTTCATAAACCACCTTCTGTGTCTTGCCATAGGTATTCAGCGGCTTACCGCGCAACGAGAACACCGCCTGGGTTTCTACGTTGCGGATTTTTGTAATGGAACCCGTTGCGGATTCACCCTCGGTGATGAAAATCATCGACTCGTCGCGGCGGTCGCCCTTCGGGTCGTTATAGTGTATGCGGCAGTCGCGCAGCTTGCGGTTGTGAAGACTTGCCTTCTTCGCACGCTCGCGCGCCATCTTTGTCACGCCGGCAATAGCCTTGCGTTCCTTTTCCGATTCCTGTATCTTTTGCAGCATGGCTTCCGCCACATCGGCATGCTTGTGCAAATAGTTGTCGACCTGCTCCTTGATAAAGTCGCCGACAAACTTGTTGACACTCACCCCCGACAGCGGATACGGTTTTCCTTCGGAATCCAACTCCGGAGCCATCGTCAGCGAGCCCAACTTGATTTTTGTCTGACTTTCGAACGTCGGTTCAATCACGTTGATGGCAATTGCCGCTACCATACCGTTGCGGATATCCTGAAATTCCATATTCTTTCCATAGAATTCCTTGATGGTACGGGCTATGTGCTCCTTGAATGCACTTTGATGCGTACCTCCCTGCGTAGTATGCTGTCCATTGACAAAAGAATAGTATTCTTCGCCGTATTGCGGACTGTGGGTAAAGGCAATTTCGATGTCCTCTCCTTTCAGATGCACAATCGGATACAAACCGGGAGAAGTCATCTTGTCGTTAAGCAAATCCTCCAGACCGTTACGGCTGATGATACGGTGGCCGTTGAAATAAATCGCTAGTCCGATGTTCAGATAGGTATAGTTGCGGAGCATCGTTTCAATAAAGTCGGTACGGAAACGATAGTTGCGGAACAGCATGTTGTCGGGCTCGAAGAAGATAAACGTACCGTTCTCCTCCTCCGTCGGACGTGTCTCGTCGCTAACCAGATTACCCTTTTCAAACACAGCCTCGCGCATCTCTCCGTCGCGTACGGTACGGGCAATGAAACGGGTACTCAAAGCATTGACAGCCTTGGCGCCGACACCATTCAGACCGACACTCTTTTTAAAAGCCTTCGTGTCATACTTACCTCCCGTATTCAGCACCGATACGGCATTGACAAGACTACCCAAAGGGATGCCACGACCATAGTCACGCACCGAAACGCGCAACTCGTCTTCCAGCTGGATGTCAATCCGTTTGCCGGCTCCCATCTTAAATTCGTCAATACTGTTGTCGACAATTTCCTTCAACAGCACATAGATGCCGTCCTCCACTTGCGAACCGTCGCCCAAACGACCGATATACATACCCGGACGCGTACGGACGTGCTCCATGTCGCTCAAATGTCGAATATTATCTTCGGTATACGCTACCGCTTCCGAAACCTCTTCCTGCAGTTCTTCCGCCTGTTCGATTATTTCTGCCATATTCTTTACTATTCCTGACAGACAGATATTCTGCTCTGCCTATCCCCTACAAAGATACAGATTTACGCCCTAAATTCAAAATTTTCGGATTTTTCTGTCCCAAAAGCCGAAAGACAGACACCGAAACGCTTTGAAAATACAAAAGAATTCGTTACTTTTGAGAAACACTGATTCAGTTAGGACAATTGCCATGAAAGTAGAAACAGTTTGTAATAATATTGTTACAACTTTATGATATTTTCGCAAAAAATTCAGACTTTATGAAACGGAACAAACTTGAGCAATATTATTTGGAAAGAGACATCAGTTGGATGTATTTCAACCGTCGCATTTTACAAGAAGCCTGTAAAAGCAATGTGCCGCTATTGGAACGCCTTTCTTTTCTCGGCATCTACTCCAATAACCTGGATGAATTTTTCCGTGTCCGTGTAGCTTCACAGACCCGCATCGCCGAATGTGCAGGCAAAGCGGCTGCCAAGGAGCGCAAGCACGCCCAAGAAGTAATCAAGGCGATTGCCAAACTCAACAGTTCCTACACAAAAGAATATGAGGAAGCCATCCACTCCGTCATGGCGGACCTCCGCAAAGAAAATATCTGCCTGATTGACCATACGGAAGTAACCGACGAACAGATGGAAGTCATCCACTCTTTCTATGAAGAACGGCTGAGCGGACAGACAATTCCCATTTGGTTCTCGGCTATCCGCGAACTGGACTACGACTCCGACGAAAGCATCTATCTGGCAGTCAAACTTGAAAAAGCTGCCTCAAAAAAGAGCTACGACTATGCCTATCTGGAACTGCCGGTAGCTTCCTGCGGACGCTTTATCCTGCTTCCGGAAAAAGACGGGAAAAAGTATCTGATGTATCTTGACGACATTGTCCGCTGCTGTCTGCCATTAATCTTCCGTGGACTGGGATTTACCGGATTCGAAGCCTATGCCTTCAAATTCACCCGCGATGCCGAGATGGAAATCGACAGCAACATCGACAGCGGAATGCTCCAGCGCATATCGAAAGGCGTGAAAAGCCGCAAACGCGGAGAACCGCTGCGCATCATCTACGATGCATCCATGCCCGACGACCTGCGGAAACGCGTGCTCAACAAATTGGAACTGGACCGATATGACACAGTCGTCAGCGGCGGAAAATACCACAACCACAAGGACTTGATGAAATTTCCGGACTTTGGGCGAAGCGACCTTAAATACCCGAAATGGCAACCCATACGCAAACCGGAATTGGCAGAACAGGAAAGCATACTGGAAGCCATACGGCAGAAGGACCGCTTTATTCATGTGCCTTACCACGACTTTTCATCTTTCCTCCGTGTCCTGCAGGAAGCGGCTGTCAGCAAGAACGTGAAAAGCGTAAAAATCACACTCTACCGCCTTGCAAAAGAGTCGAAAGTAGTAAAGGCGCTAATTGGAGCAGCCCGCAACGGCAAAAAGGTGACCGTAGTCATCGAACTGCTCGCACGTTTTGACGAAGCCTCCAACATACACTGGTCGAAAAAAATGCGCGATGCCGGCATCAATGTCATCTTCGGAGTTGAAGGCTTGAAGGTTCACTCGAAAGTGGCACACATCGGCATGAAGACCGGCACAGACATCGCCTGCATCAGCACCGGGAACTTCCACGAAGGAAATGCACGGGCATATACCGACTGCATTCTGATGACAGCGTCACCGCGAATCGTGAAAGACGTTGAGAATGTGTTCAATTTCATCGAACGCCCCTACCGTTCAACCAAGTTCAAGGAACTGATGGTATCGCCCAATTCGATGAAGGACAACCTGCTGGCTCTCATCAATGCGGAAATCCGAAACAAACAACGTGGAAAACCTGCCTATATCAAAGCGAAGGTAAACCATATTACAGACCCAATTCTCGTTGAAAAGCTGTACGAAGCTTCTTCGTATGGCGTTAAAATCGACCTTGTTGTCCGTGGAAACTGCTCACTGATTACAGGCATTCCGGGAGTCAGCGACAACATCCGCATCAATGGCATTATTGACCGCTATCTGGAGCACTCACGCATCCTGGTGTTTGCCGCCGGAGGTGACGAAAAAGTGTTTATGGGTTCGGCAGACTGGATGCCGCGCAACCTCGACAACCGCATTGAGGTGGCAACTCCGGTCTATGACCCCGAAATCAAGCAGGAACTCATCCGCATCGTGGATGCCGGACTGAAGGACAACTGCCAGGGACGCATCGTGGACGGACGAGGCCTCAACGAACCTTGGACAAATGAAGGCGACAACGCGCCTTTCCGCTCACAGGAATACCTGTACAACTATTATCTCGAATGTAAGGAAAACTATAAAACAAAGAACAATGGAAAATAAACCAATCTATGCCAGTTTTGCCGCCATTGACATTGGTACCAACGCGGTAAGACTTCTGATAAAGCACATAGACGAAACAAAAGGCACTCCAATTTTCACCAAAGAAATGCTGTTGCGTGTCCCAATGCGTCTGGGTTTCGACGTTTTCTACGACGGCATAATTTCGGAGAAGAAAGCCAAGAAAATGCTGCGGCTGATGAAGGCATTCCGCCAGTTGATGAAAATCTATGATGTGGAAGACTACCGGGCTTGTGCCACATCCGCCATACGCGACGCAAAAAATGGCAAGGAACTAACCAAAAGAATAGCCGAAAAAACCGGCATCAACATTGAAATTATCGGCGGTCAGGAAGAAGCGCAGATGATTTACAACAACCACGTAGAACAGATGGAGGACCGCAAAGGCAACTACATGTATGTCGACGTGGGCGGTGGTAGTACAGAAATCAACATGTTGTCCGACGGTGAACTCGTTTTCTCCCATTCCTATAACATCGGTACTATCCGCATCCTCAACCAAGCCGTAAAGGAAAGCGAATGGAATGCACTGAAAACAGATGTCACAAAAATCGCCGAACAGTATCCGGAAACGAACATTATCGGTTCGGGCGGTAACATCAACAAATACTACAAAATGGTGGACGAAAAAGACAGTTCACGCCAACGTATGCCGATAGAATCACTCAAGAAACTCTATCTGCAACTGAAAGACATGAGCGTAGAAGAACGCATGCGCACGTTCAAACTGAAAACGGACCGTGCCGACGTTATTGTTCCGGCCGGAGAAATTTTCACAACAATTGCCGACATTCTGAAATCGTCGTTTATACTGGTTCCCGTTATCGGACTTTCCGATGGTATCATCGACGGCATTTATGCAAAGCACAAGCACCAGCAACTTTAACACACAACCATAGAGACAAGCAACGCCGCCCGCAAGGACAGCGTTGCTCGTCTTATATATCAGTTTTTGACAAAGCGAAATAGTTGTTCGGCAATTCGTGCCGTGCCCCGCACATGCCGGCAAAGCAGCCAATAGCCCATACGGCACATCGCTGACAAAAGCCAGTTACCTCGAGCCCGCTCCATCACCTGACGATACAGTTTCCGACCGGCATCATTGCCTTCGCATGTATAAGCCCCTGCCAACATAATCCGCTTATATTCCAACGAACATAGCAAACGGTTTGTATCCTGTCGACCGGCTTTTCTTACGGCCTGTTCGGCGGCGTCTACAGCCTGTTCCCAGACACCCTCCTTTTCACTAAACGAATTGCCTGTAATGGAATCGCCATGCGCATGAATCAGCACCAACGGTTCCTGCGATTTTACTTTCTTCAAACGATCGGTTACCAGCAACAGACGTAACCCCAATTCCCAATCGTTCCAAGCCTTAACCGTCGGATTCCAGCGACCCGCCTTTTCCAAAACAGAACGACGTACAATATAACGTTGAGTTGACAGAAACGAATGGAATATGGAAGAATAGATGAAACCCACAGGCGAAGGAGCCTTCTTTATTTCCGAAGTGCCGGAAGCCCACTGAATTTCTACATCCGTATAAAAAATATCCGTCTCTGGAGAACGACGGATAGCATCAGCATAACGCTCTACCAACTCCGGTCGCATTTCGTCGTCGGAATCGAAAAACATCACCCATTCCGTATCGACGTAATCAAGCCCTCTGTTCCGGGCTGACGTTGCGCCTGGAAAATCTTCACATCCCACCGTAACTCGAAAACCGTCCGTTTCTTGCTCCAGCTTAAACCGCTGCAACAATTCCATTGAGTTGTCAGTTGAACCGTTGTCTATAAGTATGACATGCAACGGCCGATACGACTGCTTCACAACAGACCGCAACGTACGCTCCAACAACTGTGCACGATTATAGACAGGGATGATTATTGATATTTCCATTTTTCTCCACACACTCCAATTCTTCGGAGTTTGACAATTTAACGGCGATTCTGTCCAGTTTATTTTGTAGGACAAGCGGAATTACTGTAATTTTACCGAAAAAAGAAAACGGCAATGAAAATTTTATTCGTAGGCGACAAACAACATGTACACAACTGCCTGGCAGACGCGTTAAAACGTATGGGACATACCGTAACGGTAGCGTCCACGGAAAAATCCGGCTACATTCCTGAGAGCGGTATCAATCTGCATACTCCTAACGGTCTGTTTGGCTCCGCTACTCTCCTGGCACGTGTTCTCTTCGCCTTGCCGCGAATGAAAGGTTACGACGTTGTAGAAATTACGGGCACATATTTCCTTGACCTTCCATTGCCAATGGTACTCAAAGTGTACAACTTTTTACGGAAACATAATAAGAAAGTGGTTATATCGGCATTGGACACTGACTTTTATTTTGTAAAAACCTGCTACGAAGGGATGCAACTCCGCTACAATGAATATTTCTACGACAACCGCCTGACCCCTTACAGCATCAACCATAAGAAAGAAACTCAAAAATGGCGTTCTCTGGCTATGAAAAATTTAGCCCAAAGAATAGCACGCACGGCTGACGGTATCATTGCCTGCATGCCGGAATTATATTCCGCCTACATTCCACCCCATCCGACAAAAACTTTTTATATCAACCTCCCGGCACCTACGACAGCCATTAAACCCGCGTCCATTGATAATGAACCGGAAAAAGTGAAGTTCCTTATCGTCATGCAAAAAGACATCAATGCCAAGAAAGGCAGGGATATACTGTTGGAAACGGCAAAATCCGTATGTCAGTCACATCCTGACAAAGCAGAACTCATTGTCAAAGAGCAACTGACGTATGACGAATACTGCGCGTGCATCAATTCAGTCCATGTAGTACTCGACCAAATCTATTCGCTCACACCTTCGCCGGAAGCGATATTGGCTATGACCTACGGCAGGATAGCCGTTTCCGGAGCCGAGCCCGAATACTACGATTTTCTTAATGAATTGGAAAACCAGCCAATTATCAACGTACTACCTGACACTAAAGACATAACGGAAAAATTGGAATGGATTATCGCCAACAAGCACGCTCTGCCCGAAATGTCACTAAACAGCCGAAAATTCGTTGAAAAATATAATGACAGCGAGAAAATAGCCCGACAGTATCTCGACACGTGGCAGAAACTCTAACGACCACCATTCAGAGAAAAAACAACAATGACACACAATAAAAAAGACAAGTATTACTTATTGTTTTAACAGCAAATTAATTATAATTTTACAACAAAAAACATATGAAAATACTCTTTGTTGGAGACGCTAGTAACTTACACAACTGTTTAGCAACCGCTCTTCGCAGAATGGGACATCATGTTATTGTCGCATCAAATGGCAGTCGTTGGATGAATACAAACCGGGACATAAATATAAATCGCAAAAGTAACAGTTTATTTCATACACTCATCTATCTTATACGATTAACTCTTGCCCTTCCCAAAATGAAAGGGTTTGATGTCGTTGAACTTGCCAGCCCCATTTTTTTGACCCTTAAACCTCAAAAAATAATGTGGATATACAAATATCTTCGAAGGCATAATAAAAAAATAGTATTATCTGCCCTCGGTTCAGACTACTACTATGTCAAAATGTGTTGTGAACAACAAGGACTACGTTATAGTGATTATTTTTATAATAATGAACGTACTCCCTATAACATAAATAACACAAAAGCCACTCAACAATGGCTCACAACATCCATGAAAAACTTCACACAAAAAATAGCAGAAGATGTTGACGGTATCATTGCATGCCTATTTGAATATTACACAGTGTACACCCCACTTTTCCCAAAAAAAACTTTTTATGCAGACATACCAATTGACATAAAAGCCATAAAACCAAACTACATCAAACAAGAACCGGCTAAAGTAAAATTTTTCATCGGTCTGCAAAAAGGAAGAATGGAAATAAAAGGGACGGATCGTTTGCTTTCTGCTGCAAAAAAAATATGTCAAAAATATCCAGAACTAACAGAGTTAACAGTCGTTACAAATATCCCTTACTCACAATATTTAGAACAAATGAAATCTTCTCATGTTCTCCTTGACCAAATTTACTCATACACACCTGCCACAAATGCATTGCTTGCCATGGCACATGGATTAATAGCCGTTTCTGGAGCCGAACCTGAATATTATGATTTTATTGAGGAAAAAGACAATCACCCTATCATCAATGTTTTGCCCGACGATAAGGATATTTTTCAAAAATTAGAATGGATTGTACTAAATAAACATTTACTGCCTGAGTTATCACTAAAAAGCCGAGAATTTGTAGAAAAACATAATGACAATGAAAAAGTTGCTAGACAATATCTTGACATCTGGAACAAAATCTAACCCCCACGTGTTATCTTCATAATTTCATGGCAGAAACGACACTCGGCATCCGCAGTCTTTTCCCAACGGAATTTTTCAGCTAAAGGCTGTTCAACCGGCGCCTCCAGCATTTCTACAATTCTGGCAGCTGTCGATTCGACAAATGTATCACTTAAATCAAACACATTTTCCGCACCTATAACTTCTGGTATACCGCCTGCTTTAGAGCCAACGACATTGGCGCCACAAGCTAAAGCCTCAACTACAACCAAAGGCAAGCCTTCGTTTTTACTGGGCAATACCAACACATCTATGCTGTTAAAAATATCAGGCATTATTGTGGACGGCTGATTGCCCCAAAAACGGTACTTCAATCCAACCGACGACTGCATATCCGCCTCAACCTCTTTTCGCCGATACCCATCACCCACCAGCCAAAATGTCACATTTCCTTTATAACGTGATGCAACGGAACGGAAAATAGAGGGTAAAAGCGATACATTCTTAATGTCAAAAAAATTACCGGCAAAGCACACCACCTTTTCGCTCTCGACACCAAAACATTCCCTAATGCGCATTTTCTCAGCAGGAGAATACGGATGAAACGCTGAAGAAACACCATTGTAAAGCACCTCGGAAACGAACCCAGAGCAAAGGTTATGAGCCTGCCGTTCCAAACTTTTACTCACAAAAAAATTGCAGTCGGCCGCTTTCAGTACTCGTTGCGTACATTTCATTATATGGCGGCTCTGATAAGGCACTGTATGAATGTCCGACCCGTGCCACGAAACGGCAAACGGAATTGCAAAACGTTCTTTTATCTTCATTGCCAAGTAACCGCAACTTGTTGAATGAGCCAGAATCAAATCATAATCACGGAAACGTTCGACTTTGTTCTGCAAAAAACGCTTATAAAACACTGTACTTGTCCCTAATTTGAACAATAATATAAAGTCTAAAATCGAGAAATCGTACCACCATACGGGAACCGTTTTCCCGTCAATAGAAAAATCTTTGACCTTTTCCACTTTGGGAGTTCCTCTTAGAGTCCGCGCCAATAATGGTTCATAATTCTGCAGTAGGAAAACATCAATTTCAGAATCTGCAATCTGCATCAGGTAGCGAACGCGATTTACAACCGCGTTAAACGCCCCTTTTCTGTCGTTCAGACTTTCACTAAACAGAATTGCAACTTTTTTCATCGTTCAAATTATCCTAACGGAACTATTGGCAACAGCCAATCCCCTCTATATACAAAGGTAAACAAACAACCCAAAACTGCAAAAAACAGGCGGACAAACTTTTCTTGTCTGTCCACCTGAATATCATAAGAAAAATTCTTTTTACATATATTTACCAATTGTCTTGTCAAGGTCGGCAAGGTCGAGAACGCGTTCAGACAGTTCTCCGTTACGGTTTATCACGAACAGAGCCGGAAGAGTTCCTACATTATATTGCAGCAGATTCTGCGACTGGGCACCTGAAGGATCGTAAACTGTAATCCACGGCAAATTCTTCGCAGCGTCTTTCCAGGTAAACTCGTTTTCGTCATAGCCAATCTGGAAAATCTCAAAACCATTGGCGGCATATTTCTTATAGAGCTGCGCCAATTGGGCATTCAATGCCGGAGATTCAGCAGCCATGTATGTTGTAAAGTTCAGCAAAAGCACCTTCCCCTTTGAAGCTTCCTCCGACAGTTTGCGCAACTTTCCATTCTTGTCGAACAGTTCCACTTCAAGAATCTGCGATTCTTCAAGCACAATTGTGTCGCCGGAAGCTACGGTCTTAGGCTTTACCGTCAAGTTGCGACCGGCAAAAAACATACGTTTCAAGTATTCCGTACGCGGGTCGTTTGGCTTATAAGAATTATAGGCATTAGCTACGGCACCGATAATCTTCACATCGTTGCGGTCAGATATCTGATAAAGCGGAGTCGTACCAATAATCTTGTTCACAACATAATAGGCAACGATACTTGAAGGGTCAACCAAAATGCGTTCTGCAAAAGCAGCCTTAGCCTCAGCAAAAGCCGGAGTATCGGCCGGCAATTTTGCCAGTTCACGAGAAATGCTGTCAACCTGCATCATCCATATCGCATTGTTCGTTCCGGCAAGACGATAGTTTGTGTCAAAGTTGGCAGTATCGGCAGTTATCGTCACATTGTCAAGACTGTCAATCGGGAAATATATGTATTTGCCACCACGCTCCAAACGGAAAATTTCCGGAAAAGCAGGAGCCTCTTCCGAGAACTTAAATTCACCGTCGCTGTTGGTTTTTATTGAATCAATGCGCAACCATCGTCCACTGACAGAGCGTTCAAGCATAAGCGTTTCGTTCTTTGCATTTTCAACCGTTCCGCTCACTGTAAACTCATTCCCGCCTCCACATGAAGAAAGCAGAGCAGCAGGAACTATTAAAGAAATCAATAACTTTTTCATCGTATTTTTTAATTTGCGGTCCAAAGTTACATTTTTTCCGGCACAAACCGAACAAAACCTAATCATTTAATCAAAACGCTACAATTTACTCGCCATAAATCCCCTTTTTAGCATAAAGAATTGGTCAAAAGCTCGGAAAAACTATAAAATATTAAATATTCGGACATTTTTTTCCATTTCCCTCAAAAGTTTTCCTATCTTTGTGCGAATTTTAAGAAGTAAAGAAGTTATATGAATCCTATCAAAAAGACCATCGTACTTAGCGACGGACGTGAAATCACGTTGGAAACTGGTAAATTGGCTAAGCAGGCAGATGGTGCAGTAGAACTACGCATGGGCAATACAATGCTCCTTGCGACAGTCGTTTCGGCTAAAGAAGCAGGAGAGGGTGTCGATTTTATGCCTCTCCAAGTTGAATACAAAGAGAAATTTTCGGCAGCAGGACGCTTCCCCGGCGGTTTCCAGAAAAGAGAAGGCCGTGCTTCCGACTATGAAATCCTGACAGCACGTCTTGTCGACCGTGTTCTCCGTCCGCTTTTCCCGGACAACTACCACGCAGACACATTTGTAAACATTATCATGTTCTCGTCTGACGGCGTAGACATGCCGGACGCACTTGCCGGCCTTGCCGCTTCGGCAGCCATCGCCGTGTCCGACATTCCTTTCCACGGTCCTATTTCCGAAGTACGCGTAGCCCGCGTTGACGGACAATTCGTCATCAACCCTACATTTGAACAAGCAGAAAAAGCCGACATCGAATTAATGGTAGGAGCAACATATGATAATATTATGATGGTTGAAGGCGAAATGAACGAAGTTTCGGAAGCTGAACTCCTCGAAGCATTGAAAGTGGCTCACGAAGCTATCAAGGCTCAATGTCTCGTTCAGGAAGAACTGGCTAAGGAACTGGGCGTCGTAAAACGCGAATACTGTCATGAAGTGAACGATGAAGACCTCCGCAAGGACGTACACGAAAAGTGCTACGACAAGGCTTACGCCATCGCTAAAGCCGGCTGCGCTGACAAACAGTGGAGAAACGAATCGTTCAAGAAAATCGAAGAAGAATATCTCGAAACAATTCCGGAAGAAGAACGCGAAGAGAAGGCTCCGCTCGTGGCACGCTACTATCACGACGTAGAAAAAGAAGCCGTTCGCCGTTGCATTCTTGACGAAGGCATCCGCCTCGACGGACGTAAGACAAATGAAATCCGTCCTATCTGGTGTGAAGTTGACTACTTGCCAGGCCCTCACGGATCTGCAGTATTCACACGTGGTGAAACTCAATCATTGTCAACTTGTACCCTCGGCACAAAACTTGACGAAAAGATTCTCGACGATGTGCTGAACCAAGGCAAGGAACGCTTCCTTCTCCACTACAACTTCCCTCCATTCTCAACAGGCGAAGCAAAAGCACAACGTGGTGTAGGCCGTCGTGAAATCGGTCACGGTAATTTGGCTCACCGTGCTTTGAAACGCATGTTCCCGGATGATTTCCCATACACCTGCCGTGTAGTTTCCGACATTTTGGAATCCAACGGTTCTTCATCAATGGCTACTGTATGTGCCGGAACATTGGCTCTTCTTGATGCCGGTGTAAAAATGAAACGTCCGGTTTCCGGTATCGCCATGGGTCTTATTACAGACAATGAAAAATATGCCGTTCTTTCCGACATCCTCGGCGACGAAGACCACCTCGGTGATATGGACTTCAAGGTAACAGGTACTGAAAAAGGTATCACTGCTACTCAGATGGATATCAAGTGCGACGGTTTGTCATACGAAATTCTTGAAAAAGCCCTCAACCAAGCAAAAGAAGGCCGTCTGCACATCCTTAATATCATCAACCAGACAATTCCGGCTCCGCGCGAAGACTACAAGCCTCACGTTCCTCGCATCGTGACAATGACAATTCCGAAAGAATTTATCGGTGCTGTCATCGGCCCGGGCGGAAAAATCATCCAAGGCATTCAGGAAGAGTCAGGTGCAATCGTTACGATTGAAGAAGAAGGCGACCATGGCAACATTGAAGTGGCTGCTCCTGACAAAAACTCAATCGACATCGCCATCTCAAAAATCAAAGCTATCGTTGCTCAACCGGAAGAAGGCGAAGTTTATACAGGACGCATTTCCAGCATCATGGACTTCGGTGCATTTGTTGAATTCATGCCGGGCCGCGACGGTCTGCTCCACATCTCAGAAATCAGCTGGGACCGTGTGGAAAGCATGGAACAAACGGGCATGAAGGAAGGTGATGAAGTAACTGTGAAACTTATTGAAATTGACAAGAAAACCGGCAAGTTCCGTTTGTCAATGAAAGCGCTCCAACCGAAACCGGACGGATACGTTGAACGCGCACCGCGTCCACGTCGCGACAACAACGAACGCGGCGGCGGCAACGGTAACAACCGCAACGGTGGTGGTAACCAACGTCACGGAGGCGGTAATTTCCGCGGACCACGTCGTGACAACAACCGAAACAACGACTAATCGTCAACCCTTCGATAATCCAAGAAATGCAGGTCTTTCCAAGGCCTGCATTTTTTATTACATCCGTACCATCCTAAAACACAACCACCCTCAGAAATGAAAACCCGTTAGTTTCATTTTAACATTCAAAACCGCAACAGCTTTCGATTCGCATTTTTCTCCTTTTACATAGATACAGCTATAATTCAACGACTTGTGTCACAACAAGCAAGCCATACAGCATACATTTAGTATGATTTATTGATTTCGCAAAATAACATCGCAAACAAATATTATTTCGTTTCGAAAGTATATAGTTACGATTTTCATTCATATTTCTTAATATATTTTTCATATTGAAAGTATTTAACTTTTTTTACAATATACTTATTACCAAATATAAAATCTTTTTTCTATCTTGCACACACCTTAGAAAAAAACTTAAAACCATTCTTATTACTATGAGCCAGTATATTTTAGCATTAGACCAGGGCACAAGTAGCTCAAGAGCTATCGTTTTCAACCAAAAAGGTGAAATTTGCTCCACCGCACAACGCGAATTCCCACAACATTTCCCGAAACCAGGATGGGTAGAACACAACCCTCATGAAATCTGGTCATCACAAGCCTCAGTAATCGCTGAAGCCATCACACAAATCGACATTACCGGTCTCGACATTGCCGGAATCGGTATTACAAACCAACGTGAAACAACTATCGTTTGGGATCGCGACACAGAAGAACCTGTTTACAATGCCATCGTTTGGCAGGACCGCCGTACTTCAGAATACTGCGACCAATTGAAAGCCGAAGGAAAAACCGACTTTATCCGCAACAAGACAGGTTTGATTCTTGACGCTTATTTCAGCGCTACTAAAATAAAATGGATTCTTGACAACGTTCCAGGTGCAAGAAAAAGAGCCGAAGCCGGAAAACTTATGTTCGGTACAGTCGACACATGGCTCATCTGGCGTCTGACCCGCGGTGAAGTCCATGTTACTGATGTTTCCAATGCATCCCGTACACTCCTGTTCAATATCCACACATTGCAATGGGATGACGAATTGCTCGAACTGTTCAACATTCCGCGCTCGATGATGCCGGAAGTAAAATCATCCAGCGAAATCTACGGACATACAAAAACTACAATTTTCGCCCACAAAGTGCCCATCGCAGGTATTGCCGGTGACCAGCAAGCTGCCCTCTTCGGACAGATGTGTACTGAACCGGGTATGGTGAAAAACACTTACGGAACCGGTTGCTTCATGCTGATGAACAGCGGCGAAAAACCAATCATGTCTAAAAACAACCTGCTCACCACTGTTGCATGGAAAATTGGCGACAAAGTGAACTACGCTCTCGAAGGAAGTATCTTCGTTGCAGGTTCTGTTGTACAATGGCTGCGCGACGGTCTCGGCATCATCCGCTCTTCTTCTGAAGTGGAAGAACTCGCTGCCTCCGTACCAGATACTGCCGGCGTATATTTCGTACCTGCCCTCACCGGTCTCGGTGCTCCTTGGTGGGATCCGTATGCACGCGGACTTATCTGCAACATCAGCCGCGGTACGACAGCTGCCCACATTGCGCGTGCTGCCCTTGAAGGTATCGCCTTCCAGACTATGGACATCGTCAGCGGCATGGCAAACGATGCAGGCATCGAACTTAAAGAACTGAAAGTGGACGGCGGCGCATCACGCAACAACCTGATGATGCAGTTCCAGGCCGATATTCTCGGTATTCCTGTAATCCGTCCTACAACAACTGAAACTACAGCTCTTGGTGCAGCCTTCCTTGCAGGTCTTGCTGTAGGCTACTGGAAAGACATCAACGAAATCCGCAACATGACTGGTATCGAACGCCGCTTCGAACCGTCGAACGACGACGAAGTCATCCAAGAAAAGATCAAAGGCTGGAAAGTGGCTGTTCACCGCTCCCTTACTGAAAACAGAGAAAATTAACCTATAATCAAAACTAATTTTATTACTATGGAAGTATCACTGTTCACAAAGTATGTTTTCGAATTTATCGGAACATTGGTTCTGATTCTGTTAGGCGACGGCGTTGTAGCCTGCTGCAATCTGAAAAAATCAAAAGGTGAAGGCGGCGGCTGGGTAGTCATCACAATGGCTTGGGGTTTTGCCGTAATGTGCGGTGTTTTCATTGCCGGCCCGTTCTCCGGTGCACACCTTAATCCTGCCGTTACTCTTGGTTTCGCCCTTGTTGGTAAATTTGCCTGGGCTGCTGTTCCCGGATATATCATCGCACAGATTCTTGGCGGTATTGCCGGCGGTATTCTCGTCTATATGTTCTATAAAGACCACTTTGATGCAACAGAAGACAAAGCCATGAAACTCGGTGTATTCTGCACGGCTCCGGCTATTCTCAACAAACCGCGCAACTTGTTCTGCGAAATTATCGGCACATTGTTGCTCGTCTTTGTTATCATCGTACTTGCTGAAAAATGCAACTGCGCATCTATCGGTCTCGGTTCACTCGGCGCATTCCCGGTTACCATGCTCATCATGTCCATCGGTATGTCGCTCGGAGGTACTACCGGTTACGCTATCAACCCTGCCCGTGACCTTGGTCCGCGTATCGCTCACGCCATTCTTCCTATCAAAGGTAAAGGCGGAAACGATTGGGGATACAGCTGGGTTCCGGTTGTCGGCCCGATGATTGGCGGTGCTTTGGCTGCTGCATTATACTTCATACTGTTCTAAACAGTACATCCGGAATTTTCACTCAATTCCACTATAAAAACAATCATTTTCTCGGAGCAACCCAAAGGTTGCTCCGATTTTTTATATCCACAACCGTCCAACATCGCCCGAACCTACAACAAAAAAACTGCCCCTCCGAAGAAAGGCAGTTCATATTATCGTTTGTTTTCGTAGACTTATTCCAATACATATACGGCGCGTGGAGCAAAATCCATCGTCTCGCCGATAGTCACTTTCTTGCCTGTAATAACATCCGTAAACACGTCGCCCGGCTTCATGATTTCATAATAGCGGCTCATGTCAACGGCTTTAGCCTCTTCGTCTGTACCGTTCATCAGCACCACCACACGGCTGTCGCCGGCCTTACGTTCATAGACATAAAAACCGTTTGACGGCATGTAGTGAAGCGTCTTACCTTCCGAAACGGCCTTGTTGCCCTTACGCCAGTTCAATAGGCGGCTCATGAAGTTCCAGGCCTCGTTTTGCTGAGCCGTACGTCCTTCGGCCACAAATTCGCTATGGTTGTCACCTGGGAATCCTCCCGGCATATCAAGACGGATATGGCCGTCAGTCACCTTTTTGTTTCCAAACATCAGCAACTCTGTACCATAATAAATCTGAGGAATACCGCGTGAAGTCAGCAAGAATGTCTGAGCCTGTTTCCACGAACCGAGGTTTTCCGGCTTTTCAAGCAGGAAGCGGTCTGTATCGTGGTTATCGAGGAAAATCAGCAAATTTCTCGGATTGCTATAGACAAAATCCAAAGCAAGATGGTCATACAGACGGTTCAGTCCCTCACCCCAAGGCAAAGTTTTTTCCGTAAATGCAGGACGGCAAAGATTAAGGAACGGAAAGTCCATTACAGTTTTCAATTCTGTATCCATCGGGTTGAACTTATTACCGCTCTGCATGTAGGCGATACTCATCTCCGAATGCAGCCAACTTTCGCCCACAATATTGAAATTCGGATACTCCTTGGCTACACGGCGGTTCCATTCAGCCATAGCCGCCATGTCGGCATACGGATAGGTATCCATGCGGATACCGTTCACCTTTGCATATTCAATCCACCAGATAGAATTCTGGATAAGGTAAGTCATCAAGTGGTGATTACGCTGATTTAAATCAGGCATGCCAAGAGAGAACCATCCATCAACAGTCATTCCCAAATCATACTTGCTTCCATACGGGTCATGATTCGTGTTCAAGCGGAAATTGGTCTGCTTATAACCTTTCGGCATTTTTGAAAAATCACTTTTCAGTTTTTCAAGTTCCGACAGTTCAACTGGAGAATTGAACCAGTCCTTGCTCGGCATATCAGCCATCCACGGGTGTGCTATTCCGCAATGGTTGAAAATCATATCCATCACCACACGGATACCGCGACGATGGCATTCCTCAATCAGCTGCTTGTATTCCTCGTTGGTTCCGAAACGCGGGTCTACGCGATAGTAGTTTGTCGTGGCATATCCATGGTAAGAACCGCCAGGCATGTCGTTCTCCAATACAGGAGTCAGCCAAATGGCAGTAATGCCCAGTTCCTGAAGATAGTCGAGATGGTTCAGAATACCTTTCAAGTCACCTCCGTGACGGCCGTTAGGGTCATTTCGGTCAGCCTTTACATTATACTGAAGGCTTTCGTTCTCATTGTTCGAAGGGTCACCGTCAGAAAAACGGTCGGGCATCATCAGATACAGCGCATCGCTTGAATCAAAGCCCACATACTCCTCAGCCTTACGGTCGCGAGCCAACAGCTCATAGTTCTTTTTGATTTTCTTCTTTCCGGCTTTAAAGGTAATCTCCATTGTGCCCGGCTTCGCTTCATCGCCCACCGTCACATAAATAAACTGATAGTTCGGACTGTCAAGGCGAGCCACCGAATCTATACGCACTCCCGGATAATTGATTTCGGGCACGGCATCGCGTATCCCTTCACCACTGACTGCAATCTGAAGTTGCTTTTCATTCATTCCTGTCCACCACATCGGGGGATTCATGGTCTCAACGGTTGCCGAAAATGCAGGCATCACACCCAGCATTGCTGCCGACAACCCCAAAAATGTCTTTCGTTTCATAGGTTCTTGTAAAATAGTTTTTTCGCCGGCAAAGTAACGAATTTTATTTCCCTACTCCTCATTTAAGGCCTCTGTTATTAAATAATGCTGAAAAAATATGTTATAAAACACATTTTTCTTCAATTTTTCTTGCATAGAACAAAAATAGGCATTATCTTTGCAGTGTAAAAAAGATTGTTAGCAGACCGGAAAACAAATTATAGGTTACAAACTCCAATAGGTTAGCAACCCCGGTCGATGGTTTTAAGTTAGGTTTTAGGTTTTCAGACGGGCAAGAGAGCACGTCAATTAAAAAATGAGCATTATGAATACTTTTGAATTGAACGCAATGAGAGTGAAAAGTATGCCTTCACACAGTTTTCACCCGAACGCATCATTAAGAGTAATGCGTCAGGGATATGTGGCAAACTTTAAAAAGGCACAATAATTCACTCCGCCCTTGCCAAAGTGGCAAGAATTGCAAAAAGCGGAAAATCGGATTCATTCCGATTATTATTTTTGATTTCTCATAATTATATAATATTTCAGCCTTGCAAAAGGCAAAAGCACAAAAGCGAAGCAACCAACTCGGTTACTTCGCTTTATTTTTTACTTTTTTTCTATCTTCAAATCTTTTTGGATTACTTCGCCGTTATCGGTCACGCCTTCAATTTTAACATCATATACAGTATTGTCGGAATCTGAAGCATAGAAGGAAAAGTCCGCCACACAGCCGGCGGCTATATGACGGACAAATCAAATTCTATCGTTTCATTAAAGATAGTACAAATAAATATTGCCCTGTAGTTCTATCGGTTCTTCTCCATCGGCCTTGAGCTCGACCACTGCCGTGAAACTCTTCTTTTCTTTGTCAAGATTGCTGAATGTGACGCTGCCCGATGCCGTTGTCTCCCAAAGCGAATTGACGACGTCCAGCTTTTTCTGCAAGACAGCTATATTGATATTTTCTCTCCACATTCTTTCAAATGGCAGCGTGTGGGATTCCCCATACAGATTGTCCATTGACGTAACAGTGAAATTGAATGTCTGGCCGTTAGAAATGTCTTCAATGTCTAAATGCTTTATAAAGAGGTCCATTTCATAATAGGTCCCATCCTCTTTTTTTGCATTTACCGGCTTAAGAGGTGTAAATATGTGCAGCACCGGAGTTACATCGATGACTTCCTCACCGACATAAAAATCATTGTAATATGATTCCACGCTCGGGTAGTGACCAAACCTTGGCAAATATAGGGATCTTTCCCTGTAAATATATTCTTCACCGTTTATGGTTGCCGTGGCATAGTTAGGACTCAGATAGTATCCTTCTTCATCCTTCTCACCGCAGCCCGTAAAGCAGAATGCACAGAGAGACAGCAATACCACTAATAAAAGTTTGGCGTTCATAGAACTATATTTTCAAATAAATACCAACTAAATGCGCAGTTCGTGCTGGCAGGCCTGCACCTCGGTGATGCTGCCCATGTGCTTGCCCATATCGTCGGACAATTTCACGCATTCGCGCCACTGCTGGTTGACATTCATCTTGCACTGCGACAGCTTCATCACAATGTTAGCCGGCTTGAAACCGGTGTCGTTGGTCAGATTCGTACCCACGCCGAACGAACATTTGATTTTGCCCTTGCAATAGTTGAATATGCGCAGACACTTTTCAAAGTCAAGCGCATTGCTGAATATGATAGTCTTGCTCATCGGGTCAATACCGAATTCACGGTAACGTGCCACCAGCAAATCAACAAATCCGATTTCGTCGCCGGAGTCGCAACGTACGCCGTCGAACAGCTTCGCCTGCTTGCGGCTGAGGTTGCTGAGGAACGATTCCGAAGTATAGGTATCGGCCAGTGCCGTACCGAGGTCACCGTCGTAGACGTTCACCCAGTTCTCCAATGCCATATAGTTGGCATGCTTGTAGCCGAACTGTGCGCCATGGAACATGAACCATTCATGCGGGTGCGTACCCATCATCTTCATGCCGTATTTCATTGCCAGGTGGCAGTTGGACGTTCCGGTACAGTATTTTGAATGTTCCTTGAGGTAGCGGACCACGAAATCCTGCACTTCATACGAGAAACGGCGGCGGGTGCCGAATTCCGAGAACGGCATGGCATTGCTGTCGGAAATTTCAATCTTATGGTCGAGCCGTTTCTGCATTTCCACATAATCGGGCTGATGACCGTAGAACGTGTTGCTCAACTCCGAAACGATGGCAAGCAGACACACTTCATAAAGCGTCACTTTATAAAGATAGTCGGTCACCTCCATCTGCAAATGCCCCTCTTCGTCCAAATGGACAAGCACCTTTTCCGGTTCAAACCGGAACGACGACAGCCATTCCCAATAAACCAACGGAAGGAAACGGCAGTGTTTCGACATATAGTCAAGTTCCTCAGGCGTGAGCTTCAATTCCGCCATTTCAGCGATTTCGCGCTTCAACGCTGCAAGAAATGCATCGTCGTACACTTTCCGGTCGCGATCGGTAAAAACAAAGGTTCCCATGGCATAAGGGAACAATTTTATATAGGCATACGAAGTGGTGAACTTATACAGGTCCGAATCCAGTATAGATTTGATTGTCATAAAGTCCTTTTTTTAATTTTTCTAAAGATAGTGAAAGGTGAGTGGAGAAACAAATGAAAACGCAGTTTTCAAATTTGGCTATCCCGAACCGCATCCTACCATCTTCAAAGATACGAATAAAATTCAAACTGCCTGCATTTTCCGACAGAAAAACGGACAGCAGGGCCATATTCCCCCTTTTCCCGACATACGTCATGCAACGCCTAAAAAAAACGCAGGGCCGACAGACCACGCCTGCCCAGCCCTGCGCATATATCCAATTGCGGAAGTTCCGCTATTTCACAGCTACTTTATAAACAGCTTCACCGGCACGAACTACATACAGTCCGGCAGCGACCGGAATACGGAGTTCATTGCCGTTTTCTTCTGCTACAAGCTGTCCGCCAACATTGTAGACAGCCACCTTCAACGGTTCTACGGCAGAAACAACCACTTCGCCGTCACCGCCACGAACACTGATGCCCGACAATTCTACGCTGCCGACACCACCCTGTCCGCCTTCAGCAACAGTGATGTTGTCCAAATGGATATTGTTGACCTTTCCGGCAATACCCTTGAAACTCAGACGAAGGTTCTTTTCGCCCTTGAATGCAGCCAAAGAAACAGTGTGCTTCATCCAGCCGTCGGCTTCTGCTCCGGAAACATTGATAGCCTCGCTCACTTCCTCAAAAGCTCCGTTATTCTTCGAAGCCTCAACGATCAAAGCATCGTCGGAAGCAGCACCGGAAGTATGGTAGACATAGAAGGAAAGTTCCGGTTCGTTCAGCGGGCTGACATCAATCTTCTCGCTGGTGAAACGGACGATGACACCGGCATTGTCCACCATTTCATTCATGAACGAAGCCATACCGCCGTCGTTGTCCTGCGGAAGAGCATCAGGAGTATAGCCTTTTTCGCCGATACCCCATGCGGATTCCAGACCGACAACCTTTTCATTCATCCACCAGTGAGCCATACCGCCACCTACAAACGATTCGGCAAAAGGAACCGGGCTTGACGGACCGACAAACATCAGTTCCGAATAAGCACTTGCACCGATACCGGCTTCATAGGAAGGAGTTATCACATAGAACACATAAGTTTGTCCGGCACTTGTGTCAATCGTATTGTCGACAAATGTTGTTTCCTTGATGTTTTCAGCTACGACCGTTTCATTGTTGCGGATAATGGTATAGGTCATCGTTCCGTCGTAAAGTTCACCGCCTTCTTCGGCAGCGTCTGGAGCTTCCCAAGTCATTACACAGTTGTGGGCATCATCCTCAACAACCGTGAAATTCTTCACAGCACCCGGACGAGAGTATCCGACAATAACAGAAACTTCCGACGGGTCGCTCTTCAATCCGTTGGAATAAGCGTAAATCACATAAGTGTTTTCACCCTTGACAGGTTCATTGTCAATCCATTCAGCACGGAGTGAACCGGCAACTTCACCGGTCGTATAGACTGGCTCTGTTCCACCCTTGCGGTACACTTCCATTTTGTCGACCTTGTTCATGTAAGAACCGTCGATGCAATAAAGCGGAGCATACCATTCCAAACGCACAATCAGCGCACCGGCATTGCCCGGAGTAGCCGTAAGGTTGTAGGGCGATTGCGGAGTCTTGGCAGAACGGTAGTTTTTCACTTCCAAATCATCGATTGTCAGTTCTGTACCGGTCTGGTTATTGTCAGCCGTAAGACCTACACAATAGTTGCCTTCCGACGGAACAATGATATAGCCTTCAATTTCGACATATTCCGTATTGTCGATAACGCGGATATCGCCGATTGGGCCCAGCGGTGTATGCTGTTCGTCGTTAGAGCAAAGAATCAGCATGATTTGTGCCAGTTTCGATGCGTCGGCCACACGTGCCTTCAACGAAACTCTCACTTCCTGTTCCGGCGACATGTGCAGACCGGGAGTATAGAGAATGTCCGGAGCTTCCGACTTCTTGGAAGATGTCCACTTCAGGCAACCGCCGTCCAAAGCAAACACATTGCCGTCGGCATTTCCGTCTTCCACAACACAGCCTTCGAGAGCCGTTTCAGTGTCAAACGTATTGACATAAGGCAATTCCAGACGCTCGCCCGAAACGTAATGGTTTTCATAGGTCAGCGAATTTGTCAGCTCATAGCTTTCCGACCAGTCACGCCAGGTCCATTCCGTCATTGACAGCTTGTTGCCCTTGTCATCATAAGTAAACTCACGTTTGTATTTATACATCAGGCTCAACGATTCGGAATATTCAGCCTCTTCGATAATACCACCATGGTCGTCGTAGGCGTATGTCGTTTTACCGGTCATTTTCCATGTGTATTCGCCCGAACTGTAATCTATCGTATAGTTGTACGGAATTTCCTCCACCACACGATTGTTCTCATCATAGACACGCTCGATTTTCTTTACCGTCTTTTGCGAGCCGTCGGGATAAGTGCGCAACTGTTCTTCTGTAGACACATTTCCTTCGTAAGTGAACACACTTGTAGTTTTAGGTGTTTCATCCCATTGTCCGGTTCCACGGTTCCAGCTATAGTAGCTGCGACCCTGTTCCTTACAGTCGTCACCATAGACAGAATTGTATTTACGGTCTTCGCGCAAATAATTGCCGATAAATTTCCACGCAGCGTTGTCCCAAATCCAATCTTCATAACTGATCTGACGCGACATGTCGTCATATCCGAACAACTCCTTCTCATTGTAGGTAAGTTCATCATCCACGAGTTTGTAAGTCCAACGTTCCGTCATTCTCGACAAATCGTCATAAACATAGGCAGTTTTTTCAACAACAGTACCACCGCCGTCATAAGTCAACACGTAATCCAATTGCGTATTTTTCACCACTGACCGACAGCGAGCTGCCAAATAAGCATAATAAAGATACAACTGATAAAAAAGTCTTTTTCATAAGCATTACTAAAATCATTGGTTTTGCAAATGTATATATTTTCTCAAATGTCTGAGGTAAAACAATATTTTATAATTTTGTGCAACTTTTGCGATGGCAAAAGACGTCTAATGGTAAAAAAGATATTCTACAATGCGACCGATACAATCTTCCTTTTTATTAATCATTGCCTGTTTGTGCTCTGTGGTTTCCGCTTTTGCGGCAAATTTTTCCGGAAAAGTAGTCAATAGCGCAGACTTGCAGCCTGTTGAATTTGCCAGCATCGCAGCATTCAGTATGCCCGACTCAACATTGCTGGCCAGCACCCTAACAGATGAAAAAGGCGAATTCACCCTTGCCTCGCCCACAACAAAAGCATTTGTAAGAATTTCAGCGATAGGTTTTACTCCGACATATATACCGTTTTCCGACAACGGCACCTGCACCATCCGTCTGAACGCCGACGGCCGACTGCTTGACGAGGTTACGGTGACAGCCTCACGGCCGACGACACGTATCGTGGGCAATGCGCTTGTCACCGACATAGCCAATTCCCTTCTGGCAAAAATCGGAACGGCAGCCGACGCGCTTGCCAATGTGCCGGGAATCGTCAAGGACAAAGACGGATTCAACGTTCTTGGGAAAGGCACTCCCCTCATCTATCTGAACGGTCGGCAGCTCCGCGACCTTTCGGAACTCGACCGCATCCGCTCGGAAGAAATAAAGTCGGTGGAAGTGATTACCAATCCGGGGGCAAGATATGACGCAACGGTCAAAGCCGTCGTAAAAATCCACACCCTTCCGCGAAAAGGCGACGGCATCAGCCTCGACCTCAACTCCACCTACTCGCAGTCGCAGAACGTCGACCTGCTGGAGAATGCGGGCATCAACTACCGCCACGAAAATCTCGACATATTCGGCCGTGTTTCCTACAACCGCTACGCCTACCTGCAAGACAGCGAAATCAACCAGGACAACTATAACGACAGCCATTGGCATCAGTCGAACGACTACTACACTCACGGCGTGAGCCACAATCTTTTTGCCGAAGCCGGTTTCAACTACCAATTCAACGAATCCCATTCGACCGGATTGCGCTATCAGCTTTCGGCAACGCCTTCCGACAAGATGTGGAACGAATCGGCAAGCACGGTAGAAAAGGACGGAATGCCCTACGACAAGCTGCTGACATCCAATTTCACACAAATCGACAGCCGCCCCACCCATGCCCTCAACGGCTACTATTGGGGAAAAATTGGCATTGCAGAAATAGACTTCAACGCGGACCTCTTTTTTGAAAAGCGCACCACTCTCACCGACAACAACGAGACAAGCTCCGAAGGAAATGACCGCCTGCTTCATTCCACCAACGATGCTGAAAAACGACTGTTGGCAGAAAAACTTGTCGTCACCCTTCCTCTTGGAGGCGGAAATCTTCAGTTCGGAAACGAAACGTCGCACACGTTCAGCAACGACGACTATTGGATGAACGATGCAACGGTAGTTCCATCGTCCTTTTCCAAAATCACGGAACTGAACGCCGGCACATTTGCCGAATACACATATTCTTTCCAGAAAATATCGCTGACAGGAGGCGTACGCCACGAATTTGTCAACTTCAACTACTACGAAAACGGAGTAAAAAAAGAAGAACAGTGCCGCCACTTCAACAACTTCTACCCCAATGCCTCGCTGACATTCCAGAACGGACAATTCCAGACACTTCTGAGCTACAACACGAAGACACAACGCCCATCATACACGCAGTTGAGCAACAACGTAAGTTATGTCAACCGTCTGACCATGCAAACCGGTAATCCTACACTGGAGCCGACTACCGTTCACGACCTCTCACTCACCGCTGTATGGAAATTCCTGCAAGCATCGTTGGACTATCAACTTTATCGCAACGCCGTAGTCTATTCCAGCCGTCCGTTCGCCAACGACCCGTCAGCCGTGCTGCTTTCCTATGAGAATCTGGACCGCCTGCCGGTGCTGAGCGCAACGGTTTCGGCCAGTCCAACCGTCGGTTTCTGGAGTCCGACCGGCATTGTAAATATCCGCAAACAGTATCTTTCCGTAGAACATCTCGGCACGAAAACCGACATGAGCCGCCCAATGTTTACGGCAATTCTTAACAATGCGTTCCGACTACCGAAAGGCTTCACTGCTTTCCTGAATTTCAGATGGCAGAGCAAGGGCGACTATCAGAATGTGGCAATGACTAAAAACATCTATTGTTTGGACATCTCTGTCACCAAATCATTTTTTCAACGATGCACTCACTGTCGAGCTGAAAGGCAACGACCTGCTGAACCGTAGCAGCGACTGCAATCTCCTTCGGACCGCCAATTTCCAAATTGCGCAGAACAACCGTTACGACCGACGGGAATTTGTGGCAACCGTACGCTACAAGTTCAACGCCACCCCATCAAAATACAAAGGCTCCGGCGCCGGACAATCGGAAAAAGACCGCCTGTAAAAAAATGTCCCGGCACATACATCTGTGCCGAGACAAATATACGAATGTTGCGAAAAATTCAGTTTACAGGCAAAGCATCAGTGTGGCATAAATCGGATAGCACACCAGCCAGACAATGGCAGAGGCGAGCGACCAGTAGGCGGCACGGTCGGATGCCTGCTTGGCTTTAAGATATTCGCAGCTGTTGTAAAGGTTACGCACACGGCTGGCATATACAACAGCCACAATACCCAACGGCATACAGCAAAGCACCAACGTAAGAATAGCCCATACAAGATTTGTGGGTGGACACACGCTTGTGTCATCGTCTTTTTCCAATTGTCGGTTTTCTTCCAAGCCCTTGCGATAGCCTGCCAAATAAGCGTTCTGCACTTCGAAAGGCGAAGCCGCATTATGTTGCGCATGAAAAGCGGCACCGTCGAAACGCGGCGGAACAGCCTCGGAATGGTTGCTTTCCGGCGTTTCCTCATGGATTTCTTCAGCGACTGGATTATCAGCATTCTCTGCCGCTTCTTCCGGGGAAGTTCTTTCTTCGGCTTCTTCCGCTGCGGTTTCAGCCTGCACATCTTCGGCTTGCGGTTCGTGTTCCGACGTTGCGGCAAACAAACTGTCGAACAACGACAGTTCCCCTGCCGGAGTCCAGTCCTTCAGGTCAACAAACCACACTTTTGTATCAGGAGTAATGCTCATTCCGCGCAGTTCGTCCATCGTAAACGGGCCCAAACTCTCCCCATTGCGTATAATCCAATATTGCCTTTCCATAACTAAAATGCTTTACCAAATGCAAACTTACAGAAAATCTCTGGAATATCCGCCGAATTGCAGCAGATTAACGCAACAGGATTTGATAATTAGGGAGTTAGAGGAAAAATGCAGAAGTTGGGCAGACAGTTGAAAACCGTCTTAAAGCAGATTAAAGCAAAAGAACGGTTTCCTAATCATTACCCGATGAAAGTGAAGATTTAACAGTCCCTGTTTCATTTTGCGGCGTTCTGCGCAGCTTTGCTTATCAATAGGTAACTCGTTGATTTATAGTTTTGCAACCAAAAAGAAACGAGTATGGCAAGAAGCACATTCAAGGTGCTGTTCTACGTGAATGGCAGTAAGGAAAAGAACGGAATTGTCCCCATCATGGGACGGGTTACAATCAACGGAACGGTAGCACAGTTCAGCTGCAAGCGGACTATCCCGAAAGAGCTTTGGGATGCCAAAGGGAACAAGGCAAAGGGCAAGAGTATGGAAGCGAGGGAGACTAATCTTGCACTTGACAACATCAAGGCTCAAATCATCAAGCATTACCAGCGTATATCCGACCGTGAAGCGTATGTAACGGCAGAAATGGTTCGCAATGCCTATCAGGGATTGGGCGGTGAGTATGAAACATTGCTCGGTGCTTTCGACAAGGAAAATGAAGTGTTCAAGAAGCGTGTCGGAAAAGACAGGGTCAGGGCTACCTATATGGCAAGGGTGCGGGCAAGAAACCATGTGGCAGCATTCATCAGGTCACATTACAAGCGGAACGACATCTCCATGCCTGAACTTACGCCCGACTTCATCAAGGAGTTCGCCGTGTTCCTTTCCAACGAAGCCGGACTGCACAACGGTTCGATATGGGAAAACTGCATGTGGCTGAAAGGTGTGGTGATGCGGGCACATTTCAACGGACATATACCGAGAAATCCGTTTGCCCAGTTCCATATAAGCCCGAACACGAAAGAGCGTGAATATCTGACGGAGAATGAGTTGAAAACATTGATGGAATTTCAGTTCAAAGACCCCAAGAACTCCTATCTCCGTGATATTTTTGTTTTCGCCAGTTTTACCGCCCTCTCATTCGTGGATATAAAGGAATTAAGCAACAACCAGATTGTGGAAGTGAACGGTGAGAAATGGATTATTTCCAAACGACACAAGACGGGTGTACCGTTTCAGGTGAAGCTGCTGGATATTCCCTTGCAGATAATCGAGCGTTACAAGGCTTTTCAGGAAAACAATCTTGTATTCCCCAATCTCAACTATTGGTCAATATGCAAGCGTATGGGAAAGATGATAAAGGAATGCGGCATCACCAAGAAAATCAGCTTTCATTGCTCAAGGCACGGGTTTGCGACCCTGGCTCTCAGCAAAGGGATGCCAATCGAGAGCGTCAGCCGTATTCTGGGGCATACGAACATTGAGACCACGCAAATCTATGCGAAGATAACCGTGCAGAAATTGGATAATGACCTCACGATGCTGGGCGACAAGCTGAGCAAATCATTCGGGAACGTGAAAATGGCAGGGATATGAAACGGGAAATAATCACAACGGACAGCTATGGTAGAATTACCATACCATCTGATACAGGCAATATATGGATGAATGAAATGGAGCTGGTAGAGCTGTTCGGGGTAATCGCCCCGACGCTCCGTGCCGCCATTCGTGCCGTGTACAAGTGTGGAGTTTTGAATCCCCTTGAAGCTGAAAAACGTATCAAGCTGCCCAACGGCTATTATGCGGACATGTATGCCTTGCCGATGGTGGTGGCACTCGCTTTTCGCATTGACACGTCAGGTGCCGCAACGGTTCGCAATGCACTGCTGGAAAGATTGTGCCGACGAAAAGAAAAACAAGTCCTGCTGGTGTCAGTGAGTAACAGAATGCCGAATAAATGTTAGAATGAACTTTTTATGTTCAGTCATTTGATGATTAACGGTTTAATCTGACGTAGTGACGACATGAAGTCATTAAATCCGTAAATCAGTGCGTCAGTCAATCTGTAATTATCTGCAACATCCAGTCCCCGAAGACGTGCATATTCCACGACTTCGGGCTTTTTTATCTCCTTTTATCTGAAAGAGCCACCCGTTTATACTGCATTTTCTTTTGGCATGACCTATTTTGCGCCGTTCCGCATAGATTTGCGTATCAAGATTTTACCGACACTTCCGTAGCTTTGCAACCATGTTTAACCCGTTGCCGACAGAATGTAGGCAGCACTAAAACCTGTATCAAGAACATGAAGAAAAAAAGGAATCATTTGCGTAGGTACAATTCTCTACAAGATTGTGAATCGGGATTGTCATTATTCGCCGATAAGAGGAATAGGACGTTACTACACGGTAAACAAAATACAGCTGGAAAAATTCTGATATTTTGATGAGATGATGAAAGTATATATAAAAATAAAGAGAAACAGAAACTTACGTCTTCATCAACCTTTCAACAAGAGAATCGGGCTGATGAAAAGAGAAAGAACACACCGCACTCTACATCACTTTTCTTTTGGTGAGCGGTTTGATGAAACGATGATGAAAATATATCATTTTGGTTATCAGTTTATTATCCTGTCAACTCATCAATTCATCGGATTTTCATCCGCCAACAAGTTTGCGGGACAAATGGATGGAAGGAAATGCCACTATCCGCAAGCAGGTCGGTCGGACATCCGACCTGCCTGTTGTCCGACCAGCCGACAAGGGAAGGCGTATCATATCAATGAAAAGAAAAGAGCTGCCTATACAGCTGGTACTCTCACAGGTTTTTGAGAACAGAAAAGCCATAGCTCATTAGGGCATTTTCTTTACGCAGTGCAGGCACAGCTAAAAATGCCCCAATGAGCCAACGGGGTTACACCCCTCTGGACACCCCCGTTTGCCATGCGGCATGACCGCAGCTGACGGAAACCAACAAACCAAATTGTCAAACTTGAAAACGAAAAACAAGCATGGGATATATAAGCATTCAAATCAACAAAGCGAAAGGCTCGGCTGACACGGGCGCATCCGACCACATAGAACGTAAGACCATACCCAAGAACGCAGACCCTACACGTACACATCTCAACCGTGAACTGGTGGAGTTCCCTGATGGAGTGTCCGACCGTACCGAAGCGATAAGCCACCGTATCCGTACGGCAGGCATCAAACGTAAGATAACCCCCGACCAAGTGCGGGCAATTAGAATCGTGCTTTCGGGTACGCACGAGGATATGATGAAAATACAGGACGAGGGCAGACTTGACGAATGGTGTGATGACAACCTGCAATGGCTGCACTATACCTTCGGCAAGGAAAATACAGTTTCGGCAGTCCTGCACATGGATGAGCACACACCGCATATTCATGCCACGGTCGTACCAATAGTAACAGGAGAGCGAAGGAAAGCCAAGAAAAAGCAGACGGATGGTAAACGCTCGTACCGCAAGAAAGCCAATACCGTGCGTCTGTGTGCTGACGATGTATTGACACGTGAGAAGCTGGTAACATATCACGATAGTTATGCAAAAGCAATGGAGAAATATGGCTTGCAACGTGGTGTGCGTGGCTCGGAAGCACGGCATACGACAACTGCCCAATACTACCGTGATTTGAAACGACAGACGGGTGAACTTGAAGCCAATGTGCAACAGTTACAGACTGAGCAGCAACAGGCAGAGCAACAACTTGACAAGGTAAGGCAGGAAGTCAAGTCGGAGAAACTGGAAGCAGCCAAGACGGAAGCGAAAGCCGCATTCGTGGCAAAGGTCGGTTCTCTTTTCGGTGGTGGTAAGTTGAAAGAGTTTGAACATAGAAATGAAGATTTGCAAAAACGCATACAGGAACTTGAAGAAGAAGCCATACAACGAGAAGAACAACATGCCAAGCAGATACAGGAAATGAAAAATGCTTACGAACAGCAGTACCGAAAACTGTCGGAATTTACGGATTTTGTCAAACGCTACTTCCCTTATGTGGAAAAGCTGATGCCTACTATCAAGTTTTTGCGTGATACTCTGAATTTTGGCGATGGGCTAATCAAAAAGCTGTGCATGTTCAAGGATGTCACCATTAAAGGCGAACTCTATTCTACAGAGTTCCGACAGCACTTTAAGACTGATGGCTCAGTTTGTTCACTTATAGAAACCTCAGATGGAAAATTTGACCTCAAAATAGATGGCGTTTCACATGTAAGTTGGTTCAGACGCAAGAAATACGAGTTTATGGAAGCATTAGGATTACCAACGAGAAAACAAAACAGAGGTATTAAGCTGTAAATCAAAATAAAGTCCGTGATAGTTAGTCACATATCACGGACTTTTTGTACTTTTGCAACTAAGAGTTTCAATCCATACGTCTAACATTATTTTAAATAGTTGTTTTATGTGGAGAATCCCATTAGCTTTTATACTATTTATAGCAATTCTTTTTATTGTTCATCGTATCAATGACCATTTTACAGTTGCACAAGAGGGAGGTATAAGGAAAAAATACAATCGACTTTTTAGTTTTATTTATTCCTTACCAGGTTCTAAACTGACAGTCGAAACAAAATCTTTCGTTAAGTTCCATGCGCATACAAATTCATGTAACATATCTTTTATCTTAAATTACAATATGGATATGTTAGATGTAAGATGTACTATATCATATTTTGACGATACAGCATTTAATAATGGTACAACAACAAAATGGTCTGTGTCGAAATATTGTAGTGAGGAAGAAGTTTTAAAACGAATGCAGGACTATCTGTACAATTTACCAAATTCTACTTTAGTGCAAAAATAAACAAGATTAGTATGAAAGGAAACGGTTCGTCAAATAATTGGGGATGTTGGATTAGTGTTTTAATTCTAATTTATTTTGTTATTTGTGGTATTAAGGGTTGTATAACAAGGTCTAACAATAAGGGGACTACATGCGTAAATGTGATAGATTCAAATAAAAACGTATCACAAATTCGGATAAAAGATACTGCTTTTATTGGGAAAGATACAATTTATATAGGCTCACAAAATGTTTATCAAAATAGAACTGGGAAAGATTTAGTGAGTTATATGATAAAATATACATCTTCTTCTGAAAAAAATACAGAAAAATCCATTGGAACCATCATTCATCCTAATGAATATTTTTTATGGTTTGGAGAAGATGTTAATTATCATATGTTTACACAACCGCCACATTCTACTATGATTATAACTCGTAGCAGATACGGACATGGCAAGAATATAAATTTCACATATCTTCATTTTTTGGATTTTGTTGATAATATTTCTGATGATATAAAAGTCTTAAATTATTAGTACGACTAACTACAATGAATTGGTATAAAAGACTTAATAGGGCATGGAGAAGTTATTTAGTAAAGAAAAAAAACAATAGCGAGTATTATTTGCCTGCTATACAATCTTTTGCCAACAACTATAAAAAAAGATTGAAGTTTATTGAATATCATCTTAAGCGTGAAGACTATATCTTTGGAACATGGAAGGCGATTTTGATTCCTAAAAAAGATGGAGAAGAAAGACCTCTCATTATACCTAATAGCATTAATGATAAAATTGTATTAAAAGCCATTAGTGATTATTTGTCAGATATTTTAGCCTCAAAATTTAAATCTGTTCAGTCTATTAGCTTCGCTTATCAAAAAGGGAAAAGTACTCGAGATGCATTGATTCGACTAAAAGAGATACATAATCAAGATAACATTCTTCTAAAACTGGACATTAAACACTTTTTTGATGAAATCGACAAGGGAATCCTTATGCGATTAGTCGAAAAGCTATCAATGAATGGTTATGTAAAAAAACTGATTAAAAGCGGTATCACCCCAAATGTGGATTATTCAAAACTTGAAAAGATTGACATTGATAAATTCCCTAAAGGAGGAATACCTCAAGGAAATCCTATTTCTTCGGTATTAAGTAATTTATATCTTTATGAGTTAGATAAATTAGCAATTTCCAAAAGATGGAAAATGGTTCGATATGCAGATGATATGGTATTCTCCGTGTCTAACATTGAGGAAGCTCAGCTTATATTAGCTCAGGTTGAAAAATACCTCTTGGATTATCGAAAATTAGTAATACATCCTTTGAAAAATACCTCTGATGCAAAAACAGCTATTTTTCTAAATCCAAAGGATAATAGCTTAAAGTATTTGGGGGTAATCTTTGATGGTCAAAATTTATATCCTACAAAAGAATGTTATTATCAGCTAATCGGGAAAATAAAAGCTATCCTCAAAAGTACATTGACATCCGAAGAAAAGGAAATGGCTATTAAAAAAGCTATAGCCCAATGGTGCGGTTATTATGCATTTACCGATATTTCCAATAGTCAAATCAAATGGATGAATAATGTAATTAATTACCAAATTGGTAAATGCAAATTAGATATACCTAAGGTAAATATTGCTCATGTGGTTATTAAGACAAGGAAACGTCAAAATAATCGACTTCTTAGATTGTTCTATCCTATACAAATGGGAGAAGAGTATGAATGGTTGAATATATATAGCTAAAAATTTTATTTAGGGATAAAAAATCGCTTTTAATTTGTACTTTTGTGCCATAGGAGTTACTTGAAATGCAAAATAAAGCAGACCACAGCAATTGAGACGGTTGCCAAATCATTACCTAAAAACGAGGTAATTCTTCTAACTCGTTTAATATCATGTAGCTATATTCTTTATACAGATTTACGGAAAATCCCCGGAAATTCAACGCAAAAACATGTAAACATTGATTTCCGGAGATATATCAATATTAAATTTTTTACATACATCAAATCATCACTTTATAAACCGAACCATCTACACGGACAATGAAAATTCCATGTCTTTCCATTGGGATTAGCCATAAAGTTGAAAATTTCATCTCTGTCCTTGATCATCAAACGCAACGTGAATACGAAAATACTGTATAGAACATTTTCGAATTTAATTTTATTACTGTCCGCTAAAAGTTCATACATCATTATAATGATAGGGCCGTCCTCCGA
>OLFX01000571.1_pt1 | contig 56171 bp, 49 predicted proteins | sample 1605091 | NCBI WGS metagenome assembly OLFX01 (sample SAMEA3888906, study PRJEB22519) | human gut metagenome | biome: human gut; feature: human-associated habitat; material: faeces | place: Denmark | collected 2012 | reverse complement strand
GAGTGGCATACTCTGCGAAATTTTCCTCGGAATTTCAACAAGACATGACACGAAATGCAGAATTTCTTCCGCGGCAGTGCCGGATTTCGACGAAAAAACCGCAATGCAGGACCGACAAAAAATCCCGCTCCGGGGCAGTGCACATGCACCGCTCCGGAGCGGGAAATTTATTTGCTTTTTACAGCGCCTCAAAATGATAGCGCGGCTTGCCGCGGCTCTTCCTGCCGTACTCGATGGCCTCCGCGGGGCAGCGGCAGATGCAGGCCATGCAGTGGGTGCAGCTGCCGCCCCAGACGGGCCTGCCGTTCTGCAGGGAAATATTGTTGGCCGGGCAGCGCTTCGCGCAGAGGCCGCAGCCTGTGCAGGCCGGGCCTGCAGTGAAGGCACGATCCTTGACGAAGCAGGCGTAGAAGATCGGGTTCACCGGGCCGCTCATCAGGCGGTCGTAGAGGTTGTTCCGGGTCGGCGGGAAGTGGAGGCCCTCCCGGAGGGCGGCGATGGCGCGGTCGATGTCCGGCTCGGCCTTCGCGACGATCCTGCGCGCTTCATCTGCCTGCGGGACGCCGAACATGGCAATATAGTTTTCAGGCATGACGATCTGTGCCGTGCCCATGCAGGAAAGCCCCTTCACGCGGCAGAGCTCACGGTTATAACGATCGGCGCTGCCGATCTCGCTGCCGCAGGTCATGACGAACCACGCCTGCCTCGCGCCCCGAAGCTCCGTCTGCAGCAGCCAGTCGCGGACGAGGCGGGGAATGCGCCAGGCATAGGTCGGCGTGACGATGACAAGGCGCTCGCCGGTCTCTATGGCTGTGGTATCGTGCGCCTGGATGCGGTCGTTCATGCAGAGCATGGGCTCGTTCAGCGCTTCCGCCATGCGCTGCGCAGCATATTTGCTGTTGCCGGTGCCGGAAAACCAGAAAATCATATCAGGATCCCCTCGCAGTGGTCGATCTCGTGCTGGATGATCTCCGCCGTCCAGCCGGTGAAGGTCTTCAGCCGCGTCTGCAGCTTTTCGTTCTGCCACTGTACCTTGATGGAGCGGAAGCGCTTCGTCTTCCGCGTGCCGTTCAACGACAGGCAGCCCTCCTCCGCCTCATAGGGCTCGGACTGCCGGATGATGACGGGATTGAGCATGACCAGATAGGCCCCGTCGTTGTCAAAGGCAATGATGCGCTTGTTCACGCCGATCATATTTGCCGCCATGCCGACGCAGCCCTCCTTGTGCGCGAGCAGGGTGTCCAGCAGGTCCTGCGCCGTGCCGAGGTCGTCCTTCGTTGCAGGCTCGGCCTTCTGCGCCAGAAAGGCCTCGTCCCTGCAGATCTCTCGAACCATGATATCTCCTCCTTGTACTTTCTTTTATTGTAACAGTCTTGCGGCCAATGCGCAAGAGCGTGCGGTTCGGAAAAGCAGGGAAGGCACGGGTGGTTCCTTGCCTTTTCGAACGGAATATGGTAAGATACAAATAATTCGAAGACCGTGATAGAGGTGATACCATGCCCCTGCATTTCATCCGCAACGACATCACGAAAATGCCCGTGGATGCCATCGTCAACGCGGCAAACGAGAGCCTGCTCGGTGGAGGCGGCGTGGACGGCTGCATCCATCGCGCGGCGGGGCCGGAGCTGCTGGCGGAGTGCCGCAGGCTCGGCGGCTGCCGGACCGGGGAGGCAAAGCTCACGGGGGCCTATCGGCTGCCCTGCAGGTACGTCATCCACACCGTCGGCCCGGTCTGGCGCGGCGGCGGGCATGGCGAGCGGGAGCAGCTCGTCTCCTGCTACCGGGCGAGCCTCCTGCTGGCGCAGGAGCACGGCTGCGAGACCGTGGCGTTCCCGCTCATTTCGTCCGGCAACTTCGGCTATCCGAAGGATCAGGCTCTCCGCGTGGCAGTGGATACCATCGGGGCCTTCCTGCTGGAGCATGACATGACGGTCTATCTCGTCATTTTTGACCGCAGGGCTTATCAGATCAGCGGCAAACTGTTCGCGGACATCGCGGAATACATCGATGACCACTATGTCGAGGCACACACGGACCTTGGCGCGGAGCGCCTGCGCAGGGGAGCGCTGCATCGCGAAATGGTCGCGCCGATGTGCGCGCCCATGGCTGCCCCGGCGCTGGACGATCTGCTGGAGCATCTCGATGCGGGCTTTTCGGAGACGCTGCTGCGGCTCATCGACCGCAGCGGGAAAAAGGACTCTGAGGTCTATAAAAAGGCCAACGTGGACCGCAAGCTGTTCTCGAAGATCCGGAATAACTCGAACTACAAGCCCTCGAAGCCGACGGCGCTCGCCTTTGCCATTGCGCTGGAGCTGGATCTGGCGGAGACGAAGGACCTGCTTGCCCGCGCGGGCTATGCCCTCAGTGCCAGCAGCAAATTCGACGTCATTGTTGAGTATTTTATCAGACAGAGAAACTACGATATTTTTGCGATCAACGAAGCGCTGTTCGCCTTTGACCAGAGCCTGTTGGGGGCGTGACAGCTGGGAGGATCGCTGATGAATTGGGATTTCTTTTTCCGGCAGCTGTCTGCCGGGAAAAACATAGATGAGACCTGCTTCTCTTTTTGTGATGATCCGGATGAAAAGGAGCATTATCTGGGTTTTATTCCGCATTGCGATGAGCCATATTGGATCGGCTATTGCGATGTGGAGGGCGGATGCGCCTTTAAGACCGCAGAAGAGCTGGTAAGCGCGCCGGTATTTGACGGAAAAAGTCTCCGGGAGCGCTGGAGCGGCGTTATATTAACGGCATTGGCGGCCTCAGCTTCGAAGAATGGCTGAAATACGCGGAGCATGTGCCGCTGGAATCCACATTGTGATAGGGCGGGCCTGTTCTGTGCTGCAATAAAAATGTCGCCCCACAGGCGACCAAACCCTCCTTCGGATGCGCTATGATAACAGCGTGATCAAACGAAGGAGGGTTTTCCCATGACAGAACTGGTTTTTATTCTGGACCGCAGCGGGTCCATGGCGGGGCTGGAGGCGGACACCATCGGCGGCTTCAACGCCATGATCGAAAAGCAGAAGCGCGAGCCGGGCCCAGCGCTCGTTTCCACGGTGCTCTTTTCCAATGAGAGCGAGGTCATCCACGACCGGCTGCCACTCGACCGCGTGCCGCCCATGACGGAGCGGGAGTATTTCCCCCGCGGCTGCACGGCGCTGCTCGACGCCGTCGGCGGGGCCATCCACCACATCGGAAACGTCCACAAATACGCCCGCCGCGAGGACGTGCCGGAGCGGACGCTGTTCGTCATCACAACGGACGGACTGGAGAACGCCAGCCGGCGCTATGATTATGCGGCGGTGCGTCGGATGATCGAGCGGCAGAAGGAACGGTATGGCTGGGAGTTTCTGTTCCTCGGCGCGAACATCGACGCAGCACGGGAGGCGGCGCGCTTCGGTATCCGGCCCGAGCGGGCGGTAAACTATCGGTGCGACCGGGCAGGTACGGCGCTGAACTATGAGGTCATCGGCGATGCCGTGTGCAGCGTCCGCGCCTGCGAGCCGCTGACGGCGGACTGGAAGAGAAGGATCGAGGCGGATCGCCGGGAGCGGGGATAAGCTCCGCGTATCCGCACATGAATCGACGACTTTCCGATGTACGATGACTCAGTCCCGGATCCCAGCCAGCGCCAGAAATTTTTTATCTGTCTGAATGCTCTGCGTCAAAAACTTGCCGTCCCGGAACAGCGCATAGGTCGTGACCGGCGCGGGAACGTTCTGCGCGGATTCTTTGTCCGTGATGTGGATGACCTTGAACGGGATATCGTGTTCTTTTGCCGCCTCCTGCACCCTTGGAACCCAGTAATAGGTGTAAGGGCACTGATCGGTGTAATACAGGACGAAACCGGCTTCTGCAATTGCCGGATGCTTTGCGCATTCCCGGAACCTCGGCGGTTCCGCATTGGGCACAAGCGGCAAAACCATCAGATCGATCCCGCAGTCGGAGATGTCTGCAACCCGGAATCCCTTGTAGGCAAGGAATTTCGGGTCAGCGAGGAATTCCCGTTTCCGGCCCTCGGCGCACAGAATACAGATCCCGTTTTTTCCCTGCGCCCTGGCATCGCGGATGCACTCCTCCAGCAGATCGTTGGAGTATCCGTGGCCCTTCATGGAGCCGGATACCCACAGACAGTTGATATAGAGCCAGCCGTCAGCCATAATTGGCACCCATGCGTTTTCTGCCGGGATGTATTCGATAAAGCATTTGCCCCGTTCCTCACTGCGGTAAAAAACAAGCCCCTCCTCAAAGCACTGCCTGAGCCATTCCTTTTTCACAATGCTCTGCTTGCCGGACATGGCGCAGCAGATGTGTTCCCTGTCAATATTTTCCTTTGTGATCCGAATATAGTTCATCTGTGATTCCTCCTTTGATCCGGGAAAAGCACGGCCGGTGCTTATATCGGGATTTTGATGGCCTCATAGCCAGAACGGCGCGGCTCTGCCCTGTATTTCAGAGAATTTTGACAAAAAAGACGCAGAGCAAATCCGATTCCTCATCAGATCCTGCTCCGCGTCTAAGCGTCTGGCATGATGTTTTCTTCCGCTTTTTTCTTACCGCCTCAGATCGTAAAGCGGTTGCAGTTCATTCTACCCTCAAATACAACACGTTTTGGCGGCTTTTTTCGAAAAATGGTCCGGGCGACAGGATTCGAACCTGCGGCATCTAGCTCCCAAACTTATCGTGAATGGAACAATTGCGCCAACACCCCACGGACCAATCAGGGCACTTCTGCGCATAGGTCTGTTATTATGTGCCATTACTTAGCCCTCCTTCGGTACATAGCGGTTTGTAAGAACTTCGGCTTCGCAGGATGCATCTACGCTGCGCATAGAAGTGGGGGTCTCAATTCCCCGTGAACCCCATGCCTCATTGGGATGACTTCCTGCAGAATACATTAAGGGAACGGGATCAGCATAAGACCAGTCAGGATTTTTAGCAGGCTCCCATTTCCGGGGATTCCAGTCCTCCCAACACTGCAGGATGTATTCCATGCGGTTCAGTGTTGCATCCAGTTCTTCGCTATCGATATCATCCACACGGTTTTCAATAACGCTGCGGACTTTATCAATCAGGCCATCATCAGGGAAACGGGGCGGATCTTCATTGAATCTGTCATCACTTTCCAACCGCATCATGCCTACCATGATTGCGTGTAAAGCACGCTCACGTACAGGTGCTGAGAAGGGTGTAACACTTGTCGGTTCAACATTGCAATATACGCGGGAGTGATAGGATCTGAATTGTTCATAGTGGGACTTGTCTCTTGGACGGCCGGGCCGGTACAAAACAAAAACAAGACCAGGAGCATTTTCTGCATCACGTCCAACGCGGCTGGTTGCCTGAATATATTCAGATGTGGTTTTGGGCTGCCCAGCCACGGTCATCAGGCCAAGTCTGGATACATCCAAGCCAACGGAAATCATGTTTGTGGCAAGGCAAATATCGATGGGATGTTCCTTGATTTTCCCTTCGGAATCCACTTCGCCGGGATATCGAATTCCCAGATTTGCCAAGCTGGCAGTTACTTCACTGCCGGAGATACGACTGGTAAGTTCCTCATCCCGCCAAATGTATCGTCTGTTCTTGCGGTACTCTTCTTTTGTCGGATACCGCTTGTCTTCGAACCGACGCTTATACATAACGTCCAGATGCTGATCGATGTCCGCCCGAATCCAAGTGGCTGCCTGTCCAAGTTCACGAATACTGTTATAGTAACCCATATTGGTCCAGTAGGGATCACGATCCTTTTCCGAGTCAACCCGCATCGCTTTGGCACCATACAGCAACGATGCAAACAGGCGGATTGCGGTAGTTGCATCGGACGAAGAGCCCGTAGCCAATATGCCTACATAGCGCCGACCATTTTGATTACGTTTTTCCTCTGCAAAGAAAGAGTTTCCTGCATCGAGGCCAGAGGGGGGAAATTGGAAAACATCATCGTATATATCGTCAAACTCCGGCAGCCATTCCCGCAGGAAGCGCTCCCGTGCATCCTCGTCCATGAGGTGCCATGCCTGCTTCTGCATGGCTTGCCGCAGAGCGGACACCTTTTCCGGCGGCAGGCTGCCGAACAGAGCGTACAGCTCGTCAGGATCGTATGCATCCTCCTGCCCTCTGGCATACAGAATGCGCTCCACATCGCTCTTCCGCTTTTTCTCCTTCAACGGAACGCGGCAGGCCCGGATGCGGGAGAGGCAGGCATCGTAATCTTGCAGCAGCGCAGCTACCGCCGCCAGCTTATCGGAATCCAGCTGTTCCCTCCAGTCCGGCTGCAGGGCAGCAAAGGAAAACAATTCTTCGTCCCTGGCGGGCTTTGCCTTGATGCGCGGCGTGTTCTTTTTCAGCTGCTGTGCCAGATACGGCAGGCGCTCCACATTGGAGTCCACCTCGTCCCAATCCACCTTTTTGAAAAACGCCTTTACCTTGGCCGCATGGGTAGGCTCGTACCAGGCGCGCCGGGTCTCCGCCTCCTCTGCCAGCGTCTTATATTTGAGGAAGGCACTGCGCTTGACGGTCTTGTGGGTCAGGTACTCATCCAGATCGGGGCGGATGCCGCTCTTAGCCGAGTCGATCTCCAGCCCGGTAAGGATGGCTAATGTTTCCGTCTCCTCCCGGCAGCGCTCCCGCTCCTCGGCGTCGGAGTTTTCGTTGTAGGCGATAATGCTGCGATCCAGCGCGGCATTGCAGATCTGACCGACGCGGGAGGAAAAGGTGCTGCGAACCGTTTCAAAGCGTGCCTCCCAGTCGTCGGCACTGCGGATCTGGGGCTGGGCCGTAGGGATCATCAGCAGAGGAATGTTCTCTGTGTTGGTGAGGGATTTGTGTTTCTCGTAGCGGTAGAGGTTGTAGTTGCGGCGGACGCAGGCATTCAGGATCGGATCAGATATGGTCTTGATCATATCGCCGTCGTAGTCAGCGCCGCCCAGCCGCTCCGCAGCCAGCATATTGGAATCCACCATCACCACATCCGTCAGGTGCCCGAAATAGTAATGCCGCATCTGCTTTCTCTCTTCCTTCGCGTCGTAGAAGGAAAGCTGTAGCTCCTCGTTGCGGGCAATGTGCGGATTGCGTAGCAGCGTGCAGGCGTCGTCATGGGCATAGGCCGCCTGGGGTGCATAGAAGGAACTCTCCGGGAAGTGGTCGGTCATGACGGTGCTGTAAAACATCCGTTGCCTGCGTTTGCGCGGCGGAACAGTCGGGAGCAGAAATGCCAGAAAGTCCAGAAGATCACCGGAAAGATAACGGTTGTCTCCCGCCACGATCAGGCGGCCGACGGCGTACTGCTCCACGATTTTATCGGCTTCGTCCTCCAGCCGCCTGGCATAGACCGGTTCGTTGATGAAACGCGGATTCTTTTTCAGCACGGCGGCAAGGATCTGGTCTTTGCCCTGATGCCGTTCCCACCAGCTGACCCGCTCAAACTTCTCCAGAAAGTAATTCTGCCGAAACGATTCATCGGCGCAGAAATTGTAATACGCCAGTTCCGTCTGCTTGGTGAGCCAATTTCGCTCGTCTGTCTCCGGGCTGTGATCCCAGCCGTCTGGCAGATCGGCGGGGCGGAACTCGTCGCCCTGAATGGAAACGGTGGTCAGAAACTGATAGTTCAACTCGGTGGTCTTTTCCGGTTTCTCCTTGCTCACATTGGTGATGTACAGTGCGTGGCGGTACTTACGGAACACCGCCCAATAGTCCTCCCAGCTCATGCCACTGGCAGTGAGCCAGCCGTATCCCTTGAACATGCTCTTGGTGAGGATGACGTCCACATCCCGGACGGAATGCTCCATGCCCCACAGATCGGTGATGGTGTCCGTCCCGCAGAGGGTCAGGAAGTCTTTGAAGTCCACCTCGTGCAGCATACCCTTGACATAGGGCATACGAATTTGAAATGAGGTGTGGACTTTCTTTCCGCACAGCTTCTCGTCAATAAGGCGGGCATATTGTTTGGAGATCAGGCCCTCGCCGTCGAAGCAGGTGACCTCGACATCGGCCATCGTTTCCACCCGGTAATATTTGCGGGTGCTGTTCTGCGTCCCGTCGTCCTCCACTGTGATCACCTCTGTGGGTGGGGGCGTTCGTACCGGATTGTCGATGACCACCACCCGGTGGGGCCGGTCAATGCCGATGCCGTCAATGCGGATACCGCTGGACAGCATCAGGCCGTTGTAGGCATAGAGCTTGCTGAGCTGGCAGTCACCGATGGTCATATCCATCATGATGCGGCGGCGCACGGCGTCATAAAAATCTTCCCGAATGAAGGACAGCCGCGCCTGCCGGCTCATGCTGCCCGAACGCTCAAAGGCGAGGTAACGATGTGCCCCGGAGCCAAAGTCCAGGCTGACACCTTCGGGACGGAACAGGGCCTTCGCTTTTTCCTGCCGGACCCGGTATTTCTTTCTGGCACCGCTCCGGTCGAAGATGCCGGAGAAGTCCATATAGAAAATGATGTCCGAGAGGTCAGTCACCAGCTGTCCACCGGGTGTTCCGGTGAAGGCATCGCCGTGCAGCACGCACATGATCTGATAGAACAGTGCGTTATCGTCCTGCTCGTGAGGTGCGGAAAGTGATTTGCATTTCTCTGTCTCGGCGGCGCTGAGATGGAAGGTATATGTCCCGTCCTGCTGCCTGCCATAGCTGATCACAGCTCTGGCGGACAGCTCGTAGATCCTGTATTTTACCAGCGGCATCGGCTCACCTCCTGATGCTTCTATTCTATCATGAGGTTCTAAATTTGCAATATGGATACTGCTCCCACTTTTTCAGTGGGAGCTTTTTGCTTGCAGCTCTCAACAAAAAATTATAAAGGAGGAATCCAATGCAAGAATCCACATTCACCAACTATGACCAGCTGCCGCTGTTCCTCAATGCGAACACGGTGGCGCAGGTGCTGGGCGTGTCCATCTCCAGCGCCTATGAGCTTATGCACGAGACGGGCTTCCCCGCGCTGCGGATAGGCAGCCGCATCGTGGTACCCAAAGAAGAGTTCCGCCGGTGGGTCGATGCGCAGACAGGAGGTGATGCCTGATGTACCAGCGCTGGCCTAAGCGAGATCCGAACAAGCACTACTATCTCGTCCCCAATGAAGTCTTCAATCTCGGTCTTAGCTCTCACGAGATCGCCGTCTACAGTTATCTTCTGCGCTGCGAGGACCGCAGGACCTACCAGTGCCATCCCAGCTACCGCACCATCGGTCGGGCGGTGCGGCTGAGTGAAAACACCGTGCGGAAGTATGTGGCCGGTCTGGAGGAGAAGGGCCTCATCCGCACCGAGCCCAGCACCGTCACAACGAAGGATGGCCGCATGCGCAACGGCAGTCTCATCTACACCATCCGCCCCATTCAGGAAGCGTTGGAACTGAATTATCAGCGGCAATTCCTACAGGCGGAGCGTGACATGGAGCGGGCAAAGGCAGAGAAACGGCTGGCCGAGTTGAATCAGCAGAACAAGAAGGAGGAAAGAGCATGATGCAGCAGATCGCAAACTTTATCGTAGACCATGACCCGATGATGGCCATCCGGCGCACGCACGACACGGTGCGCTACATTCGGTGGGTGTGGAACAAGGATCATGCCGACCCCATCGACGCAGAGGAGCTTCGCCTGTTTCTCTGCGATGAACACTACGGTGATCTGACCGATGAGCAAAAGACCGTTGCCCGTCGGTGCCGGGACGGGATGCGAAGTGTCTATGCGGAGCTGTGCGTGCGCTTGCTGCAAAGTGAGATCATGCTGGAGCAGGGCATGGTGCCGGACATCAGTACCTACCGCAGTGTGTTCTGCCCGGAAGGGGGTGATGCGCCGTGGATGCTTGACCGGGCGGGATGACCGAAAATCGGACCGATTTGCCGCCGACGAAAGAAAAGCAGGAGAAAGGACCGGGGTCGTAAACGCCCCGGTCCGTCCCACAAATGCCCGCAGTGCGGGCATTTTCAAGGGTTTGTGACCGGGGACAGAGGAACGCTCCTTTCGGGAGTTTGTACCCTGTGGAACGCTCCGAGTTCCAGTTTCCTCAGTGTTTTCAAGGGTTTCCGCCGACGCTCTACCGGCCCCATGCCCCGATTTTGATCCAATTTACACCTAATTTGCACTTCAAAACGCAGAAAAAGAATTGAGAAAAGCAATAGCTATTTCCAAAAAAGTGTGGTAGTTGTTTGTGTTGCAAAAAGAAATCTCAGTCAAAGGAAGTGAAATACATGGCAAAACGAAGACCGGCCGGCGACGGCATGGTGCGAAGGCGTGACGACGGACGCTGGGAGGGTCGCATCGTCATCGGGCACCGGGAAAACGGCGAGCCGCTGTTCCGTCACGTCTACGCCAAGACGCAAAAGGCGTTGCTGGACAAGCTGCACCAGAACATCGAGTGTTATCGTGATGTGGAGTTGACCGAGGACAGCCGCATGACGCTGAGCGAGTGGCTGGATCGCTGGCTCGTAGAGTACAAGGCGGGCACGGTGCGGCCCGGTACGCTCGAGGGCTACCGCCGCTACATCGAATACTATATCAAGCCGCAGTTGGGCGACAAGCAGATCTCCCTCATCTCCCAACAGGACATCCAGCGAATGTACCGCCGTCTGAAAACGGAGGGGCGCATCCACGAGCATCCCGAGATGGGGCATCAGCTCTCTGACTCCATGGTGCGCCACATCCATACCACCCTCCACGCCGCACTGAAAGACGCGGTGCAGGCGCATGTCATTCCAAGAAACCCCACCGAGGGTACGACTGCGCCCAAACCCAACTACAAGCCCAAGCGCATTCTGACCGGCGAGGAGCTGGACGCCTTTCTCGCGGTGGTGGAGCGGGACGAGGTGTGGCGGGACTTCTTTCAGACGGAGCTGATGACCGGCCTGCGCCGCGGCGAGATCTGCGGACTGCAATGGAGCGACTTCGACGAGGAGGGCGGCACGCTGAAGGTGTGCCGCACCCTCCACAGCCAGCGGAAGGGCGAGTATACCGTCGGTGAGACGAAGACCAATCAGGGCATGCGCACCATCATCCTGCCGCACAGCGTGACTGAAATCCTGCGGCGGCGAAAAGCGGACGCCATCAGTCAATGGATCTTCCCGGACCCGGTGAAGCCGGAAGACCCTGTTGATCCCAACGCGGCGTATCGCCACATGAAGACGCTGCTCCAACGGGCGGGGCTGCCCAGCATCCGCTTCCATGATCTGCGACACACCTTCGCAACCCATGCCCTCACCAGCGGCGTGGACGCCAAAACGCTGTCCGGCATTCTGGGACACACCAATGCGTCCTTCACGCTGGATACCTACACCCATGTCACCTCAGATATGCAAAAGCAGGCTTGCGGCATCGTAGGCGGCTTCATGGAAGATATCTTCGGAAAGGAGTTGAAACCGTGGCAAGAAAGCGAAAAGCCGGAGATGGAACGGTAAGGCAGCGCAAGGACGGACGGTGGGAAGGCTGCGTCGTCATTGGCTACGATGACAATGGTTATCCCAAAACGAAAAATGTCCTCGCCAAAACGAAGAAGGAGTGTGTCGAGAAGCTCCAGAAGCTCAAGGAGGAGTGCGGGGGACTGAAGCCTGAAAAGGTTCGCCCTGAGATGCCCTTCGGGGACTGGCTGACATACTGGTACGAGAATCACTCCAAGCCCAAGATCCGGCCCACCACACAGGAGACCTACGAGAGCCGCATCCGTCTGCACATCATCCCGGAGATTGGGGACATCCAGCTGAACAAGCTGACGCAGAATGACCTGCAGCAGTTTTATGGTCGACTCAAGAAAAGCGGTCGGAAGCGCTTCACCGACAAGTACGGCGAAGGGCTGTCCGACCGGATGGTGCGTATGTGTCACGCCACCTGCCGCTCCGCATTGGAGAAGGCGGTGCAGGATGGGCTGATTCGCGTGAACCCGGCTATCGGCTGCAAACTGCCGCCCAAGAAGGCGCGGGAGATGCAGGTGCTGACGCGAGAGGAGCTGCAGCGGTTTCTCATTCAGGCGAAGTTCGAGGGCTACTACGAAGTGTTTCTTCTGGATTTAGCCACCGGCCTGCGCCGGGGCGAGCTCATGGCGCTGCAGTGGGATGACCTCAACTTCAAGACCGGCGTGCTGAATGTGAACAAGCAGGTCTACGATGTGCGGGGCCAGCTTCAAATCAGCACGCCTAAGACGAAGAACTCCGTCCGCAAGATCGTCCTGCCGCCCGCCGTGGTGGCGGTACTGCGGGAGTACAAAAAGACGGTAGACTCTCGCTGGATGTTCCCGTCCCCGGTGAAGGAGGACTGCCCCATTACGCCCGGCGTGGTGCGCCGTAGATTGCAGCTCATTCTGGAGCACGCAGGATGCAAGCATGTTAGATTTCATGATTTGCGCCACACCTTCGCAACGCTGGCGCTGGAGAACGGCATGGATGTGAAAACACTCTCCGCTATGCTGGGCCATGTGTCGGCGGCCACCACGCTGGACATCTATACCCACATCACCGACGACATGCGGCTAACGGCTGCCGCCAACATCGACCGCGGCATCGGCAAGGCAGCGCCGCAGGAAGACACTTCAGAGCCGGGGCAGGAAACTGCCCCGGCCCAGGCGGAAAAGCCGAGTATGACCGATTTCAAGCCCTATGTGGGCCGCAAGCGCAGATCCGGTACCGGCTGCGTCTCCGAGATCAACGACCATCTCTTTGAAGGCCGCTATTCTCCTAAATGGCCCGACGGCAAAAAGCACGCCCGCAATGTCTACGCTCACACCCGTGAGGAGTGCGAGGAGAAGCTGAAGACGCTGATCGAGGAGATGAAAGCGGAAATTGCGGAGGCGCAACGGCTGAAGGATTTGGGCGAGGGCAATGGAAGCCCGTTGGAGGGTAAGAAAGGCAAGCGGGGAAAATATGTATAAATTCGGGGCTGACAGGCATTGACCTGCCAGCCCTGAGTAGCTTGGCATCCAGGATACACCAGAGTTATACACAAAACTGGAGAATAGCATGGATCTATGTGGAGCACTTATGCTAACCACTCAACAGGTACAAGCTTAATATTATTTCTCCACTTTTCAACGAGATGGATGCGAGAATCTGGTATGTTACCCCATATATCGTCATCCGCGTGCTCGGTCACTATAATCTGGATTTCAAACCCAGCATCTTTTACAAAGACAGATAAACTTTCGAATATCTTTCGAACTGCATTCTTATCATCATCGTTTAACTGTAGTTCAGCTTCGTCCAGTGAATACCGCGTGCGAGGGAAGTACACTTGGCTTGGTTGATCAAAAACGATAAAGTTTGGAATGTTAACACTTGATTTGGTTTGGAAAAAGCGGTGTAAGGCAAGAATCAGTGCTATATGATAAGATAGCCAATTGGATGCGCTGCCAATTTCCCACAGGTAATCATTGCGTCCCGATTGGTTCTTAACTCGCACAGTCAAATCTTTAATAACAAATTCTGCGGGATCTTCCGGATGCTCAACATCCAGTTGAGTGAGGATTTTCCCCATCTCTGTACTTATATAGTTCAGGGCATAGTCAAGCCTGCGCCGAATTTCAGCTTCATTTACTTCTTTTTTGAGTTTCTCAATACGAGCATTCACTTCATCGAGCTTGACCTGGAGCTCACCATCAGTGCCTATACGCTCGTAAGTACTAATTGCAGAATCTATACGTCCAAGAAAACGTGAGATTGATTCCAACGTGTAACTTTCTTCACGATGAGCAACAAGCGACTGAGATTCCACTCGGATTCGATTTTGGATGGCCTCTAATTTGTCAGTCAGTTCCTGGATTTGCACTTGCACAGTTTGCATTTCTCGCTCAAAAGCTGCGGGGACAACAGCCATTTCTGTTGTAGTGCGCTCAATCTGTTCGATGGCACTACACAAAGCATCAACATCATCCATGACATTTTCGTGACTTGGCTGGAAAATCGGAAGTACATTCCGCTCTATCATGTTAGAGCGAATCCAAGTTGATATATCGAGACGATCAAGCTGAATTTGGAGCGATTTATCATATTGGCCCATTGATTGCATCAGTTGAAGCATTTCTGTATGTCGTCTGCGGACAGCAAACAATTCGCTGGATGTTTGCTGTTCCTCTTGTCGTAATGCAACAATGTCTTCGGACAGATACGCAACATGTGCTGAAGCTACTGAAGCGTCTGCAATCCGTTTTTGCGAGATAACACGAAGTTCATCAACTTGACGAGCAAACTCATCGTTATCATTGGTAACATAATCAGTCAAACCGTATTCATGTGCTTGGGTTAACCAGCCAGCAACTTCATGCTTCCATCCTTCGGCAACGACTTTGATTTGTTCAAGATCTCGGCGATAGCGCTCTGAGATTTTAGATAGTCTTTCGATTTCCTTGCGTTTAGCGAGTGTTTCTGGGGTAACGGCTCCAAGTGCATATGGGAAAACATCAATGAGCTTTTTGCGATGTTCCATTGTATCTGCTTTGTAGAACAAAACATCAGCGTTAGCAACGATATTCTGTGGTTGAAAAAGGAATGCCATAAAATCGCGATATGAAGGACGAAATACCCCTGCGTCTGGATCAAGTTCAAGAAACGACATCCCAAACAACTCGTTGAACATACGTCGTTCGGGAAGATGAAGCGCAAACAGCAAAAATCCAGTATTCATGCGGGTTTGCGGCGAGATGGCTCTCGATCAGATAGCTCTCTTTCAGACGGTCAAAGGGCTGAAATCACAATCGCATAGTTGTTTTCATGGGAGAATGGCGGTAGCTGCGGTCATTCTCCCTTTTTTCGTTCCTGCCGCATTTTACAGGAGGAAACGAACATGGAAGAACCGAAAAGCAAAGCGAAGCGCGGGGCAAAGACCGCTGCGGCTGCGCAAGAGGATAAAATCACGCTGCTCCCGCTGTCGGAGCTGCACGACTTCCCCAACCACCCATTCAAGGTGCGGGACGACGAGGCCATGCAGGAAACGGCGGAGAGCATCCGGCAGTACGGCGTTCTCGTCCCGGCTATCGTCCGCCCCCGCGAGGACGGCGGATATGAGATCATCGCCGGACACCGGCGCAGGCACGGCAGTGAGCTGGCGGGGCTTTCCGCCATGCCCTGCATCGTCCGTGAGATGGACGACGACACCGCCACCATCCTCATGGTGGACAGCAACATCCAGCGGGAGAATATCCTGCCCTCTGAACGGGCGCAGGCGTACAAAATGAAGCTGGAGGCCATCCGCCGCAAGGCTGGCAGACCGGCAAAAGAGGCTGAAAACCTACCCGAAGAAAATTGTGACCAAGTTGGGCACAATTTCGATAGGAAGCGCAGCGTCGAGATCGTTGCGGACGAAGCCGGTGAAAGTAAATCTCAGGTGCAACGCTACATCCGCCTGACAGAACTCTCCCCGGAGCTTCAGCAGATGGTGGACGAGAAGAAGATCGGCATGACACCCGCCGTGGAAATCTCCTACCTCAAGCCGGAGGAACAGCAGATGCTCCTGACCGCCATCGACAGCGAACAGGCTACGCCCTCGCTTTCGCAGGCGCAGCGCATGAAGAAGCTCTCCCGCGACGGCAAGCTCAACGACGACACCATGCTGGACATCATGATGGAGCAGAAAAAACCGGAGGGCTATAACGTCGTCCTCTCGGCGGACAAGCTGCGCAAATACTTCCCGCGCTCCTATACGCCGCAGAAGATGGAGGAAACCATCCTGAAGCTGCTGGACGCATGGCTGCGCAAGCGCCAGCGTGACCAGTCCAGATAACCGAATACAATCGCAGACAACCACGACACCGACCGGGCAGAGAGCTTTCTTTGCCCGGTTTTGTCATATCCAGAGAGGAGCAAAGCCATGTATATCAACACGTTCAAGTATAAGCCGGAGGACGTTTCCTGCGTCCTCTGTACGGAATATGTCAAAAAGCTGGGCTGCACCGCCCTGTCCTGCCCCTGCCTTGCCGAGCGTATGGAAGCTGGTACGGTGGGCTATGCGGAGGCCGTCGCAGAGCTGTTTCCGTACCGTCCGCGCCTGACCGCAAGAATCATGCGGCTGGCGGAGAGCTTTCCCGGCACCATGTGGCAGGACGACGCCCACAGGAAGCGCATGGAGACCCTGCGGCTGCTGCTGGGCTGCCGCAAAGAGCGCGACACGCCGGAGTTTTTCGCCGCGCTGTATCTGCTGACCTCCAGCAAAGAGCTTGCGGACAGGACCTTCAACTGCTTCTTCCGCGGCGGCATCGACTTCCGCTACGCCCGCAGGCGCGGCATCTCATCCCATGACTACACGCTGCTTATGGCGGCGAAAAGCCTTTATTGCCATACGGCGGAGGTCACGCAGGGCGACCTTGTGGATCCGCAGATCATCCCGGACGAGGCGTTCCGGCTGCTCATCAACGCCCTGCTCGTCGCCCGTTTCGGGCTGGACGCCCTGAAAATTACCGCAAGACGCGGGCAGCGGGAATATACCCTCCGCCGCCTCATCCGCCGCGAAGCAAGGGGAAACGCTCCGTCTGCGGGGCTGCTTTTTCCCTTTGGGGTGAGGTGAACACCGTGGCAGTATTTCGCGTAGAGAAGAACCACAATTACACAGTCATGTCCAATTACCACCTGCGGGACACCGCCCTGACCCTCAAGGCCATCGGGCTGCTGTCCAAGATGCTCTCTTTGACCGACGAGTGGGATTATACCACCCGTGGGCTTGCCGCCATCTGCAAGGAGGGCGTGGATGCCATCGGCGCGGCGCTCAAGGAGCTGGAATCGCACGGCTACCTTGTACGCCGCCAGCTCAGGGACAGCCGCGGGCGCATCACCGACACCGAGTACACCATCTACGAATCCCCGCATCCGCCCTTGCCGGATACGGCTTCACCAGATACGGAAAACCCGTATCTGGATACCCCGGATACGGACGAGCCATATACGGAAAAGCCCGCGCAATTAAATAAAGATAGAAGAAATAAAGAAAAAGAAATTCCTGATGAATCTATTACGGACACATCAAATCCTGATCCAATCTATCCCCCAGCCCCCTTGCAGGGCGCGGGATATGACGGGATGGGATACGAGGAAGCACGAGAGATCGTCAAAGATAATATCGAGTACGACATTCTCGTGCAGGACCAGCGGCAGGACAGGGAGCAGCTTGACGAGGTGGTGGACCTCATTGTGGAAACCCTCTGCTCCCGCAAGAAAACCATCGTGGTGGCCGGGGACGAATATCCGGCTGAGATGGTGAAGGAGAAGCTGCTGCGCATCACAGCCTCCCACATCGAGTACGTCTTTGACTGCCTGAAGCAGAATACCACCTACGTCCGCAACATCAAGAAATACCTGCTGGCGTCGCTGTTCAACGCGCCCAGCACCATCGGCAGCTACTATTCCGCCCTCGTCAACCACGATATGTACGGCGACGGGCTGCGGGGCAAGGGCTGAATATGACCGAAAAAAGGAGGGATGACCCATGCAGGAAGAAGTGGAAAACAGAGCGGTCACGCTGGTCATCAGCGCGACAAAGCTCACCGGGCGGCTGCTGAAAGCCGCCATTCTGAAATATCTGGCAAGCCGCAAGGAGAAGCGGCTGCAAAAAGCCCGCGGCGCACCGGAAAAGCCCACCGGCAAGCAGACGGTAAAGCAGCTCATCGGGCAGAATCAGGGCGTATCCAACATCGAGATCACCGACAGCAACATCAAATCTTTTGAGCGCGTGGCGCGGAAATACGGCGTGGATTTCGCCGTGAAGAAGGACCGCAGCGTGTCCCCACCGAAATACCTCGTCTTTTTCAAGGGGCGGGACGCAGACGCACTGACGGCGGCGTTCCGGGAATACACTGCAAAAGAGGTCAGACGCGCCTCCAAGGACCGCCCCTCCGTGCTGGAGCAGCTCCGCGCGCTCAAGGCGAAGCTGCTGACCCTCACGCCGGATAAGTCCCGGAGCAAGGATAAGGGGCTGGAGCTATGAAAACCGTAAACATCAAAAAAGCCATTCTGCCCAACCTGCCGTATGCCTTCATCGCCCTCTACGCCACCAAGTTAGGGCAGGCTGCGCGGCTAAGTCCGGGCGCGGACTTTTCAGCAAAGGCGCTGCACATCATGGAGGGCTTCGCCGCCGCGTTCCAATCGGCGCTGCCCAGCTTTCACACCATCGACCTGTGCGTGGGCGTTGCCGCCGCCCTGCTCATCCGGCTTGCCGTCTACGTCAAGGGGAAGAACGCGCGGAAGTTTCGGAAGAATATCGAGTACGGCAGCGCAAGATGGGGCAACGCGGAGGACATCAAGCCCTATGTAGACCCCACCTTTGCCAACAACGTCATTCTCACCCAGACGGAGCGGCTGACCATGAACAGCCGACCCAAGGACCCGAAAACCGCGCGAAACAAAAACGTACTGGTAGTAGGCGGCTCCGGCAGCGGCAAAACAAGGTTTTTCATCAAGCCCAACCTCATGCAGCTTCATAGCTCGTATGTTGTCACCGATCCGAAAGGCAGCATCGTGGTCGAATGTGGAAAATTACTCCAGCGGAATCAGTATAAGATCAAGATTCTGAACACGATCAACTTCAAAAAGTCCCACCACTACAACCCCTTCGCGTATCTCCACTCGGAAAAGGACATTCTGAAGCTGGTCACGACCCTCATTGCCAACACGCAGGGGGACGGGAAATCCGGCGACGACTTCTGGCGCAAGGCGGAAACGCTGCTTTACACGGCGCTCATCGGGTATATCTACTACGAAGCGCCGGTGGAGGAGCAGAACTTCGCCACCCTCATCGAAATGATCAACACCATGGAGGTGCGGGAGGACGACGAGGACTTCAAAAAACCCGTCGATCTGATGTTTGAGGAACTGGCAAAACGGGAGCCGCATCACTTCGCCGTGCGCCAATATGCCAAATACCGCTTAGCGGCGGGCAAGACAGCAAAAAGTATTCTAATTAGCTGCGGCGCGCGCCTCGCTCCCTTTGACATTCAGGAGCTGCGGGAGATCACGGCGTATGACGAGCTGGAGCTGGACACGCTGGGCGACCGGAAAACGGCGCTGTTTATCATCATTTCTGACACAGACGACACCTTCAACTTCCTTGCCAGCATGGTCTACACCCAGCTATTCAACCTCCTGTGCGACAAGGCGGACGATGTGTACGGCGGCAGGCTGCCCGTCCATGTGCGCTGCCTCATCGACGAGTGCGCCAACATCGGGCAGATTCCCAAGCTGGAGAAGCTGATGGCCACCATCCGCAGCCGCGAGATCTCCGCCTGCCTTGTTTTGCAGGCACAGAGCCAGCTCAAGGCGCTCTACAAGGACAACTGCGACACCATCATCGGCAACTGCGATAGCTCCGTATTCCTCGGCGGCAAGGAGCCGACCACCTTAAAGGAGCTGTCCGCCGCGCTGGGCAAGGAAACCATTGACACCTTCAATACCGGCGAAAGCCGCGGCAGAGAGGTTTCCCACAGCCTGAACTATCAAAAGCTCGGCAAGGAGCTGATGAGTCAGGATGAGCTTGCCGTCATGAACGGCGGCAAGTGCATCTTGCAGCTGCGCGGCGTCAGGCCGTTCCTATCCGACAAATACGACATCACAAAACACACCAACTACAAGTATCTTTCGGACGCGAATCCCAAGAACGCCTTTGACATTGAAAAATTCCTCTCCACAAAGCTCAAGCTGAAGCCGGGGGAGGAATTTGAGGTCTTTGACGCGGGCGCGGCCGCAGGTTCAGAATCCGCCTGAACAGGAAATATCTATTAGATTTCTGTAACCGCAAGGTCTATAAGCTCATAACTATGTTGGCGACTGCACGATGTTTGCAGTCGCCAACATACATTAGAGTTTATTCATTCTACCCTTGTCGTTCAATCCATGTTGTCCCTTTTTGATTACAATAAACATTGACAGTAACCTCCGTGTTGACTGTTCCATTTGAATTATATAGCACGAAAGTTACATGCCCATACACCAGTGTCGGAGTGAGATTGTTGCGCCCTTCGTTTTCTGCCTTGGGTCGTAAGTTCCCTGTATAATCCGGATCAACAATTATTTTTGTATTTGTATTGTAGCACGAAGCCATAGTCCCATCATACGAAAAACTTACCGTAAATGTATGATCAGAAATCCTTTGCCCGGTGGAAATAACATAGAAATAACCACTGTACACATCTGAGGTATAGTTTTTTCCTTTAATCGATGTGGACAACCCGATCGGCTGTGGATTTTTCTGCATCACAAAGCCTATCGTGTTATTGAGATGAAGGTTGATTTCTGGACTATTTACTGTGGGATCAATGTTAGCCGCACTTGCATAGGAGAGCGGACAGCCTAAAATAACAAGGCAAACTAAGACTACTGAGAGAATAGCAAGTTTATGTTTATTCATTTATAATTCTCCTAATTCACATTTATCTTCCCGTAGTTTCCGTGGGAGCGCCAACTGCCATCCTTGAAAACGATGATGTAGATATTAGCATCATCACACCACTTACCAGTATTAGAGTTTTTCAGACGATACTTTCCATTAAACTTGATTCCTGTTTTACTGTTTTCAGTAACCGTCGTTTCGCTACCGCTGCTTTTGGGTTCATACTGATTGCGATATTTATATGTGATATTATGATATACATCCCATATCTGATTTGATAATTTATTGCCAGAATAATCCACGCTACCATTATTTCCGTAGTTAGAAACCGTTTCATCAGTTGACTTGAAATAGTAGCGCCCAGAAAGCGTCCAGTTTACTGTGCCACTCGACGATTTAGTTAATCTCTCAACAGATACACTGACCTCAATTTGATTATACAAATCAGCCTCATTTGTTTGGACTTCACGTACCACTGTGAATCGCTTTTCTCCATTTCTGATATGATAGGCGATTTCATTTGTCATATCGTCATATGCAAACGAGAAAAACTCTGCTTGGGATGTAGTTGTTTCGAGGGATGTGTCAGCTAATGCAAACGTCGGCATTGATAGCCCTACAATCAAAATAAGAGAAAGAAATAATACAACTACTTTTTTCATTTCCGTAAACCTCTCTTTTTGTATTTATGAACAAGTAGCAACAAACTGCCAACTGCTGATATAACTATAAATATCGAGACAGCATTTATAATGATTGGTTCCGCCTGGCCTCCACCATCAAAGTTTTCAATCAAATGAGCAGAGTTTTCAAGCGCTGTTTCCTCAATCATTGTGTTTCCGGTTATCCCCCGCCGACTCACTGAATCGAGAGAATAATATGATTCGTCTATTTGCGAATAGGTCAATACCGCAAACTCGTTGTTACTTGGATTTTCAACGAACATACTATTCATTGTATCTGGAATATTTAACGAGTCGATCTTGGAGGCTATATCGTACCCATCATAGAAAATGCCAACCACCCATTTGTTCTCATGCAACAGAAGTTTAACCGTTCCTAGTAGTGTATTATTCTCCGCATAAACTGGAGCCATATAGGAATTTGTGAACTCCAGAAGTCCTTGATACCTATCCACATGTTCAACTGTATTGATGGGCATATATACTGGCAGTAAATTATCAAAGTCTATTTGCACTTCTTCTCCATCAAAAAATGACGATAGCTGTTCCATGTCAATAGTGTTTCTTATGCCGGAAGTAATTGTTTCAGTTGCAAACATGGCATTGACGCCTTCTCTCTGTTCATCAGTACTATTTGACGAAGCTGCCATAGCTGATGTAGAGATACAGACGGTAAAAAGAACTGCCAAAATACTAACGATTAGTCTTTTCATGCTATGAACCATCCTCTCTTTATTTTTGCGATATAACAGCTGTTCCATCATAATGTGTTGTTTGCCCGGAATCTACAAGTGTTGGATAATAATACTCAACATATGAATCCCTGCCGGGATCTCGAACCCTAAGTTTATTGCTACTATTATTAACTGAATAGCAAACAACAGCATGCCCGTATCTTCGATTGCCAGATGAGTCATATGTGCCTAAAGCTAAAATGATTGGCATACTGTTTCCTATGCTGGTGTTAAGCTGAGATAAAGACAATACCGTGCTTGTACGATTTGCCGTATAATCATTGTCTGTTGCAAATTCCATTCCATCACGATAGTCAGATGCAGAACCCGGCTCGTTCGGATATGGTGTTGATGATGTCCCCTTAACATCCCGCACAATATCCCATTGGTCGTAATCTGAATATCCCAAATAAGATGCACACATCTCAAGGGAAGCTGCCCAGCACCATTGGGTTTTGGCTTGACGCACTAATGCAACTCCAAGCGATGACCATGCTGCAAACGCTGTTGTTGTTAACAGCATCAGACAGAGCAAGATGGAAATAAGGGATATACACTTTTTTCTATAAGACATATTTATCCTCCTTTTCTTAACTTTTGTTTAGAGACACAAGCACATAAACCGCCCCCATATTTGTTGCCGTGCGATCTATGCGCCAAAATGAACGATTTTGATGCAACCCCTCCATATCTGAGAACCGCACCAATATCGAAGAAATGTGCGATAGCCTTGTGCTTTATAAAACAGATACATAATATTTTCTCCCTTCTTGGTTTGTTGTACCTGTGAACGCCTTAATCGCCACAGCGAATCCATAGGTGGCATGTTGATAATCATATATACTGTGGTTTCATTTATATAACGCACAAAGTCAGAAAAGGGGACGGACTTTTTCAAAAAAGTATTGATGGTAGAGATATATCTTGAACCTATGAGTAGCAGGGCAACCAATCGCTTCTGCGTCAGAATCCGCCTGAACGGGCGGATTTTTATATATAGATCAGACACCCATTCCGTAAAGGAGGACGCCGACAATGCAAGAGATACAAGCGAAACGCAAAGTCGGAGGAAAGCACAACCGAAAATTTGAAAGGAGAAGCCGGAATCGACAGCCGCACACAGCGGCCAGCTCATTCCGGCTTTGCGGTTTCCACTACAAAAAACCAAAAAGAAACGATTCCGGCACATAAAATATGGATTTCTTCAATAGCGCAGTCGATGTGTTGCAGACCCTCGTCATTGCCCTCGGAGCCGGTCTTGGCATCTGGGGCGTGATCAACCTTCTGGAAGGTTACGGAAATGACAATCCGGGGGCTAAATCACAGGGCATGAAACAGCTCATGGCTGGCGGCGGTGTGGCGCTCATCGGTATGATCCTCGTGCCGCTGCTCAAAGGGCTGTTCGGTTAATCCCGTCCATGCCGCAATGTAAAACCCTTCGCCCCTGCCCACCTGACACGGGCGGGGGCGGGAAAGGAGGGCTGACCCATTGGATTTGATATGGGAAAAATTCACCGAATGGCTCAAGGAACTGCTGGTCGGGGGCATCATGGACAACCTCACCGGCCTCTTTGATAACGTCAACGCCAAGGTCGCGGAGGCGGCGGGACACATCGGCAGCACCCCGCAGGCGTGGAACGCCAATATTTACAGCATGATCCGCTCTCTCTCGGACAACCTGATCCTGCCCATCGCCGGCGTGATCCTCGCCTTTGTGATGACACTGGAGCTGATACAGCTTATCGCGGACCGCAATAACCTCCACGACATCGACACATGGGTATTCTTTAAGTGGGTATTCAAGACGGCGGCAGCCGTCCTCATCGTATCCAACACATGGAACATCGTCATGGGCGTATTTGAGGCGGCGCAGAGCGTGGTAAACAGCGCCTCCGGCATCATCGTCGGAAACACCGCCATCAACCTCGCCGACCATATCGCAGACCTCGAGGCGAGGTTGCTGGAGATGAACGTGTGGACGCTTTTGGGGCTGTGGCTGCAATCCTTCGTCGTGGGCTTTTCCATGTGGGGGCTGACCATCTGCATCTTTATCATCATCTACGGGCGCATGATCGAGATTTACCTCGTCACCAGCATCGCGCCCATCCCCATGGCCACCATGATGGGCAAGGAATGGGGCGGCATGGGACAGAATTATCTCCGCTCCCTGTTGGCTTTGGCGTTTCAGGGCTTTCTCATCATCATCTGCATCGCCATCTATGCGGTGCTGGTACAGAATATGCTCATCGACGACAACATTTCTACGGCCATCTGGCTGTGCATGGGCTACACGGTGCTGCTCTGCTTCACCCTGTTCAAAACCAGCAGTCTCGCAAAGTCAATTTTCAACAGTCATTGACGGAGGTAAACCAATATGGCATACGTTCCCGTACCCAAAGACCTGAACGCAGTCAAGACCAAGGTGCTGCTGAACCTGACGAAGCGCCAGCTCGTCTGCTTCGGCGCTGGTGCGGCGCTGGGCGTTCCGCTGTTCTTCCTGCTCAAAGCCCATACCGGCGTCAGCACGGCGGCGATCTGCATGATCCTGCTCATGCTGCCCTTTTTTCTGCTGGCCATGTATGAGAAGAACGGACAGCCCCTTGAAAAGATCGTCCGCAACATCGTGCAGGTCTGCTTCCTGCGCCCTAAGCAGCGCCCTTACGCAACCAATAATTTCTACGCCGTTCTGGAACGGCAGGACAATTTAGACCGGGAGGTGTATCGTATTGTCCACCCGCACAAAACTCACCCGCGCCGAACGCAGGCAGATCGAGGCCGCCATCGCAAGAGCGAAGCGGCAGGATAAGAAACAGAAGTCCGCGCAGGACAGCATCCCGTTTCAGCGGATGTTCCCCGACGGCATTTGCCGCGTGACGGACAGCTACTACACGAAAACCGTCCAGTTTCAGGACATCAACTATCAGCTCAACCAGAACGAGGACAAGACCGCCATCTTTGACGGCTGGTGCGACTTCCTCAACTACTTCGACAGTTCCGTGCGCTTTCAGCTCTCCTTCGTGAATATGTCCGCCAACAAGGACAATTACGCAAGGTACATCACCATCTCGCCGCAGGGCGACGATTTTGACAGCATCCGTCTGGAATATACCCAGATGCTCCAGAACCAGCTTGCCCGCGGCAACAACGGCCTCATCAAGACCAAGTACCTGACCTTCGGCGTGGAGGCGGACGGGCTGAAGGCTGCAAAGCCAAGGCTGGAGCGCATTGAAACGGACATCCTCAACAACTTCAAGCGCCTCGGCGTGGCGGCGGAGCCGATGAACGGCACGGAGCGGCTGCGGCTGCTGCACGGGATGCTGCACATGGACGAGCAGGAGCCGTTCCGCTTCTCGTGGGACTGGCTGGCACCCTCCGGGCTTTCGGTGAAGGACTTCATCGCCCCCAGCTCCTTTGAGTTCCGCACCGGGCGCTCCTTCGGCGTCGGCAGGCGCATCGGCTGCGCCAGCTTCTTGCAGATTTTAGCCCCCGAACTCAACGACCGGATGCTGGCAGACTTCCTCGACATGGAAAGCTCCCTCATCGTCAGTATGCACGTCCAGTCCGTGGATCAGGTCAAGGCCATCAAGACCATCAAGCGCAAGATCACCGATTTGCAGAAAATGACCATCGAGGAGCAGAAAAAGGCCGTCCGCGCCGGATACGACATGGACATCATCCCCTCGGACCTTGCCACCTACGGCACGGAGGCGAAGAAGCTGCTGCAAGACCTGCAAAGCCGCAACGAGCGAATGTTCCTGCTGACCTTTATTGTGGTCAACACCGCAGGCAGCCGCCAGCAGCTTGACAACAACGTATTTCAGGCAGCCTCAATCGCCCAGAAGTACAACTGCCAGCTTACCCGCCTTGATTTCCGTCAGGAGGAAGGGCTGATGAGCAGCCTCCCCTTGGGGCTGAACCAGATCGAGATACAGCGGGGCTTGACCACCTCAAGCGTCGCTATTTTTATCCCCTTTACCACGCAGGAGCTGTTTCAGGACGGTAAGGAAGCTCTGTACTGCGGGCTGAACGCGCTGTCGAACAACCTCATCATGGTAGACCGCAAGCGTCTCAAGAACCCCAACGGGCTGATCCTCGGCACCCCCGGAAGCGGCAAGAGCTTTGCGGCGAAGCGGGAGATCGCCAACGTGTTCCTCGTCACCGACGATGACATCATCATCTGCGACCCCGAAGCCGAATACGGGCCGCTGGTGGAGCGCCTGCACGGACAGGTCATTAAAATTTCCCCAACAAGCCCGCACTACATCAACCCAATGGACTTAAACCTCAATTACAGCGACGATGAGAACCCTCTAAGCCTGAAATCCGACTTCATCCTCTCCCTCTGCGAGCTGATCGTGGGCGGCAAGGACGGCCTCATGCCGGTGGAAAAGACCATCATCGACCGCTGTGTGCGCATGGTGTACCGGGATTATCTCAGCGACCCTGTGCCGGAGAATATGCCGATTCTGGAGGACTTGTATAACGAGCTGCGGCGGCAGGAGGAAAAGGAGGCGCAGTACATCGCCACGGCTTTGGAAATCTACGTTTCCGGCTCCCTCAACGTGTTCAACCACCGCACCAACATCAACATCGCCAACCGCATCGTGTCCTTCGACATCAAGGAGCTGGGCAAGCAGCTCAAGAAGATCGGGATGCTCATCGTGCAGGACGCCGTGTGGAATCGAGTGACCGTCAACCGGGAAGCCCACAAATCCACTCGCTACTACATTGACGAAATGCACCTTTTGCTGCGCGAGGAGCAGACGGCGGCCTACACCGTGGAAATCTGGAAGCGCTTCCGCAAGTGGGGAGGTATCCCCACCGGCATCACCCAGAATGTCAAGGACCTGCTCTCCTCCCGCGAGGTGGAGAACATCTTTGAGAACAGCGATTTCATCCTCATGCTCAATCAGGCCAGCGGCGACCGGCAGATTCTCGCCAAGCAGCTCAATATCTCCCCGCATCAGCTCTCGTATGTCACCCACAGCGGTGAAGGCGAAGGGCTGCTTTTTTATGGCAACGTTATCCTGCCCTTCGTAGACCGCTTCCCCCGCGGGGAACTCTATGACCTGCTTACCACCAAGCCACAGGAGCAGACTGCATAACAAAACAAGAAAGGAATTGCACGATGAAAAACAAACTGATGATTTTTGAAAACGAAGCCTTTGGAAAGGTGCGAACGCTGAACCTCAACGGCGAGCCGTGGTTTGTAGCGGCGGATGTGTGCAAAGCGCTGGAACTGGGGAATCCGAGCATGACGGTTGAGCGTCTGGATGATGATGAAAAGGGTATCAGTACTATTGATACCCTTGGCGGGAAACAGCGCATGGCAATCATCAACGAACCCGGACTGTATTCGCTGGTGATCACCTCCCGCAAGCCGGAGGCAAAGGCGTTCAAGCGCTGGATCACCCATGAGGTCATTCCGGCCATCCGCAAGCACGGCGCGTACATGACAAAATCCGTGCTGGAGCAGGTGCTGGAAAACCCGGAGCTGGTGCTGCTCATGGCGCAGCGGATGCTGGAGGAACAGCGGAAGAACGAGCTGCTTCAGCAGGAGCTGCGGCTGGCAAAGCCCAAGGCGGACTTCTACGACGCCTTCATTCACCCGGAGTGCTGCACCAATCTCCGCGCCACCGCAAAGGAGCTGAAGGTGCCGGAGAAAATGTTCACCGCGTTCCTCATCCGCAAGCGCTATCTCTACCGTGCGCCCTCCGGTACACTGCTGCCCTACGCTAAGCCCGCCAGCGACGGCCTGTTCTTCGTAAAGGACTATATCGCCGTCAACGGGCATCAGGGGGTATATACCCTTGTCACGCCCAAGGGCAAGTCGCTGTTTCTCACCATGCTGGGTGAAATCGCCTGACCTGATTCTACCATAAATAATGTAAAGGAGAGCATCACAATGGAAAAAGAAAATCTGTACCTGATCCACGGCGAGGACTACCTGCGCCACATCGAGGAAAAGCTGGAGCTTCTGTGGATGGCGACCATCCTCATGCACTACATCAAAAATGGAGCCGAGAAGGACGGCTATCTGGACCTTGTACGCAGATCCACCCTCGACTTTGACGAGCGCTGCGAGGAGATGTTCAGTTCTTGGGGCATGGCGCTCAATTACCTCAAGTCCCATGACCTTGCGGACCTGTCCGACCTCATCGAAAACGACCTGATCGAGCCGGAATACGCCGGTTACGTTCCTGCGGATAATCCCTGCTGCCCCGGCGAACGCTGCTGCGAGTATGCCGAGCGCATGGAGCGCGAATACGCCGCAGAGCGTGAGGTGGACGAGGACAATGAGGACGCCGACGTATTTGAGTATGACGGAGAACCGGCCATATCTGAGTTGACCGGCGTGTGCAGGGACATCCTCACGGCTGTCGAGGGGCTTACCACGCTTCTAAGGGATGAGTTCGACTATGCAGGCTGACCGCATCTACTGCGGCGACGCCCTGACCGTGCTGAAAACCCTGCCGGACAATTCCGTGAACTGCTGCATCACCTCTCCGCCGTACTACGCCCTGCGGGATTACGGCGTGGACGGGCAGATCGGGCGGGAGGAAACGCCCGCGCTGTATGTAGAGCGCCTGACCGGTATCTTCCGTGAGGTCAGGCGCGTCCTCACGCCGGACGGCACACTCTGGCTGAACATCGCAGACACCTATGCCGGAAAGGGCAATCAGGGCGAAGCCCTCGACCCCAAGTACCCCAACGGCAGGACGGGGCAGATCGTTGCCCTCAACGGCAAGGTGGAGGGCTGCAAGGCAAAGGATATGATCGGCATCCCGTGGCTGCTTGCCTTTGCTCTGCGCGCAGACGGCTGGTATCTGCGCTCGGACATCATCTGGATGAAAGCGAAACCCATGCCGGAAAGCACCAAGGACAGGCCAAGCCGCTGCTATGAGCATATTTTCCTGCTGTCCAAGTCCCGCCGCTACTATTATGATGCCGCTGCCATCGCGGAGCCGGTTGCGGCCTCCACTCTTGCGCGGATGAAGCGCGGATTTGGTGCAGGCAACAAGTATTCCGCGGATATTCCCGGTCAGAAGCACCAACACCTCAACGACCACCGCCCGAACGGGTACGCCGATGAGGACATCCCGCAGCTTCGCAACAAGCGCGACGTCTGGCAGATCAACACCGTGCCGTACAGGGGCGGGCATTTCGCCGCTTTCCCGCCAAAGCTGGCGGAAACCTGCCTGCTGGCGGGCTGCCCGCCCGGAGGCGTCGTGCTGGACCCCTTCCTCGGCTCCGGCACTACGGCGGCGGTGGCAAAGCAGCTCGGACGGCACTACATCGGCATTGAGCTGAACCCGGACTACTGCAAGCTGGCAGAGAAACGGATCGGAGGTGTCGCGGTATGAACGCCTACACCCGGCAGGATCTGAGCGTCATGCAGGCGTGGCCGCTGGAGCGGAAAACTCGCGTGACGCAGGCGAAGATCATTGAATGGTATCACCACTACGACGGCAAGGTAGCCGTCTCCTTTTCGGGCGGCAAGGACAGCACCGTGCTGCTGGACCTTGCGCGGCGGGCGTTCCTCGACATTCCCGCCGTGTTTGTGGACACGGGGCTGGAATACCCGGAGATACGGGAGTTCGTCAAAACCGTTCCCAATGTAACATGGCTGCGCCCGGAGATGCCCTTTTCCAAGGTCATATCGGAATACGGCTATCCCGTCATATCCAAGGATGTGGCGCGGCGCATCCGCTACGCCCGAAAGGGCAGCACATGGGCGCTCTGCCACCTGAACGGATTAAACCGTGACGGTACGCCCTCAAAATACAATGAACGATACATGAAATGGCGCGTCCTGCTGGATGCGCCGTTTTTCGTTTCCGATCAGTGCTGTTTCATCATGAAGGAGCGGCCCCTGCACAGATATAACCAGGAAACCGGTAGAAAGCAGATCATTGCGACCATGGCCTGTGAGAGCGCACGCCGCCAGAGCGTCTATCTCAAAATCGGATGCAACGCCTATCACAAGCGGGACCCCACCTCTCAGCCCATGTCTTTCTGGACAGAGCAGGATGTGCTGGCCTATCTCAAAATGACCGGCATCCCGTATGCCTCCGTCTACGGCGAGATCGTGGAGGAAAACGGCAGGCTGACCACCACCGGCGCGAAGCGCACCGGCTGTATGTTCTGTATGTTCGGCGTTCATCTGGAAAAGAAGCCGAACCGCTTTCAACGCATGGCGCTGACACATCCGAAGCAATACGATTTCTGTATCCATAAATTGGGCTGCGGTAAGGTGCTGGACTTTCTCGGCGTACCGTATACCCCGAACGGAGGTGAAACCCCATGAGCAAGCGCTCGCCCCGGCTGCTGTTTACCGACGAGGAGCTGGCATTGCCGGAACTGAAAAAGGCCATCCGAAAAGCGGACAAGCGCATGAAGAAGCTGGAAAAGGCCGAGGCGAAGATACCCAAGAAAACCGTGAAGAAAAAGCAGCGCGTCGTTGACCCGAAAACCGGCACGGTCACAACGCGCCTTTCCTTTGAGGAGGTGGACAAAAAGCGACCGCCCTCCAAGTTCACCCACGCCCTGCGGGACGCGCCCGGTGCGGCGGCGCTGTCCGCCGTCCACAGGGAGATTCGGGAGCATGAGCAGAACAATGTGGGTGTGGAGAGCGCCCACGGCGTGGAGCAGACGGCGGAGCGCGCCGTGCGCCTTGCACAGCACGCCCACCGCTCCCACAAGGAGAAGCCCTACCGCCGCGCTGACCGCGCCGAGGCCAAGGCAGACCGCGCCAACCTCCGCGCGCTGGACAAAACGGCACAGCACCATGACCCGCAGTTTTCCAGCAATCCCTACTCCCGCTGGCAGCAGAAGCAGGCCATCAAGCGGGAGTACGCCGCCGCCAAAGCCGGAAAAAGCGCCGGGAATACGGTCAAAGCCTCCGAAGCCACGGCAAAGGCGGCGCGGAAAGCCGCGGAGAACACAAAGAAAGCCGGCGAGTTCATCGCCCGTCACAAAAAGGGCTTCCTTATCGTGGGCGGCATCGCCGCCATGCTGGTCCTTATCCTCTGCACCGTTTCCTCCTGCTCCCTGCTGATTCAGGGCGGAGCCACCGGCGTCAACGTGTCTACCTATCCCAGCGAGGACGCGGATATGCTGGCGGCAGAGGCGCAATATTGCGCCATGGAAGCGGAATTGCAGCAGTATCTCGACACCTACGAAAGCACCCACGACTACGACGAGTACCACTTCGAGCTGGACGACATCGAGCATGACCCCTATGTGCTGATCTCCGCCATCACCGCCCTGAAAGGCAAGGAGTGGACGATAGCCGAGGTCGGCGGCGTCTTGGAGATGCTGTTTGAAAAGCAGTACATCCTAACGGAAACCGTCACCACGGAAACGAGATACCGCACGGAAACCCGCACCGGCTACTACACCGACGCGGACGGCAATCTGCAAAGCTACGAGTACGATGTGCAGGTGCCGTACACCTATTATATCTGTACCGTGAAGTTGGAAAACTTTAACCTCTCCCATGTGCCGGTCTATATCATGTCGCAGGATCAGCTCTCCCTTTACGCCATGTATATGGCTACTCTGGGCAACCGCCCGGACCTGTTCGGCGGCTCGGAGTACATCGGGAAATACTACACCGCCGACTATGAGAAGTACGAGATACCCCCGGAAGCGCTGGAGGACGAGCAGTTCGCCGCCATCATCAAGGAGGCGGAGAAGTACCTCGGCTACCCCTACGTCTGGGGCGGCAGCACGCCCGCCACCTCCTTCGACTGCTCCGGCTTTGTCAGCTACGTCTACAACAACTGCGGCGTGGGCTGGAGCTTCGGCAGGCTGGGCGCGGAGGGGCTGCGACAGCTCTGTACGCGGGTGTCCGCCGCCAATGTCCGCCCTGGCGATCTGGTGTTCTTCCAAGGCACCTATGACACCACCGGCGCGTCCCATGTGGGCATCTATGTGGGAAACAACATGATGCTCCACTGCGGCGACCCCATCCAGTACACAAGCCTCAATTCAAGCTACTGGCAATCCCACTTCCTTGCCTACGGGCGGCTGTCCCCGCCCTGATCTCACTGAAAGGAGAAAAAAATGAACCCTAAGATTATAAAGCTCAAGGCTGAACGGGCGAAAAACGATGAAAAGATCGCCGCCCTCCGCTCCCGCAACCGGGAGCTTGACGAGAGCATCGTCGAGCTGGAGAATACCGACATCATCGGCCTTGCCCGCGCTACCGGCATGAGCATGGAGGAGCTGGCGCAGTTCCTCACACAGCTCAAAAGGGGCGGCGCGCCCTTTATCACCCCCAATACCAAGGAGGATACGGACTATGTGCATGAAGAAGAATAACAACCGGCTGCTGCGCGGCGTTGTCGCCATCCTTTGCCTTACCCTGATGTTCCTCACCATGTCCGGCATGGCCATGGCGACGGATATGGAGGCCGCCCCGGCAGGCGACGCGCCGGAAAGCACGCCGGAGATCGTGGAGGCAGAGCTTCCCGTCACGCCCGAAGAAACGCCGGAGCCCCCTCCGGCAGAGCAAGGGCCGGACACACAGGAACCGGCTCCCGCGCCGCCTGAAACGACGGAAACGCCGCAGCCGGAGGCAGAATACGCGCTGGACGCAGATATTCCGGCAGGCTGGCACAACGCGCCGGTGACGGTCACGGTCCGCATCAGGGACAAAAACAACGCTGGCTGGCAGAAGGTAGAGGCGGCGCTGCGGGAAACCGCCGAAAGAACAGACCTGACGGAGCAGCTTGCCCACGACGGCCTCGCCCGCTACACGGTGCCGGACAACGGTATCGTGTTTTTCTTTGTCACCGACCCCTACGGCACGGAGCATAAAAAAGAGCTGACCGTATCCTGTATGGACTTTGAAGCGCCCCGGCTGCGGGCGGGCGTCAGCGGTACGCTGCTGCGCGTGGAGGCCGCCGACGCACTCTCCGGCATAGCCGGGGTCTATGTGAACGATGAGCTTTATACCACCCTGCAAAACGGCGAGTTCAGCGTCCGCATTGACAAAAACACGCGGGATTCCCACTTTTACATCATGGGCGTGGACAATGCAGGCAACCGCACAAGCTATGTGGTGATCGCCAACCCCTTCTATGAAAAGGAAACGCCTGCGCCCAGCCCCACGCCGGAGCAGCACAGCGCCCATTGTCCCGCGGACTGCGATTGCAGAAAGCAGTCCTCCGGCAATACCGGCAGCAACGGCAATACCGGAAGTAACGGCAGCAATACCGGTGCAGGAAAGCCCTCCAACGCCTCCGGCAGCACGGGAAAGCCCGCTGCGGTACAGACGCCCGCGGCCACAGAGCCGGCGAAAACGCAGGAGCCCGCCGGTACCGCCGCACCTGTCGCCATTGAGAAAGGGACGGGCTTTTCCCAAAACGGCAGCGCCGTTACCCGCGACCTGCTTTACGACAAGCACACCAACAAGCAGTTCATCGCGGTGGAAACCCGGAACGGCCATACCCTCTATCTGGTGATTGACTATGATAAGCCGCTGGATGAGGACGGAGATCAGTATGAAACCTACTTTTTGAACCTTGTGGACGAGAGCGACCTGCTTGCACTCATCGACGAGGATTCCGCCCCTGTCTGCTCCTGCAAGGACAAGTGCGAGGCAGGTGCGGTCAACACCGCCTGCGCAGTCTGCAAGACCAATATGACGGAGTGCATGGGCAAGGAAAAGGCTACGGAAAAGACGCCGGAACCCGACCCGACGCCGGATACGAGCGACAGCCCCGACAAGGACGGCGGCGAAAAGAAGTCCGGCAGCGGTCTTGTTGTGATTGTGCTGCTGCTCCTGATGGCGGGCGGCGGCGCGCTGTACTGGTTCAAGCTCCGTAAGAAAAAGCCCGACACAAAGGGACCTGTAGACTTGGACGATTACGACTACGGCGATGAGGACGAGGAATACGAAAACGAGGACGATGCGGACGAGCCGGAGGAAACGGAGGAAACGGAGGACGCGGATGCATGACCCTTTTCACCAAAAACCCGCTGGAGCGGCTGATGATGCAGCGCCCCTATCCGGGAAAGGAGGAAACGCCGCGCACCCCTGCCCCGGAGGGACAATTCTGCTGCGGCTGTTCCCGCTACGGCACCGTCTGCCTCCGTCCCTGCTACCGTGACACCGACCTGCGGGAGAAACTGCGGGGGAAAGCGCCGGAACGTTAGGACCCCGACACTTGCCGCCTTCTCCCGCCGATGCACAATGTACCCATGAGAGACCAGATGCAGCGAAAAAGGATGTGATACGGAAGCGGTGCCTTGAACGGCCCTGACCCACATACGATTAGAAAAACAGACACGAAAAGCAGTCCTTCGGGGCTGCTTTTTGCTGTGCAGAAAAGGAGAAAAATGAATATGACACACCATAAATTAGTGATCGCGGAAAAGCCCTCCGTTGCCCAGTCCATCGCCGCCGTGCTGGGCGCGACCAAACGCAACGACGGCTATCTTTTGGGAAACGGCTACCTTGTAAGCTGGTGCTTCGGGCATCTGGCGGAGCTGGCGGGCGCGGATGTGTACGATGAAAAGTACGCCAAGTGGCGCTATGACGATCTGCCCATCCTGCCCGCAAGCTGGCGCTTCACGCTGAAAGCGGACAAAGCCAAACAGTTCGAGCTGCTGCGGGACCTCATGCGCCGGGAGGACGTGTCCGAGGTCATCAACGCCTGCGACGCAGGGCGCGAGGGCGAGCTGATCTTCCGCACCGTCTACTACATGGCGGGCTGCACGAAAACCATGAAGCGGCTGTGGATCTCCTCCATGGAGGACGAGGCCATCCGAAAGGGCTTTGCAGAGCTGCGTCCGGGACGGGAATACGACGGGCTGCACCAGTCCGCCCTCTGCCGCGCCCGCGCGGACTGGCTGGTGGGCATCAACGCCACGCGCCTGTTTTCCGTACTCTACCACCGCACTCTGAACGTGGGGCGCGTCATGACGCCCACGCTGGCGCTCATCGTCCAGCGGGAGGCGGAGATCGGGGCGTTCCGCCCGGAAGCCTTTTACACAGTGAACCTTCGCTGCGGCGATTCTGCCGCCGTGTCCGAAAAGTTCAAAGAGAAAGCGGAGGCGGACGCTCTTGCCGCCGCCTGCACCGGTCAGCCGGTTACGGTCAAGGCGGTGCAGCGCACAGAGAAAACGGAGAAAGCGCCGCAGCTCTACGACCTGACCGCGCTCCAGCGGGAGGCCAACCGCAGCCTCGGCTATACCGCACAGCAGACGCTTGACTATCTGCAAGCACTCTATGAAAAGAAGCTCTGCACCTATCCCCGCACGGACAGCCGCTTCCTCACCGACGATCTGGAAGCCTCTGTGCCGGAGCTTGCAGCCGTTGCCGCCGCCATCTGTGAAACCACCGCGCCGGGGCGTGTGAACGCAAGGCAGGTCTGCGACAGCCGCAAGGTCAGCGACCACCATGCCATTCTCCCCACCGCCAGCGCGGGCAAGGCGGATACCTCCGTCCTGCCGCTGGGGGAGCGAGAGATTTTGCGCCTTGTGGCAGGTCAGCTTCTCCGTGCGGTCAGCGATGCACACCGCTATGCAGAAACCGCCGTTACGCTGGAGTGCGGCGGCGCTGAGTTCACCGCTAAAGGCAGAACCGTCCTTGATACCGGCTGGAAGCGGTATCTCGCGCAGGAAAAGCGGGACGCCGTACTGCCGGAGCTGTCGGAGGGGCAGGTATTGGATTGCGCCGAAGCCGCTGTAAAGGAGGGCAAGACTGCGCCGCCCAAGCATTATACGGAGGATACGCTGCTCTCCGCCATGGAGACTGCCGGAAAGGAAGATATGCCGGAAGAAGCGGAACGAAAGGGGCTGGGAACGCCCGCCACCCGCGCCGCCATCATCGAAAAGCTGGTAGCCACGGGCTTTGTGGAGCGCAAGCGGGCGAAGAAGGCCGTCAGCCTTGTGCCTGCCCATACCGGCGTTTCCCTCATCACTGTGCTGCCGGAGCAGCTCCAGTCCCCGCTTCTCACCGCCGAATGGGAATACCGCTTGCAGCAGGTGGAGCGCGGCGAGCTGTCCCCGGACGAGTTCATGACCGGCATTGCGGATATGCTCACGGAGCTGGTAAAAACCTACAAGGTCATCTCCGGCGCGGAGGTGCTGTTCCCCTCCGGCCGTGAGGTCATTGGCAAATGCCCCCGCTGCGGCAGCGACGTGACCGAGAGCAAAAAGGGCTTCTTCTGCGAGAAAAACGACTGCCGCTTCGGGCTGTGGCGGGACAACAAGTTCTTTGCCGCCAAGCGTGCCGCTCTGACAAAAAAGGTCGCCGCCGCGCTGCTTGCAGACGGGCGGGTGAAGCTCACCGGCCTTTACTCCGAAAAGACAGGCGGCACCTACGATGCCACCGCCGTGCTGGAGGATACCGGCGAGAGCGTCCGCTTCCGTTTGGAATTTGACAAGGGGGCGAGGACATGAAGCTCTCCAAGCTGGAGCAGGAAAGTATCATCCTCTACAACGAGGAAGAATCCACCGCCAGCATCTACACCCACGACCCCAAGCTGAAGCGCAAGCTCAAGCGCCTTGCGGAGAAATACCCGGACAAGGTGTACCCGGATAAGGCCGTCCATGCCGGAGCGGTCAGCTACGCCGTGCCGAAAAGCTGCGTCAGCGTCCGGGAGCCGTTCAGCGACGAGCGGCGCAGGGCCGCCAGCGAACGCGCCAAAAACGCCGGATATACGCCGCCCGCAAGGAGTATATACTCCGAAAACGAATAAGAACCGAGCGCCCGCACAGGAAAGCCTACCCCTGCGCGGGCGCTGCCATTTTAGGGGTAAACAGCCCATGAAATGAAAGGAAGTGCCTATGACACAAAAATCTCCGTATCCGACAAGAGCGGATTATCCGGCATTGATTGAAAACGCCAAGCCTGCGCTGAGCAAGCTGCTGGAAGCGGCCTAGTATGAACGGAGGATCGCCGTTCTCAACGAATGTTCTCTCGATGTGGTCAATACCGTCTGCACGATCATGGTGCTGGGACGGCACAGCCTCTATCTTCGCCGCAAAAAGCCCTTCAACGTGCCGGACGCGGTATTTGTCCGGTGGGCGGCGGACCTGTGGACGCTGCATGAGCAGGACAAGGCAGGCGACATCCGCTATCTCTGCGGAAAAACGGATTTACGGGAATATCTTTCGCGGGGGATTCAGCTCCTGCGTATCGACCTGATGAAAGGAGGCAAAAATGCCAGAGAAGCCCGGTAAAAACAGAGAACAGCTCAAGGAGATCACCGACCGCATCGAGGCGGGTATCCGCGACATCTTTGAATCCGGCGATATGGATAAGTACCGCAATTACCTGCGCACCATGAGCCGGTTTCACAACTATTCCCTCAACAATCAGGCGCTCATCCACTTGCAGCGCCCGGACGCCACACTTGTGGCGGGCTACAACCGCTGGCGGGACAAGTTCTCCCGCCATGTGCTGCGGGGCGAGAAGGGCATCACCATTATCGCGCCCACGCCGTATAAGAAGAAAATCGAGCAGGAAAAGCTCGACCCGGACACCAAGCTGCCCATTCTGGACGCGGACGGCAAAATCGTCACCGAGGAAAAGGAAATTGAAATCCCCATGTTCCGCCCGGTGAAGGTGTTCGACTACGCCCAGACGGACGGAAAACCCCTGCCGGAGCGTGTTGCCAGCCCCGTCGCCAACCTGACCGGCAGCGTGGAAAATTATGAGGCGTTCATGGAGGCGCTGCGCCGTTCCTCTCCCGTGCCGGTGGAGTTCAAGCCGCTGTCTGCGGATATGGACGGCTATTTCAGCCCCAAATCCCAGAGCATCACGCTGCGGGAGGGTATGAGCGAGGTGCAGACGGTATCCGCCGCCGTCCATGAGATCGCCCACGCCAAGCTCCACAACTACGGCTTGCAGCAGGCAGCGGAGCGCAGGCATAAGAGCCGCAATACAGAAGAAGTGGAGGCCGAAAGCATCTCCTTCATGGTCTGCGCCTATTTCGGCATTGAAACCGGCGCGAACAGCTTCGGCTATGTGGCAACATGGTCAAAAAACGCCGAGCTGCCGGAGTTCCGCGCCAGTCTGGATACCATCAGCAAGACCGCAAACGGCATCATCACCGATGTGGAAAAGCATTTCGCGGAGGTTTGCAAGGAGCGCGGCATCGAGCTTCCCAAGGACACGGAATATGAGCTTGTCACCATCCCGCCCTCACGCGCCGACGCGCTGGCCTTTGCCGCTGAATATGCGGCGTTCCTGCGCCGGGATCTGAACGTTCCCGACAGCGCGGACAAACCCACAGCGGAGGCGGTGGCGGACCGGCTGCTTGCCGGTGAGGACGCAGAGCTGCGGAAGGAGCTGGAGGATTTCGTCAAGCTGGCAGACGAGATCGGCATCGACGACGGCTCCCACGGGCTTCTGGAACGCTTCAACGGCCTGTTCCGCAGGGAATGGCGGGCAAAGAAGGAACCACAGCCGGAAATTGAAACAGAAACGCCGAATGTTGAGGATGAGCTGCCGCCCATGCCGGAGCTGGAGCAGGGCTATCCCATGCCGGATACCGGCATCGGCTTTTCGGAAATGTATCAGTACGGCTACACGGACGGCAATGCTATGCTGCCGCTGACCAAGGAGCGTGCCATGGAGCTGTTCATGCAGGACGTTCCCGTGTTCCTGCTCTACGGCGACAACACCGAGGCCATGGCGCTGGACGCCGAGGATATTTCCTCCCACACCGGCGTGTTCGGCGTGGAGCGCGAGGAATGGGACGCGGTGCGCGGCGTTGTGACGCTGAGCGAACAGGCGGACACGGAGAAGCTGTTTCTGGAAAACCCGCAGGACGCTTTCCTCATTTACCAGATTCGGCGCGGCGGTGAATTGGACGCTTACCGCTTCATGAACTATGACTACTTGCAGAGCAAGGGCGTCATGCCGGAGCGCGGCGGCTACGACGCGATCTACACCGGAGGGTTTATGGATTATGGGAATGCCAGAACCAATCTGGATATGATTTATCAGCGGTTCAATGTGGATCATCCTGCGGATTTCAAGGGACACAGCCTGTCGGTCAGCGACATCGTTGCCCTAAAGCAAAACGGCGTAGTATCCTGTCATTACGTTGACAGCATCGGCTTCCGGGAGCTTCCCAATTTCCTCAAGCCGGAGAATTACCTCAAAAACGCGGAGATGCTGTTGGAGGACGACTATGGCATGATCGACGGCATCATCAACAACGGCCCCAAGCAGTCCACCGTGGCCGATTTGGAGGCACAGGTCAAGGCGGGCTTTTCCATTTCCCTGACGGAGCTGGCTGCGGCCTCCCACCGTGAGCAGAAGAAGCCCTCCGTTCTGGAGAAGCTCAGGGAAAGGACGCCGGAGCAGTCGAAAAACAAGACAGCGCCCAAACGGAGCGCGGAAAGAGAGCTTTGATATGAAAAACAACCCATTTACCCATGAAGAAATCAACCTCATGAGCATCTACAACGCAGACGGCACCCGCGACGGCCTGATCGCGGCCCTCACAGAAATGCGGGGGTATCTGGACGCGGAGGAGGCCGAGCTGCGGGAGCTGACGGACAGCGCCCTCGCAAAGCTGCGCGACATTACCGACGCGGAGTACGCCGCCCTTGACCTGACGCCGGATTTTGACCTCTGAGCAAAGCTGACTGTTTTACGGTCAAGAGCCGGAAAAATCGCAGATTCGCCGCTGGGAGCGCGCCGGATGAGGAATGTATCATCCGGCGCGTTTCCTTTGGAAAAATGAAAACCCCGATAAAACCACGAAGGGAGGATTTTGCTTATGCCAAACAAACTGCAAGCCTACGCGGAGCAGGCGGAGCGCACCGCGCGGCAGATCACCGGCAGCCATCTGGCGTGGACGGCGTTTCTGACCACCGCCGCAAGGCTGTATAAGTACCCCTACAACGAGCAGCTCATGATCTATATGCAGCGCCCGGAGGCTACCGCCTGCGCGGAGTATGACTTTTGGAATGAGAAGATGGGGCGCTATGTCCGGCGCGGCAGCACGGGCATCGCCCTCATTGACGCTACCGGCTACAAGCCAAGGCTCAAATACGTCTTTGACGTTTCCGACACCGGCGGAAAGGAAAACGCCCGCCGCGTCAACTTGTGGGAGCTGAAAGACGCGCACACGGACAGCGTGAGCGCCATGCTGGAGCGTAATTACGGCGTTTCCGGCAAAAACGGCCTTGCGGAGCAGTTCGAGGCCGTCGCATCCCAGCTTGCTGCGGAATACTGGCGCGACCATTCCCGCGACATTCTCGGCATCGTTGCGGATTCCTATCTGGAGGAGTATGATGATTACAACATCGAGGTGGCGTTCAAAAACGCCGCGGCGGTCAGCATCACCTACTCCCTCATGTCCCGCTGCGGGATGCAGCCGGAGGATCACTTTGAACACGAGGATTTTTTCAGCATCTTTGATTTCAACACCCCGCGCACGGTGGCGGCTCTCGGCACGGCGGTCAGCGAGATCAATGAACAGGTTTTGCGGCAGATCGAAGTCACCATACGAAATTATGAGCGCGAACACAGCGCGGAAAGGACGGCAGAACATGGAGAACAACCTGACTTACACGATGAACGGAGATTACATGATTCCCGACCTGAAGATCGAGGTGCCGGAGCAGCCCCTCGGCAAGTACGGGCGGATGCGCCAGAAGTACCTGAAGGAGCATCGGCCCATCCTCTGGAACCAGATGATCTTGGAGGAAGCCCTGTTCCCGCACCTGCTGGAGATCGAGCAGGCAGCGCAGAGCCGTCTGGAGCAGATGATGCCGAAGCTGGCGTCGGAGGCCGGAGCGACGGAAGCTCTGAAAGCCCGCGACCCAATGAAATGGGTGGGCCTGATGAACACCTGCAAGGCGCAGGCGGAGGAAGTGATTCTCGCGGAGCTGATCTACGCATAACAGAACACCCCGCACGGGGCGGCCAGCTATCCTTTTTCCCCACCGAAGCGGAACAGATTACAGCCATAGAAGAAGCGGAGAGCGCACAGACGCCCTTCGCTTTTTCTGTTTCTCAGGAGCAGCTTGACCATGTGCTGCGGCTGGGCGGCAACGAGGACGATACCCGCATGGTCATTGCCGCCGCGTTCCAGAAGCAGAAGTCCACGGAGGACATTGCCGCGCTGCTGCAAAACACCTTCCACGGCGGCAATGGCTTTAAGACGCCGGAGGGCGAGCTTTCCGCGTGGTACGCCGTAGACGGCATCCACATCGCCCCCGGCAGGAGCGCGGAGTATGTGCGCAGCGCGCAGGTAATCGCATGGCAGGACGCCGCCGCGCGTATTTCCCAGCTTATGGACAGCGGCGCGTATGCCTCCAACGTGGAGCTTGCCGAGGCAGGGCAGCATGAGCGGATGCAGCTTGCCCAAGCCATCTGGTATCTGAAACACGACCTGAGCGACGAGGCGCGGGAACAGGGCTATCTCTCCTGCATGGATACGCTGCGGGGCGGCGGATTTCCTGATGAAACGGCGCGGCTGGCGGAGCAACTGACAAACACAGATTTCCGCGACACGCTCTCCGGCGAGTTCGCACAGTTTTACGCCGCCCATGAGCAGGACAGAAGCCTGCTGCGATTCCACTATCACAAGCTCGATCAGATTTGGCAGAGCCTGCGGGACCTGTCCTTGCCCCGCAGGGCCTATTCCTCCGAAATGGCCGCAGTGCCGGAGCTGGGGCGCTTTATCACCGAGGACGAGATCGACCACGCGCTGGATCGCGGCAGCGGTGTCGAGGGCGGCAAGGGCAGAATCTACGAATACTTCACCGCCGACCATACCGGCAAGGAAAAGGCAGCTTTCCTCAAAGATGAGTACGGCATAGGCGGGCGCTCCCATGCCGTTTCCGGTGCATCCCATAGTGATGAAAGCCACGACAGCCGCGGCATTGTCCTGAAAAAAGCAGGCTGTGCCAATGTGGAGCTGAGCTGGACGAAGGTGGCCGCAAGGATTGACGCCCTCATTCAGAAGGACCGCTTTCTCTCTCCAAGGGAAAAGGAGCGCTACGCCCAGCTTCAGCGTGAAAAGGAAGCGGAGCGTGAACTGCCAACACAGGCGCAGACCGACTACAATGCCATCAAGGAAGCCCACCCGGACGACATCGTGCTGTTTCAGGTGGGCGATTTCTTCGAGATGTACGGCGAGGACGCAAAACAGGCGGCGGAGCTGCTTGCCCTCAACCTCACCACAAGAGCGATACCCGGCGCTGGCCGTGTGGAGATGTGCGGTATACCGTCGCACAATTTAGAGATGTATGTAGAGAGATTGCGCGATAAGTATGATGTGACGATTGCCGAAGCGCCGGACTTTAGAGGTGAGCGCCACATTTACACGCTGCGCTCTATCGACCATGAAGCAGAAGCCGCCATTGACGCATACGAAGCCGAGTTCGGCGCGGACGGCACACGGGTGTTCCGCGACCCTGCCGCAGTTCAGCCGCAGCCCACGGTGGCCGAGCTGTTTGAACAGTATAAGCTGACCGTGGGCAACGCGCTTGTCGCGGATGATACCTTCCTCAACGCCTGCCGCAATTCTGACAGGGAGAACGCCTATCTGGAGGGCGCGGCGGCCATCCGGCGCATCGTCACAGAATCCGGCGATTTGCAGCTCACACGGCTTTATTTCGATATGCCCGCGTTCCACAACCGGCTGCATCAGGAGCTTTTGGACGAGCTGTATCCCACGCTGGCGGCCACGATAACGCCCTCGCCCTACAAGGTGACGCAGGCGGACATCGACGCTGCCTTGCAGAGCTGGAACGGCAGGATTGAAAGCAAGCACGCAGTTGTCCGCTATATGAAGGCTCACGCCCGCGACCGGGACACCGCCGCATGGCTGGCAGCGGAATACGGCGTTGACGACAGCTCCAAGCCGCTGCAAATCTCCGTGGGAAATTCCGAGCCGGTCACGCTGTCATGGGCCAAGGTGCAGCGGCGGATCGCGCAGCTTATCAAGGACGACAACTTCTACACCGAGCAGGAACAGGACAACTTTGACAACATTGACCCCATCGCCATCCGGGAAGCGCTTGCTGAACGAGGTATTGTAAATGGGCAGGTTGTGGATGCGGAGGCTAATCGCAACAGCCCCTTCGTCCGGCAGGTCATGGCGGATGTGGAGCAGATCGCGGCGCAGGAAGCGCAGGCGGCGTACATGGACTCACCGGACCGTTTTTCCATCCGTCTGCACCCCAACGAGGGCGGCATTACCGGCATCTGGGACTCGGCCCTTGACCTCTTCTATGAGGAGGGTGGGCAGGTGCTTCGCTTCGCGGAACAATCTAACGCCATTGACTACCTCTCCAGTATTCAGCGCAGCCGCGGTATGGAGCCGGACGTGCCGGTTTTCACAACGCCGCTGGGGAATGCCTATCGCGTGGGCGACGGCTTTTCTTCCACCGCAGCCGAACAGCGGGAAACTCTGATGGTGGTCGAGCGTGTAGACGAAGATAATGTTTGGTACACTCTGCCAAGCGTCCCGGAGCAGGAAACGGTCAGCGTAGACCGCACCGTTTTTGAGCGTTACCTCGACACCGGCTATTTCTTCGCTGCGGAGCAGACGCAACCTGTCAAGGAGATTACTGCCGAAAACGAACAGGAAAATATGATTTTCCGTGCGCCGTATGCCGTGGGCGATACCGTCTATCTGGACAACACGCCCTTTAAGATCACGGAGGTCGGCGCGCTCAATGTGCAGCTTCGTGACCCAGCGCTCCGCTATCCCGTATTCCGCGCCGAAAGCCGCGAGAATTTTGAACGGCTGCTGCGCCGGGATGAGAGAAACGCCGCCATAACAGATTATCTTCCCGCACGGAGCAGAAACGACGACCTCCGCGACCTCCTGATGAACGGCATCCTCACGCCTGACATCCGGGACGAGGTGCGGGAGCTGTTCCGGCAGGGCGAGGGCAACGCCGCCATCGGTGCGTATCTTTCCAACGTTTTCGCCGCGTCGGACGCGGACACCATGACGCTGGAGGACGGCACCGAGGCAGATTTCATCACCTCAAGAAGCGGCTTTCAGGCGCAGGTGCATGGGGAAAAGGGCGTACACGCCCTCGGATTGTTGTGGCCGGACGCCGCTCCCGTGCTGCGCGCCGTCTTTCTGGAGGAAGCGCAGGCGCAGAGCCGGACACAGGCACAGCCTGAACCAGATATTTCTCTTCCTGAACAGCCAGCATCGGAGGCGACTGAACCGGAGCAGCCGCAGTTTACCACGGAAACCGTAGCATTCTACCCCGGCGAGAAAAGCCAGCTTCCCTATGACATTGAAATCCAGACTATCCGCACCACCGAGCCGGAGCCTCCCATGCCGCAAAGACCGCCTGCGGAAAACTTCCGTATTACGGATGACAATTTAGGCACAGGCGGCGCAAAGGCCAAGTTCCGGGCGAATATGGCGGCAATCAATCTTCTGAAGGAATTGGAGCTTGAGGGCGCACAGGCCACGCCTGAACAACAGGAAATTCTCTCCCGCTATGTCGGCTGGGGCGGCCTTGCGGATGCTTTTGATGAAAGCAAGGATAACTGGAAAGACGAATTTGCAGAGCTGTACGCCACACTTTCCCCGGAGGAATACGCCGCCGCCAGAGCTTCCACGCTGAACGCTCACTACACCAGCCCCACGGTTATCAAGGCAATCTATGAGGCTGTCGGCAGCATGGGCTTCCAGACCGGCAACATCTTGGAGCCTGCCATGGGCGTGGGCAACTTCTTCGGTATGCTGCCGGAGAGCATGGAAAGCAGCAGGCTCTACGGCGTGGAGCTGGATTCCATCACGGGACGCATCGCAAAGCAGCTCTATCCCAAGGCAGACATTACCGTGGCAGGCTTTGAAACCACCGACAGACGGGATTTCTTCGACCTTGCCATCGGCAACGTGCCCTTTGGACAGTACCAGGTCAACGACCGGGCTTACAACAAGCTCGGTTTTTCCATTCACGACTACTTTTTTGCCAAGACGCTCGATCAAGTTCGACCCGGCGGCGTGATCGCCTTTGTGACCTCCCGCTATACGATGGACAAACAATCTCCCGAAGTCCGTAAGTACATCGCGCAGCGGGCGGAGCTGCTGGGCGCGATCCGCCTGCCCAACAATGCGTTCAAGGCCAACGCCGGTACGGAGGTGGTGTCCGACATCATCTTCCTGCAAAAGCGTGACAGACCCATCGACATTGAACCTGACTGGGTGCATCTCGGTGAAAATGAGGACGGATTTTCCATCAATCAGTATTTCATCGACAACCCCGAAATGGTATTAGGCCGACAGACCTCGGAGAGTACGCAGTACGGCAGACAGGACTTTACTGTGGAACCGTATGAGGATTTGGACCTTGCCACGCAGCTCAGATACGCCATTCAGAATATCGGCGGCAAGTACGAAGCCGCAGAGTTGCCTGACCTCGGTGAGAACGAAACCATACAGGATACCATTCCCGCAGACCCCAACGTGAAGAATTACAGCTATGCCGTGGTGGACGGCGAGGTGTACTACCGTGAGAACTCCGTCATGGTCAAGCCCAGCCTGAACGCCACCGCAAAGGAGCGCGTCAAGGGGCTGGCGGAGCTGCGGGACTGCGTTCACCGGCTCATCGACCTTCAGATGTGGGAATCCGACGACATTTCCATACGCGCCGAGCAGCAGAAGCTCAACCGCCTCTATGACCGCTTCACCGAGAAATATGGCCTCATCAACAGCCGGGGCAACGCCCTCGCCTTTGCAGACGACAGCTCTTATTACCTGCTCTGCTCCCTTGAAATGCTGGACGATGAGGACAAGACCAAGCTCAAGGGCAAGGCGGATATGTTCACCAAGCGCACCATCCGGCAGCGGCAGTCCGTTACCAGCGTGGACACCGCCGCAGAAGCCCTCGCCCTGTCCATTGGGGAAAAAGCCCGCGTGGATATGGCGTATATGTCCCAGCTCACCGGCAAGAGTGAGGACGACATCATCGACGAGCTGAACGGCGTCATTTTCCTCGACCCTGTTTACGGCGACTGGCAGACAGCGGACGAATACCTCTCCGGCAACGTCCGGCAGAAGCTGCGGGAGGCGGAGAACGCCGCCGTTGACAGCCCCGGCTATCTGCCCAACGTGGAGGCATTGCGCGCCGCACAGCCGAAAGACCTTGACGCTTCGGAGATCGAGGTGCGCCTCGGCGCGACGTGGATCGACAAGAAGTACATTCAGCAGTTCATGTTCGAGCTGTTGGAGCCGCCTCTGTATGCCCGCCGCTCCTTGGAGGTCAACTACTCGGAGTTCACGGCGGAGTGGAACATCTCCGGCAAGAACAGCATCCCCTACAACGACATCAACGCTCGCATGACCTACGGCACCGACTGCGCCAACGCCTACAAAATCCTTGAAGATACGCTGAACCTGCGCGACGTGCGCATCTACGACACCGTAAGGGATGCGGACGGCACGGAAAAGCGCGTCCTCAACAGCAAGGAAACCACCCTCGCCCAGCAGAAGCAGCAGGCCATCAAGGAGGCGTTCCGGGACTGGATATGGCGCGACCCCGACAGGCGGCGGGAGCTGGTGCAGCTCTACAATGAGCGCTTCAATTCCACCCGTCCCCGGGAATATGACGGCAGGCATCTGATCTTTCCGGGCATGAATCCTGAGATCACGCTGCGGGAGCATCAGCTCAACGCCATCGCCCACGACCTCTACGGCGGCAACACGCTCCTTGCCCATGAGGTGGGCGCGGGCAAGACCTTTGAGATGATCGCCGCAGCCATGGAGGGAAAGCGCCTCGGCCTGTGCCAGAAATCCCTCTTTGCCGTGCCGAACCACCTGACGGAGCAGTGGGCCTCGGAGTTCCTGCGGCTCTACCCCTCCGCCAATATCCTTGTCGCTACCAAAAAGGACTTTGAGACACGCAACCGCAAGAAGTTCTGCGCCCGCATCGCCACCGGCGACTATGACGCCGTTATCATCGGTCACAGCCAGTTTGAGCGCATCCCCGTTTCCAGAGAACGGCAGGAGCGGCTCTTGCAGGAGCAGATTTGGGAGATCGAGGACGGCATTTCGGAGCTCAAGGCCAGCCGCGCCGAGCGCTTTACCATCAAGGAGCTGGAGCGCACCAAGAAAAATCTGAAGGCCAAGCTGCAAAAGCTCCACGACGCCGCCCGCAAGGACGATGTTGTGACCTTTGAACAGCTCGGTGTAGACCGGCTCTATGTGGACGAGGCGCACAGCTTCAAAAACCTGTTCCTTTACACAAAAATGCGAAACGTGGCGGGGCTTTCCACCACCGACGCCAAGAAGTCCTCGGATATGCTCTTAAAATGCCGGTACATCGACGAAATCACCCACGGCAAGGGCGTTACCTTCGCCACGGGTACGCCCATCTCAAATTCCATGACGGAGTTGTATACCATGATGCGGTATTTGCAGCACGATATGCTCAAGCGCAACAGCCTGACCCACTTCGATTGCTGGGCCTCCGCCTTTGGGGAAACCACCACCGCCATCGAGCTTGCGCCGGAGGGTACGGGCTACCGGGCGCGGACGCGGTTTGCCAAGTTCTTTAACCTGCCGGAGCTGATGAACCTGTTTCGGGAGGCGGCGGACATCAAGACCGCCGATCAGCTAAACCTTCCCACGCCTACGCCCATCTACCACAACGAGGTCAGCCAGCCCACGGCGCTGCAAAAGCAGATGGTGCAGGAGCTGTCCGAGCGCGCCGCAAAAGTCCACGCGGGGAGCGTGGACGCAAGCACCGACAATATGCTCAAAATCACCTCGGACGGACGCAAGCTGGGCCTCGATCAGCGCGTCATCAACCCCGACCTGCCGGACGACCCGAACAGCAAGGTCAATCGCTGCGTGGACAACATCCACCGCATCTGGCAGGACGGGCAGACGGAGAAGCTGACGCAGCTCGTGTTCTGCGACCTGTCCACTCCCAAGGGCAAGGCGGCTCAGAGCGGCAGGATCGCCGCGAAAGGCACGGACAGCCCGGAACTTCACGCGCTGGAGGCTGCTATCGACGCGGAAACCGGGCCGGAGGAGCCGCCCTTTACCATCTACGACGACATCCGTGAAAAGCTGGTTGCCCGTGGGATTCCGAGGGAACAGATTGCATTCATCCATGAGGCGAATACGGAAGTCCGAAAGAAGGAGCTATTCGCAAAGGTGCGCTCCGGTCAGGTGCGTGTGCTCATGGGCAGCACCTTCAAGATGGGCGCGGGCATGAACGTGCAGGACAGGCTCGTGGCGCTCCACGACCTCGACTGCCCGTGGCGGCCGGGTGATCTGGAGCAGCGCAGCGGGCGCATCATCCGGCAGGGCAACCGCAACAAGGAGGTACACATCTACCGCTATGTCACGGAATCTACCTTCGACGCTTACCTCTGGCAGACGGTGGAAAATAAGCAGAAATTCATCTCCCAGATCATGACCAGCAAATCCCCGGTGAGAAGCTGTGAGGATATTGACGAGGCGGCGCTCTCCTATGCCGAGATCAAGGCGCTGTGCGCCGGAGACGAACGCATCCGTGAAAAGATGGACCTCGATGTGGACGTGGCGCGGCTGCGGCTGATGAAGGCCAACCACCAGAGCCAGCAGTACCGTTTGGAGGACAACATCCTGCGGCATTTCCCGGCGCAGATTGAGGAAAACAAAGGCTTCCTCTCCGGCTTTGAGGCGGATATGAAAACGCTGGAGCAGCATCCCCACCCCAAGGACGGCTTTGCGGGTATGGAGGTCAAGGGGGATTTCCTCACCGATAAGGACAATGCCGGTGCCGCCATTCTGGAAGCGTTCAAGGACGCAAAGGGCTTGGAGCCGGTTCCCATCGGCAGCTACCGGGGCTTTGCCATGTCGCTGACCGTGGAAAACTTCGGCAAGGACTTCATTCTCACCCTCAAAGGGAAGATGAGCCACCGGGTAGAGCTGGGCAAGGACGCAAGGGGCAACCTCGTCCGCATCGACAATGCCCTCGCCCAGATGCCGGAGCGGTACAAAACGGTGCAGGGCAGGCTTGAAAACGTGCAGGCGCAGCTTGCAACGGCCAAGGCGGAGCTGGGCAAGCCGTTCCCACAGGAGGCGGAGCTGAAAGAAAAATCCGCGCGGCTGGCGGAGCTGAACGCCGAGCTGAACATCGACGACCGGACGCCCATGGAACAGGCGGCGGAGAATGTGGTGGCGAAACGCCCCTCCGTCCTCGGCAAGCTGAAAGCACCCTGCGTCCACGGCGCTGGGGAAAAGAAAAAATCTCACGAACAGGAGGCACGATGAATATGAACGAGGCATTACAGCAATCGTTATACGACAAGCTCTCGCGGGAGCAGGACAAGTACCGGGACTGGCTGAAGGGCCAGCCCCCGGAGGAAATCCTCCATCACAGCTATGAATACACCGTGCGGGAGGATATTTTGATGAGCATGGAGGAGCTGACGCTCAGCGAGGCGGAAACGCGGGCGCTGCTGCTGTCCCCCTCGCCTATGGCGATCCTCTACGACAAGTTCTCCGATCTGGAAACCGGCTACATGGACACGATCCGCGACAGCATCGAGGACACGGCAAAAGACGAAGCAAAAAAGCTCCGGGATCTGCCGGTCTATCCCTACCCCGCCGATCACGCGCGGGAACAAGGGGAGCTGGACGTTTACCGCGCGTCCTTCCGCGCCAATGTGAGCTGTAAGGACGCCATTGAAGCCGCCATCCGGGAGCACTACCGGGACAACCGCCTTGACACTGCGGCGGTGGGACAGGTGGCGGAGCAGTTCGGGCAGGAGCGGATGCTCTACGTCCTGGCGGCAACCGTCCGTCACTTTGACTACGACGGACGCATTTCGCAGGACAACAAGCGTTGGGCGAATACCATCCCCGTCTATGAAAACAAAGACGGCATGGGCGGCGACAGCACGACGCAGTTTGTGGTCTGCTCCCACCCCGGCCTGACGGATTTGTTTCTCACGGGGGCGCGGCGTGAGCAGCCCCTCACCGCCGACGAGATCAAAGCGGAGGCGGCGCGGCTGCTGGGCAAACTGCAAGAGCCTGTGCAGCCCAACAGCCCCAGCGGGACGCATTTCATGGCAGAGGTGTCCCGTGACTTTATGGAACGCGCCGGAGCGAAGGACACGGCGGCGCTGCAAAAGCTGCTGCCCTTCCGTTCCCTCGCCCTCTCCAACCTGAAGGACCGCAAGGGCGTGTATGCCCTGATCGGCAAGGACGAGGATCGCACACAGCCGCTCCGCAGCCGGCGTCCCTCCATCCGTTCCAAGCTGCAACAGGCGTCGGCGGAGCAGAAGCAGCCTACCGCAAAGAAGAAGGATATGGAGCTGTGACATGGCGAAGCGGAAACGGGACATCCAGCTTAAAGTCCGTGTGACGCCGGAGGAACGGGCGATGATCGAGGCGAAGATGGCGCAACTCGGCACAACGAACATGGGCGCATATCTTCGGAAAATGGCCATTGACGGCTATGTGGTGAAGCTCGACCTGCCGGAGCTGCGGGAGCTGGTGTCGCTGCTGCGGTATTCCTCCAACAACCTCAATCAGCTTGCGCGGCGGGTGCATGAAACAGGGCGCGTTTATGCTGCGGATATGGAGGATATACTCCAAAATCAGGAGCGGATCTGGCAGGCGGCAAGCGGTATCCTTTCCCGGCTTGCCGCCATAAAATAATGAGGTATATATCCCATGCGGGGCGGCTTGCTGCGAGGTAAGCCGCCCCTGCTTTTTTGCGGTTCGGCATCCTTGCAGGGCAAGGCAGCTTCCTGTATGCTGAAAGCAGAAACAAACAAAACTGGAGGGATATTGATATGCGTTTCCTTTTGAAAATCCTTTTTGCGCCCATCCTCGCGGTGCTTGCCGTCGTCACATGGTTTTTCGTGTTCGTTGTCAGTCTGTCCAGCGGCATCCTCTGCATCCCCGCCGCCATTCTCGGCTTCTTCGGTCTGTTCATCATCTTCGTGGATTCCGTCAGCTACGGCGCGGGGCTGCTGGTGATCGCGTTCCTCATAAGCCCCTACGGGCTTCCCATGCTGGTGACATGGCTGTTAGCAAAGCTCCACGTCCTGCGCTACGCGATTCAGGACAGGATTTACGGTTGATACATTTTTAGAAACGCGCAAAACATTTTGAAAAGCTATATTTTTGCGCAATTTTAGAAACGCCATATTACGCAGCAAGTGCGGAGCGATATGCTCCGCGCTTGCTGCTTTTTCTCTGAACCAAGAGGTACTCCTCTTGGGTTAGTCCTCGCTTGAAGATAAGTACCCTGCGACAGATACAACTAACCCCACAAAGGAGATACCCCACCCTATGTACCTAATGGCGTCAGCACCAATGTTGCCAGCAACAAGCGATAGTCCAAACAGGCTAATAGTAATCCCTAATAGCATTTTTTCATTGTCATAAATCCCTTATATTATTTACTTGCTGCCCAAAAAGCAACCGCGCTATCAAATAACAGTAAGGCATTTTTGAAAGAATCAGTGAAAATGATTAGATCGTCCGCTCGGTAGAAGCAACATCAATATTGTCAACACCCGTTGTGACAACTACCCTTGTGCGGTATGTAACCCCAGAAATCCCACGGTAAGTCTTTGTTATCGCTACTGTTCCAACTTCATCAACCGGCCATGATGCAACCTCTGTCCATTTGCCTCCTTTCTTCTTTTCAAGATAAAGCGTTCCTGTTGTTGCAATGGTTTGATTCTTTGGCGAAATCAGAACCGATGCGGAAATCTGCTTGCCTGAAATAGAAATTGACGGGATTACTTGGTTGGTGCTTTCCCATTTCGGGGTAATAATCTGACCTGAGATTGCTTGCAATGGGGCAACCGATGCCGCAGATACCGGCATTACCTGGGCTACGGTCAAAAGAATCGTTGTAACTGCCAGCACAGCTATTCTGATTTTTTGCATATAAAATCCTCCTTGCTTGTTATTGGGGTTTCTATCGGGGTTCACCCACATAACGTACAAGGAGGAAAAAGGGGACAACTTTTTATGCGGTTTTTGTTATACCCGAAGCAACCATAATAAGCTCGTCTATATTGGCAGAACCATAGACCGAAAAGTAAAGACCATCTCGCTCAAAACAAATATAGTTAAGAGAGTCTTTTTCAAAGAAATATCCCGTCACTCCATCAATGGTCAAAAGTTTTATCTCGGTGTTCTCGGTGTCGGTATATATTCGCACATCAGACTGACTGATTGAGATGCTAAAATAATTAGAGTCATTAACGGCATATTCATATTGAACTACTTCCGGTTGTTCAATAGTATCAAGCAAAAAGAAACCATCAGGGATATAAGTGGCTTTATATGCTGTCAAATCAGGCAGGGCATCATCTCCGCTGCTTTTCAGCTCAAAGATACTGTATTTCTCAAAGGTTTCAATTACCCATGTGATTACTTTCTCTCTAAGCTCTGCATTTGCTACCATCACGGTAGAGAACAGCAAAGTTGCGGTAATTGCCACAACAGCAACGGCTTTGCCAATCTTTCTGAAAGGGAAGTTTCGTTTTCGGTTTTTGCCCATTGTGCTATCAGCCATATCCTCTTTCAATTCTGTGCGCAGATACTCCTTTAAGGCTGCTTTGCAGGCTTTGGCGAACGAGTTGTCTGAAATTATCTGATTTTGTGCAAGCCCCATGCAAGAGGATAGTAGTGAGCGGTAAAACCGAAAAGCGCCCTTTGCATTTTTTAGTTGGAAGAACATTTCCGTTTCTTCCGGGGATAATTGGAAGCAATACCGGCTAAACAATAGGACGATGCCCGGATGCGGCAGCAGCAAAATCTTTTTACTCAGTTCCCATATCTTTGATTGTGACAAATCCACGCAGGAATAGGCATCATTGTCGGCAGCAGCAAGAGCTTCTATATTTTTTTCAAAGCTGGCATCCGCTGCTTCGCGCAGCATGGCTTGCCAATTCATATCCATATCGTTACCTCTCCTCATACAGTTTTCGGAGTTTCTTGATAAGCCGCTGTCCGCGCTTTTTTGCAGCATCCTCAGAGATATTCAGTAGTTCACTGATTTCTCTATATCCCATTTCCAGAGTATAGCGGAGATAGATAAAGTGCCGTTCGTCTGGATCAAGCTGATCTATTACCTCTGTCAGCTTATGTACGTCCGCATTATGAATACATTCGTCTGCAACATCATCCGTGCTTTCGTCTGAAATGTTGTCCCAGTAATCAATGTGAACGGTCTGTTGTAATTGGCGCAGCACATCAATAGAAGCATTTTTCACTATGGTAACGCAGAAAGCGGTCATTTGGGGACAGGGCAAATCAGAAATTTTTTCGATATTGTCCATGATTTTCACAAAAGCGGTGGATACAACATCTTCTGCGTGTTCCTCTGACCTCAAAATATTAAACGAAATGCGCTGGAAGTGGATATGATGTTCATGAAATATCCGCTCTACCAGCGCACGCTGTTCATCATTCAAAACACTAAATAGGAGTATTAGCATATATAATCCTCATGGACGGTTCAGGTGGTCATCCATTCTAAGTAAGCAAGTAAAACTATCCTTGCACGATATGGGTATTCGTTGCAGTAACATACGACTGCTTATTTTGAATTATAACACAAAAATGTTTCGCAGAAAAGCGGAAATCTTTAACAAGGAATAAATCGAAATTATTCTTTCAAAAAGCCTGTCCCTTTTTTTGATCCCGCTCGTTATATAAAACTGTACGATGCTGCTACTAACTCTCTCCTTCAGGAAACCACCACAACCGTTGGGACTGTATTTAATACCACTGTGACCTTTAGCAATCTCACCTCGGCCAAAAAGTACTTCATCAAGTACGAAAACCTCGGACAACAGGATGTGGATATTTCTGGAACAATTTCTGCATAGTCAGATTCAGATTATTCGCTATGTTATGAAGTAATACAGGTGCGGAGCGGTAATCCGCACCTGTATTACTTAAAATGCTGCGCATTCTAACGACGGTGCAAAAATGGATGTCATTGCTTCTTTTCGGTTCTACACACCATGTTCCTTGGTGCTTTCAAAAGTACGGAAACAGCTAAGAGTATATTTGTGGCAAGACACTTCCGCAGTGAAGTGTAACTTTTTTATGAAATAGCCTGCTCCCCCTTGATTTTCTTTTGATACCCCTTTACAATTAAGAGGGTATCATAAGAGGGTATCATAAGAGGGTATCAAAGGAGGATTCGCAATGGCTCTGCCAATCAACATAACCGACCTTATCAATCGCAGGGTGGTAGAAAATGCCCGCGTGGAATACAAGCGCAACTGGAACCCTGAGACGATTTTGCACTCCATCTGTGCGTTTGCAAACGACATAGATAACTGGGGCGGAGGCTATATCATCATTGGCATCGAGGAAGAAAACGGAATGCCGAAGCTGCCGGTAGAGGGGCTTGAAAAGAGTTCCATTGACCGCATCAACAAAGAGCTTCTGCAAAAATGTAATCTGATCGAGCCGCGCTATATTCCCGTTGTCGAGCAAACTACTTTTGCCGGGGCTGACATCATTGTGCTGTGGATTCCGGGCGGGGATGCCCGCCCCTACAAGTGTCCGGTTGCGTTTCCAACAGAAAAATCCGCAAAGGCGGAAAAGGCGTTCTATATCCGCAAGCTCTCCAACTCGATCCGTGCAAACCAGCTTGAAGAAAAGGAACTGTTCATGCTTGCAAACAATGTTCCCTTCGATGACCGCGCCAACATGACCGCTAATGTGGAGGATATGCGCGCCAGCCTGATTTCGGAATATCTCTATGCCGTGGGCAGTGATCTTTACAGCGATTCTCTGAAGCGTCCGCTTGCGGATCTTGCTTCTGATATGCGGTTGATTGGTGGACCGAGCGAGATGCGCAAGCCCCTGAATGTTGGGCTGATGTTTTTTAACGAGCGACCGGATGATTTTTTCGGCTACGCCAGAATCGAGGTTGTCGATAAGCCCGATCCCACAGGCATTGGCATGACGGAAAAGGTCTTTACAGGGCCGCTGGATCGTCAGCTTCGTGATGCGCTCAGCTATATTCAGAATTATATCATCAAGGAAAAGGTCACAAAAGTACCCGGACGCGCGGAGGCAGAGCGCATTTACAACTACCCCTATGCGGCAGTGGAGGAAGCCCTATCCAACGCCGTATACCATAAATCATATCAGATTGGCGAACCAATCACGGTGTCGGTCACGCCGGACAGAATGGAGATCACCAGTTTACCCGGACCGGACAGAACGATTCCAGCAGAAGATATTGCCAACCGCAAAATGGTATCTCGGAGGTATCGCAATCGCCGTATCGGAGACTTCCTGAAAGAGTTAAAACTTGTGGAGGGACGCAATACCGGCATTCCCACAATTCTACGCGCAATGCGGCAGAATGGCTCTGAACTTCCAAACTTTGAAACCGATGACGAGAGAACATACCTTACGGTGATTCTCCCTGTTCAGAAGTCCTTTCTTCGTCGGGAGAAAGAAAATTCGCAAAAAACCAAAACTCGCAAAAGTGTTTCTGATATTAAGCAACTTATTCTTGCTATACTGTCCAAGGAAAAGGAACTGTCCACGCCCGCCCTTGCAGAGCAAATGGGATATGTAAAGGTGACATCTGCGGTAATCAAGGCTGTGCGGGAACTCATGGAGTCCGGCAAAATTGAGTACACGGAGCCGGACAATCCGCGCAGCCGCAATCAAAAGTTACGGCTTACGGATTCGGGACGCAAGCATGACTGACCGCGAACTGACCGGCAAGGTACATTCCGCCGTGTATCATCAATGTCAGCGCCGGGGCTACGCTGCGCCGGTGGATGTGCTTATGGAGATCGGCGTACTGCTGAAGGAGAAATACGAGGACTGGCGGCGCGGGCGCATTGATTATCTGGAGCGCGTCTGCACCGTCAACCTCCGCAAGCTCTCTTTCATCATGCGCGAGATACGGGCATACGCGCAGAAAAGCGGCCTCAAGCCCTCCGTGACCGTATATAAGCAATGGGCGGTCAAGAAGAAATCCGGGCAGGGGCATAAGCCGGTGATCCGGCTGCGCTTCAGCAAGAGCGGCGATCCTGACATTGAGCGGTGGTATTCCACCCACTTCGTCGATGCGAAGAAAATCGCAGAGCTAAAGGCGCAGCGCATGACGAAAATCGCACCCAACGCGGCAGAGAGCGCCGCAGAAAACTGAATCATTCCATGAAAGCGAGCTGCATCGGACGGGCATCTGATGCAGCTCAATTATTATGCCGGAAAGGAGGCCGCGTCCATGGCGACCACACGCATCATTTCCATGCACGTTAATCAGGGCAAGACGATTGCCGACTGCCTGACCGACCGCATCGACTACTCCAAGAATCCAGACAAGACACAGGGCGGCGAGCTGATCTCCGCCTACGAATGCGCCCCGAAAACCGCCGACGCGGAGTTTCTTTACTCCAAGCGGCAGTACCAGACCATCACAGGGCGGGAGCAGCGGCACGACGTGATCGCCTATCAGGTGCGCCAGTCCTTTAAGCCCGGAGAGATCACGCCGGAGGA
>OLFX01000565.1_pt1 | contig 56376 bp, 44 predicted proteins | sample 1605091 | NCBI WGS metagenome assembly OLFX01 (sample SAMEA3888906, study PRJEB22519) | human gut metagenome | biome: human gut; feature: human-associated habitat; material: faeces | place: Denmark | collected 2012 | reverse complement strand
GTGTTTTTCTGTATAACGATTTGACTCCACCCGCATAGCAGGTGGGTTTTTGCTTCATGCGTACTTCGTTTCTCTGTTGAGAAACTCGTAAACACGCATGAAGCAGGCTAAAGCCTAATGACAATAAAAAAACAGCCGCGTCTCCGCGGCTGTTTTTCCTAAGGAATTATTTTAGTAATTGTATTGAGATGCATACTCACCATACATTGTGCTCTCGTCTGCATTGTAGTTGTTGATGTCAACAATGCTTCCGTTCTCAATCTTAAAGACATTCCAGATGGTACCTGCCTGATTCAGTGGTACATTGTACTCTTTCACAAGAGTAGAGCCCTGATATACTTTTACATTTGCACCGGATGCAGACATCTGTGTAGATGAAGCATTATAGTAATAGTTCGTATAATCCTTTACAGAATAGTAATAGGTAGCATCTGTACGTGCATTTACGATCGTTACCGTCTCCGGTCCATACGAACTCGTATCATCCACATCCAGAGATGCGATCACGTTGCCCTCTGCATCTCTCTCTACCTTATTGTAGTAAGCGATATGGAATACGGAGTTGGTATCATCTAATCCAACCAGGTGGGAATCTAAGTCACTCGGTATCTCACCCCAGGTAAGAACGATTCTGAACTCTGTGCTGGCAACCTCGCTTGTGCTGGTCGGGCTTAATACACCTTCGCATGCACCAATCGCATTGGAGCTTGCTACGTTTACAAAAGTGGATACGAATCCGTCTCTTGCGAACTCAAGGGTGTAGTAACCTCTCTCAAGAGAGAAGCTGTAGTTGCCGTCTGCATCTGTGGTAGTCGTAGCGATCACATCGCCGGACTGATTGTTCCAGTTTGCACGTACATTTACGGTTACACCTTCAATACCAAGGCCTGTGGTTGCGTCCTTTGCAACACCTGCAACGGTATTTGCGCCGCTGATATCAGAGCTTAACAGCTGGAATGTCGGCAGTGTGAAGCTTCCGTTGTCAGCGTTGATGCTGATGGAGTTCAGTGTCAAGGTTAAGTAACCAACAGCTGCTGCCTGAACGGAATATACACCCGGTACAAAATTCGGGATTTCATAATAACCGTTTGCATCTGTGGTAATCTCATAGTAGCCGTCACCTGCAACCAGACCGTTCTCCGGCTCCTCGGTAGCCTCGGTTGCCTCGGTTGCCTCAGTAGATTCCGTCGCCTCGGTAGACTCGGCTGCCGCAGTAGATTCCGTCGTCTCTGTTACCGCCTGCGTAGTCTCTGCTGCCTCAGCAACAGACTCAGTTGTCTCCGTTGCCACCTGCGTGTTCTCTGTTGCTACTTCTGTCTGAGCCTCTACTTCCTCAGCTGTTGCATTGAAACTTGTGAGCTTAAATACAACTGTTGCTCCCGCAACCGGTGCTCCTGTCTCCGGATTGACCAAACGACCAGCCGTTGTGAGCGGTGCTGTGTTGGTAGAAGTATTGTTGCCGTTATCAGCGCTTCCCGTATTAGAAGATCCGCTGTAAGAAGACTCTGTGTAGTTGGATGTTGCTGCTACAGCTACAGCCGCGCTCGCATCTCTTCCCTCTGCTCTACCGAACTTTAAGTAATGCTTGTAAAGTGCAAGCACATCATAACCGAATGCTGCCTTTAAGTCCGGATATCTGTCTGCGTATGCTCTTGCATCAAAGGTTCCGAAAGAATTTCTTCCCTCATTGAAGCCGTATTTGATGTAGTGGTTCACATATGCATCCCAGTTATCGCCGAATGCTGCATCCAGATCCGGGTACGCTGCTCTGTATTTCTGTACGTCGATAAGTGCTGTGCTTGTTCTGCCCTCTTTCTTACCGAATATTTTATAATGCTTGTACAATACTGTCTGATTCGTGCCGAATGTATCCTTGAGATCACTGTAGGTCTCAGAATAATACTGTGCATCAAATACATCTCTCAATGTTGCCGCAGATACGGTTGCCGTACCTCCGAATGTCAACACACCTGCAAGAACAAGTGCTGTAATTCTGCGAGCCATTCCGCTTCTCTTTGCGGAGCGCTTCGTTTCTGTCTCGTTCAATTCCTTCTTCACTAACATTTCCTCCTTGATTGTTGTGTCGTTACATGCATCATTGTAAATATCTGGAACAAAAAAGCAACCACTTTTTAACAATTTGTTAACACTTTTTTCAATACCAGAACAGAGTATACGGAGTTTCCATGAGAACCAAGTGTGCGCTTGCCGCACACTTGCGCGCCCTCGCGGTATGCAAAGCATTATTTACCTCACCGCGAGGTGTGCATCCCCGCGGAGCGTTTTTGTGTAATAGGAACGGAGTTTCCTATTACACAAAAAAGAGACCCGGCAGATCCGGATCTCCTCTGTACCGCTGGAATTAGTCCTGCGGAATGATTTCTTTTTTGTTGTAAGAGCCACAGTTCTTGCATACTCTGTGAGGCATCATCAGCTCTCCACACTTGCTGCATTTTACTAATGCAGGAGCAGTCATTTTCCAGTTTGCTCTTCTTTTATCTCTTCTTCCTTTGGAAGATTTATTTTTTGGACAAATTGACATTTACTTACACCTCCTTAAATTTGTTAAAGACATCTTGGATTGCTGCCATTCTTGGATCCAGTTCTGTTCTCTGGCAATCGCAGTTCCCCTTATTCAGGTTCATTCCGCACACCTTGCAAATTCCTTTGCAATCTTCTCTGCACAGAACTTTCATCGGCCAGTTCACCAAAATCTCTCCATAGATAAGCTTATCTATATCCAGATTTAATCCAATCAGGTAGTCTGTTTCTTCCATTTCATCATCCACAACTTCCGTTCCGTCCATGCGGAGCTTCTTGTCGATGACAATGTGGATGTCCGTCGGAACTTCCGTAAGACATCTGCTGCACGGGATTGATACTGTAAGATCCGTCTCCCCGCTCAAAAGCAGCTCACTGCCCTCGCGGTTCGCAATCCTGAGATCAAACGGCGCGCTCTTCGTGATCGGGAACTCACCAAGCCTCGATACAAACGTATCCTGCTCGATATGAACCTTCTCGGTAACTTCTCTGTTCTCACAAGATACAATCTCTGAAATATCGATCTGCATGGTTTACTCCTTCGCCTCATACATATGAGGTTTTCACACCTAATCAATTATACATAGGCGTCCCTGGTTTGTCAATCACTTTTTTGCTTTTTTGTCAAGGAATTTCCCTTGACAGCAAAAACTATTTTACAAGCGCTACCGTCTCTCTTGCAATCGCAAGCTCCTCGTTGGTCGGGATCACGCATACCTTTACCTTGGAATCCGCGGTAGAGATGATCGCCTCGTCGCCGTGGGTTGCATCGTTCACTGCCTGATCTACCGTCACGCCGAGATAACCGAGATAAGACATTACCTTCTCACGAACCAGGTTCACGTTCTCACCGATACCCGCGGTAAATGCGATGGCATCTACACCGTTCATTGCTGCGACATAGGAGCCGATGTATTTTGCCACACGATAGCTGAATACCTCGATCGCATTGGTTGCAAGCTCGTTGCCTGCCTCGTGTCCTGCCTGCAGGTCACGGAAGTCAGAGGAGAGACCGGACATTCCCTGTACGCCGGACTTCTTATTTAATACATTCATGATACCTTCGATATCAAGATTCTCTTTCTTTGCGATGAATTCCATGATCGCCGGATCAATATCACCGGAACGTGTTCCCATGACAAGTCCCTCAAGCGGTGTCAGACCCATGGAGGTATCTACACACTCACCGTTTAATACCGCACTGATGGATGCGCCGTTGCCGAGATGTGCCACGATGATCTTGGAATTTTTAAGATCCATACCAAGGAACTCTGCGGTACGCTTGGATACAAAGCTGTGGCTTGTTCCGTGGAAACCGTATCTTCTGACCTTGTATTTCTCATAATACTCATGAGGCAGACCGTAAAGATATGCTTTCTTCGGCATTGTCTGATGGAAAGCGGTATCGAATACGCCAACCATCGGTACGTTCGGCATCAGCTCCTTGCAGGCATCGATACCGATCAGGTTTGCCGGGTTGTGAAGCGGTGCAAGATCGTTGCATTCTTCGATTCCCTTTAATACCTCCGGTGTCAGAAGTGTGGATGCTGCGAACTTCTCTCCGCCGTGTACGACACGATGTCCGACAGCATCAATCTCGGAGAGACTTGCGATTGCGCCGGTCTTCGGATTCACCAGTGCATCTAAAACCATCTGGATTGCCTGCTTGTGCGTCGGCATTGCAGCTTCTGTAATCTCTTTGTCCAGTCCGGTCTTCTGGTATACCAGTCTTCCGTCGATTCCGATTCTCTCACAGAGACCCTTTGCCAGTACCGCTTCGCTCTCAGAATCGATGAGCTGATATTTTAATGAAGAGCTTCCACAGTTGATAACTAATACGTTCATAATATCCTCCTTGTTTTGCGAAGCAAAATCCGAACCCTCTGGTGAGGAGAGGATCTGCCTCCTTGTTTTGCGAAGGTCTGTCTCTCACAGACCGCATATAATTTCAGTATACGCTTGTCACGCCCGCGAAACAAGCCAGTAATTGCCAGTTTTCTTGTACAAAATGAAAAACAGCCTGACAAAAATTTAACAGTCACATTCCGCTTTCGTGTTCATCAACCCGCACCGCGTGCACCACAAACCGTAGCCCGTCGCCCGAGCAGGTGGACAGTGTCAGAACCTTGTCATCCTTTCCCACCGCAACGCCCGTATCCTTGTAGGAGGACTTAAGCAGTTCTGTGAGGAACCCGTCAAAAGTCTCATCCGGCAGATATCCGGTCGTATAGACATCCGAATCTTCCGGGACATCACTGTACGCAAAAATCTGATAGCGGTAGGCTGCATCCTCCGTAAACACGGTAAAATACGCATTTTTTTCATAAAAGCCGTCGTTTTTATATTGTTTCAGCGAACCGAACATGCTTCCGTTTTTCATGTTGTGCCCGTACAGAATCGTATGGCAGTCGTTAAAATTGGGGACGTTGTTCCCCTCCATAAAAATGCAGCCGGATTTCGACGCATTTTCATAGAGATCGGTATGCAGGTAGGTCTCGTCATCCCCGGAATACAGAATGGGATAATTGATCTGCTCTATATTGTCAAAATAAATCCAGCCGATCACATCCGGATTTGCTTCCTTTAGCGTCTCAAAATCCACCTGCAATGCCTCATACCATGCCGGCAGCTCCTCTCCCTCCTCCGCCGGATCATCCGAAGATGTCCCCGGCTGTCCGGTCACATAAGCCTCGCGCAGCGCCTCGTAGGTATCGTCCGCCCGCTTGTACGCGAGCAGCGCCGGGATCAGCTCATAAAGGGCTGCCGCAATCAGCAAAAGCCCTGCCGCAATCAGAAGAATCGATCCAATGTTTCTGTTTCTCTTCACATGAAATGCTCCTTTTTCTTTTTTTCTATTTCACAGTATGCTATGATAGCTACAGTTTTTATCACATTGCAGTACGGGAGGATCCGCCATGAACGTCATTGGCATTATCGCAGAATACAACCCATTCCACAACGGGCACGCCTATCAGATCGCGCATGTCAGAAAAAATCTTCACGCCGACTATATCGTTGTCGCCACAAGCGGCGACTATGTACAGCGCGGAGAGCCCGCCCTTCTGGACAAATACACCCGTGCCCGCATGGCGCTCTCCTCGGGTGCAGATGTCGTGCTCGAGCTTCCCGTACTCTGGTCCACCGCTTCCGCAGAGCTTTTCGCGGACGCCGGAATCTCCCTCTTTGAGAAAACGGGCTGCGTAAACGGCATCTGTTTTGGTGCTGAGAGCGGCGACCTTGCCCTCCTTCGCCGCATTGCGGACGTTCTCGCGGATGAACCGGCGGATTTAAAGGCTTCCCTGAAGCACAACCTAAAATCCGGCAGTACATTCCCAAAGGCAAGGGAAGCTGCCCTGCTCTCTTATTTTGCCGGCTCTGCCGGTCAGGATGGTGCCCTGCCCGTATCCACAGAGACGCTCTCCTCCCTGCTCGCTTCCCCGAACAACATACTGGCTCTGGAATACTTAAAAGCGCTGCGCCGCCGCGCGTCTTCGATCACGCCCTATCTGCTAAAGCGGGAAGGCGCCGCGTACCACGAAACATCCATCCGCTCCGGCGCATCCGAAGTCCCGGCCTCCGCATCCGCGATCCGGCATACACTCTTCGCCGGCGATGCCGGAGCATGTGGGAATTCTGCCGCCGGGATTCTGCGTCATGCCATGCCGCAGGAAGCACTGGCCATCCTGCAGGACTACCGGGCAGATTTTCCGCTGCTGTGCGCCGATGACTTTTCCAGCATTCTGGGTTATCTGCTGTTAAGCAGCTCTGCCACGCAGCTCGCCCGGACTGCCGATTCCTCCCCGGAGTTTGCCAACCGCATGCAAAACCAGCTTCCTTATTATACCTCTTTTTCCTCCTTCGCGTCACGGTTAAAAAGCAAAGAAATGACGCTCACGCGCATCAACCGCATTTTGCTGCACTCCATCCTTGGCATTACTTCTTCTGATTACGCATGCGGCAATGCACTGGATAAAATTCCCTACCTGCGCATTCTCGGCTTTCGGGAAAGCGCCGCTCCCCTGCTTGCCGCGCTAAAGGCATCCGCTGCAGTTCCGCTTATCACACGGCCATCGCAGGCACCAAAGCTTTTGTCCCCGGACGCCATGCAGGTGTTTGAACGTGATGTGTTTGCCGGGAATCTCTATCTGCAGATGCGCAATCAAAAAGGCGGCACGCCTCTGCGCGCCGCCCGCATGCAGGAGCATGACGTTCCCCCCGCCTCCGAATATCAGCGGCAGATCGTCATCCTGCCATAGTGCAGTCTCATTTTTTTGTCTTTTTTCCAAATACGGCGGCGGACAGCAGTGCTACCAGCGGGACCGTACACACGATACCCACGCTTCCCGCAATGCACTGGATAATCTCGATCGCCACAAAGTCCGTATTCATCAGCTGCTGAAAGCTGACGTCATAGGAGTAGATCATCAACATCATGTTCAGCGATGTCCCGGCGACTGCCAGGATTAGCGTGTTCGCCATGGTTCCCATCGCGTCTCTTCCGATATTCATCCCGGAGGCAAACAGCTTCGCCATGCCAAGCGACCGGTCCACCTGATGGATCTCCGCCACCGCGGAACAGATACTCATCGCCACATCCATCACCGCTCCCATACACGAAATCAAAATACCGCACAAAAACAGATCCCGGATCGTCAGTTTCGTGGTACTTGTGATCAGAAGCAGCGTCTCCGCCTCATCCATCTGGTAGGTCGTAATCGACATGGCATTCTGCGCGATCAGAGCAAACACCGCTCCCGCGAGCACCCCAAGCATGCTTCCGATTGCCGCCACAACCGTCTTGGTCGAGATGCCGTCAATCAGGAAAAAGCTGACAAAATTGCAGACCAGAATGAGCAGAATGGTGACTGCCAACGGTGAGTAACCCTTCAGCGCAAGCGGCAGTAAAATCCAGAGGATACACACCACGGTAAATGCCAGCCCCGCCACGGATTTTGCACCTTTTTTCCCTCCGATCAGCACAAGAAGCAGTACAAACGCCACCATACAGCCGATCATCTGCGGAACGCGGTAATAATTGTAGACCGAGACCTGATATTCATCTTCCCCGGTCGTGTCGATGCGGATGGAGACTTTATCCCCCTCCGCCACCCTGACGTTGTACAGGGAGCTGAAATAATTTTCCACAATCGCCGTGTCGCCCTTGTAGCGTCCGGTAAGGATCTCAACCTCCAGCGTCATACTTCCCCGCCAGATTCCGTCCATCTCCTCGTCCACCGTCTTGTGATCTTCCACAACCCGCAGGACTCTTCCGACCTCATAGTCCGTTCCCGCCATGTTGCTGCTCCTATAAACCGGTCTGTCTTTATTCGCGAACCAGATCAGTCCGCAAAAAGCAACGGCAGCCAGTGCCAGAAGCACCAGGCTGCGTATTTTGCTCTTTTTGAAATTCATGTTTTAACCACCCTTATTTCAAAAATATCCTTTTCTTGCGTGCCGCCGCTGCAAGCAGAACCATACCTGCAAGAAGCATCATCACTGCTGCCGCAAGCGGGGTGTCGTCTCCCGTCTGCACTGCAGGCATCTGATCCAGCACCACCACGTAATCGGATGCATGTACAAAGGTAAGCTCCACATTGCCGTTTGCATCTACTTTTCCGGAAGATGCCAGTTCCAGCCGCCCCTTTGCTTCATTATAATAATACAACTTTGCATACATGCCCGCATACTGTGTTCCCACCGGCAGCGTCATCACTGCGGTAAAACCGAATGCGCCGTCATGGTTTAAGCTGATCTGGAAGTAATCTCTTCCCGCCGCGGTCTCTCTTGCGAGCGCGTCCGGCACGGCATGGCTGTTGATCGTCACGCCGAAGTCAATGTCCGGAATCGTATCCGATGTCACGCTTCTTCCGTCAACCGTCCACACAATTCCGTTTGCAAGCTTAAATACCAGACGTACATCCCTTCCGCGCACTGCCGCAATGACATCTCCCGGCACAGAAACACCGTCTGCAAGAAGAACCGTCACTGTGCTGCCTGCGGATGCCGCTGCCACTCTGTTTCTGACCGGATCCCAGTCATTCTGCGAAGCAACCGTCACCGCGTCTGTCGTCTGTCCGTCCGATACAGTCACGCTGCCGCTTACACTTCCGCCGTTTCCATTTCCGTCCGTGCTGCCACTTCCGTTGTCTGACGAATCCGTTCCCGGTGTCTCCGTATCCGGCGTCTCTGTATCCGGTGTCTCCGTATCGCCCGGCGTCTCCGTATCATCCGGTGACTCTCCTGACGTCACTTCCACGATCTCGTCGCAGTTTCTTACACGCAGACAGGTCACTGCCTCGTCCGAGGTTCCCTCCGGATGTGCATAGACCACGCCGACCGCCGACACGCGTTTTCCTGCCGACACAACCGATGCGAGTTCATTCTTTCCTGTCGTTGCCGATAAGATATATCCGTCGATGAAAATATTGGCATTGACGCCGCTGCCGTCATCCAGCCAGAACTGTGATACGCCGGTACCCGCCGCATCATAGAGGACATCCGTTACCGTTCCCTCCACCTGTACCAGCTTACCGCCGGACTTTTCATAGTCCATGGCGTCTTTTGCCGACATTTTCTCCGGTGCAATCACCTTCGGCTCCTCGTCCAGAATCCGGCTGCTTATCACCTTAAGCTCTTTATCGCCCTGGTAGGCGTCCACATATCCGGTAATCTCCACCTTGGTTCCGAGCGCAAGTCCGCTCTCCGCATACGGGAAAATATCAATTCCCGCGGTGTCGTCCTGGATATAGATCGTATCAAAGAAGGTGTTGCCCTCCACGGCTGTTCCTGCGGTCACATAGCCTTCCACGCGGTAGACATCGCCCGCCGTACCGTTCTTACGCACTTCCGCAATCGTAGACAGCGGAAGCTCCACTTTCACTTCGTCTAAAATATTTTCTGCAATCGTGCGGTTTAAGTATGGGAGATCCCAGATATTGTCCAGCTCCGCCTTCACTTCAAAGTCGGAAATAAATACGGTTCCCGCAACAAATACATTTGCACCGCTTCCCAGTGTCTCGTGTGCGAGCGCTACCATATTGCCTTTTTCCACATACGTCGGGCTTCCGGTAACTCTGTTTCCCGCATCATCCTTACAGTCGATCGAATACGTTGTATCATATCCGCTCACAAGCGCTTCCGCACGTCCGGCTGTCACCGCATCCGCATCCAGCGCCACGGTACATCCGCTGTACGCACTGTACTCCTGCTCCTCGCTTGCGCCGCGCAGATATCTCGAATCCTTATTGTAGGTTCCTTTCAGATATAAGCGGTACGGCTGTCCGCCGTTGTTCGTCTCGTCGTACGCCTCGTCGCTGTTTAATCTGGTCGATGCCCCGATCGCAGCCAAAAGCTTATTCATCTCTGTCGCCGTCTGTCCCGAAGTAGAATCCTGATAATCGGCAATACCGCAGGTAATCAGCGTACCGCCGTTGTCGGTATAGTCTTTTACCATCTGGATAAAGCTGTCTTCAAAATGCGACACGGTGTAGTCTCCGGCATTCGCTGTTCCGGCTTTCTTCGCCGGTGCCGAGATCACAAGCAGCGCACAGTTTGCAAGCATCTCCGGCGTAATCTCGTCTGTGACCACTTCCACCTTGACGTTCTTTGCTCCCGCAATCGCCGTAAAGTTTCCGACGTTACCGCCATAGTAGCCGGTCACATAATCGTTGTAATGGGTTCCGTCGATGATAACCTTTGTCACCATCTCCGGTGTCGCGTAGCTTAATTTTAAGACGCTCTTGTATACCTTCTGCACGCCGTTCATCGTCGCATGCACGACTGCTGTCATCTCCATGCTGCCGACGCCGTCATAGGTATAGTCAAAGCTGTAGCTTCCCGTGCTCATGGATGCGACGCTTCCCAATCCTGCTGCGGCAAGATCCGCCTCATGTACGGTCTCTCCGCCCACCTCAAACGTTATGGAATCAATCGCAAGCTCACTGTTTTCATTATTATAGAGTCCGAGGTTCACCGTCAGCGGCTCTCCCTTTACCGGAAGCACCTCGTCCGTGGAAAAGCTGTCAATTCCTGCTGCCTCCACAGAGCCTACCCATACCGGTGCCGTCACGGCGATATCGCTGTCCGCTTCCACAACCTTGATATAGTAATAGGAATAATCATTTTTCACATCAAAGGTGACTGTCTCCTCGTTTCCGGAAACATTTTTCTCGGCAAGCACCAGTCCGCCGTTCGTGATGACCTGTACTTTACCGATGGACGCATCCGTCGGATCGCTCAAATCAACGGAAAGGTGTACGGTATCTCCGGTCGCTCCATCCTCCAAAATGGAACCCATGATGTAGCCGTCCAGCGTATAGTAGATGCTGAGGTCGTTATCCTCTGTCGCATACACGCGGTAATTGCGCATAGCATCGTAAATATTTTCCTGTGTCAGGCTGTCTGCAAGGACAACGGAACGCGCCGTGTTTGCATCGCCCCACAGACCCTTATGGTTATCCTGGTTGTTGGTCGGGGCCAGATGCCAGCCCTTGTCCAGTGCGCGCTGGTAATACTCGTAGGACGGGAAATAACCCGAGCTTCCGATCGCGCCCTCACCGTTTCCGACCTCGATCGTCGTAATCAGCTTGTCGATCTCCTCGTCATAGTATGCGAAATCACTGAAATCACCGAACGTCGTTCCCGGGTGGTTAAACTGGCTGATGGAATCCGGCTGTGTCTTTATGGTCGCGTAATAATTCTGCAATGCCGTGCTGTAAGTCTTGTACTCGTTCTGGGTACGGCTCTGGAAGCCTTCGGTGTTAAACGTATTGATGTGTCCAAGTCCGTTCGACCAGGTCATCTCAAATCCATAGATGCACACAAATCCGCTTGTCGTATACTGCGTGGCAAGCGCATGGCCTTCCTTCCATTCCTCGCTCATCGAGCCGTCCGAGATGGACGCGCTGTCCGCATTGTCAAACGAGTTGGAGTGGTCTGTCACCGCAACAAAATCCAGATTGTCAACGTTCGTTGCATGCTGGTATGCATCCTCACAGCTTCCTGCACCGTCCGAATAGGAAGTGTGGGAATGTAACTGTCCAAAGTAAATCTGATATTTCTCGTTTGTGCGCTCGGTAAAGGAAAGTGTGAGCACACTGCTGTCCAGGTAACCGTCTTTTACGGCTTTCACCTTATAGGTAACCGGAAGCTCTGTTAAGACGAGCTTTTCGGTATAATCCTGCCAGGTTGCACCGTCGTCCGCGGAATACTGAATCGTCGCTCCCTCCGTCTCGCAGGTGAGCTTCACCGCGGTATTTTTCACCACGCTGCCGCCGTTCGGCGTTGCTTTTACCGTTGCCACCTGTGCCTGCTGATAGGAGAATGTGCGGCGGATGCTGTCCTTATAGCCGTCCTTTGTCGCATATGCTGTCACAACCGCCGGAAGGTCTGTAAGCTTTGGCTTCGCCGACGCGTCATAGATCTGCTCCGCGCCGCCGTTTACGCTGTAATGGATTGTCACACCCTCCGTGGCACTTGTCAGTGTCAGTTCACTGCCCACAGCTACCACGCCGCTCTGCGGTTCTGCTGCCACATATCCGCAGAGATCGGATGCGATCAATGGATTGCCGGTCACTGTCACTGTGTCCATACGGATCACTCCGCCCGCTGCCGGTGCCTTATCTCCCTTGGCAGAAAGGCTGCCCGGAACCATGCGGATGTAGAGACGTTCTGCATTCGCCGCCTCGTTTGGAATGTCGAATGTGAATGAAATATAGTTTTTCGGTGCAAGGCTTGTCTTTGCCACGCCGTCGGCAATTTTCTCTGCGGCGCTCACTTCCTGCGGCTCACCGCCCACGTATTTTGTGTACTTATAAGCATAGGTTCCAGTGGAAAGGTTTTTAAAATCCACGCCGTCCGTGGAATACTGCATCTGGAAGGAACCTGCTCCGGTGTTGCTTGCGTAAAGCCGGAATGCGAGCACCATGTTGGCATAGCCTGTTGTCGGCATCACAAACTGCGCATAGTCATTGCTTCCGCTTCCAATGCCCTTTCCTCCCATATAATAGGAAGTCGAACCGGTGGAAGTGCTTGTCGTCTTGGTATACGGTGCCGCTGCCGCTCCGTTTACCACCGCCGAATATACGGCATCCGTATCCAGCAGATCATTTGCATTGAGAGAATCTCCTGCAATTCCGGTGTCTGCCGTCACACCTGCATCCGCGTAATCTCCTGTTCCGGACCACTGTGCCACATTTTCCGTGACGGACTCGTCCGCGCGGACATGAATGGACGGTGTTCCCTCATCGATCAGATAAAAATAGAATACATACGCCACATCCGAAGATGATTGGTATCCGTATGTTGTAAATCCTTTGTAATATTCCAGATACTGCTCCACGGCATTATTATTATTTGTATACTTTGCGTTGGCGTTGATCACATAGTATCCGCCGTTCTCATTTGCCTTCTGCAGCTTCCAGAGACTGTAATCTCCCGCCGCGTCCGCAAACGTCACGGAGCTGCCCGTTGCGCCGGACGTCAGATATTTATCACCGCTTACGAACGTATAGTAACCGTTCTCATCCACGGAAACCGTAAGTTCCGCCGCATCCTCCGGAATAGCAAGCGTACCGTCCGCCGCAGTCGCCGACACACCCTTTAACGTCTTGCCGTTTGCGGTCTGGGAGAGCACGCTTCCGGTTCCGTTGTTCTCGTAATAGAGGGCAACAATATTTCCGTCCGAAAGTGTGGTGGCAAGTGCTGCCTCCTTGCTCTTTGCACCCTGTTTTACCGTGTAGGCAAATTCTGCCGTCTCACTCGTCTCATAACCTTCGAGTTCGGCTGTCGCGTAGATCGTCACATCTTCCTCGATCACAAGCGCTTCGGTGTATGTCTTGTCTGCACTGTCCAGATCGGTATGATATGTGATCGTTGCTCCCTCCGTCGCGCAGGAGAGTTCCACCTTCGTACCGGCTTCCACCTCTCCCGGGTTCACGGAAGCTTTGACTTTGGAACAGACCGTTCCGTCTTTCTCTACCGCCTCGCCTTGTGTTCCGGTGACTACAATATTGTTGATGCTGGTCACACCGTTCGTGCCGACTGTACTCTGGTTCACGCTCGTATTCCCCTGCATCGTCACACGCAGTGTAAACGCTTTTCCGGACAGCGCCGCCGGGAGTGACGTCTGCTGATACACTGATGCAAGACTCGTGCTTAAGGTCACATCCGTTCCGCTGATCTTTGTCCAGCTCGCTCCGTCAATGGAATATTCCAGTGCAAAGTTGGCAGGACCGGTTCCGCTGGAGCGCATGTCTGCGGAAAATTTCAAATCTGTGTAACCTGCAGCATTGACCGCAACCGTAAAGCCCGCTCCCTCGCTCCATCCTTTTGCTGCGATTCCCTTGCTGAATCCGCTGTAAGATGCTCCGCTTACGTCAAGCGTTCCGCTGCCCGCTGTCGCTGCTGCCGGAAGTCCCGCTTCCGGTGCCGCCGTATAACTGAAGGCCGCAAGGCTTTCTGCACCCGCCGTCTGGATGAGCACCGTATTCTGGTCTGCCCCAGACTCCGTATTCTGTACCGCATCCGCCTGCGCTGCACCATCTGTCTGCGCTGCATCCGTCTGCACTGCACCCTCTGTCTGCGCTGCGTCCGTCTGACCGGCGTTCCCTGTCTGCGTCGCACTTTCTTGATTTATTGTGTTCTGTGCACCTTCCGTGCTGTCTGCTCCGCTCTCCTCTGCCGGTGACGGATTTTCCGCCGCTTCACTTCCGGCCGCTGTCTGCACCTCTGCTGCATACGCCGTAACAAAAGACGCATCTCCTGCTACTGTCGAAAACACCATGCAGAATGCGAAGAAAAGCGCACATATGTTTTTCCAATGATTCTTTTTCTTCATTTTCACAACTGTTCCTCTCATTTTTTTGTATGTAAAATAAACTGTAACGTTTATGAATCTTCTCTTCTACCCTTGTCCGGTAAAGCCTTGTAAAAAAAGTGTAAAAAAGAATCTCGCTTGCGAGATTCTCCGCGCGCGAGCGGTTCGCAAAGCGATATTTTCCTTACCGCGAGCTGCGCATCCTCGCGGAGCGTTTTTTATTTCATAGGAAGGTTCTACTTTCACACATGAATGTATCACGGTATTTCCTATGAAATAAAAAAGGGCTGATGCACCCTGCATACATCAGCCCTCTTTGGCTCTTCCTAGTGATGGAACAGGCGGATGCCCGTAAATGCCATCGCCATATGATATTTATTACAAGTCTCAATCACATGATCGTCGCGGATGGAACCGCCCGGCTGTGCCACATACGCAACGCCGCTTCTGTGTGCGCGCTCGATGTTGTCGCCAAACGGGAAGAACGCATCCGATCCAAGAGATACCTCTGTGTTCTTATCCAGCCATGCCCGCTTCTCCTCTGCGGTAAACACAGGCGGCTTTTCTGTAAAAATATTCTGCCATGCGCCTTCTGCCAGCACATCCATGTAATCCTCGCCAATATAGAGGTCAATGGCGTTGTCCCGGTCTGCACGTTTGATGCCCGGCTTAAACGGAAGGGAAAGTACCTGCGGCGACTGACGCAGCCACCAGTTGTCCGCCTTGGAACCGGCAAGTCTCGTGCAGTGGATTCTGGACTGCTGCCCCGCTCCGATACCGATCGCCTGACCGCCCTTGACATAGCACACGGAATTGGACTGCGTGTATTTTAAAGTGATCATCGCAATGGCAAGATCTCTCTTCGCCGCCTCCGGAATCTCCTTGTTCTCCGTCACAACATTGTCGAAGAAATGTTCATCGATCACCAGCTCATTTCTTCCCTGCTCAAATGTGATTCCGAACACTTCCTTGTGCTCGATCGGTGCCGGCACATAGTCCGGATCGATCTCGATGACATTGTAATTGCCGTTTTTCTTCGCCTTTAAGATCTCAAGCGCCTCATCGGTGTAACCCGGGGCAATGACGCCGTCCGATACCTCCCGCTTGATGACAAGTGCTGTCTCCTTGTCGCAGACATCCGAAAGAGAGATAAAATCACCGAACGAGGACATGCGGTCTGCGCCGCGCGCACGAATATAGGCATTTGCAAGCGGTGTAAACTCCACATCCATGTCATCCACCCAGTAGATCTTGCGCTCCACCTCGGAAAGCGGAAGTCCGACTGCCGCGCCCGCCGGCGACACATGCTTAAAGGAGGTCGCTGCCGGAAGACCGGTTGCCTTTTTTAACTCGGACACGAGCTGCCAGCCGTTGAATGCATCCAGAAAATTGATATAACCCGGTCTGCCACAAAGCACCTTGATCGGCAGTTCGCCGTTCTCCATATAGATTCTGGACGGCTTCTGGTTCGGGTTGCAGCCATATTTTAATTCTAATTCTTTCATGATCCTATTCTCCTCACACGTTCTTGTTGATGATTCTCGTCTCGTATTTTCCGTTCTCAATCTCAATGTAACGCACAAACAAAGATACTTTATTGTCTGCGTTTAAGTTCTCCCAGACCGTGTTTGTGAAGGTGTCGATGTCTCCCTCGATGCCGACAAGCTTCGGCTCTCCCTCAAAACTCGGCAGCGGATTGCCGTCTCCCATGTATGTATGGATAAAATGTCCCTCGCCGGCCACCGGATTCTGGTATGCAAACGTATAGCGGTTGCAGGCGTCCGGATTGCCGTTGTTACTCTTTAAAATAGACATCGCGTAGTTGTAGGTATTGTTCTCGATGTGCATGATACCGGAAATCCGCGGTGTATAGTTCGGTGCGTCCGGCTCAAACTCTCTGGTGCGCAGCGCCTGCTCGAATGTCTGCTGCTTGTCCATCAGTTCGTAAATCGTATCGGTCTGATCGCCGTTTGTCACGATCGTCTTGTTGCCAAGCACGCGGACCGGTGCATAAATGATGAGACTCGGATCTGTCAGCTTGGACGGATCAAATGCCTGTGTGCGGATTCCTTCACCATCCTCCACAAAGACCCTGTTGCGGCTGTTCTCGCTTCTTCCCATGATAAAGTATGCGGTTACCGCATATTTTCCATCCCCGGATCTGCCAATCACAATTCCTCTTCCCGGATATGTATTGGACGAAAGTTCCTTCGCAAGTGACATCATCTTCATGATTTTCCTCCTTCACATCACACATTGCTACATTGATTGCCTTCTTCCATCTTATCATGCGGATTTTCTTTTTACAAGGAATGCGCTGTCATTAGTATCATGAATTTATTTACTGAATTCTATTAGTTTTACTTATCTATATCGCGAAGCGCCTGCATCAGAAGCCCGGCGCGGTTCTTCCACCTGTGCCGCTTTTCTGCCATCCGATATCCCCGCTCCGCCAGCTCTGCCATCCGCACCGGATCCTCAAGCAGGCTTACCACCTGATCCGGAAGCTGTTGTAACGCCCTCAGGGAGTAAAAGCAGATATTTTCTCCGTCCCGGCACTCTTCCCGCAGATACCGGCTGTCGTCCGTGAGCACCGCCGTTCCCTGCAGCATCGCCGTAAAGACGCGGTCATGCGCTCCGTCTTTGAACCAGGGCATCACGTTTAACGCGATCCTGGCATCACGCATCGCCTGCACACACGCCGCCGAGTTCACTTTTCCGCCGCTCGTCCGCACGTTCTGCGGCTTTTTGCAGTGAATTTTCTCCCAGTCTGCTCCAAATACCCGCACTATGATACCGGCATCCGCGAGCGTCTGCACTACTTTTTCCCGGAAATAGCTGCGGGCAAACAGATCAATCCAGATCATCCCAGACATCGCTGCGCAAAGCTGCTCTTCCGGCACTGCCCCAAGCTCGTTGCGGATGTGCCGCTCCATAACCGCATCTACAGACTGCGCGGGATCCGCGATCAGATCCTCCGTGATCCGCCGGTAAAAGATCCGATAATCGTCATCCAGCGCCTTTACTTTTTCCTCGAGCATCTCCATCGACACATAGTTGGCCGCAAATACAAGGTCAAAGGTTCTCTGCCCATACAGTACAGGCTCTGGCACATCCTCGCAGTGCGTTCTGTGTATTCCGTGTTCTCCGTCTTTCTGTGAAACAAAAAGTTCATTGCCCGCCAGCGGCAGGAACTCCACCTTCACCCCCGGGTAAAACCGCCTCACATAGCCGACGTGCTCTCTGTCCACACAGAATACCCGCATCCGCTCCCCGGCTTCCTTCAGGCAGCTGTGATAGTAGAGCGGATGATCCACCAAAATATTCAAAATCGGAAGATTCTCCTCCTGCCAGATACTGCGTCCGCTCTCCGTCTGAAACACAGCCTCCCCGCGCAGCCCGATGAAATTAAAGGTGACAAGTGCCGTCTCTTCCCGGTCCAGAAAATGCAGCATTACATCCATCGACTCATACATCCGCTCATAGTCGATAAAGCAGGTCTCATACCCGTTCCTCTCCAGTTCTCGTGCAATCTGTTCGGAAAAATACCCCAGCGTCTCCACCGCATTTTTTATGAAAATGATTTTTCTGATCTCTGCCATTCTGCCCTTCCTCTGTCCGGATAAAGGAAAAACAACCTCCCTGAATCATCCTTTCGGATTCTGTCTGATCAGAGAAGGTTGTTTTCCATCACTTATTTTCTATGACTCACATTCGTTTTTGATTTAATTCTTGAAGCTGTGGATCGGCGCCGGGATTCTGCCACCGCGGTTGATGAACGCGTCACAGGAGAACTGGTTCACCGGCATGATCGGCGCATAGCCGAACAGTCCGCCAAATTCTACCGTATCGCCCACCCCTTTTCCGATAACCGGAATCAGGCGCGCCGCAGTCGTCTTCTGATTCACCATGCCAAGCGCCATCTCATCGGCAATCATACCGGATATGGTCGTCGCCTTGGTGTCTCCCGGAATCGCAATCATATCGAGTCCCACGGAACATACGCAGGTCATCGCCTCAAGCTTCTCAAGTGTGATCGCTCCTGCCTGTACCGCATCGATCATTCCCTGATCCTCGCTGACCGGAATAAAAGCGCCGCTTAATCCGCCGACATAGGAAGACGCCATCACGCCGCCCTTTTTCACCTGATCGTTCAGCATAGCGAGCGCCGCAGTCGTTCCCGGTGCTCCCGCATACTCAAGTCCGATCTCACAGAGAATGTCCGCCACGGAATCGCCGATCGCCGGTGTCGGCGCCAGAGACAGATCCACGATACCAAACGGGATATTAAGCAGTCTGGATGCCTCCTGTGCTACCAGCTGTCCGACTCTCGTCACCTTAAACGCCGTCTTTTTGATGGTCTCACAGAGCACCTCGAAGTTCTCGCCGCGCACTTTTTCCAGAGCGGTCTTCACCACTCCCGGTCCGCTGACACCAACGTTGATGATCGCATCCGCCTCCGTCACACCGTGGAACGCGCCTGCCATAAACGGGTTGTCATCCGGTGCGTTACAGAATACAACAAGCTTCATGCAGTCCGCAGAATCGCGGTCTTTTGACTGCTCTGCAAGCTCTAAGAGGATCTCTCCCATCAGCTTGACTGCATCCATATTGATGCCGGTCTTCGTGGATGCAAGGTTCACCGAACTGCAGACACGCTCTGTCCGGCAGAGTGCCATCGGAATCGAGTGAATCAGCATCTCATCCGCCTTCGTCATACCCTTCGACACCAGTGCCGAATAGCCGCCGATCAAGTTTGCTCCAACTGCCTTGGCCGCGCGATCCAGCGTGTCCGCGATCGTCGCAAAATCCTCCGGCGTCTTGCAGGCTGCGCCGCCCACCAGCGCAATCGGTGTCACGGAGATACGCTTATTGACAATCGGTATCCCGTACTCGTTCTCAATCTTCTCTCCGACTGCCGCCAGATCTTTCGCCACGGTCGTGATCCGGTTATAGATATTCTCATTGAGCTTTTTTAAATCAGAATCAATACACTCCAAAAGACTGATACCAATCGTGATGGTACGGACATCGAGATTCTCCTGCTCCACCATCTTGTTGGTCTCATTTACTTCCCATATGTTAATCATTCCGTCTATCCCTTTCTGTGGACGTTATGTCCATCGGTCGATCTTCCCGCACATTTTCCTAGATTCTGTGCATTTTTTCAAAAATCTCTTCCTTCTGACATTTGATGGACACGCCGATCTGCTCCCCTACTGCATCCAGATCCTTCTGGCAGTCCCCGAAAGTTCTCGACGACTGACTCATATCCACAATCATCATCATATTAAAAAATCCGGACACGATCGTCTGCGAAATATCCAGAACATTGATATGATTCTCCGAAAGGTAGGTACATACCTTTGCAATAATACCGACGGTATCTTTTCCAACGACTGTTATGATTACCTTGTCTACTGTATTCTCCATGCCAATCTCATTCCTCCTGCTTCCACGTTATCACTTTATCGTATTAACACTGATTATAATACACAGGGCTTTTATAAGTCAATGCTTTTAGATTGCTTTTGTGCCAGGGCAGCATCATCATTCTCTTATTCACCCGGTAGACGCGCACACCGTCCGTCAGCCGGATCACAAGCTGATCGTGCGTCACCCGCCGGAAAAACTGCACGCTCTGAATTCTCTCCCCCGGGAAAAACAAAAACCCATACAGGTCGAGTCTGCCGGTGAGATCATTCACCACGATCACAGAAATGCCCGTCCTGCCGAAATGAATGACAAAATGCTGCACCTCAAGCATCGTCGCCATCATCGTCCGCATAAAGGAATACTTTGGCAGAATCACCGCATAGATTGATGCATGGTCGGTGTAAGGAATATTCCTGGCGTATAGATAATTCTGAATATCGGATTCTTTGATCATCTTGTTCGTACTACCTCAATTCCGGCGCCTGCCTCCAAAAGAGCTCTTCGCCTGTTTCTTTTATGATATCCGTGTCTGCCGGCATATGCAATTTCTTTTCTCCCACCTTAGAACCGCACCAGCTCGGACGGCTCGTCTCTCTTTGCCACATACATCGGAAAATCATCCCCCTTATAAGGATTATCTCCCATCGCCACTTCCAGCCGTACCGTCTCGTACGCAAGTTCCGCGTAGTTATTTTCCTTGGACAGATGTCCTAAAAAGACCGTGCCGAAATGATCGTGCAACACCTCCCCGAGCAGCCGCCCGGAAAGCTCGTTGGACAGGTGTCCCTTTTCTCCGAGAATACGCTGTTTTAACGGATACGGATAGCTTCCGACCTGCAGCATATGTACATCATGATTCGCCTCGAGAAGAAGCACGTCAAGCCCCTTCAACTTCTCCACAATATGGTCGTCATAAATTCCCAGATCCGTCATGACCGCCATGGATTTTCCGGGCTGCTTCATCTTATACGCCACCGGCTCAGCCGCGTCATGCGATATGGCAATCGGCTCGATCGTCATATCTCCGATCGTAAAATCCTCTCCCGCATGAATCTCATGAAACAGGGCGGGATCGATCATTCCGACGGATTTGGTGTGCAGTATCGCATCGATCGTCCCCGGAGTCGCATACATCGGCAGACCGTAACGTCTCGCGAGGACGCCAAGTCCCGCGATATGATCCACATGCTCATGTGTAATCAGAATTCCCTGCATCTCTTCCGTTTTCAGATCAATCGAATTCAGACCGGATTCAATCCGCTTTCCGCTGATTCCGGCATCCACCAAAACATGGCATTCGTCTGTTCCCACGCAGATACAGTTGCCACTGCTGCCGCTTGCTATACTGCATAATTCCATTTTATTTCTTCCACTCTCTATCTGTTAATTTCCTGCCAGCGAAGCTCGATCTGATCTCCCTCGGAGAGCACTGCCGAATACTGTGCCTGCTGTCCGTTCAGTTTTGTGATGATCGCTCTTCCCGCAGATGCCGTTAAATCAAAATCGTAAAAATCAAAAATATCTACAAAGATATAGTTCTTCTTTCCGGTCAGGCGTACCGGCTGCTGATTGATAAATACAACCAGTTCCAGATCCGTCTTCTGCGAAGCCTGCTGCGCTTCCCCTTCGGACGGCTGCTCTGCGCCGCTCTCTGCTCCTGCGGCGTCTGCCTCTGATGACGGTGCCTGTGGCATTCCATGCTCCGCTTCCTCTGAATCTGTACCGTTCTGTGCCTCGTTCTCGGCGGCATCCTCTGCCTCCGCCGTCTCAGCCAGGGTCTCATCCGCTGTCTGCTCCGTCCCGCCAGCCGCAGCCGTCACAGGCTGCTCCGCGATCGGAAGTTCTGCCGGATCCACCGCCGCTGCTCCAAAGGAAAGCACCACCCAGTCCACGGAAAAGTTCTCGTACACAAGACTCTCCATGGTTGCCACGCGGTTATTCACAAGAATCTCATGATCCATATCCACTTCCACATCCATAAATGCCGCCAGCTGCTCCACGGTATAGAAGCTTCTCGTCTCAACCGCATCGCCCTCTTTGATCTCATAGGACGGCAGTTCCAGACTTCCGTTGACTTCCAGGCACTTCGGACAACGCACAATCCTGCCGTTGACGATCACCTTCATATCTGAAGAGGAATACTCATCCAGCTGCTCTAAGGTACAAACCGCCGCTTCACCCTGTGTCGACGCTTCGATCACGATGTCGCTGTTCGGCTCCAACGGGGTGTTGATGTTGACCAGACGGTCATTCATATAGATCTCGGCGGACTCTCCCAGTTCACCTCTGACAATCCGCGGTGTGCCGTTCACGGTAAAATTAAGTTCCTTACCGCGCTTCGGGAACAGTTCCTCATTCGGGAAACCGGCCTGCAGAGCCGCATCCACGATCGTAAGCTTATTGTTGTCATACAGCTTGATCCGCTCCCCGTTAAAGCGCACCATGATAAAGCTGTTTCTCTGATCGTAATAATTCAGGCAGATACCAATCGGCGTGACGAGCAGCGGGTCCTTCTGGATCTCTGTCTGAAGGAACGTCACTTCCTGCAGCACTTCCTCACCGCGCAGCGCCACACGCTCTGCCGGCAGATCCAGCTTTTTGGCAAGCATCTCCGTGTAGCCGTGGATCTTACCGCCACCGCCGACGATAAACGCCGCACTGACGCTCTTGTCTCCGTTCAGCTCCTTGATCTTCGCCGCTACCTCGGTCGTCATTTTATCCACCACCGACTCCGTCAGCTTCCACACATCCTTCGATGGAATCGTGTGCTCAATCATCATGATGTCCTTATAAGTCACCTGATCTTCCATGCCGCTCGAGAGCTTAATCTGCTCCGCCGTGTTGAAATCCACCAGATAACTCTGCACGATCAGCTCGGTGATCTCATCCCCCGCAAGAGGAATCATACCGTATGCGATGATGCTTCCGTCTCTCGTCACGGAAATATCGGATGTTCCCGCACCGATATCCACGAGCGCAATATTCAGGAGTCTGTAATTCTCCGGAATCGCCACATTGATCGCCGCAATAGGCTCCAACGTCATGTTTGCCACGGTCAGTCCCGCCATGCCAACTGCTGCATACAGACCGTCCACAACATCCTCCGGCAGGAACGTCACGATGATGTCCTCGCTGATCCTCTCTGCCTTATGGGATTCCAGACTGGAGAACGGTTCATCATTTAAGAAATACTTCATGACGGAATAACCCACACAGTAAAACTTGTAGCGGGTATCGTTCATTTCCTTTAAAATGGACTGTGCCTTTTCAATTCCAAGCAGATCCAGTGTATGAATATCCTCGCCGGTAACGACCGTCTCCTCCGGGAAATCGTAGCTGATGTTGGTCGTCACCGTCTTTAACACACGGCCTGCGGCTGCAATACACACTTCGGTCAGTTCCTGCCCGATCTGTGACTCCAGCTCCTCCTTCACCTTGGCAATGGTATGCCCCACGCGTCCGATATCGTGAATCTGACCGTCCAGCATGGCACGCGTCTCATGCTCAAGCATATACTGTGCCACCACGACAAATTCATTCTCCGTCTTATAGCCTACGGTTCCCACCACATTTCTCGTTCCAATATCAAGACCAAACACCAGCGGCTGGTCGAATACGCTCGTATCGCTCATCTGCAGTATCTCCTAATCTCTATTTCTTCTCCGAAAGCGCCCTGTCAATCTGCGCAAAAGCCTCCGCCACACTGCCGTTGTTGTCAATCACAACCCTGCAGTGCTCCCGGTAGACTTCCTCCGTCAACTGGCTTGCAAAAATCCGGTCTACCTTTTCCGTGGAATATCCTCTGCTTGCCATCAGGCGTTCTCTGCGAATATCCTCTCTGGTATAAATATACCAGAGTTCGTCACAAATTTCATCATAATGTTCTTCAATCAGAAGCGCTGCCTCCAGCACCAGAAGTTTTCGTTTTCCACCCTGCTTTTCTCTCGCCGCCTCTTTTTCCACATAGACGCGCACCGCCGGGTGTACAATGGCATTCATCTGTCTGCGCTTCGCCTCATCGGAAAAAATGACTGCCGCCAGTTTCCCCCGATCCAGTCCGCCCTGCGGCAGGAAAATATCCTCCGCGCCAAACGTCTCACAGATCCTGTCATAGCACTCCATCCCGGGAGACATCAGCTCATGGGCAATCTCATCCGCAAGCATCACGCGGGTATCCGGCTTCTTCGCCAGGTATCCCAGTATTTCCGACTTGCCGGCTCCTACACCGCCGGTAATTCCTATAAATCTCATCGTTTTACTGCACCTCTATTTTGCCTGATACCAGTCACTTCCCGCATGCACATCAATCTCAAGCATCACCGACAACTGTGCTGCCCCGTGCATCTCTTCGGCAAGAATCTTACGCACTTCCTGCTCTTCCTCTACCGCTGTCTCCACCAGCAGTTCATCGTGCACCGTCAAAATCAGCCGGGATTTTAACCCCTCCGCCAGCAGGCGGTCATGCACCCGGTTCATGGCGATCTTGATAATGTCCGCCGCCGTTCCCTGTATCGGGGAATTCATCGCAATGCGCTCTCCGAACGAACGCTGCATAAAATTACTCGAGGAAAGTTCCGGAATCGGACGTCTTCTCCCGAACATCGTCGTGACATAGCCTTTTTCCTTCGCCTCCGCCACCAGTCCGTCCAGATACCCCTTGATCTTCGGATAGGTCTCAAAATAGCGCTCAATGTACTCCGCCGCCTCCTTCTTCGTGATGGAGAGATCCTGGCTGAGTCCAAAGGAGCTGATTCCGTAGACGATACCAAAATTGACCGCCTTGGCATTGCGGCGCTGCAGATCGGTCACTTCGTCAAACGGGATGTGGAATACCTGCGACGCCGTCGTCCGGTGAATATCCTGTGCATTCCGGTATGCCTCGATGAGCTTCTCATCCCCGGACAGATGCGCCAGTACGCGCAGCTCGATCTGGGAATAATCCGCATCCACAAACACAAAACCGGTCTTTGGCAAAAATGCCTTGCGGATCAGTCTTCCCAGCTCAATCCGCATCGGGATGTTCTGGAGGTTCGGCTCCGTGCTGCTAAGGCGTCCCGTCGCCGTGATGGTCTGATTGAATGACGTGTGGATTCTTCCGTCCTCTGCGATATAGTTCACCAGTCCGTCCGCATAGGTGGACTTTAGCTTGGTCAGCTGCCTGTACTCCAGAATATCCGCTACAATCGGATAATCCGGCGCCAGACGATCTAAGACGTCCGCCGCCGTCGAATAGCCGGTCTTCGTCTTCTTGCCGTTCGGAAGGGAAAGCTTTTCAAATAAGACCACACCGAGCTGCTTGGGAGAATTGATATTGAATTCCTCCCCGGCTTCCTCATAGATCTTACGCTCGAGTTCGTCAATGCGCACAGCAAGCCTGTCTCCGTACTCCTTTAGTGCCTCCCCGGACGCAATGATTCCTTCTTTTTCCATATCTGCCAGCGTGAAAACAAGCGGCATCTCGATCTCGCGAAACAGCGCATCCATTCCGGTGTCCGCAAGCTCTTTTTCAAGCGGCTCCCTGGTCTTGTATGCAACGTATGCCATATAGCAGATGCACTTTAAAAATTCCTCCGGCTTTTTCTCAGCCGCCTTCTCATACGTGAGCTTCTCTATGAGATCCTTTCTCGACGGAATCATCAATCCCGCATAATCCTTGGCAATGTCCTCATACGGATATTCATTCTTAATCGGGTTTAAAAGGTAGGCCGCGATCGTGTTGTCGAACAGGTTCTCCTCCGAGATTGTTCCAAGACATTTTTTCTCAAGCATCCCCAGTTCCTTTAACTGCGGCTTTAAGTCAAGTGTCGCATAGGAAGCGGCTGCGCTCCCCGCAAACAATTCACGGATCTTACGGCAGGGAAGTGCTTCCGATGCCTCCACGTAACAGATTTCCTCCTCACCACATGCAACTGCAAGTCCGAGAAAATCCGGGATATGACAGCTTTCTGCCGTCTCCTGCTGCCCCGCCTCTTCGCCGGAGTTCTGCATCGCAAAGCTGCCAAACAAATTCATCTGACCGTCAGCCTCTGTGTGGGCGTCATGCGTTTCCTCCTGTGGCACCACATAGAACCCGCATGCTTTTCCACGCAGGGATGCAAAAAATGCTTCTGCCTCCTGCGTCTTTTCTATCTTCTTAAAATGCTCCTCCGCCGTATTCTTCGGCGCTTCCACGGAGAATCTGCCGAGGAGATTCTTAAATTCCAGTCTCTTACACAACAAATAGGCTTCCTCTGTATACAGATCGGAAACCTGTTCTAAATGCGCGTCCGCAAGCTTGTAGGCAATGTCCGCATCGATATCGATCGTCGCCAGCGTCTTGCTCATCTGCGCCATATCATAATGCTCTTTTAAATTCGTGCTCGCTCTCGGCGGCTTTAGCTCATCCACATGCGCGTAGGCATTCTCAATGCTGCCGTATTTTGCGATGATCGCCGTCGCTGTCTTCTCGCCGATGCCGGGAACTCCCGGAATGTTATCGGAAGTATCACCCATCAGTGCCTTCACATCGATAAACTCTGTCGGCGTCACCTGGTATTTTTCGAGGACTTCCTTCGCGTTGTAGTCCTCAATCTCGGTTCCCGTCTTCTTCGTCTTCGGGATCCGGATCTTGATATGATCTGTTGCAAGCTGCAGAAGATCACGGTCACCGGATACGACCGCAACCTCCACACCTGCCGCCTCACTGCGCTTTGCGATGGTTCCAAGCAGATCATCCGCCTCGTAACCGCCTTTTTCAACGATGGTCACCCCCATCGCGCGCAACATCTCTTTCATCAGGGGCACCTGCTGCTTTAACTCTGCCGCCATCGGCTTGCGGGTACCCTTGTATTCCGCAAACATCTTGTGGCGAAACGTCGGCTCAGACACGTCGAACGCAACCGTCAGGTAATCGGGCTGCTCCTCCTCCAGTATCTTGAACATGATATTTAAAAATCCGTATACCGCGTTCGTGTGAAGTCCCTCGGAATTGGTCAGATCCGGGATTCCGAAAAATGCCCGGTTCAAAATACTGTGTCCGTCAATCAATACCAGCTTTTCGCTCATTTCTGTCTCCGTTTCTAGATTGCTCTTGTATACTTCTTCAGCCACTCATTCTCTTCCGGTGTCATGTACGGAGAGAGTGTCTTGTATACCATTGCATGATAGTCATTTAACATCTTCTTCTCACGTCCCGTCATCTCGTCCGGATCAATGGCATCCAGATCAATCGGTGCGTACGTAATATTTTCAAAATTCATGAACTGGCCGTACTCGTTTTTCTCCGCCTTGTGGCATACCAGTTCGTTCTCGGTACGGATACCGTACTTGCCTTCCAGATATACGCCCGGCTCATCCGTCGTGACCATACCCTCTTCCAGCGTGCCGTTATCATGGCGCTCCGGCACCACTCTCCAGCGGAAGCCGTTCGGTCCCTCGTGCACATTCAAAATGTAGCCCACACCGTGTCCGGTACCGCACTTGTAATCAATGCCCATCTGCCAGAGCGGCCCGCGGGATAAAATATCCAGATTCAGTCCGGTGCAGCCGTAGAGGAACTTGGCGTTTGCAAGGTTCATGTTGGAGCGGCATACCGTTGTAAAATGCAGCCGCATCTCGTCTGTGATCGATCCGAGCGCCATCGTTCTTGTGATGTCGGTCGTTCCCTCGAAATAGTGTCCGCCGGAATCTACCAGCAGGAAGCCTTCCGGCTTTAACTCGGCATCCGATTCCGGAGTCGCCGCATAGTGCATCATGGCAGCGTTCGGTCCGTATGCACAGATCGTGTCAAAGCTTAACTCGATAAAGTTATCCTGCTCTCTTCTGCGCGCCTCCAGGTAATCCGATGCGGAGATCTCCGTCATCGGAATCTTGCCGATATTGGTCTTCAGCCAGTACATGAATTTGGTGAATGCCACACCGTCCTTCACATGTGCCTTGCGGATATTCTCCACCTCGACCGGATTCTTGACCGCTTTCATGATCTCGGTCGGGTTCGGCTGGTCCACAATGCGGATCTCTTTTTTCAGGCTGCTGGTAATGCGGTAGTTGACCGTATTGCCATTCATCAGTACGCATGCGTCCGCCGGGATCTCTTTCACATAATCATAGATTGCATCGTAAGGTCTGGTTGTGATGTGATTCTCTTTTAGATATGCTGCAATCTTCTCATCCACAACTTCTTCCTGTAAAAACCAGATGCACTCCTTGTCGGTAAGCACCAGGTAGGACAGGATGACCGGCACGTAATCGATGTCTCCGCCGCGGATGTTTAACAGCCATGCTATATCGTATAAGGAAGTCAGAATATGCACATTGGCTCCCTCTTTTTCCATTACCTTGCGCAGATCCGCGATCTTGTCTGCCGTGCTCTTGCCGGAGTACTTCTCCTCAAGCAAAAACAGCGGTTCCTTAGAAAGCGCCGGGCGATCCTTCCAGATCAGATCAATCAGATCCTCCGTCACGTACAAAGACCCCTTCTTTTTCTCCGCAATGGCGAGAAGCTTTCTGCCCCAGCTTCCGTTCACCACTCTGCCGTCAAATCCGATGCAGCCGCTCTCCGGCAGTTCTTTTTCAACGAACTCATCCACGGTCGGCACACCCTCTTCACCCATGCGGTAGAGCATCACGGTACTTCCGGCAAGCTGCTTTTCCGCCTGCACGAAATAGCGTCCGTCTGTCCACAGTCCTGCCTCTGTCAGGGTAATGACCGCCGTGCCTGCCGATCCGGTGAAACCGGTGATAAACTTTCTGGCTTTAAAATGCTCCCCTACATATTCGGACTCATGAAAATCGGCGGTCGGTACAATATAAATATCGATCTTCCGCTTTTTCATCTCCTCGCGCAATGCGCTTAATCTTTCCTGAATCATAGTATTCTCCATTCCGGAGCGTCTATCCGCTCCATTTTGTTCTAAATATCTGTGTACTCAAAGAACTTTGTATCAATCTCCGGATAAGACCGTTTCAACGAAATCGGTCTTCCGGAACGGTTCAAAAAGCAGTGGGAACTTGTTCCTGTAGTGCGAAGTTCTCCCGTCGCCTTATCCGTCATCCGGTACTCCACTTCCATCTTGATTCCGTTATACTTGGTAATCCGCGGCTCAATGACAACCACATCATCAAAATGAACCATGCTGTGATACTCGCAGGACACCGACAGCACCGGGCTGATGATCTCCATTGCCTCCATCTCCTTATAGGAGAGTCCGATCTGCTCCATCAGATCCATGCGCGCCTCTTCCATCCATTTGATATAGTTGGAATGATGAATGATGCCCATCTGATCCGTCTCGTAATACTTGGCATGATGCTCATAAGGGCGAATCTTGATCTCATCCACCTGTTTTCCATAGACTTCGATTTCCTTCTCTGACATCTGAATTCCTTCTTTCCTTGCAATACATAGACCAATGGCGGCCGCTTTACTTCGCCGGGCAGCCCGCTCATTGCCTACGCGTACATTATCCCACATCCTATTTAAAATTTCAATATCCGCAGACAGCGTTCTAAGCTTCCTTCCGTTCACTGTGACCGGCTTTTGGGCATGTGGCAATTTCCTCTTTTTTCTCATTTTATCTCTAATCTTCAAAATATTCTCTGTAGTCATCCTCATTCGAGAAGAGCATGTATTCTCCGTTTACATATCCCATATAGCCTGCCGCCACAACATATCCTTTCATAAAAAATACACTCCTTTCGTCATCTGATAAAAGGAGTGTATCGCATCATGTGTCCAATTCTTCGGACACATGATCCTGTTTATTATCTTTAACAGCTTTAATAAGTAATATTATCAGAATACACTTCGGGATTTCATGTGGAAATGCAGATGGAATATTCGTTGGAGAAAAATGTGAGCATTTCTTCCGGCTGAATGTTTGCATCGGATTCCGTGTCTCTTCCACGTTTGGACAATCCGACGGGTGCATGTCCGACACACCGGAGACAATGGGCGGACTTTCTGGTGTCCCTAATGGCACCTCTTCACAGACATCGGCTTCGCGCGGTTATGTTCTGTTCAGAGGTGCCAATAAGGGACACACACAAAAGTCCTACAAATTGTCTTCCGGGATGCGGACATGACCCGCGGAGTGCTCCAAACTTGGAAAGACACGGATCATCGAAGATGCAAACATCCGGCTGGTTAGAAATGCCACATTTTTTGAACCGAATTTCCAGCTGCATTTTCATCTGAAATCCCACGGTGTGATCTTCTGATAATATTACTTATCCCCCAAAAGAGTTCTATGCTTATTGCGGCAATCCTCTTCTGTCATCAGTCCTTTGATTCCACCACGAGAAGAATCCCGCTCTCAAACGAGATCTCTGCCGTATCTGCCACGATCTCGTTGCTCACGCCAAGCGAACAGAATCCCCGCAGGCAGGCGTCCGTGAGGGGATATTTAAATCCCTTCAGCGTCAGATGCTCCACACATTCCGTATAGGGAATGAGCGACACATACGTTCCGAACTGTTCCTTTCTCGCAAGAGTCATTCCCCGGTCAATCATACAGATGCGGTTATGGGCATCGCAGATCTGGATGGGAATTCCCGCCTTTAACCCAATTCCGAGCAGTTCAATGTTCCCCAGCACATGATCCAGCCGCGTCCCCGTCGCTCCCAAAAGCGTGATGCGCTCTGCTCCGCGCCGGATCGCAAGCCGGATTGCGGATTCGGTATCCGTGTCGTCCTTCTCCGGAATCAGCTTCTGGATCGCCACACCGGGCAATGTCTTAAAATAAGCAAGAGCCTCCGTTCCCACGGAATCAAAATCCCCGACAATCACATCCGGCACCCGGTGGCTGCGGTACAGATATTCCATTCCGGCATCCGCAGCGATAACGGCATCCGGCTTCTCTTCCTCAAACCATCTGTCCGCAAAAGAATCGTCGATCGTTCCGCCTGAAATTATTACAAAATGTTTCATACGCTCCCCCGCTTTTCTCCCGCCGTTCCTTAAGAATTTAAAATATCCAGAAACATCTGGGTGTTTTCAGCGACATCTCCGTTAAAAACAGCGCTTCCCGCCACGATGATGTTGGCGCCGGCACTCATAATCTCCTCCACGTTGGAGAGATTGACCCCGCCGTCCACCTCAATGTCTGTTTTCAACCCGCGCGCATCAATCATTTTCTTAAGATCACGAACCTTCTGCAAGGTATACGGGATAAACTTCTGCCCACCGAATCCAGGGTTCACCGTCATAATCAGCACCATGTCCACTTTTTCAAGCACATACTCCACCGTCTGCAGCGGCGTAGCAGGATTTAACGCAACCCCCGCAAGAATCCCCCGCTCTTTGATGGAAGCAATCGTGCGGTCCAGATGCTTGCAGCTCTCTGCATGCACGGTAATCAGATCGGCTCCGGCTCCGACAAAATCCTCAATATAGCGCCCCGGCTCCTCGATCATCAGATGCACGTCGAAGATCCGGTCCGTACAGGGACGGATGGAGCGGATTACCGGAAGTCCGAAGGAAATACTTGGCACAAACATTCCGTCCATGACATCAATATGTACATACTGTGCCCCTGCCTCGTCCAGTTCACGGATCTGCTCTCCCAGTCTTGAAAAATCTGCGGATAATATGGATGGCGACAAACAATTCATCTCTCTTACACCCTTCTTTTTAATATTTCTTCTGTTCTTTTAATTCCTGATATAACTGCCTGTAATTCTCATAACGGAGCCGGCTGATTTTCCCGGCTTCCACCGCCTCTTTTACCCCGCAGTCCGGCTCCCCGATATGACTGCAGCCCTTAAAACGGCAGTTTGGCTCATACTCCTCAAATTCCGGATAATACCACCACAGATCTTCCTTTTCCAGTCCCGGAATATCCAGCGTGGAAAATCCCGGCGTATCCATGATGTAAGTCTGCTCTTTAATCGGAATAATCTCCGAGTGGCGGGTCGTATGGCGGCCTCGCTCAATCTTTCTGCTGATTGCCCCAGTCTCCATCTGGCGCTCCGGCTGCAGACAGTTGATGAGCGATGACTTGCCCACACCCGAGGGTCCTGCCACCGACGTCACCTTTCCTTCCAGCCGCTCAAGCAGCACATCGATTCCCCGCTGCTCTCTCGCCGAGGTATACACCACCGGATAGCCACACTGTTCGTAGACATCCGAAAACGCGTGCAGCTCCTCCCCGGTCAGAAGATCACACTTGTTAAAACAGATCGTAACCGGCACCTTCTGATATTCCATCATAATCAGAAAACGGTCCAGCAGATTAAAATTTGGCTTCGGCTTTGCCGCCGCAAAAATCACAAGCGCCTGATCGATGTTGGCAACCGCCGGACGGATCAAGGCATTTTCTCTCGGAAGAATCTCCTCAATATTTCCAAGCATCTGCTCCTCATCCAGCACAGCAATCGTCACGTTATCGCCCACCAGCGGCTTGATCTTCTGGTTGCGGAAAATTCCTTTTGCCTTACATTCATAAATTCCGGATCCCGCTACGTGAACGTAGTAGAATCCGGAAATTCCTTTTACAATCTTTCCCTGCATATTCTTATCCATTATGATTCCGGTGTAAACTGGTAGGTGCTCGTGGTCTGATCGTTGATCTTGTTGCCATTTAAATCCAGCCATGAGATCACCAGATAGCCCTCTTTTGCAAGCAGTCCCGTCTTGCTGATGGAAAAATCATCTGTGATCGCCTTATTCCACTGTCCCAGCACATTGCCGGAAGTATCATACAGCGTGATTGTTGCGCCGGATACGTTGGACGTATCGCCCGGCAGGTTGATCGTCGCCTTGAAGCTGTAGGTCGTTGCTGTCACACTCTGGGACGGTGACGGTCCCATGCTTACCGTGATCGTGATGTCGCTGCCTTTTTCCACCTGCTTGCCCGGATCAATACTCTGATCCATGACAATGCCTTCCGGGTAACTATCACTGTACGCCGTCTTGACCGTCACATTAAAATCCGACAGCAGATCTCTCGCCTGCTCCTCGGACTTGTAGGTCGTCTTCACATCCGGAACGGTCACTGCCTCTGCGCCCTGGCTGATGACGATCGTGATCGTATCACCTGTTTTTGCCTTATCACCTGCGGACGGTGTCTGGGAAATGACTTTTCCCTCCTCCACACTGTCATCGTAAGCGTATGTCTTGTTCGGCTTGAAACCTTCCTTTTCCAATGCAGACACTGCATCATCCTCAGAGTCTCCGGTCACACTCGGCACTTCCACACTGCCCTTGCCGTTGCTGATCACAACGCCGATCGTCGTGCCCTCTTCGACTTCCTTGCCGCTCTCCGGGTCCTGATTGGCGATCTCTCCCTCATCATAGTCGTCAGAGGATACTTCGCCCTTGTTCTCCAGCTTTAATCCCTTCTTCTCCGCCTCGGTCTGCGCATCCGCATAAGTCGTACCGCGGAAATCCGGAACGGTAACCGTATCTGCATTCTGGCTCTCGGTCTGCGTGGTCTCTGTGCGCGACGTCTCCGTATCAGACTGCTTCTTGGACTTGATTCCGCCGAACAGATTTACCACAATCACAATGATGATAATCACAATCACGACTGCCGCGACAATTCCCATGATCGTAATCGCTTTCTCCATCTTCGGATTCAGATCGCCGTCATCCTCGTCATCCAGCTCATCATCGTCCACATCTTCTGCGTCGTCCTCATCCTCATCGTAGCGGTTCATCTCCTCCGCTCTCGCGTGCACCGCCTGATCCGCCTTAAGATAGAGGCTGTCTGCCTCCTCCTTGATCTGCTTTAAGTCGTCCTCTCCGATAATGCGCGTCTTGTCCTGGTTGGTTGCAGGAACCATCACGACAAAATCCTCATTCGGGCTGACAAGCGCCTTGCGCAGATCCGTCAAAAGTGCCGTCATGGACTCATAACGGCGGTCCGGATTCTTCTGCGTACATTTTAAAATGATCTTCTCCATACTGATTGGAAGATTCGGAGCGTAGGCACTCGGCGGAACGATCTCCTCCTGCAGATGCTGGATGGCAACCGCCACGGTCGTATCCCCGTCAAACGGCACACGTCCCGTCACCATCTCATACATCACAATACCGAGGGAATAGATGTCGCTCTTGCCGTCCACAAATCCGTTGCGCGCCTGCTCCGGGGAAGAATAGTGCACAGAGCCCATCACATCCGAACTGATCGTGTTGCTGCTCGCCGCGCGCGCGATACCGAAATCCGTTACTTTTACCTTTCCTTCTGTAGAAATAATAATATTCTGCGGCTTGATGTCACGGTGGATGATGCCCTTGCTGTGCGCCGCCTCAATGCCTCTTCCCACCTGAATGGCAATGCTGACTGCCTCCTTAAAAGAAAGCTGGCCTTTTTTCTCAATATATGTCTTTAACGTGATGCCTTCCACATACTCCATCACGATATAATGCATTCCTTTTTCGCTTCCGACATCGTAGATATTTACGATATTCGGATGTTCTAATCCCGCGGCAGACTGTGCCTCCGTGCGGAACTTTGTCACAAAATTCAGATCCTCCGAAAACTCCGGCTTTAAAACCTTGATTGCCACAAAACGTCCGAGCGTCAGATCTTTTGCCTTATATACGTCAGACATTCCGCCGGCACCAATTTTCCCTATGATTTCATAACGGTCCGCTATATACATTCCCTCTGTTAACATATTAAACCTCCAACCTGATTTACAAAGAACTTCATTCTCTATCTAGTCTCATCTGAAAACGGCTCAATCAAAACCACCGTTATATTATCCTTACCGCCATTCTCGTTCGCGGCGTCGATCAGCCGTTGTGTTTTCTCCACAATATCACGCTGTCCCAGCACGATCCGCTTGATATCCGTATCATCGACCATATTGGTCAGACCGTCCGAACACAACAGAACCGTATCTCCCGGCACAAGCACCGTCTCGAAGAAATCCGCCGACACCTCCGGAAGCACGCCGATCGCTCTCGTAATAATATTTTTATCCGGATGCACTTTTGCATCCTCTTTGTCCATCTCTCCCAGTCGAACCATCTCTTCTACCAGAGAGTGATCTCTTGTAATCTGTGTGATACGTTCCTGGTTGATCACATACAACCGGCTGTCGCCGACATTTGCCGTGTAGAGCTTATCGCCAACCACGACTGCCGCAACAATCGTCGTGCCCATGCCCGCTTTGCTCGCATCCGCGTTCGCCTCCGCAAGCAAATGTTCATTTGCATATCTGACTGCCTCACCGAGCACGGTCACCGGCTCGCTCTCCTCGGATTCTGTTACGTATTCCACAATCTTTTCAACTGTGAAGCGCGAAGCATAATCTCCAGCCGCATGGCCTCCCATACCGTCTGCTACCAGAAATAAATCCGGAAGCCTGCCCACGGAGGTCTCTGATGTGTACATATAATCCTGGTTCGTCTCACGCCGCTGTCCCACATGCGTCATGGAAAACGTCTTCATTCTATTCCTCCATTATTAGAATAGCAGTACCTGCCTGCCATTTATCCAATTACCAATGTTAGCATACAACGCGAAAAAGGGCAAGACTTACTACTCCTGCCCGACATGCCCCGTCTCCTGTCCGGTATGCTGCTCTTTGTGCATATGCTTGCGCCTCAGCTGCCCGCATGCACCGTCAATATCCCTGCCCATCTCCCGGCGCACGGTCACGGTGAGCCCGTTTCTCTCCAGCTTTTTCTGGAATGCATGCACTGCACCGTCATCCGGCTGTCTATAGCTGCGTTCCTTGATCGGATTGACCGGAATCAGATTGATGTGACAGTTGATCCCGCGCACAAGCTCTGCCAGCTCTGCGGCATCCTCCGCCGTATCGTTTACGCCCGCCACCAGACTGTACTCAAACGTGATGCGCCGGCCGGTCTGTTCAAAATAGTAACGGCAGGCATCGACCGCTTCCTTAATGTCATATTTGTTTGCCACAGGCATCAGCTGCAGGCGCTTTTCCTGGTTGGATGCATGAAGCGAGAGCGCCAGCGTGATCTGCAGCTTTTTATCCGCAAGCTCCCGCATGCGCGGAACGATCCCGCAGGTGGAGACCGTCAGGTTCCGCTGGCTGATATTGAGTCCGTTTTCATCGCTCAGCAGTTCGATGAATTTTAACAGGTTGTCATAATTATCCAAAGGCTCGCCGGTTCCCATCACCACAACATTGGAGATCCGCTCGCCGATGTCCGTTCCGATCTGATAGATCTGATCGAGCATCTCGGACGGCCGCAGACCGCGCACCAGACCATCCAGCGTGGAGGCGCAGAAACGGCAGCCCATCCGGCAACCGACCTGTGAGGAAATACAGACGGAGTTCCCGTGCTTATAACGCATTAAGACACTCTCGATGACATTGCCGTCGTCCAGAAGAAACAGGTACTTTCTGGTACCGTCAATTTTCGAGATCTGCACATCCGCCTTTTTTAAGCTGGTCAGCGTACAGTTCTGATTCAATTTTTCAATGAGAGCCGCAGAAATATTGGTCATCTCCGAAAAGGATGCCACATGCTTCCTGTGCATCCACTCGTAAATCTGTTTTGCCCGGAACTTTTTTTCTCCGAGCGACTCGACAAATGCGGTCAGTTCTTCCAGATTCAACGATTTAATGTCTGTCTTTTCCATTCCTTATCCGTTGTCCTGCTTTCGCTTAAATTTTGCTATAAAAAATCCGTCCCCGAGATGTTCTTCCGGGAACATCTGCCGCATCGTATCGAGGGCGAACTCCGGGTGCGTCTGCTCAAACCATCTGGCATTCTCCTCGTTCTCCGCCGCATGAATCGTGCAGGTGGAATAAATCAGTGTTCCGCCCGGCTTCACATATTCACACACCACAGACAGTATCTGCCTCTGCAGCGCCACAAGCGATTCCTCCCCTTCCGGGTTCATGCGGTACTTGATATCGGTCTTTCTGCGCAGCACCCCGAGTCCCGAGCAGGGAAGATCCGCAATCAGCACATCCGCCGTGCGAACCGATGCCTCGTCCAAAACAGTCGCATCCTGACACTTCGCCGTGATATTCGTAAGGCGGCATCTTTTTATATTCTCATCAATCAGCGCCACTTTCTGTTCGCTGACGTCCCGCGCCTCCACATGACCGGTACCTCTTAACTTTTCCGCAAGATGAATGCTCTTGCCGCCCGGCGCCGCACAGACGTCAATGCAGTGGTCGCCCTCCTTTGGCGCCGCATATTCCGCCACCATCATGGAGCTGATGTCCTGCACATAGAACAGTCCTTCCTTAAAGCTTGAAAGACCGTTTAAATGATCAAACCCAAAGATCGTATATGCATACGAAAGTCCGGGATATTTTTCCGTATCCAGCGGAACCGCGGTAACGCCCTCCTCCTTAAAACGCTCTGCGAGCGCCTCCGGCGTGATCCGTTCCAGATTCGCACGGACGGTGATCGGCGCTTCCAAAAGGGACGCTGCAAGAATCTCTTTTGTGCGTTCCTTTCCGTAGTCACCAATCCACTGCGCAACGATCCATTCCGGCATCGAGTAGCACACCGACCAGGCTTTTACGGCATCGGCGCTCTCCTCTGGATATGTAAGCTGATCCAGGCTGCGCGAAACACCGCGCAGTACCCCGTTCACGAAACCGGACAGCTGTCCGAAGCCCTTTTTCTTCGCAAGCTTTACCGCCTCGTTGCAGGCGGCGGATGCCGGTACACTGTCCATATATTTCAGCTGGTATACGCCCATCCTAAGAATGGCGCGGATCACCGGTTTCATTTTTCTGACCTTTACTTTTGAGAACTGATCCAGAATATAGTCCAGTTCGATCTGGCGCTGAATGGTGCCCTCCGCCACTCTCGTTAAAAAGGCACGCTCTCTTTTGTCCAGATACTGGTACTTCTCCAGCACCGAACGGATCACCAGATGGCTGTACTGTCCCCTCTCCGTCACTTCTAAAAGGATCTCAAGAATCAGTTCCCGCGTATTCACGGAATCAGTCGTCACGTCTTCTTCCTCCAAATAATAACACCAGACGAAGCAGCTGCAGAATCGATGCCGCCGCACTCGCCACGTAAGTAAGTGCCGCCGCCTTCAACACTTTTCGCGTATAAGGCAGCTCACTGTCGCTTAAGATTCCCTGCTCTCCTAAAATGCGCAGCGCGCGGTGCGATGCATTGAACTCCACCGGAAGCGTCACAAGCTGAAACAGAACAGCGAACGAAAAACAAAGAATTCCAAGGTCGATTAAAAATGTCCCTGTATTGCTGGTAAAAAATAATCCGATTAAAATTAAAGGCCACGCCAGCGTAGAACCGAGATTTGCCACCGGCACGATCGCCGAGCGCAGCGTGAGCGGCACATATCCCTGCTGGTGCTGAATGGCATGTCCGCACTCATGCGCCGCCACACCGACAGCCGCCACCGATGTACTTCCATACACGGAATCCGACAGATTCAGCGTCTTGTTCGACGGATTGTAGTGATCGGTCAGATTGCCCGATACATGCTGCACCGACACATCGTAGATTCCTGCCGAATGCAGAATCCGTTCCGCCGCCTGTGCTCCGGTCATGCCGGACATGCTGCGGTAAGATGCATACTTGTTGTATGTCGACTTCACCCGTGCAGATGCGACCAGACAGATGACTGCTCCGATGAGCACGAGTATATAGGTCGGATCAAATCCCCAGTAATAGTATGAATATGGCATAGTAATCACCCTTTCTTAAAATATGTGCCCTCTTCAATCTCATATCCGTTCAGAAATGCCTCCACCGGCATACGCTTCTTGCCCTCAAGCTGAAGTTCACTGATGGCAAGCATTCCCTTTCCGGTCTGCACCAGAATATGATCTTTTTCCACTTTCACAATGCAGCCCGGCTCCGCCCCGGACTCCTCAGAAACGACCTGCGCCTTCCAGATCTTTAACATCTTATCGCCCAGTCTGGTATAGGCACTCGGCCACGGATCCAGTCCGCGGATCAGGCACTCAATCTCTTTTGCGCCCTGTTTCCAGTCAATGCTTCCCATTTCTTTGTAAATCTTGGCGGTATGCGTTGCCTGGGAGTTGTCCTGCGGCGTGTAGGTTGCCGTTCCCGCATCGATCGCCTCCATCGTGCGCACGCACAGCTTCGCGCCGACCTCGGACAGCCGGTCGAACAGACTGCCGCCCGTCTCATCCGCACGGATCTTCACTTCTTCCTTTAAGATCATATCTCCGGTATCAAGTCCCTCGTCCATGCGCATCGTCGTCACTCCGGTGACGGCGTCGCCGTTTATGACCGCCCACTGAATCGGTGCGGCACCGCGGTACTTCGGAAGCAGCGACGCGTGCACATTCACACACCCGTAGCGCGGCATATCCAGAATCGCTCTCGGTATAATCTGCCCAAAAGCCTCCACAATTATGATATCCGGATGATATGTCCGCAGACGCTCGATACACTCGCTGTCTCTGACTTTCTGCGGCTGATATACTTCAATGCCGTGCTCGAGCGCACATGCCTTGACCGGTGTATAGCGGAGTGCCTTGCTTCTTCCCACTGCCTTATCCGGCTGGGAGACAACCAGCACCACCTCATGTCCCGCTTTTATGATTTCTTCCAACGTTCCCACCGCGAAATCCGGTGTTCCCATGAATATGACTCTCATCACTGACCTCCATTTTCACAGATCATCCATGCTTTATTCTTCCTCATCACTCTCATAGGTGACTTCGTGAAGCGGACCTTCCACCTTCTCAGTGTACATGTGTCCGTCCAGATGATCCAGCTCATGACAGATGGCACGCGCCATCAGCTCTGTCCCCTCAATCTCATACTCTTCCATATCCAGATCAAACGCCCGCGCTTTCACGTAGTTCGGTCTGGTCACGGTGCCTGCCTTGCCCGGAAGGCTCAGACAGCCCTCGTCGCCGGTCTGCTCGCCGGAAGTCTCTAAGATCACCGGGTTGATCATCACAACCGGTCCTTCGCCGATGTCGATGACGACGATGCGCTTTAACACGCCGACCTGCGGACCTGCAAGTCCCACGCCGTTCGCCTCGTACATCGTATCAAGCATATCCTCTGCCAGTTCTCTGATCTTCGGTGTAATCTCTGTAATCTCTCTGCATTTTTTGGTCAATACAGGATCTCCCTGTATTCTGATTGTCCTAAGTGCCATCTTTCCTCCATTCTGCCTAAAAGCCGTTCACCGGATTGAAATCAAACATCACGGTCACATTCTTATAGTACCGGCTCTCTCTGGCATACACTTCTGTCCTATTTTTTATCTTTACCAGCGTGTCATAATTTTCTGCCTTGAGATAAATTATTTTTTTATAAATATCATTCACTTTTGCGATCGCCGCGTCGACGGGTCCCACGAGATAGACCTTCTCTTTCGTATTCTTCCCTGTATACGCATCCGCTGCCGCCGCAAGCTCTGCCGCCATGGCATCCGCCGCCTCCTCGCTCTTAGAGGCGCACAAGATCACAAGCATGTTCCAGACCGGCGGGTAAAGCATGATCTTGCGGTACGCAATCTCCTGCTCGTAAAACGCATCGTAGTCCTGCGCCTTCGCCGTCTCTATACTGTAATGCTCCGGGTCATACGTCTGGATGACGACCTCGCCCGGCTTATTCCCGCGGCCGGCTCTTCCTGCCGCCTGTGTCAGAAGCTGGAATGTCCGCTCCGCCGCGCGGTAGTCCCCGACATGCAGCGAGAGATCTGCTGCAAGAACGCCAACCAGCGTCACATCCGGGAAATCATGCCCCTTTACGATCATCTGCGTACCGATCAGGATATCCGCCTCGTGATTGGCAAATGCCGATAAAATCTGCTCGTAGTCTTCCTTGCCCCGCGTGGTATCCATATCCATGCGCAGCACGCGCGCTTCCGGAAATCGTTTTCTGACAACCATCTCGATCTTCTCAGTTCCAGCCTTAAACCCGCTGATGTACTTCGATCCGCACGCCGGACATTGTACCGGCACCGGCTCCGTATACCCGCAGTAATGGCAGACCATCCGCCCGTTCGCATGCTGGCTCAGCGATACATCGCAATGCGGACATTTTATCACATGTCCGCAGGCTCTGCAAGAGACAAAGCCCGCCACACCCCTGCGGTTGATAAAGAGCATGGTCTGTTCTCCCGCCCGCAGGCGCTGCTCCATCAGCCCGTCTAACCTGCGGCTTAAGATGGAGCGGTTGCCCTCTCTTAATTCCTGCCGCAGATCCACCACCCCACATGCCGGAAGCGGTCTTTCCTTCACGCGCTTTGTGAGCGTAAGCAGCCGGTATTCCCCGCGCTTTGCACGGTAGTAACTGTCCACCGACGGCGTTGCCGATCCCAGCACAACGCTCGCGTCAAGCATGGCAGCCCGCGCGATGGCGGTCTCCCTCGCATGGTAGCGCGGAACCGTCTCACTCTTATAGGAAGTCTCATGCTCCTCGTCAATGATGATAAGCCCCAGATTGGCAAACGGTGTAAACAGCGCCGACCTCGGACCGATCATCACGTCGATCTCCCCGTTTTTTGCCCTAAGGAACTGATCGTAGCGCTCCCCCGGTGACATTCTGGAATTCAGTATGGATACCCGGTCGCCAAACCGGTTATAGAACCGCAGCACCGTCTGATACGTCAGCGCAATCTCCGGAATCAGGACGATGGCCTGCCGCCCCGCCTTCTGCATCTTCGCGATCAGTTCCATATAGACTTCGGTCTTGCCGCTGCCCGTCACGCCCTTTATCAGATAGGTCAACCGGATTCCCTTCTCATAATCCGACCAGACCGCGTCCACCGCTTCCTGCTGCTCGTCATTTAAGGTAAGCCCGTATCCCCTGCTGGTCAGGTGGGACACCGGATTGCGGTACTGCGTTTCCCGAATTACTTTGACGACGCCGGATTCCTCCATCGCCCGGATCACACTTCCCGACACCCCAAGCTTGTGTGTGACAAGATCCCAGTCCAGTTCCTCCTCTTCCAGCAGCGCACGAAGCAGCCTGGCGCGGGCGGTGCTGTGGCGTCTCTCATACGCTCCCAGCTGGTTCTTCGCCTCCACCGGATGAAGCGCAAGCCGCACCCTTTTATGTTCCACGGCTTTTTTCTTCTCCTTGATCGGGAGAACCATCTTTAGCGCCTGGTTCATCGTGCCGCCGTAATGTTCCCGCATCCAGCCCGCAAGCGCGATCAGATGGGACTCGATCGGCACACTGTCCGTCACGATCCCCGCAATATTTTTCAGCTTATCCTCGTCATACTCCGCCTCATCGGAAAGCTCGACCACATAGCCGGTGATCCTGCGGCTGCCAAACGGAATATAGACCTGCATTCCGACTGCGATCCGCTGTGTGAGATACGGCGGAATGCAGTACTCAAATGTCTTATCCAGTTTTTCCTGTGAAATATCCACAATCACCTTCGCATATTCCGCCATCTGTCCACCTCGTTTCTGTCTGTATTCTCCCCTATGTCAGGGCTTCGTCTCGCGTCCTCCACCAGCTCGTATTCACTGAGCGGATAGCGCACGCCGCGAATCTCCTGATATGCCTCGTGCCCTTTTCCCGCAAGCACAAGCATGTCATTCTCCATGGCTTGCGCCATGGCATACCGCACGGCTTCCCTCCGGTCCGCAATGCGCACATACTGTCCGCCAGTTCCCCGGATCCCGTCCTCAATGTCGTCCAGAATCTCCTCCGGATCTTCCCAGCGCGGGTTGTCGGAAGTCAGTATCGTAAGATCCGCCAGATGTCCCGCCGTCTCTCCCATCTTCGACCGCCTGAGCTTCGACCGGTTGCCGCCGCACCCGAACAGTACAATAAGACGCCGCGGCTTAAACCCGCGCAGCATTTCCAGAAGATTTTTTAAGCTCATCTCATTGTGTGCATAGTCAATCAGAATGACATAATCTTCGGACCGCCTCACATTCTCGCATCTTCCGGGGACTTTTGCGCTGCGGAGTGCAAGGCAGATATCGCTCTCCGCGGCTCCCAGGTGTCCTGCCGCCTTTATGGCCGCCAGTGCATTGTAGACGTTAAACGTTCCGGGGAGCTGCATTCTCACCGGATACACCGCCGTCTTCCCGCGCACCAGAAAGCTTCCCCAAAGTTCTCCCGACTGCATAAAAAAGCGGATATTCTCCGCCGTCACATCCGCCGGATGCCGCAGGGAAAACGTCTCCACGCTACAGGTATGTCCCTGCAGTATGCGCTCCGTGTGCGGATCATCCCGATTGACAATCCCGATCCGGCACTGGCGCATCAGGCGGCTCTTGCAGAACAGATATTCCGCAAACGAAGCATGCTCGCCCTCCCCGATATGATCCGGCTCGATGTTTAAGAACATGCCGATGTCAAAAAATATCCCCTCCACCCGCTGCATCTTCAACCCCTGGGAAGAGACCTCCATCACGCAGGTATCACAGCCGTTGTCCACCATCTGCGCCAGATACTTCTGTATCTCGTAGGCTTCCGGCGTCGTATGTACCGCCGGAAGAACGCCGTCTCCGGTATCGATTGCGATCGTTCCGATCATTCCGGTCTTATGCCCGCTCTCTCGAAGAATCGCAGAAAGCAGATACGCCGTCGTTGTCTTCCCTTTCGTTCCCGTGATTCCAACCATACGAAGCTTTGCCGCCGGATAATCAAAAAAAGCTGCCGCAAGCTCTGCGAGCGCGTGTCTGGTATCCGCCGCAATCACAACGGAGACCTGCCACCGGTCTATGACCTCCGAGATCCGCACACCAAACTGTTCCGTGTACAAAAGCGCATCATTGTCCAGCGAAACCACATTCTCTGCCGCAACCACAACTGCTGCCGCCCCGGCCTCCAGCGCTCCCTGCAGATAGTCATGCCCGTCGGCATGCAGCCCTTTTAGGCAAACAAATAGGGAGCCTTCCCTGACATTCCCGGAATGGTAACAGATGTCTGTTATCTCACGGCTCTGGCTTCCCTGCACATGTTCATATGTAAGATGTTTCAATAATTGATTCAGCCGCATGTCATCCTCTGCCGAATTCGCTTTTTTCATTATATGCCAGATCTTATGGTTTTACAAGTTATCCCGATTTATTTCATTTTAATTTCAGAAAATGTACATATTTTGTCAGGAACCGGAAATACTGAAACACAAACGAAAACCGGAGGAATCTCTCATATGCGCGGACGTAATTTTCTCATCTGCGGACTGACCGGCTGGTGCATGGAAATTCTGTTCACCTCCGCAGGCTCCCTCGCAAGACACGACGGCCGTCTGATCGGTCAGACCTCCCTGTGGATGTTCCCCATCTACGGTATGGCTGCCTGTATCGGTCCGGTCTATGCAAAAATCAAAAAGCTGCCGGCACTTCTGCGCGGCAGCATCTATACAGTGGGTATTTTTTCATTCGAGTACTTAAGCGGGTCTCTCTTAAGGCGGCATCATTTCTGCCCCTGGGACTACAGCAGCGCCAGGGCAAATGTCAACGGGCTGATCCGGCTGGATTATGCCCCGTTTTGGCTTGGCGCGGGTCTGCTCTTTGAGCGCATTCTCGTGCACGCAAACCGGCTCACATAGCCAGACCGCGCATGGCGCTCTTTCCCGGCACGCATTCCTGCGCCCTGTGAAAGCAGCGGCTTTTCCTACAGATCCACATCGTCTGCAAGGCTTGCACCGATGTCCTGCATGTTTAACGTGCGTCTCTTGATGCGCGCCGCCTCGGATGCCTTCAGAAGATAATTCTTAATCTCCTTTGCATGCTTGATATGACTCAGGCGAAGTTCCTTGTCTGTCACGTCTCCGGTGTAGCAGATGATCGTTCCCAGCCCGAAAATCCGCTCCGGCAGTGTGGCTGTCAGCTTGACATCCTGCACTTTGTACATGTAGCAGTCATTCTCTTCCACCTTGATCAATCCCTCATCGACGGTAATCATATCCTGACTGATCGTATATTTTGTAAATGTCCACGGAAGCCCGAAGAAAAGTATGCGCTTGCGCTCCTGATACTTTACCTCCTCCGCTTCTCCCTGACTAAAATTTGTCTCTTCTGCCATGTCTGTTCTTCCTTTCCTTGTATGTTCCGCCCTGGGCGGAACTTTTTGCATTCTTTTCTGCGTACCTGTAGTTTACTTCATTTTTCTTTTTCGCGCAACCAAATATCAGAAAATGGCTTCCATCTTTTGAAATATCATGCCAAACAGCCCGTCTTTTCCCGATTCGTGCGTAAATATTTTTCCCCTTGAATTCGCAGAGTGATTATTATATGATAGAAAAAATGCCTGGAGACAGACAGATTTGTTCTGCCGTTTCCGGTCAATACAAGGAGGATTTTATGCGTCATTTAATGAGCCCATTGGACTTCTCCGTCGATGAGTTGGACAAGCTTTTGGATCTTGCCAACGATATCGAGAAGTACCCACAGAAGTATGCCCATGCATGCGAAGGGAAAAAGCTGGCGACCTGTTTTTATGAGCCAAGCACCCGTACCAGATTAAGTTTTGAAGCTGCCATGTTAAATCTCGGCGGTTCTGTTTTAGGTTTCGCCAGTGCCGATTCCAGTTCGGCATCCAAAGGTGAAAGTGTTTCCGATACCATTCGTATTATTTCCTGCTATGCAGATATCTGTGCTATGCGTCATCCAAAGGAAGGTGCACCTCTTGTTGCCTCCCAGAAATCCCGAATTCCCGTTATCAATGCCGGCGACGGCGGTCATCAGCATCCCACCCAGACTCTTACCGATCTGTTAACCATCCGTTCTTTAAAAGGACGCCTTGGCAATCTCACGATCGGACTCTGCGGCGACTTAAAATTCGGACGCACCGTACATTCTCTGATCTCTGCACTAATCCGCTACCCGGGCATCCGCTTCGTGCTGATCTCCCCGGAAGAGCTTAGAATCCCGAGCTACATCCGCGAGGACGTGCTTGCGGCGAACAACATCCCGTTCACCGAGGTGGAGCGTCTGGAGGATGCCATGCCGGATCTGGATGTTTTATACATGACCCGTGTACAGAAGGAGCGTTTCTTCAACGAGGAAGACTACGTCCGTTTAAAAAACTTCTACATTCTGACCAAAGCGAAGATGGAGCTCGCCAAGGAGGATATGCTGGTGCTCCACCCGCTTCCGAGAGTCAACGAGATCTCCGTCGAGGTCGACGACGACCCGAGAGCCGCCTACTTCAAGCAGGCACAGTACGGCGTCTATGTCCGCATGGCGCTGATCTTAACACTCTTAGACATCAAGGTCGATTAACATCGGCAGAAAGGACAGATACATGTTAAATATCAGTGGAATCCACGAGGGTTTTGTATTAGACCATATCAAAGCCGGCATGAGCCTGCAGATCTACCACGATCTGAAGCTCGACGAGCTTGACTGCACGGTTGCCATCATCAAAAATGCGAAGAGCAGCAAGATGGGCAAGAAGGATATCTTAAAGGTGGAATGCCCGATCGAAGCGCTGGATCTCGACATCCTCGGCTTCATCGATCACAATATCACAGTCAACGTCATCAAGGACGACAAGATCTATGAGAAAAAGGAGCTGCACCTTCCAAAGCAGGTCAAGAATGTCATCACCTGCCGGAATCCGCGCTGTATCACTTCCATCGAGCAGGAGCTTGACCAGATCTTCCTCCTGACCGATGAAGAAAAGGAAGTCTACCGCTGCAAATACTGCGAAGAAAAATACCGGAATCCCAACCGCAGATAAACCGACTGTGCCTTTTTAAGGGATAAGCAGTATTATTAGAAACAGATACCTGAAAGTTCCAGATAACCATACGGCGGCAAATTTTGACTGCAAAATCCGGTATTTCTAACCAAGCGAAGGCTGGCATTCATGATGATCCGTGTCTTTCCAAGTTTGGAGCACTCCTCGGACGGTGTCCGCAAATCATGAGACAATTTTAGGAGCTTTCGTGCGGCGCTTTGCACGCTTCCGAGTAAAACCTAATCGCGCGGACTGATGTCTGAGGAGATTTCTGCCATGTTTTTAATAGCAGAAGTCTCCGAGTTTCAGTCCGCGCGATTTTATAATGTTTATGAGGGAGCGCGCATTAGCGCCGCTAGAAAGTCCGCTCATTGTCTCTGATTTGTCGGACACCCTCCGGGAGAGTCCAAACGTGGAAGAGACACGGAATGAAATACCAGCCGCGGCATGGAAGAAATACTTGAATTTTGCTTCAAAAAATTTGCCGCCGTATGGTTATTCCGGAACTTTCTGTTCTCAGTTCTTCCTGTAATACTGCTTATCACTACAAAAGACACTGACCGCTTACAGCAATTCCTTTAAGATCTGGTTCACCAGTGCAGGATTTGCTTTTCCCTTCATCGCTTTCATCGTCTGTCCGACCAGAAAGCCAATCGCTTTTTCTTTTCCGTTGTGGTAATCTTCCACCGACTGTGGATTCTCCGCAATGACTTTCGCCACCGTCTCACGGAGTGCTCCCTCATCATTGACTGTCAAAAGCCCCTTTTCCTTCACATAAGCTTCCGGATCGATGTCCTCTTTAAAGACTTTCTCAAAGACTTCCTTTGCCACGGTGTTGGTGACGGAACCTGCATCCGCAAGGTCCACCAGCTTTGCAAGATGTTCCGGTGAAAAGCGGATCTGATCCGGGTCCATCTCATTTTCTTTTAACAGGCGGATCGTCTCCGTCATGATCCAGTTGGAGACTTTTTTCGGTTTTCCGCAGATCGCGGCCGCTGCCTCAAACAGATCTGCAAACGATTTGTCTCCGGTCAGGATCTCCGCGTCGTATTTCGGCAGACCGAACTCCTCCTGATAGCGGATCAGCTTCTCATCCCTCATCTCCGGCTGGCGTGCCTTCACGCGCTCGATCCACTCGTCACTGATGACCACCGGCACCAGATCCGGCTCCGGGAAGTAACGGTAGTCCTGTGCGTCCTCCTTGGATCGCATCGCGTGGGAAGACTCCTTGTTGTCATCCCAGCGGCGGGTCTCCTGGACGACCTTTTTCCCCTCCTCGATCAGTTCGATCTGGCGGGCGCGCTCGCCTTCGATGGCTCTCGCAATCGCCTTGAAAGAGTTCAGGTTCTTCATCTCGGTACGTGTTCCAAACTCAGCGGCTCCCGCCTCCCTGACGGACAGGTTGACGTCGGCACGCATGGAACCTTCGTTTAATTTGCAGTCCGATGCGCCAAGATACTGGATGATCAGCCTCAATTTTTCCAGATAGGCAATGACCTCCTCCGCGGAGCGCATATCCGGTTCCGACACGATCTCGATCAGCGGAACGCCGGAACGGTTGTAATCCACGATGGACACGTCCTCCCACTCGTCGTGCACCAGTTTTCCCGCATCTTCCTCCATATGGATCTCGTGGATGCCGATCGTCTTTTTGCCGGCAGCCGTCTCGATCTCCACGCCGCCGTTGCGACAGATCGGCAGATACAGCTGGGAAATCTGATAGTTCTGCGGGTTATCCGGGTAAAAATAGTTCTTGCGGTCGAATTTGCAATACTGGGTGATTGTGCAGTTCGTCGCAAGTCCGACCGCCATCGCATATTCCACCACCTGCTTGTTCAATACCGGAAGGGATCCCGGCATACCGGTGCATACCGGGCAGGTGTGGCTGTTGGGCGCTCCGCCAAAGGCTGTCGAGCAGCCGCAGAAAATTTTTGTCTTTGTCGCTAATTCTACATGGACCTCCAGTCCGATTACGGTTTCGTATGTTTTGCTCATCTATCTCATCCTCCCACTGTCATCGTGCCAACGGACTGTGTTCGTAGCTTCTGGTCTGCTCGTAAGTATATGCCGCGCGGATGATTTTTTTCTCCGCAAAGCAATCGCCGATGAGCTGTAAACCGATCGGGAGTCCGCTCTGATCCGTTCCGCAGGGAAGCGTAATTCCCGGAAGTCCCGCAAGGTTCACGGAAATCGTATAGATGTCGCCCAGATACATTTTCAGCGGATCACTCAAGGACTCGCCGAGCTTCGGTGCCGTCGTCGGTGCCGCCGGTCCCAGGATCACATCATATTTTTCAAATGCCTTGTCAAACGCCTGCTTGATCAGCGCCTTCGTGCGGAGTGCCTTTAAATAGTAGGCATCATAGTAACCGCTGCTCAGCACGAAGGAACCCAGCATGATACGTCGCTTCGCTTCCGCGCCGAATCCTTCGGAGCGGGTCTTTTTGTACATATTGTGAAGCCCGTCATACTGCTCTGTGCGATAACCGTATTTGACACCGTCAAAACGTGCCAGGTTGGAGCTCGCCTCCGCGCAGGCGATGACATAGTAAGCCGGAATCGCATACTCGACCAGACTTAAATCAAACTCCTCCACGATCGCACCTTTCTCCTCCAGCTTCTTTGCCGCGCCAAGAACCGCCGCCTTTACCTCCGGGTCCAGTCCGTCGCCGAAATAGTCTCTCGGGATACCGATCTTCATCCCACGCACATCATCCACAAGCGCCGCTGTAAAATCATAGTCCTCGCGCTGCACCGATGTGGAATCTTTGACGTCATGTGATGCGATCGCCTCTAAGATCGTCGCGCAGTCGGTCACATCCTTGGCAATCGGTCCGATCTGATCCAGGGAGGAACCGTAGGCAATCAGTCCGTACCGGGATACCGTTCCGTAAGTCGGCTTGATGCCGGTCACGCCACAGAAGGAGCTCGGCTGACGGATCGAGCCGCCGGTGTCGGAACCGAGCGCATAGCTGCACTCTTCCGCGGCAACCGCCGCACAGGAACCGCCCGACGAACCGCCCGGCACATGCCCGGTGTTCCACGGATTTTTTGTCACACCGTACGCCGAGGTCTCGGTCGTGCTTCCCATGGCGAACTCATCCATGTTCGTCTTGCCGAGGATGACCGCTCCTGCCTTTTCCAGATTCAGAACCGCCTCCGCTGTGTACGTCGGGACAAAATTGTATAAAATTTTGGAAGAACAGGTCGTAAGCAGCCCCTTCGTGCACATGTTATCCTTGATCGCTACCGGCACACCCGCAAGCGGTCCGGTCAGTTCTCCCGCATCAATCTTCGCCTGCACTTCCTTTGCACGCTTTAAGGCGCCCTCTCTGTCCACCGTCACAAAGCTGTGCACCTCTGCCTCACGCTTCTCAATCGCATCTAACGCCGCCGTCACTGCCTCCTCGACGGTCACTTCTTTTTCTTTTATCTTTCTGCCGAGTTCCACGGCAGTCAAACTCATCAAACTCATCTGTTTTCCTCACTTTCCCTCTTTCATGTGCATGCACGCTCTCCCATGCCCTGCCCTATGAAATCGTCTTCGGAACCTTAAAGCCGCCGTCTTTTTTCACCGGAGCGTTCGCAAGTGTGTCTGCACTTCCGTCGCCGTTTGTCACCACGTCCTCCCGGAATACATTATTCACCGGGAATACATGCGACATCGGTTCCACGCCCTCCGTGTCAAGTTCGTTGAGTTTGTCAATGTAATCGAGCATCTCACCCATATCCTTTTTCGCCTGCTCTTTTTCTTCTTCACTTAACTCCAGCTTCGCAAGGATTCCGACATACTCGATCGTCTCATCGGAAATCACGTTCTTCGGTGTGTGTCCGGTCTGTTCTCCCTGCTGTTTTCCCTCTGTCTGCGCACTATCTACTGCTTTTTGTGCCGCACCCTCTGTCTGCGCGTCCACTATCAGCTGTACCGCATTTCCATCGCCCACATATGTCACCATGCCATACAAAGCGCAGTCGCAGATACCGGTATTGTTCCAGTCTGCACGGATTCTGGTGCCTTCGTAGCGCATGCCGCAGTTTTTCATGACCTCGCCGGAATACGGGTTCTTCGGATCATGTCTGGACTCCAGGCGCAATACGCCGACCTCCTCAAACAGATAACGCATGACCTCGGCAAGTGCCTCCGTGGTAATGCCTTTGTGCCAGCGGCTCCTGCTGATGCAATATCCGATCTCGCAGGACTGTGCTTTTTCATTGCGGCTCACAACACCGATACTGCCGACCGGCTCTCCGCTCTCCTTCTCCTCGATACACCACTGGTATACCTCCGGATTGTCATAGGCAGCCACCCACTCTTTTAAAATCTGTCTGCTGGTCTCTGCGCTCTCGTGCGTCGACCAGGTCAGAAACTTTGTGACCTCGGGATCGCCCGCCCAGTTTTCATACATTTTTTGCGCATCTTCTAATGTAAAACGTCTCAAAATCAGCCGCGCTGTCTCAAGCCGTTTTGTTCCCAAATCTTTCACTGTCATTCTCCTCTCTGCATCCCGTGCGTCCCGCCGAAACGCTCCCGCACTTTTGCATTCAGCTTTTTGTATACTCTCTCAATCATCCACGGCTCACTGCACGCCGCGAGCGCCTCCTCCAGTGAAAACCACCGCACACCGCTGTTCTCGTCCGGCTTGATGCGAAGCACTTCGGCTTCATCCGCCTCCAGAAGATACGTCACATTCAGATGCAGATGCGACGGCACGTAGACCCCACGCTTCTCATGCCCGTCGACCGTCAGAATCTCAAGCGAAAAGATGTCTTCCGAAATCACCCGGATTTCTGTCACGCCGGTCTCCTCCATCGCCTCGCGCTTCGCAACCGCCAAAAGGTCTCTGTCTCCGTCCGCATGACCGCCCGTCCACGCCCACGAGTGATAAATGTTGTGGTAGATCATCAGCACCTTGTCATGTGTGGCATTTAACAGCCACGATGACGCTGTCATATGCGCCACCTGATTCTCCCTTGTAAATAAATCCGGCTGTGTGGCGAGGAGCTGCCGCATCACTGCCTGATCGTGTGCTTCCTGCTCATTGTACGGCTTGTAGTCTGCAATCTGTTCTTCTATGTTCATGTGTGGTTCCTTTTCCTGCTGTTATTTTAAGCCGCTTTGTTCTTTGGGTCTTGTCTACGATTCCAGGCGGCTTAGAATCCAAATGGAATTTAAGCCTCGTTGTTGCTTTGTATTTTTCTACGGCTCCAACCGGCTTAAATCTCTTGGGAACAGGGTTGTCTCGCGGACATTGTCCTCGCCGACCAGCTTCATGGTCAGGCGCTCAAGTCCGATTCCCAGTCCGCCGTGCGGCGGCATGCCGTATTTGAATACCGCCAGATACTGTTCCATGCCCTCGGTCGTCATGCCGCGCTTCTCGATCTTATCCAGCAACATCTGATAATCGTGGATTCTCTGACCACCTGTCGTGATCTCCAGTCCGTGATACAACAGGTCAAAGCTCAGCGTGTATGTCGGATCTGCGGGATCGTCCATCGCATAAAACGGACGTTTTTTCGACGGGTAATGTGTCACAAATACAAAATCCGCACCACATTCTTCCTTATAATACTGTCCGATCAGCGCTTCCTCTTCCGGCTCAAGATCGTAAGGATTTCTGATCTGGCGGTGATATTTTTCCGCCACTTTCTGTTTCGCCTCATCAAAGCGAACCGCTGGGATCTGCTCCACATTCGGAAGCGTCACGCCAAGCATCTTTAATTCCTTGGCGTAATCCCGCTCCAAAAGCTTCATGGTATATTGTAAAAATCCGGTTTCCATCGCCATGATGTCCTCAAATCCGTCGATGTATCCCATCTCAAAGTCAAGGCTGGTATATTCGTTCAAATGACGCTTGGTATTGTGCTTTTCCGCACGGAACACCGGCGCGGTCTCAAATACCCGGTCGAACACGCCCACCATCATCTGCTTGTAAAACTGCGGGCTCTGCTGCAGCACTGCCGGTCTGTGAAAATACTCCAGCCGGAACAAATTCGCGCCGCCTTCGGCGCTTTTCGCTCCGATCTTCGGTGTATGAATCTCCGTAAACCCTTCGCTGTACAGAAAATCACGGAATCCTCTGACCACGCCCTCCTGGATGCGGAACTTCGCGCGCTCTCTGACGTTGCGCAACGCAATCGCACGGTGATCCAGATTCGTCTCCAACGTCGTTGGAAGTTTCCACTTGGAAATCGCAAACGGAAGCTGTTCCGCCGGTTCCGACAACACGCGGATTGTATCCAGACGTACCTCAAATCCGTTCGGTGCGCGGTGCTCTGCCCGCACGGTTCCCTCCACCTCGATGGTCGACGCTTCCTTCAGTTCCTTTAAATCGAACTTTGTTTTTCCCTCTTCAAATACGCACTGCAGTAATCCCTCTCTCTTGCGCAGGATCACAAATGCAACCTCACCCATATCACGGATGGTGTGGACAGCGCCATTCACTTTTACCTGTTTTCCCTCGAAATCCCCGGAAAGAATTTCACTGATTTCCACCGTTTCTTTTTTGCTCACTCCTGTTACATATTCCATATTGTACGCTCCTTTTCGTCCGGTGCTGCCGGATTGATCTAGGTGCGGGACGGGATTCCTTTCGTGCATCGGCTGCTTTCTCATTTAACCTGATGCAATATTTCCTAAATAGAACAAAAAAGCCCCGGAAAGACAAACTGTCTTTCCGGGGCGGGATCTTCTTCTGCAACTTCTGCTTGTATTCCCGCGGTACCACCCGCTTTGAAAAATGATTCGCAAAAATCATTCTTCCACTCTTTGTGCTTAACGCGCACCAACGTACTGACCTACTTTACCACTGCCGTCCCACTCTTACTTCTACCCGCAGGATAAGCGCCTGTTCAACCAGTCTGCTCCAGAGTGTTCCCGTTATCTTCTCTCCCAAACAGCGCTCTCAGTCGGTGACGCTGTATTCCTGTCGATGTCTGAAGATAAGAGTCTCCTTCATAGCCTTTCATGCTTTAACAATTTAATGTTGTAACATTTATACCACATCGTTCTGGGGTTTTCAAGATATTTTTTCAAATATTTTGTAAAATATGTGCGACACCGTGCATTGCCGGCCTCTTTTCTATATTGCGCCTTTTTCTTTTAAGTACGCAAGGAATCCCTCGCATCCGGCATCCACATCCCGGTAGGTATCCTCAAAATTACCGCTGTACCAAGGATCTGCGATCGAGCACCCCGGTCTGTCCGTGTAATCTAACAACAGCCCGATCTTCCTCTCCGTATCCGCTCCCGTAATCCGGATCGTATTGCGGATATTCGCAGTATCTGCACAGAGCAGATAGTCATAATGCTTATAGTCTTCCCCGGTCACCTGTCTGGCACGCTTTCCGCTAAAGTCCGTGTACGCCGTCCCGCCAATCCCACGCCGTCTCAATTCTGCCTGCGCCGGCGGGTAGATCGAATTGCCTTTTCCGTTCCAGATCTCTTCTGTGGAGGTGGCGGCGGAAGCAATCTCGAAACGGGACGTGAGACCTCGCTTTTCGACTTTGTCTTTTAAGATGAACTCTGCCATGGGGGAACGGCAGATGTTGCCGTGGCAGATGAAAAGTACTTTTATTTTATCTTGCATATCTTCGTTTTTCCTTGTATATCCTTATTTTTCCTAGGTTTTATCGCACTTTCACGACATCTAACCCAATGGTCTTATCCTAGCATAAAATCGCATATTTTACCATATCTCGGTAAGTAAAATGAGTACAAATCTAGGTACAAACCCGATTCGTACTCATCAGTACTTTTTCCCTATGCCCTTTATTTCCTTACTTGGCACACTTTTTCATTTCTTTTTCTATCCTTTCAAGCCTCTCCATTTCTCTCTGTGCATCTTCCAACTTAAGGTGTGTATACACATTTGAGGTAACACTTATATCTGTATGTCCCATTAAATATTTCAATGTTAGTCTGTCAAGCTCCTCCACAATTAACTCAATGGGTTCGTTTTTCAAGCTGGCTTTGGAAATATGCTCAAGAATGACTTTCATTTCCTGATACTGCTCACGCTCAAAATCTTTGCCTGTTTTCTTATCAACAAATATGTTGTTATCTGATATATCTGGTGCAAATTGTTTTACTGCTATGATTTGTCTGTCTATATTCTGGTCTTTTGTAGATATTCTACAGTAGGCGTATTTTAGTGACATGGGTTTGTTTCCTCCACATTTTAAAAATAATTTTTCTTATAATTCATCTCAATGTTACTTATGATGCATAAACCAAATTGTCGTGCTTGCCCTGTTTTGTTTCAATAAGCTATCTGTTTTCTATGAAATATTTCAAATATACAAATCACAGCCTCTTGACATACTTTTGCATATCCTCCCTACTAAGTCACAGGGGTATACCCTATTGAAATCGAGTAGGAGGCGGTGACTAACCGCCGTCCTCTCACACCACCGTGCGTACCGTTCGGTACACGGCGGTTTCAATAGTTGACGTGCATGGACTGGTACGCTGTCGCTAAATCATAGTAGCCCCAGCTTATCAGTCTTTCTTTATTCAACGCCCAGTTTACCGCTTTGTTCCCGGCATTAAACCAGTATCCTTTGCGGTCATTGGCGATTGTTGCCGCATAGTGACTGGCTACTCCCAGTCCGATTAGTTTTCTCATTCTCGTTCTGGGTAGTTTCCACTGCTTCCAGATACACATCCGTATCCTTCGGTACAGCCATCCATTCAGGTCTTCGATGTTTCTTTTCATGTCTGCTATACTATAGTAGTTCAGCCATCCCCTCATATAGATTTCTACTCGCTTCATGGCTTTCACTATACTTCTGCATCTGCTCCGAGAAGTGAGCCTGCGCAGGTTTTCCTTGGCTTTCTTCCATGACTTTTCATGCACACGGATATAGATTCCTTTTCCGTTCTTCCCATAACAAAAACCAAGGTATTTAAAATTTCGTATTGCAAACACACTGACCGTACGGCTTTTCTCCCGGTTCACCTTCAGTTTCAGCGTCCCTTCCAGATATTTCGTACTGCTCTCCAACAACCTCTCAGATGCCCGTTCACTCTTCGCTAACAGTACGATATCATCTGCATAGCGGATGCACGGTACCCCTCTTTTGTTGAATTCCTGGTCAAACTCATTAAGATAGACATTGGCTAACAGCGGGGAGAGATTTCCTCCCTGCGGCGAACCTTCTTCCGTCTTGACCACTACACCGTTTTCCATCACTCCGCTTTTCAGATACCTCTTTATCATCTGAATCACTCTTTCATCCTTTACATCTCTGCGCAGGATATTTACAAGGAATTCATGGTTCAGCGTATCGAAATACTTGGACAAGTCAAGGACGACCGCCCTTGTATATCCCTGTTCTGCATACTCCTTTATCCTCTGAACTGCATCTTTTGCACTCCGTTCCGGTCGGTATCCGAAACTTCCTTCTGCGAACTTCGGCTCATAAATCGGTATCAGCTGTTGTGATATCGCCTGCTGGATAATGCGGTCTGTGACGGTGGGAATACCAAGCTTTCGTACTCCGCCGTCCGGCTTCGGGATTTCCACTCTTCTGACCGGGGACGGGGTATAGTGCCCTTTCCGTATCCTCTCTGTCAGTTCATGGCTATGTTCCTTCAACCACGGAAACGCCTCTTCGATAGTCATTCCATCTACTCCCGGCGCTCCCTTGTTTGCCTTCACTCTTTTGTAAGCTCTGTTCAGATTGTCCTTACTCAGTATCTTACCTAAAATGTCTGGCTCTGCACTGTCTCTTTCTTTCCATATCCGGTTGAATGAGCGATGCGCTCTTACATACCCTTTACGTTCCGCGCTGTCTCTCTGCAAGCAGCTTTCCTTGTTTTCTGCATCCATCTGCCCATTCCTCCTTTCCGGGTCATACTTAAGACTCCTATTGATTCGGTCCTTCACCTCGAACGGATCTTGTTCCGTTTGGCTACTATGACCTCTGCTGACTTCTGTGCGTTCAGCATTGCTTTATGCAATGGTTACTTCTTTCAAAGCGTACCGCACAGACCTCCCTAGGTACCACACGTTTCTTCCTCTCCATCCATCTGCCT
>OLFX01000555.1_pt1 | contig 57346 bp, 61 predicted proteins | sample 1605091 | NCBI WGS metagenome assembly OLFX01 (sample SAMEA3888906, study PRJEB22519) | human gut metagenome | biome: human gut; feature: human-associated habitat; material: faeces | place: Denmark | collected 2012 | reverse complement strand
CCTCCGGCTTTCTCCGGAGAAAGCCGGGCTCCCGCCCGGAGTCGGGCGGGAAACCACGTCGCAGGGTCCACCCTGCGCCGGTCCCCCGGTACCGCCTACCGATCCCCCCATCACCGATGATAGGGATCCCGCATCCAAGCATGTACCGGGTTGGCCCCCTTCCCCGGTTGGTAGCAGGGGTAACCCTTTTGGGGCGTGCAGGCCCCGTCGGGGATCTCTTCTTTCACCGTCGGGTCCCGCTCGATGGCGCAGGCGGTGCCCCCGGACAGGGCGCAGGTGAGGTACCGGGGACATTGGAACCGATAGCAGACTTGGGGTTTCATGGGGATACCTCCTTTAGGCTTTCAGCCGCTCCGCCAGGGTGGGGTCGGGGTCCACATAGGCGGTCTGGTAGGTGGTGTAGACCACCATTCCCGGCCGGGCTCCGGCGGGTTTTTTCACGTATTTCACGGGGGTGTAGTCCACCGGGACCTTCTTCCCCTCCCGGCCCTGGGAGAACCAGGCGGCCAGGCAGGCGGCCTCGTGGAGGCTCTGGTCGTCGGGCCGCTGGCCCTCGGCCCAGAGGATCACGTGGGCCCCGTGGATCTTTTGGGTGTGCAGCCAGTAGTCGTACTTTCCCGCCAGCTTGGTGGTCAGGCGGTCGTTTTGCAGGTTGTTCCGGCCCACGGAGATCCGCAGCCCGGCAGAGGAGCGGAACTCCAAAGGCTTGGTGGCCGGGCGCTTCATCCGGTCCTTGGCCTTGGCCCGGCGGCGGAGGTAGCCGGTCTCCACCAGCTCCTGGCGGATCTCCTCCAGGTCCCGGTCCCCCTCCGCCCGGGAGACGGCGTCCAGAACGGAGTCCAGATACTCCTTCTCCTTGACCCCCTTTTCCAGCTGGAGGGTGAGCATGGCCTCGGCGGTCTTGGCTTTGGTGTATTTCTTATAGTACTGGGCGGCGTTCTGCTGGGGGGACTTGCGGGGGTCCAGGGGGATGTCAATGGTCCCCCCCTCCGGGTCGTAGTAGTTCTCCGCCTGGAGAACGCGTTCCCCCTTGGTCATCCGGTAGAGGTTTGCGGTGATGAGGTCGCCGTACATCCGGTCCCGCTCCCGGTGGGCGGTGTCCGCCAGCTCTTTCTCCTGGAGGGCCATCTTCCGCACCAGCCGTTCCCGGGCGTGGTTCAGGGTTTTCAGGAAGTCCTGTCCCTTCTGACGTACCCGCTCGGCGGTCTCCTTCTCCTGGTAGAACTGGTCCAGCAGGGCCCCGAAGGTTTGGCAGGAACGGCTCTCCGTGGTGGGCCCATACTGGAGGATGGGCCGGAAGGAAACGTCCACCGGGCTCCCCTCCCGCACCAGGAGGGTGGGGGTGGTCTTTCCCTCCTCCACCTGGGTCAGCAGGCGGGCAAGTCGGGCATAGAGCCCCGCCGGGTCCCGCCCCACGGGGGCATCGGTCTCCCCAAAGGCCTCAAAGGCCAGCTCCCGGGCCAGGAGGGGGGACAGGCCCAAAAAGTGGTCCAGGAGGAACCGGTCGGCAGGGGTGTCCCCCGCCGAGTCCGCCAGGGCCTGGAAGGCCTCCTGGGTGAGGGTCCGGGGATCCAACTTCCCCGCCTGGGCCTCTGGATACTGATAGAACATCCCCGGCAGCAGGGGGCGGGCCTGGGTCAGGTCCCCTCCGGCGCGGCGGAGGCAGTCCACGATCCGGTCCTCCCCATCCAGGAGGATGAGGTTGGTCCGCCGGCCCATGGCCTCCAGGATGAGGCGCCGGGGGACCTTGTCCCCCATCTCGTTGGTCCCCTCGATGACCAGCTCCGCCAGGCGCTCCATGGGGGGCTGGCGGAGGGCCAGAATCTTCCCCCCTGCCAGGTACTTTCGCAGGAGCATGCAGAACATGGGGGGCTGGGCGGGGTTCTCCCGGGGCAGGGCGGTGAGCTGGATCCGGGCCCGGCTGGGGTTGGCTGACAGCAGCAGCCGGCAGGGGCCCCCCTGGCCCCGGATGTGCAGCAGGATCTCGTCCCGGCTGGGCTGGTGGATCTTGTCGATGCGGCCGCCCACCACCGCCCCTTCGGTCTCCCGGAGGACGGCGGACAGGCACAGTGCGTCCATGGGCATGGGTCATCCCTCCCCTTCCATCATGGTTTCAAAGAGTGTATTGAGCCGGTCGGTCTCCCCCCGGAGGTAGAGCCAGCCGAACAGGGTCTCCAGTCCTGTGGCCGCCAGGTACTCCTGGCGGGTGGCCCCCTTGGGGTAGGAGTGGGGGCTGGCGTTCCGCCCCCGCTTCAGGACCTGGGCCTCCTCCTGGGTGAGCAGGGGGAGGATGCGCTCCAACAGGGCGGCCTGCCTTGGGGCGGCCACGTAGGCCAGGGCGGCCTTGTGCTGCCGCCCGGGGGTGAGCTTGCCGTGCAGGCACAGCCAGGCCCGCACCATCACCTCGTAAACGGCGTCCCCCAGGTAGGCAAAGCCCAGGCTGCTCATGTTCAGCAGGTCCTGCTTGGGGGCGGACAGGTGAAAGTAATCCATGGGTATCTCTCCGTTTGGTTGGGTTTTGGACTATTGTACCCCAGATCCCCCGGGGGCGCAAGGGGGGCCTCCGGGGGCCTGCCCCGCCCCTTCCGTCCTTGGGGCGGCGAACTCCTCCCGCAGTGCGGCGATGAAGGCCTTCACCAGGGGTTTTCCCTGGTGGGTGCGGTAGTACACCCCGAAGGAGGCCGGCTCCGCCCCCACCAGGGGAACTGCCTCCACCGTGCCACTGGGCGGGACCAGGAGATTGGGTAGAATCGCCACGCCAAAACCCCCGCCCACCAAAGCCGCGATGGCCTCCCCGGAGTCGCAGAGGTAGACCTCCTCCGGCGGTTTCCCCTCCAGCAGCGCCCCCTGGAGTTTGGCGGCCTGGGGCAGGGTTCGCTCCAGCGGCAAAAGGACCAGCCGCTCCCCCTTGAGGTCCTCCAATCGGAGGGCCTCCCTCGTTGCCAGGGGATGGCCTGTGGGTAAGAGGCCCACCAAGGGGAAGGTGGCCAATTCTCGGTAGGTGGCCCCTTTCACCACCCCCGGCTTGCGGAAGCCCACCACCACCTCCAGGTCCCCCTCCTCCAGCAGACGAAAGGCCTGGGGAAAGGGGACCACTTGCAGATGGGGGTGGAGATTGGGATAGCCCTGCCGCAGCTGACCCAAGACCCCAGACAGGGCAAAGAGGCAGGGGTAACTGTCACACCCCACCGCCAGGTCTTGGATCCCCCCGGTAGAGGCGTTCTGAAACCGCGCTTTGGCCCGGTTGGCCAGGTGGAACAGCTGCCGGGCGTCCTGGAGGAAGAGCCGCCCCTCCTGGGTCAGGCGGACCGACCGGGTGGTCCGGGCGAACAGGGAGACCCCCAACTCCTTCTCCAGAGAATGGATCTGCTGGGTCACGGCGGGTTGGGTCACATGGAGCTGCTCGGCGGCCCGGGCGAAATTGAGGTGCTCCGCCACGGCCAGAAAGCAGCTGATTTGAAAGGTATTCATAAGGCATTCTCCATTTAATTGATTTTGTTTCCTTATCAATGATAACACATTCTAACTTCCCTTTCCACCCCCTTCCCCCGTATAATAAGGGCAAACGATGGCCTGTCCCCTCTCCTGTGGGGCAGGCCGAATATCCTGACCAAACACGGAGGAATCCCTATGCTGAAAACCCTATTCGCCCCCTTACAAGAATTCAAGCGGGACACCGGCCTGGCCGCCCTCTTCACTGCCCTGGAGGTGGTGATGGAGGTCCTGCTCCCCCTGGTGATGGCCCTCCTCATCGACCAGGGCATCTCCTCCGGCCAGATGCCCCTGGTGGTCCGGTACGGTGTTTTGATGCTGGTGGCCGCCTTTCTGTCCCTGGCCTTTGGCGTGCTCTCCAGCCGCTTTGCCGCCCGGGCCTCGGCAGGCTATGCCTGCAACCTTCGGGAGAGTATCTTCGCCAAGGTCCAGACCTTCTCCTTCTCCAACATCGACAAGTTCAGCACCGCCGGCCTGGTCACCCGGATGACCACCGACGTGACCAACCTGCAAAACGCTTTTCTGATGATCCTGCGGATCGGCATCCGCTCCCCCCTGATGCTGCTGGCCTCCCTGGTCCTGTGCCTCTTGATCAGCCCCCGGCTGAGCCTGATCTTCCTGGTGGCCATGGTGGTGCTGGTGGTGGCCCTGGGGGTCATCATGGCGGTCACCCTGCCCCTGTTCCAGAAGGTCTTTGACCGGTACGACGACCTCAACGCCAGCGTCCAGGAGAACGTCTCCGCCATCCGGGTGGTGAAGGCCTTCGTCCGGGAGGACTATGAGAACCAGAAGTTTCAGAAGGCCGCCAACGCCCTCTACCGCCTCTTCGTGAAAACCGAGGGCATCCTGGCCCTGAACAACCCGGTGATGATGCTGGTGGTCTATGGCTGTATCATCGCCCTGTCCTGGTTCGGCGCCCAGTTCGTGGTGGCGGGAAACCTCACCACCGGGGAGCTCACCTCCCTGTCCACCTATATCATGGGCATCCTCATGTCCCTGATGATGCTCTCCATGATCGTGGTGGTGGTGGCCATGAGCCTGGCCAGCGCCCGCCGCATCTGCCAGGTCCTCACGGAGGAGCCCGACCTGGCCAATCCCCCCCCAGCCCATCCACCAGGTGAAGGACGGCAGCATCGACTGTACCCACGTCACCTTCTCCTACCGCCAGGGCAGCGGGGAGCCGGTTCTCCGGGACATCGACCTGCACATCCGGGCCGGGGAGACCATCGGCATCGTGGGGGGCACCGGCAGCGGTAAGAGCAGCCTGGTCAGCCTCATCTGCCGGCTCTACGACGTGGACCGCGGCGCCGTGTCCGTGGGCGGCCAGGACGTGCGGTCCTACGACCTGGAGTCCCTGCGCCAGCAGGTGGCGGTGGTGCTGCAGAAGAACGTCCTCTTCTCCGGCACCATCCTGGACAACCTCCGCTGGGGCAAGGAGGACGCCACGGAAGAGGAGTGCGCCGAGGTCTGCCGCCAGGCCTGCGCCGACGAGTTCATCCAGCGCCTCCCCGACGGCTACCACACCTGGATCGAGCAGGGGGGCACCAACGTCTCCGGCGGGCAGAAGCAGCGGCTGTGCATCGCCCGGGCCCTGCTCAAGCACCCCAAGATCCTCATCTTGGACGACTCCACCTCCGCCGTGGACACCGCCACCGACGCCAAGATCCGCCAGGCCTTCGCCCAGAAGATTCCCGGCACCACCAAGCTCATCGTGGCCCAGCGGATCACCAGCGTCCAGGACGCCGACCGCATCCTGGTGCTGGACGGCAGCACCGTCAGCGGGTTTGACACCCACGCCCACGGGGACATCATGTCGGTCTACACCAACGACGTGGACACCCTGCGGCAGCTCATCAGCCAGGGCATCCCCCAGATCATCAACTCCCTGGTGTCCCTGCTCACCGCCCTCATCGCCATGTTCGCCCTCAGCGTTCCCCTGTCCCTGCTCACGGTGGCCGTCATGGTGGGGATGGTTCTGGTCACTGGCGTCATTGCCACGAAGGCCGCCCACTATTTCCAGGCCCAGCAGCAAGACCTGGGCGTGGTAGACGGCTACATCGAGGAGATCATGGACGGGCAGAAGGTGGTCAAGGTTTTCTGCCACGAAGCGCAGGCCCTGGAGGGCTTCCGCCAGCGCAACCGGAAGCTCTTTGACAGCGCCGACAAAGCCAACGCCTTCGGCAACATCACCATGCCGGTGAACGCCAACCTGGGCAACATCAGCTACGTCCTCTGCGCCGTGGTGGGGGCCCTCCTCGCCCTGGGCGGGGCCTTCCCCCTGACTCTGGGCACCCTGATCTCCTTCCTCACCCTGAACAAGAATGCCACCCAGCCCCTCACCCAGATCAGCCAGCAGGTGAACTTTGTGGTCATGGCCATGGCCGGGGCCCAGCGGGTCTTCGCCCTGCTGGACGAGGTCCCCGAGGAGGACAGCGGCACCATTACCCTGGTGGACGCAGAGACTACCCCCACCGGTGAGGTGGTTCCTGCCGACCACCGCACCGGCCAGTGGGCCTGGAAGGACGTCCGCCCGGACAGCAGCGCCATCACCTACACCCCCCTGGCGGGGGAGGTGGTCTTTGACCACGTGGACTTCGGCTATGTCCCCGGCAAGCCCATCCTCCACGACATCCAGATTACGGCCAAGCCGGGGCAGAAGATCGCCCTGGTGGGCTCCACCGGCGCGGGGAAGACCACCATCACCAACCTCATCAACCGCTTCTACGACATCGACGGCGGCAAAATCCGCTACGACGGCATCCCCATCCCCCGGATCCGGAAGGGGGACCTCCGCCGCTCCCTGGGCATGGTCCTCCAGGACACCCGCCTGTTCACCGGCACCGTCCTGGACAACCTCCGCTACGGCCGTCTGGACGCCACCGACGAGGAATGCGTCGCCGCGGCCAAGCTGGCCAACGCCGACGGCTTCATCCGCCGCCTCCCCGACGGGTACCACACCCTGCTCACCGGGGACGGGGCCAACCTCAGCCAGGGGCAGCGGCAGCTGCTGGCCATCGCCCGGGCGGCCGTGGCCGATCCCCCGGCCCTGATCCTGGACGAGGCCACCTCCTCCATCGACACCCACACCGAGGCCCTAGTCCAGGCGGGGATGGACCGCCTCATGGCCGGGCGAACCACCTTCGTCATCGCCCACCGGCTGTCCACCGTGAAGAACGCCGACTGTATCCTGGTCCTGGAGCAGGGGCGGATCATCGAGCGGGGCAGCCACGAGGAACTTCTGGCCGCCCAGGGGCGGTACTACCAGCTCTACACCGGCGGCAAGCCGGTGGCCTAACCCTCCGCGGCCGTTCCCTCCACAAAGGGCCGCCCCTCTGGGGTAAAGTGGTAGACCACATACCGCCGCCCTCCCAGGTTCTTGACCTGAGCCAGACAGAAGGCGGGGACCAGGGGGAAGGGCCGCCGGGGATCCCAGGGCCAGGCCAGACAGAACACCCCGTCCCCCCGCCGGAAGAAGAAGGCCCGCCCCCCTTCCCGGGCCCCCTGAGCCAGGACGGGGTCCGCCGGGAAGCAGGTCTCCGGCCGATCCAGCCCGGTCCAGCCCCTGGGGCCGGATTGCGTGGACCCGCCGGAAAAGGCGTAGGTGAGCACCGCCCTTCCCCCGGTCACCGGCCAGCACCCCCGCTTCCGGAGCTCCGCCACCGGCACCGTCCGGTGGAGCCGGCGGCCGCCCCCCTCGGGTAGGAGGGTCCCCAGGTCCATCTGCCCCCCCTCCCCCAGGACATAGCCCCGGTAGAGGCCCTGCCCCGGGCCGGGGACCTCCATGGTGAGTTCCGCCCGGTCCCCCACCTGCCGGCAGCGGAGCACCCCCTGCTCCATGGGAAACCGCTGCTCCATGGAACCACCCCCTTTCTGGTGGTTACCCTATGCGGAAACCGATCAAAAAATCCCGCCCCCATGGGGGCGGGATTTCTGCGTTTTGCGGCAACTGCTCCGGAGAACCTTACTCGTCCTCCAAAGGCTCCATCAGATTAGAATAGTACCCATCGGCGGTGTACAGGGCCATCACGGGGTTGTGGACCAGCACCCGGTCCTTCACCACCAGGGTGGTGGTCACCGCCTGGGCGTGTTTGTAGAAGAGACTGTCGTGGCCCACGCACAGGCCCATGACGATGTTCAGCTCGGTCCCCGCCTCGTTGAGCAGCTGGGCCTGGAGGACGGGGTTGCAGGCCACGGGGCCGGGGCCCTGGTGGGCCGCATCGATGCCCAACGCAGTCTTAAAGATCTCCCCGGTCTTGCACCCCACGCCAAAGACCTCGAAGCCGTTGGCCCGGAGCATCTTGGCCAGGGTGCGGCTCTCCCGGATGAGAGCCACGCAGGTGGCGATGCCGATCTTATGGTACCCCATCCGCTTGGCGAAGAGGATGGTCTCCTGGACCCTGGGCCATTTCCGGTAGCCGTCGGACTCGATGCCCGCGGCCACCTGGGCCAGCTTCCGGTCCTCCTCATCGGTGAGGTACTGCTGGAGAGAGGCCTTCCGCTGCGCATCGCTCACCTGTTTGCTTACGCAGAAGGCGGGGTAAGGGCGGTTAGAGGTGTGATTGTCACACCGGGTCACGGCGCAGTCGATGCAGGAGCGGCAGATCTCGTCCTTCATCGGGTTCCCTCCTTGGCCCGGTCCCGGCGGATGAGTTCCTTCACCGCCTCAACGGCCAGTTTCACGGAGAGGGTCACGTCCTCATTCTCCTTCTGGTCCAGGCCGGCCTTCTCCCGCTCCTGGTTCCAGATCACGTGGAAGGCGGACCCGCACCGCACCCCCAGGGCAGAGGCGGCGGTGAAAAGGGCGGCAGACTCCATCTCGCTGGCCAGGACCCCCAGCCGCTTCCAGGCCTCCCACTTGGCCTCCAGTTCGTAGGCCACCGGCATCCGCTCTGGGGAATGCTGGCCATAGAAGGAGTCTTTGCACTGGACCACCCCGGCATGCCAGGGGGTGCCCATGGTCTTGGCGGTGTCCACTAGGGCGGAGAGGACCTCGTAGTCCGGCACTGCGGGGAACTCGATGGGGGCATACTCCCGGCTGGCCCCCTCATGGCGGACCGCCCCGGTGGCGATCACCAGGTCCCCGCTCTGGACCTCCAGCTTGATGCCCCCGCAGGTGCCGGTGCGGACGAAGGTGTCCGCCCCGATGGCGTGGAGCTCCTCCAGGGCGATCACCGCCGAGGGGCCGCCGATGCCGGTGGAGCAGACGGAGACTTTCTCCCCCAAAAGGGTCCCGGTGTAGATGTTAAACTCCCGGTTGTAGGCCACATGGACGGGATTGACAAAGTACTGGGCGATGACTTCGCTCCGCCCCGGGTCCCCAGGGAGGATGCAGTAGCGCCCCACATCCCCAGGGGCGCAGCGGATATGGAATTGCAAGGTCCGTTCTTCTTGTTTCATTCGGTGGGTTCCTCCCTGTTTTGTCGTTGGGCCTGGATGCGCTTCCGATCCAGGTAGCCTTCTAATATTAAGGTAGCTGCCATGGCGTCCACCTTGTCTTTCCGGTTTTTGGCCCGGATGCCCTGTTCCCCCAAAATCCGGTGGGCGTCCACGGTGGTCCGCCGTTCGTCCCAAAGGATCACTGGCAGGCCGGTGGCTGCCTCCAATTTCTTAGCAAAGGCGGCGTACTTCTCCGCCCGGGGCCCCAGGGTCCCGTCCATGTTGCGGGGATACCCCATCACCAGTTCTTCCGCCCCCTGGGCTTTGGCCAGTGCGGCCAACTCCTCCAGCACCACCTGGGCTTTGCGGCTTTTGATGAGAAACGTCTGGCCTGCCAGCAGGCCCGTGGGGTCGGAAACGGCCACCCCGGTCCGAGCGTCGCCATAGTCAATGGCCATAATGCGCACAAGCATTCCCCCTTTGTCGATACCGCTATCTTAGCGTGTCCCCTCCCCCTTGTCAAGGGAAGGCCCCCTTGGGCCCCAGGGCCATCCGCAAGAAGGGCCGTGTTTTGCCGCGGGGGTTCGTCCTCTATGATACCCCGGAACGCCGCCCCGCCTCCATACCCTCCGTGCGGGATTTTCCTACCGCTGCCCTACTTCTTTCCGCCCCATTTCTACTCCGCTGGGGAAGCCGTGCCGCCTGCCCGGAGTCCCCGGCGGTTCCCTTGAGATTCTTGGGAAAATTGTGCTTGACAAGGGGACAGGCCCATGATAAAATAATCACACCTATGAAAAGGGCTTATTTTTTGTGCGCAGATTACGGTATCTGCCCACAAACCCTGGACCATTTGGACATAGGGAGGCAAACGATGCCGATCCAGCCGTATTCTTTTTTCATGCCTAAAAAGGCGCAAGTGGAATCCGCCGGGATCGGAATCGCCTGTGGACAGGCGAAAGGCCGATTTCGGCGTTTTGTTTTTCCCGGGGCCGAACATCGTAAAGGAGGTGCCGCAAATGGCAAAAGCCGGCGCACGGGTGAAGATCACCCTCAGATGCAATGAGTGCAAACAGCGCAACTACAACACAACCAAGAACAAGAAGAATACCCCCGACCGCTTAGAGATGAACAAGTACTGCCCCTTCTGCAGAAAGCACACCGTTCATAGTGAGACTAAGTGATGATGGCCCACATTCCCTGTAAGAAAGAAGGGTGGAACTGAATGTCTGAAAAAGAAAAGATGAACCAGGACGGGGCAGAGGAAAAGGCAAAGGAGACCAAGCCGGCCAAGGCCGACAAGGAAAAGGCAAAAGCCAAAGCCGACAAGGAAAAAAAGCCCGGCGTTGGCAAGCGGATTGCCCGGTTCTTCCGGGAGCTGCGGTCTGAGCTGAAGAAGGTCTCTTGGCCCACCCGGGCGGATACCCTGAAAAAAACGGGCATCGTGATTGTCTGCGTCATCGTCGTCGGCATCATCGTCTGGATCTTCGACGGCATTGCCAGCTCCGTGATCGACGCGCTCCTCTCCCTCTTCGGCCAGCACTGAGAAAGGTGAAACACCATGGCGGAAGAAGCGAAATGGTATGTGGCGCACACCTATTCGGGTTATGAAAACACCGTAAAAGCCACCATCGAAAAAGCGGTAGAAAACCGCAACATGGGCGACCTGATCCTGGCGGTGAACATTCCCATGGAAACCGTCACCGAAATCACCGACAGCGGCAGCAAAACCGTGGAGCGTAAAGTCTTCCCCGGGTATGTGCTGGTGAAAATGGTGATGACCGACGAGACCTGGCACCTGGTCCGCAACGTGCGGGGGGTCACTGGGTTCGTGGGTTCCGGGAACAAGGCCATCCCTCTCACCGAGGCGGAAATTGCCGCCCTGGGTGTGGAGAAACGGGAAGTCCTGGTCAACTACCAAGTGGGCGACAACGTCCGCATCACCGACGGCGCGCTGGAGTCTTTCCTCGGTACCGTGGAGGAAATCGACATGGAGCGCCAAAAGGTTCGGGTGGTCGTGTCCATGTTCGGCCGGGAAACCCCGGTAGAACTGGATCTGGACCAGATCGAATCCATCTGACCCTGCGGAACCATCCCCGCAGGCGTGGGAGGAGCGGGCCGCCGCTCCGTCCAACCACATTTTCATAATGGAGGTGCTCTAAGTGGCACAGAAAGTAACTGGATACGTCAAACTGCAGATTCCCGCCGGCAAGGCAACGCCGGCGCCCCCCGTTGGCCCCGCTCTGGGCCAGCACGGCATCAACATTGCCGCCTTCACCAAAGAGTTTAACGAGCGCACCAAGAACGACGCCGGCCTGATCATCCCCGTGGTGATCACCGTCTACGCCGACCGTTCCTTCACCTTCATCACCAAGACCCCTCCCGCTGCCGTCCTCATCAAGAAGGCCTGCAACATCGAGAAGGGTTCCGGCGTGCCCAACAAGGACAAGGTCGCCACCATCAGCAAGGAAGACGTGCGCAAGATTGCCGAGACCAAGATGCGTGACCTGAATGCCGCCACCATCGAGGCCGCCATGAGCATGATTGCCGGCACCGCCCGCTCCATGGGCGTGGTCGTTGGCGAGTAAGGCAGGAGGGTAGAGATATGTTTAGAGGAAAAAAGTATCAGGACAGCGCAAAGCAGATCGACAAGGCCACTCTGTATGACACCGCAGAGGCCATGGATCTGATTGTGAAAACCGCTCCCGCCAAGTTCGATGAGACCGTGGAGCTCCACGTGAAGCTGGGCGTTGACTCCCGTCACGCCGACCAGCAGGTCCGCGGCGCCATCGTGCTGCCCCACGGCACCGGCAAGGTGCCCCGCGTGCTGGTCTTCGCCAAGGGCGACAAGGCCGACGCTGCCAAGGAAGCCGGCGCCGATTACGTGGGCGAGGCCGACCTGGCCCAGAAGATCCAGCAGGAAAACTGGTTCGACTTCGACGTGGTCATCGCCTCCCCCGACATGATGAGCGTGGTGGGCCGCCTGGGTAAGCTGCTGGGCCCCAAGGGCCTCATGCCCTCCCCCAAGGCTGGCACCGTCACCCCCAACGTGGCTGGCGCTGTGCAGGAAGCCAAGGCCGGTAAGGTGGAGTACCGTCTGGACAAGACCAACATCATCCACTGCCCCATCGGCAAGGTCTCCTTCGGCCCCGAGAAGCTGGGCGAGAACTTCAACACCCTCATGGGCGCCATCCTGAAGGCCAAGCCCGCCGCCGCCAAGGGCACCTATGTGAAGAGCTGCGTCGTCGCCTCCACCATGGGCCCCGGCATCAAGGTCAACGCCGCCAAGCTGGTGTAAGGCCGGCAAAAATTTCGGTCATTCCCCGGAAAATTTCTTGACAGAACCTTTCCGGAATGATACAATATCACAGCGTTCCAAAGACAGCAGGTGCCCCATAAATCCTGCCGAGGATGCAGTCAAACAGCCCTCCCCCTTTGGGAGGTGCCTGTCCCTACGATTGCTGCACGTCCCCGTGTCTTTTGGCGCGGGGACGTTTTCTTTGGTTCCCATTTTGATTGTGGAGGTGAAACAACTGTATGCCTAACGCAAAAATCCTCAGTGAAAAACAGGCCATCGTCGCTTCCCTGACCGAGAAGTTCCAGAATGCCGCCGCCGGCGTCATCGTGGACTACAAGGGCATCACCGTGGCAGAGGACACCGAGCTGCGTGCCAAGATGCGGGAGAACGGCGTGGAGTACTTCGTCATGAAGAACACCCTGTCCCGCTTTGCCGCCAAGAATGCCGGCCTGGACGAGCTGTGCGATGTCCTGGAGGGGACCACTTCCATCGCCATCTGCGAGGGAGATCCCGTGGCCGCTGCCAAGGTGGTGGCTGAGTTCTCCAAGAAGCTGGCTGACCAGAACAAGTTCTTCATCAAGGCTGGCTTCGTGGACGGCAAGGTCATCTCCGTGGAGGAGGTCAAGGCCCTGGCCGACCTGCCCAGCAGAGAGGTCCTGGTGGCCACCGTTCTGGGCACCCTCATTGCCCCCATCCGTGGTCTGGCCACTGTGCTGGACGCCAACATCTCTGGCCTGGCCCGCGTGATGCAGGCCATCGCCGACCAGAAGGGCGAGTAAGCCCATCCCCTGTTTCCAACAGAGACACCCCTGGTAAACCAATTATTTTTACTATACTATTTGGAGGTATCCTACTATGGCAAGCGAAAAGATCACCGCTCTGATTGAAGAAGTTAAGGCTCTGACCGTCCTGGAGCTGTCCGAGCTGGTTCACGCCCTGGAAGACGAGTTCGGCGTTTCCGCCGCTGCTCCCGTTGCTGTTGCCGCCGCTGCTGCTCCCGCTGCTGAGGCCGCCGCTGAGAAGACCGAGTTCGACGTGGTTCTGGCCAGCTTCGGCGACGAGAAGATCAAGGTCATCAAGGCCGTCCGTGAGATCACCGGCCTGGGCCTGGCTGACGCCAAGGCTGTCGTTGAGGCCGCTCCCAAGGCCATCAAGGAAGGCGTGTCCAAGGACGAGGCCGAGGAGCTGAAGAAGAAGCTGGAAGAGGCTGGCGCCAAGGTCGAGCTGAAGTAATTTCCCTTCTTTTCTCATTGCTATCCAGAGCCCTCTGGCACTGTGCCAGAGGGCTCTTCCCATTTTCTCTAAAAATATTTTTATGGCAGCTGAATGGATCGCCTCCCCTCCCTCGTGTTATTGGTAGAAGGCGGAAACGCCAAACCAAGCAAGGAGGAACGCATTATGAAACCATCTCGCATTGCCATTCTCATCGCCGTCATTCTGTTGGTGGTGGGCGGTACCACCGCCTTCGCCGCCAGTTCCGGCGCTGTCCAGCAACCCAACACCAACTGTGCCTTCCGGGACGCCGACGGGAACGGGATTTGTGACGTCTGCGGCGCCGCCCAGACCGCCGCCACCTGCTCCCGCTGCGGCAACCACTACACCGACGCCGACGGCGACGGAATCTGCGACAACTGTCCCGCCGCCCAGACGACCACTTCTTCCAGGGGCCAGGGCAATGCCTGGCACCACACAGAGCACGCCGGGCACGGCCATCAGACCGGCCACCATTGGGGAGGGCACCACGGCTGCTGAGCCATCACCAGAAGAGAGAGGACACCATGCGGAGTGAACAAGAGGTCAACGCCGCCATCGACCGGTACGCCGACACCGTCCGGCGGCTGTGCATGCTGCATCTGAAAAACTACGCGGACACCGAGGACATCTTTCAGACCGTTTTTCTCAAGTACGCCCTCCACACGGCCCCTTTCGCCGACGGGGAGCACGAGAAGGCCTGGCTCATCCGGGTCACCCTCAACGCCTGCAAAGATCTGCTGAAAAGCGTCTTCCGCAGCCGGACCGTGGCCTTGGAGGCAGCGGCGAATCTGCCCGCCCCGGTCCCCCAGGAGCACCAGGAAGTGCTGGAGGCCGTCCTGGCCCTGCCGAAAAAGTACAGGGACGTGGTTTACCTCCACTACTACGAGGGGTACTCCGCCCCAGAGATCGCGGGGCTGCTCCACCGAAACGTAAACACCATCTACACCTGGCTGGGCCGGGCCAAGGCCCTGCTGAGAACCGCACTGGAGGAAGGGGGTGGAGAGGATGGATGACCGGATCCGCGCAGCCTTTGACGCCATCCACGCAGAGGAAGCGCTCAAGGAACACACCAAGGCCGCGCTGGCCGCCCGGCAGCGCCCGGCGGTCCGCCAGCGGCGTCTGGCCCCCCTGCTGGCCTGCCTGGCCCTGGTGGTGGCCCTGCTGGGCGGCGGAGGGTGGCTTTGCTTCACCCCCACCGCCTCGGTGAGCGTGGACATCAACCCCTCCCTAGAGCTACGGCTCAATCGCTTCTCCCGGGTGGTGGCAGTGGAGGGGGCCAACGCCGACGGCCAGGCCCTGGCCCAGGAGCTGGACCTGCGCTTCCTAGACTGTGCGGCCGCCCTGGAGGCCATTCTGTCCAGCGACACGGTCTCCGCCCTGCTGGCCCAGGACAGCGCCCTCACCATCGCCGTCAGCGGCCAAGACGAGGCCCAGTGCCAGGACCTGCTCACCCAGGCCCAGCACTGTACCGCCGGCCAGGAAAACGCCCACTGCTTCTCCGCCAGCAGCCGGGAACATGACGAGGCCCACCAGGCCGGCCTCACCCTGGGCAAGTACCGGGCTTACCTGGCCCTCCACGACCTGGACCCCACCGTCACCCCGGAGGAGGTCCAAAACCTGACCATGGCGGAGATCCGGGACCGGATCCAGGCCCTGGGCGGGACCCTCCCCACCGGGTCCGGGGAGCACAGTCAGACCCAAGCCGGCCACCACGGCCAGGGCCACCACAGCGAATGACGGCAAATGGCCGGGCACCTAAACAAGGCGCCCGGCCGTTTTGCGTCCGGAGGAGTAGAGTAAGTAAAGAAAGGATTCGTGAGAACTGCTGTTTCGGCTGTTCCCACAAACTCTTTTTGATTTAGCACTTACTGAGATATCACTGGTGTTTTTACAACGTCAACATAACGAGAGGGTAAATATCCCTGTGCTCCACTCTCTGTCTCAACTTTTATGTAATCCAGGCCATGCCCCATTCCTCCACCGGAGTCTATTTTTCTCACAGATTCTCCTGGCTCCAAATATTGCGTAATATCAGAAGACAATGCTGCTTGAAGGAATTCTGTAGACCAATACCCCTTCTCGTAAAGCGGTGCTTTTTCTTCCCGGTTGTTTACAACAAGCGTGTACTGGAATTGCTTTTCACATTTTTCTAAGCAAGATGCATCTACGTAACCAGATCTCTCTCCGTCACTGACCAGAATCGTTTTCTCTTCTGTACTGTCTTTATCAGAATATACGATGTCCCCCTCTTTGAAGTTCGCCGCAACCCATTTTAGGGGGAAAAACGTCGGTGCAAATTTTTCTCTATCAGATCTCAAAGTCGGATAGGATGGGTATCTCGCTTTCACTGGCTCCACGACAACATATTGGATTACCTCATCTCCTATAAGCTCTTTTGCCGCACCAGCCGCATAGCTACTTATGCATATATTCGCGCCGACAAGATAAATAGCGATAATGGCAATCACTTGAAACGCACAACAAGCTGATGTAATCCACGACTCACTTGTATGATTGATGATAACGAACAGCACAGTAATTATTACATACGAAACTAAAAGCGCCAAAAGAGGAGACGGCACATATTTCCCTAGCCAGCCAAAACAGTTCTTGTTTACATCCATTCTTTTAGCCGTGGAACCTTGGATTCGCTGAAGCACAACCGCAATATTTCCACGGTTACAATTAACGACTTGTGCAATATCCTCGGTTGCCGAGTAGAAGATGTCTTAGTCCATATTCCAGACTCTGACGTACAAAAATGATCTTTCCCATTCTATCGCCGGAAAGATCATTTTTATTTTTTTGCTAGTATTCTTTTATTAGTAGATAAAAAAGGAGAGCGTCTCTTAGCGCTCTCCTTTTTGACGTTCTACCGCAAAACCAGCAGGGCTTTACCCCTCCCCCGGTCCCTGGACCAATCTTCGCCGCCACTTCCCCCGCCTTTCGTAAATGTACCCAAGGGGCACCGAGGAGGCCGGGGCAATGGCGCAGGCCCAGAAGATGCCCACCAGGCCAAACACGTGGTTCAGGATCACCGCCAGCACCACCCGCACCACGATGCAGTTGAGCAGGCTGGAGGCCAGGGCGAACATGGTGTGGCCCGCCCCCATGGGCAGGGCGTTGTAGACCATGAAGCTGGCGTAGAAGATCTGTCCCAAAATCTCGATCCGCAGGTTCTGCACCGCCAGGGCCATGGTGGCCTGGTCGGGGTTGAAGATGGAGAGGATCTGGGGGGCAAAGATCTCGATGATCACAATGAGCCCCGCCGCCACCCCGATGGAGATCCGCATGGCCACGTGGACCACCCGGCTGGCCCGGTCGAACTTCCCCGCCCCCAAACACTGGGCGATCACCGTGGTGGCCGCCGTGTACAGGGCCAGGGTGGACAGGAGAGCGATGTCTTTGATCTTGGCGCAGATGCCGCTGGCTGCCGAGGCGTCCACCCCGTAGTCGTTGATGAGGAAGGTCATGGCCAGCCAGCTCAGGCCCACCACCGTCATCTGCACCGCGCTGGGGATGCCCAGCTTCAGCATCTGGGTGAGCTTGGCCCGTTCTATCCCGCCCCGGCGCCGGGTCAGGCCGAAGAGGTCCTGGTGCCGCCGGACGTACCACAGGCAGACCACAAAGCTGGCCGTCTGGGCCATCACCGTGGCCAGGGCCGCCCCCCGGACGCCCCAGTGGAAGGCCCCCATAAACAGGCAGTCCAGCACGATGTTGACCCCCGCCGTCACTGCCACGCAGTAGAAAGGCTGCCGGGAGTTGCCCACGGAGCGGAGCATGGCCGACAGGGCATTGTACCCAAAGATGGGGATGAGGCCCAGGGCGCAGACGATGAGGTAGGCCGTGGCCTCCTCCAGCGCCGGGGCCCGGAGGCCGATCAGGATGGGCCGGCTGAGCACCAGCACCGCCACCGTCATCACCGCCCCTGCGGTCACGGAGAAGAAGAAGAGGGTGCGGTTGGTTTTTTCCCGGTTGACCGGGTCCCGGCTGCCGTAGTACTGGCTCATAAGGATGTTGCCGCCGGTGGTGATGCCCATGATGATCTGGGTGAGGATCTGCATCACCTGGCTGGCGTTGTTGATGGCAGAAATGCCTCCCTCGCCGATGAACCAACCGGCCACAATCAGGTCGGTGATGGAGTAGGCCGACTGGAGCAGGGAAGAGAGAACCACCGGCCAAGCGTAAATTAACAGGGACTTTACAATGCTTCCCTGGGTTAGATCCATTTGCCGCACAGCCTCTCCTCCTTTCCTCGGCCAATTTTCGCCGTTTGCCGGGACTTTTCCGTGATTATACCATATTTTCTTTTCTTTTAAAAGGCAAACATTCCCATTTATGGGGATCTCTCAATTGCACCTTGCTTTCTTCTGTGGTATGATAGGGGGCACTTACAAAGAACACCCATTCGGCGGGAACATTTCTCGCTGCAGAAAGGCGGATGTGGTTTGAACATTCTCATTGTGGGGGCCGGGAAGGTGGGCTCTACCCTAGCCGCTTACCTCTCCCAGGAAGACCATGACATCACCATCATTGACAACGACGAAGACGTCATCCAACAGATCAACGACACCTTAGACGTCATGTGCATCAAAGGGCCTGGCGCGGCCCCCTCCGTCCTGCGGGAAGCCGGGGCCAAAGAGGCAGACCTGGTCCTGGCCACCACCAACATGGACGAGGTCAACATGCTCTGTGCCCTCACCGCCAAGCGGCTGGGCGCCAAGTACACCATCGCCCGGATCCGGGACGTGGCCTATACCGAGGACCTGGCCTCCCTGCAAAAGGACCTGGCCATTGACGCGGTGATCAACCCCGAGTACGCCACCGCCCTGGAGATCTCCCGCCTGCTCCGCCTGCCGGCGGCAGCCAACGTGGACACCTTCTTCCGGGGCAAGGTGGAGATGATCGGCGTCCGCGTCCGGGAGGAGGACCCCATCGTGGGCCATCCCCTGTCCGACCTGTTCGGCCGGGCCAGCACCCTGTCCATCCTCTTCTCCGCCGCAGAGCGGAAGGGGGAGGTCATCATCCCCGACGGCAGCTTCGTGCCCCGGCCCGGTGACAAGCTGTTCGTCACCGGCACCCCCAAGGACCTGTCCATCTACCTGCGCAGCCTGGGGCGGGACCTGCCCAAGGTCCAGTCCGCCTTTCTCATTGGCGGCAGCCGCATCGCCCACTATCTGTCCAAAATGCTCCTGTCCATGGGGGTGCGGGTCACCCTGGTGGAGAACGACGAGGAGCACTGCCGCCGGCTCTCTGAGTGGCTCCCCGGCGCCCTGGTCCTCTACGGGGACGGCACCGACCAGGAGCTGCTGGCCTCGGAGCACTTTGCCAACAACGACGCTTTCGTGGCCCTTACCGGCCGGGACGAGGATAACCTGATCTCCGCCCTCTATGCCCAGCAGCAGGGCATCCGCAAAGTGGTGGCCAAGTGCAACCGGATGAACTACGCTGCCGTGGTCCAGGCCGCCGGCCTGGAGTGCGTGGTGGCCCCCAAGCTCATCACCGTAGCCCACATCCTCCGGCTGGTCCGGGGGTTGGAGAATAAGGAGGGCAGCGTCATGTCCGCCCTGTACCGCCTGGCCGACACCGACGCGGAGGCCGCAGAGTTCATCCTCCAGGAGAACACCCCCCACTTAGGGGTCCCGCTGAAGGACCTGTCCATCCGAAAGGGCTTCCTGATCGTAGCCCTCCTCCATGAAAACCATGTGGTCATCCCCTCCGGCACCACGGTGCTGTCTGCGGGAGACCGTGTGATCGTCATCTCCCACGCCAAGGGCATCCAAACCTTCCGCGATATCTTCCAAAAAGGCTAACCGGCCATGAACTATAAGTTGATGCTGCGGATGCTGGGCCGCACCCTCCAGGTAGAGGCGCTGTGCCTCATCATCCCCATGCTGGTCGCCCTGTATTACCGGGAGGATCCCCTCCCCTTCCTCTACACCATTCTTCCGGTGGGCATCCTGGGCACCTTGCTGGCCCGGCTGCGCTCCAACGCGGAGTTTTTCTCCCAGGAAGGGTTTACCGTGGTGGGGCTTATCTGGCTGTCCTTCTGCCTGTTTGGGGCCCTCCCCTTTTGGTTTTCCGGGGAGTTCGCCTCCTTTGCCGACTGCTTCTTTGAGAGCGCCTCCGGCTTTACCACCACCGGCGGCACCATTCTGCCGGACATTGAGTCCCTGCCCCGGAGCATCCTGTTTTGGCGGGCCTTTTCCTCCTGGGTCGGCGGTATGGGGGTGCTGATCTTTACCATGGCCTTTCTGCCCAAGGTGGGGGGACGTTCCCAGATGCTGTTCCGGGCGGAGGTCCCGGGCCCCGTCTCCACCAAGCTGGTGCCGCAGACCGCCCATGCCTCCCAAATCCTTTACCTCATGTATTTCGTCCTCACCGGGGCGGAGTTCATTGCCCTGCGCATCGCCGGCATGCCTTGGTTTGACGCCATCACCACCACCTTTTCCTGCGTGTGTACCGGCGGCTTCTCGGTGATGAACCAGAGTCTGGGGGCCTACAACCTTCCCGCCTGTGAAGTCATCGCCATTGTCTTTATGCTGCTGGGGTCGCTGAACTTTGCCTTCTTCTTCCTGGTGATCACTGGCCGGGCCCGGCAGGCACTGCGCAGCGATGAGCTGAAGTTCTTTCTGGGCGCCGTGGTGGTGGTCTCCCTGCTGGTGTTTGGGAACATCCTCCCCCACTATGACTCTGCCAGCCACGCACTGCGGGACGCGGTGTTCCAGGTGACCTCGGTGATCTCCACCTCCGGTTTCTCCACCTCGGACTACAACCTGTGGCCCACCTTTTCCCAAACCTTGCTGCTGCTGCTCATGTTTGTCGGGGGCTGCTCCGGCAGCACCGCCGGCAGCATCAAGTGCGGGCGGATTCTCCTCCTCCTGCGCTCCTCCACCCGGTCCATTCTCCGCCTGTCCCACCCCCGGGCCATCAAGGTGGTAAAGCTGGACGGGAAAGCCGTCAGCGAGGAAACCCTGCGTTCCGTGTTCTCCTTCTTCACCTGTTACTTCCTGCTGTTGGGGCTGGGCACCATCGTGGTCTCGCTGGACGGGCACTCCCTGACCACCTCCTTCACCGCCACCTTGGGCTGCCTGTCCAACGTGGGGCCGGGGTTGGACACCGTGGGCCCACTGGCCAGCTTCTCCCCGCTGTCTGAATTTAATAAGGTATTTCTTTCCCTTTTCATGCTGATTGGCCGTCTGGAAATCTTCCCCATCCTGCTGCTGTTCCATCCCTCTACTTGGCGGCGGTCTTAACGCGCCAGACGTTGTGAGGTGTCAACCCTGCTATGAACTACAAGCTTCTTTTCCGCACCCTAGGCCGTGTCCTCCAACTGGAAGCCCTGTGCATCCTGCTCCCCATGGTGGTCGCCATCGGCTACCGGGAGGATCCCCGCCCCTTTCTCTATACCATCCTGCTGGCCGGCATCCTAGGCACGCTGCTCACCCGGCTCCGGGCAAAGCCCGACTTCTTCCCCCGGGAGGGGTTCGCCGTGGTGGGCCTGAGCTGGGTGGTGTTGAGTTTGTTCGGCGCCCTTCCCTTCTACTTCTCCGGCACTTTCGCCTCCTTTGCCGACTGTTTCTTTGAAATCGTCTCCGGCTTTACCACCACCGGCGGGTCCATTCTGACGGACATCGAGTCCATGCCCCGGGGCATCCTGTTCTGGCGGTCCTTCTCCTCTTGGATCGGCGGCATGGGGGTGCTGATCTTCACCCTGGCCTTTCTGCCCAAGGTGGGAGGACGAACCCAAGTTTTGGTCCAAGCCGAGGCCACCGGCCCGGTCTCCTCCAAACTGGTGCCCAAGACCGCCATGTCCTCCCGGATCCTCTACATCATTTACATCACCTTCACCGCAGTGGAGACCATCGCCCTGCGCATCGCCGGCATGCCTTGGTTTGATGCCATCACCACTACCTTTGCCACGGTGTGCACCGGTGGCCTCTCCGTCCGCAACTTGAGCATTGCCGCCTACAACTCCCCCGCCTGTGAGATCATCATCACGGTGTTCATGCTCCTGTGTTCCCTGAACTTCGCCCTGTTTTTCCTGGTGCTCACCGGCCGGGTCCGGCAAGCCCTAGGCAGCGATGAGCTAAAGTTCTTCCTCCTGGCGGTGGTTTTGGCGGTGGTGATCGTGTTCGGGAACATCCTGCCGATGTACGACACCGCCGGCCACGCCATGCGGGATGCCTGGTTCCAAGTGGCCTCCATCGTCTCTACCACCGGGTTTGCCACCACGGACTTTGCCCTCTGGCCGGTGCTGCCGCAGCTGATTCTGCTGCTGCTCATGTTCCTAGGCGGGTGCGCCGGCAGTACCGCCGGCGGCATTAAGGCCTCCCGGATCCTGCTGATGCTCCGCTGCGCCCACCGCTCCCTCCGGCGGCTGATCCATCCCCGGTCTGTGAAAGTGGTGAAGCTGGACGGCAAGCCCGTGGATGAGGACACCTTAAATACCGTCTTCGTCTTTTTCCTGTGCTTCATGGGGGTGCTGGGCCTGGCCTGCCTGGTGGTGTGCCTGGACGGCTTCTCTCTGACCACCTCCTTCACTGCCACCTTGGCCTGCCTGTCCAACACCGGTCCTGGTCTGGAAGCGGTGGGCCCCATGGGGAACTTCTCCGCCTTCTCGGCCCTGAGCAAGTGGGTTCTCTCCGCCGCGATGCTCATTGGCCGTCTGGAAATCTTCCCCATCCTGATCCTTTTGCTCCCCTCCACCTGGCGGAAGGATTGAGTGCCGCCCTCCTCCGGCAGACTCCTGTGAGTCTGCCGGATTTTTTCTCCTTTTGCAAAGGCCTTTTGGCCTTTTTGTCAATTTTTTAGAAAAAAGAGAAAAAATCACCCATCCTCTTGAAAATTGTCCGGCGTATGCTAAAATTAGTCTGTTATTCAATAGGTGCATTGCCGTTCCCGGGCAATGCGGAAAAGAAAAGGAGTGTCGTTCGTGGAAAAGTATCTATGGATCGGCTTCATCGGCGCTGTCCTGGCGCTGTTGTTTGCCGTCATCCAACGCAAGAAAGTCATGTCCTACTCCGAAGGCAACGCCACGATGCAGAAGATTGCGAAGTCCATCCGTGAGGGTGCCAACGCCTATCTGAAGCATCAGTACACCACAGTGGCCAAGGTGTTCGCTGTGGTCTTCGTGGTCCTGCTGATCATCGCCTTCGGCAGCGGAGGGGACATGCTGTCCAAGTTTACCCCCTTCGCCTTCCTCACCGGTGGTATCTGGTCCATGCTGGCTGGCTTCATCGGCATGAAGATCGCCACCAACGCCAATGCCCGTACTGCGCAGGCCGCCTCTGAGGGCCTGAACCGCGGCCTGCGGGTGGCTTTCTCCTCCGGCTCCGTCATGGGCTTCACCGTGGTGGGCCTGGGCATCCTGGATATCACCATTTGGTTTACCATCCTGCGTTTTGGCGCCGGCATTGACGATCCCATGACCCTGGGCAACATCATGGTTATGAACGGCATGGGCGCTTCCTTCATGGCTCTGTTTGCCCGTGTGGGCGGCGGTATCTACACCAAGGCTGCCGACGTGGGCGCTGACCTGGTGGGCAAGGTGGAAGCCGGCATCCCCGAGGATGACCCCCGTAACCCCGCCACCATTGCCGACAACGTGGGCGACAACGTGGGCGACGTGGCCGGCATGGGCGCTGACCTGTACGAGTCCTATGTTGGCTCCATCCTCTCCACCTTTGCCCTGGGCGCCTGCGCTGGGTACGGTTGGGAAGGCATGGTCCTGCCCGTGGCCCTGGCTGTGTGCGGCATCGTCTGCTCCATCATCGGCTCCTTCCTGGTCAAAACCCGGGAGGACGCCACCCAGAAGAGCCTGCTGACCTCCCTGCGTACCGGTACTTATACCGCTGCCATCCTCTCCGCCATTGTTGCCATCCCCCTGACTTACTTCATCATCGGGCCGGATAACAACTCCTGGGGCGTGTTCATCGCCATCCTGTGCGGTCTGATCGGCGGTACCCTCATCGGCTACTTCACCGAGTACTTCACTTCCGACAACTACAAGCCTACCAAGAAGCTGGCCGCTGCCTCTGAGACTGGCTCCGCCACCATCATCATCGGCGGCATCTCCCTGGGCATGATGTCCACCATCGCCTCCATCCTCATCGTGGCCGTGGCCATCCTGATCTCCTACTTCGCCGCCGGCGGCACCACCACCATCGTGGACGGCACCGGCGCCTTCACCGCCGACTTCAACCGCGGCCTGTACGGCATCGGCATCGCCGCTGTGGGTATGCTCTCCACCCTGGGCATCACCCTGGCCACCGACGCTTACGGCCCCGTGGCCGACAACGCCGGCGGCATCGCCGAGATGGCTGGCCTGCCCGAAGAGGTCCGTGACCGTACCGACGCTCTGGACTCCCTGGGCAACACCACTGCCGCTACCGGCAAGGGCTTTGCCATTGGCTCCGCTTCCCTGACCGCTCTGGCCCTGCTGGTCTCCTACGTGAACATCGTACAGGACCGCACCGTAGAAACCCTGAACTTCACTCTGACCAGCCCCACCGTGCTGGTGGGCCTGTTCATCGGCGCTCTGCTGGTGTTCGTCTTCTCCGCCATGACCATGAGCGCCGTGCAGACGGCTGCCCAGTCCATCGTGGTGGAAGTCCGCCGCCAGTTCCGGGAGATTGCCGGCATCATGGAGGGCAAGGCTGACCCCGAGTACGCCAAGTGCGTCTCTCTGTGCACCAAGGGCGCCCTTCACGAGATGGTAGCCCCTGCTCTGATGGCCATCATCGTCCCCATCGTCACCGGCCTGATCCTGGGCCCCACCGGCGTGGTGGGTCTGCTGGGCGGCGTGTCCGTCACCGGTTTCGCCATGGCCGTGTTCATGTCCAACGCCGGCGGCGCTTGGGACAACGCCAAGAAGTACATCGAGCGGGGCAACCACGGCGGCAAGGGCTCCGAGCAGCACAAGGCTGCCGTGGTGGGCGACACCGTGGGCGATCCTTTCAAGGACACCTCCGGCCCCTCCCTGAACATCCTGATCAAGCTCTGCTCCACCGTCTCCATCGTGTTCTCCGGCCTGATCCTGGCCTTCAGCCTGCTGTAATCGGGAAATACAGTAGGACCACAGACACAACCGTAAAAACCGGACCGCTCCATGGAGCGGTCCGGTTTTTCTCTCTGCCGGTCCCGTTCATCAGCCGGCGCCAATTTCCCCGGCGGGGCGGATGAGGAGAAAGGGGGTACACTGCCCCTCCTGTCCGGCCGGGTTGTCCCGGAGTACGGCGGTGAGCCCCCCCGCCCCCTGGGGCAGGGCCGCCGCCTTTCCCAGCAGCTCCACTCCCAGGGCATTGGCGTCCACAATGTAGCTGAGGATCCCCGTCTCCTGGTAAACCTGGTCGCACAGCCGGTCTGGCTGATGGGGGATGCGGATCCCTAAGTCCGCATAGGCGGGGATGTCCTCCCCGTAAAACCCGTCCAGTCCCCGGACCTCCGGCCCCAGCAGGCGGTAGAAGGTGCCGTGGATCCCCCGGAGTTTGTCCACCCCAGCCCGGAGGGCGGCCCACAAAACCTTGCCCCGCCCCTCCTGGTCTAGGGCAAACTGCATCTTTACCGGCAGGCCCATCCCCGGCCCGGCAGGGGTCTGGTGGACGCACCGGGCCAGGAACCGGGCCAAAGGGGTCACCCGAACCTCCTCCCGGCGCACCACCCGGCCCTGGCAGAGGGCGGCCACCTTTTCGCTCACCGCCACACAGTCCCCCGGCTGGTACACCGGGGCCACATACCGGCGGAAGAGGGACAAATAGTCCTCCCCCACCCCCACAAAGTGGGTGCGGATGCCGTGGCGGAGATACCGCCGGCCCTCCACGGTGATGACCAAATCCTTGCCTGGGTTATGATAGTATTCCATGCTCTGATGCCTCCTAGGGGTTTGATTGGCTCCCAGGATAGGCGGCTTCCCCCTCCCCCCAGCCGCAGAGCGGCCTCCAAATGGAATCCGTTCTTTGAACAATTTTTGACCCTTTCGGCAGGATTTTGTCCCTTTCGGCCTTTTGTTTTGTTTTACAAATTTCCCCTTCTGCGGTATAATAAATTGTTTTAGAAAGCTTACCGCGAAAGGAGGCCCGCCTATGGCGCGCAAATGCCTGCCCCTGCTGCTGGCCCTCTGCCTGCTCCTGGCCGCCTGCGGGCCCCGGCAGGCGGCCCCCCAGGACGACGGCACCTTGGACCTGGTGGCCACCACCTACCCCGTCTACCTCTTTGCCGCCGAGGTCACCCGGGGGGCAGAGAACGTCACCCTCACCCTGATGATCGACCAGCCCATCAGCTGCCTCCACGACTACACCCTTACCGTAAAGGACATGAAGGCCCTGGAACGGGCCGACGGCATCCTCCTCAGCGGCGCAGGGCTGGAGGAGGCCATGGAGGACGCCCTGGCCTCCGTCTCCGACACCCCCCAGATCGACTGCTCCCAAGACATCACCCTGCTGGAGGGGGCGGAAAGCGACCACCACCACGAGGAGGGCATCCTCCCCGCCGGCCACGAGCACGAGGCCGACCCCCACGTCTGGATGGACCCCAACCGGGCCTGCCAGATGATCCAGACCCTGGCCGATGGCCTGGCCCAGCTGGACCCGGACCAGGCCGCCCTCTACGCCAGCAACGCCCAGCTGGCGGTGGACCAGATCCAGCAGGCCTACCCGGTGATGCAGGCCGCCCTGGCGGACCTGCCCTGCCGGGAGCTCATCACCTTCCACGACGGCTTCAGCTACTTCGCCGACGCCTTCGACCTCACCATCCTCCGGGCCATCGAGGAGGAGGCGGGGAGCGAGGCCTCTGCCCGGGAAGTGGCGGACATCGTGGCGGAGATCCAGACCCACCAACTCCCCGCCATCTTCACCGAGGTCAACGGGGCCGACGCCACCGCCCAAATCATCCACCGGGAGTGCGGGGTGCCCGTCTACGCCCTCACCCTGATGATGAGCGCCGGGACTGCCTATGAGGAACCCGGCGTGGCCACCTACCTGAACCTGCTCCAATCCAACCTCGACACTCTCCGGGAGGCCTACCTATGAGAACCCCCAAGCACGTCTACAACCGCATCCCCATGCCTGCCAGGCCGGGGACCTGCCGCCTCCAGGTGCAGAACCTCTCCATCACCTTGGAGGGGGAGAGCATTCTCCAGGACATCTCCTTCCAGCTCAACTGCCGGGAGATCGTTGCCCTCATCGGCCCCAATGGGGCGGGGAAATCCTCCCTCTTCCGGAGCATTTTGGGCCAGGTCCCCTACGCCGGCACCATCCAGTTCCACCTGGCGGGGGGGTACCCCGCCCACCCCAAGATCGGTTACGTCCCCCAGAGCCCCAGTTTTGACCGGGGGTACCCCATCAGTGTCCTGGACTTCTTCGCCGCCGCCATCAGTCGCTGGCCGGTGTTCCTCCCCGTCCCCGCCCACCTGCGGGAGCGGGTGGAGGGCTGCCTGGCCCGGGTCCATGGGGAGGCTTTGCTCCACAAGCGCATCGGCACCCTCTCCGGCGGGGAGCTCCAGCGGGTGCTGCTGGCCATGGCCCTGGAGCCCATCCCCCAAATCCTCATCCTGGACGAGCCCCTGTCCGGGGTGGATGTGGGGGGGGAGCACCTGGTGCTGGACATGCTGGACGAGATCCGGCAGAAGTACGACCTGTCCATCCTCTTCTCCACCCACGACTTCTCCACCCTCCGCCACTACGCGGACAAGGTCATCCTCCTGCAGCAGACCATCCTGAAAACCGGCACCCCGGGGGAGGTCCTCTCCTCCCCGGAGTTCCGCTCGGTGTTCCACCTGGACCTGGGCGAGAAGGGAGGCAGCGCGCAATGAGTTTCTGGTATTGGCTGGTCTCCTGGCTGCCCTTCGAGTGGGCCGCCCCGGACACCATGCTCTTCATGAAAAACGCCCTGCTGGCGGTGCTGGTGGTCACCCCCCTCTTCGGCCTGCTGTCCACCATGGTGGTGGAGAGCCGCATGGCCTTCTTCTCCGACGCCCTGGGCCACTCCGCCTTCACCGGCATGGCCATCGGGGCCCTGTGCGGCCTGGCAGAGCCCGTGGGGGCGGCGGTGGTCTTTGCGGTGGTCATCGCCCTGCTCTTCACCCTCATCCGCCAGAAGACCCACATGGCCAGCGACACGGCCATCAGCGTCTTCTCCTCCGCGGCGGTGGCCCTGGGCATCTTCCTGAGCACCCTGGGGGGGCAGAGCTTCACCAAGTTCAACAACCTCCTCATCGGCGACATCCTCAGCGTGGCCCCGGGGGAGATCGGCCTGCTGGCTCTCATCCTCCTGGGAGTGGTGATCCTGTGGGTCACCTCCTTCAACCCCATGATGCTCTCCTCCGTCCACCAGGCCCTGGCGGACAGCCGGGGCATCCGGGTGGTGTGGAAGAACTTCCTCTTCACCGCCGCCATCGCCGTGGTGGTGACCATCACCATGACCTGGGTGGGCCTTTTGGTGATCAACGCCCTGCTGGTCCTCCCCGGGGCGGCGGCCCGGAACGTGGCCCGGAACCTGCCCCAGTACCACCTGGTCTCCGTAGTGGGTGGGCTGGTGTGCGGCATCGGGGGGCTGCTGGTGTCCTATTACCTGGGGGCCTCCACCGGCGCCTCCATCACCCTGCTGCTGGCGGTGTGGTTCTTCGTCTCCCTCCTATTTCGGAAAAGCCGGTAATATAGCAGCCAGCCTGCCAAGGCAGGCTGGCTGCTTTTTGCTTGACATACCTCGAGTTTCTATGTATAATATCCATAGAACCTCGAGGTATTCCTTTCCAGGAGGTGACCCCTATGGACCCACCCTTCCGTGTCTACACCCGGCAGGTGTCCTATGTCCAAGCCGTCTGCGCCTGCCTCCGCCACGCCACCCCCAAGGAGAAGGACGCCGTGGCCCAAGAACTCCAGGACCACCTGGCCGACCATGCCGACGCCCTGGTGGAGGCCGGTTGGGACCCTGAGGAAGCCCAGGCCCACGCCCTGGACGCCATGGGGGAGGCCAAAGAGGTGGGGCGGGCTTTGGACCGGGAATTTCCCCTTCGGTGGCTGGTGCTCTCCCGGCTGTCTTTGGCGGCGCTGGTGCTGGCCATCACCGTGGCCCTGCCCTTCCTCTTCCCCGCCGTGGCAGGGGCGGCAGGAAGCCTCCAGGCCCGGTGGGATCCCGCCGCCTACGCCGCTGCCCACTTTGAGGAACCCCCTCCCTTGGTCCCCATGGATGTCCAGTGGGAGATCTATGACGGGACCATCCTCTCCCTCTACGGAGTGGGGCTGCGGGAGCTGCCCCAGGAAGGGTATTATTCCGCCGATCTCTACACTGTTCTCTACCATAGGAATCCCTTCCGGAGCACCCCCCTGCTGCTGGGCGAACTGTGGGTGACCGCCCAGGACGCTGAGGAAGCGCTCTTCGTCCCCTATCCCATCGGCTTTCCTCTCTCCGGCACCACCCATCAGAACTTCAACGCCACCTATTCCGTCATCGAGGTCAGCGGCGACTTCGCCGGCCAGAACATCACCCTCCACTACCAGTACCTGGACACGTCCTTTGCCCTAGACATTTCCCTGCCCTGGGAGGAGGTATTGCCATGAAACCCAAGCGCATCCCCTGGCCCCGCCGGAAAAAGACCCTGGTCTGGTCCCTGACGGCCGCCCTCCTGGTGGTGGTGCTGATGGCGGGGCACTTCCTCTGCTTCACCCCGGGCCAAGCCATTCGGGCGGCGGAGTCCCACGCCGGCACCGGGCCCACCCAGGTGGTGATGGAGGGGGCTGTGGGCAACGTCCCCCTCTACCTCTCCCAAAACCACCGGGCCTGGATGGTCACCCCCTTCCGCCTGGGCCTCTTCTACGACTGGCGGAACAACGGCCAGCCCCTGATGGTGATCGACAGGTCGGGGGACCCGGCGGGCGTCACCGCCGGGGCACTCCACTTCTGGGACAGCAACAGCGATCAGTCCCAGTTCCACCTTCTCGGCTATGTGGACCTGCCCGGCGCCGCCTCCGTGGTGGCCCGCTACACCCATACGGTCCCGTCCTCCGAGTACACCGCTCTGGAACTCACCGCCACCATCCCCCAGACCGGAGAGACCGCCGGCTACTTCTGGGAGACCGTCACCCTCCCTGGGGGCACCACCTATCTCCATCCAGATCAGCTGACGGTGCTGGACCAGGCCGGCCATCCCCTGTGCACCTATGACCTGACCAACCATTGGGGCTATGCCTCCTACCCCCTCTCGGAAACGAGGTGATCGATATGACCCCCTACCGTGACTACACCCAAGCCGTCTGTTCCTGCCTCCGCCACGCCACTGCGGAAGAGAAGCAGGCCGTGGCCCAGGAGCTCCAGGACCACCTGGCCGACCACGCCGACGCCCTGGTGGAGGCCGGCTGGGACCCTGAGGAAGCCCAGGCCCACGCCCTGGACGCCATGGGGGAGGCCAAAGAGGTGGGCCAGGCCCTGGACCAGACCTTTCCCCGGCGGTGGCTGGTCCTCTCCCGGGTGAACTTGGTGCTGGCCATTCTGGTGGCCCTAGTGCTCTTCTTCCCCCTGACTTCTCGGGTGGAGGGCGCTGTGAACAACCTGATTGCCCGGACAGATCCCTTTGACAGCCCCAACCATATGCGCAGCGGTTCCATTCCTCTGGAGGACTTTTCCCCCCTGGATCTCCGCCTCTCCCTGCCCAATGGGGATGTGATCCGCTATTTTGCCATCGCTCTGACGGAACAGAACGATGGCACCTACCAGGTAGAACTCCACGGGGTGGAGTATCACCAAAACCCCTTCCGAGAGCCCTATTACGGCGAGTGGGCATTGGAATACACCATCAACCACACGCTGCCTGTCCACGAATCCTCCGGCAGCGGTTCTCCCAACGGGGTGACCTATTGGTCTAACGAAATTCCCTCTCTCCAGCCGGGGGACACCCTCACCGTCTCCCTCGACGTCCCCGGCATCCACCGATCTATAGAGATCCCCCTGCCATGGGAGGAGGTGACCGGCCCATGAAGCGCCCCAAATCCCTTCCCTCCCGGCGGCAGAGGGCCCTCCGCCGGGGGGTGGTGCTGGCGGTCTTTCTGCTAGCCTTCCTGGCCATCCACCGGCCCAGCATCACCCCAGGGCAAGTCATCCGGGCCTCGGAAAACCTGCTGGGGTTGGAGCGGACGGAGGTACTGGCCCAGGAGGAGGTCCTCTCCCACCGGGTCACCTTTTCCGCCAACCAGGACGCCCTACTCCTCACCGTGTACCAGCCCCTCCACCCCTTATCCTACTCCATGGGGTGGAACAATGCCCAGCCCCTTGGGGTGCTCAGCGCCCCCACGGAAGCGGCCCCTGTCACCCTCTCCGTGCTCCCCTTTTGGGACAGTGATGCCCAGGAAACCCTTATCCTGGCCTTTGGCCAGACCGTCTTGGAGGGGGCCTGCAAGGTGCGGATCTACAACCACACAGGCGTTTGGAATTATAGCCCCGACGTATTCCTGGAGGGGGCCCTCTTTTCCTCCGCCACGGGAGACGGGTACCTCTTCCTGTACCAGCCCTCCCCCACCGAGGATGTGTTTCTCCCCGCCTGGTACCAGGTGCTGGACCGGGAGGATCGGATTTTGTACACCGGCTCGCTGCCTGAAACTTGGACCCACGCTTCCTTTGACTAGCATCCCAAAAAAGGCGGAATCCCCATGACCCCCAACGAGTACACTCGAGCCGGCTGGGACCCTGGGAAGCCCAGGCCCACGCCTTGGCCGCCATGGGGGAGGCCCAGGAGGTGGGGCGGGCCCTGAACCGAGCCTTCCCTCTTCGGTGGCTCATCCTCTCCCGGGTGCTGCTGGTCCTGGCGGTGCTGGCGGCCATCGTCCTCCTGCTCCCCATCCCCGGCCGGTTGGTCAGCGCCTGGAACAGCCTAGCGGCCCGGGCTGACCCCTCCCATCTCTATCCCCCAACCAAAGATTCTTCCGTCTCCGCGTATCCCCTGGACGTCCACTTCTCCCTGCCCAACGGGGACCAGATTGCCCTATACGCCGTAACTTTGACCGAGGCGTGGAACGGCACCTACACAGCCCAGATCTACGGACTCGGATACCACCAGAATCCCTTTCGGGACCCCAACTATAGCAACGTAACCTATACCCTGGAGGACGGTGACGCCCCCGACAACCCCATCAGCCGGACCTCCTCCGTCCGCCCCGGTGTAGCGTTCTGGTCCGACAGTATCGCCCCCCTCTATCCGGGGGATACCCTCACCGCCCATGTCTCCTGGATCCAACAGGAGATCACCATCCCCGTTCTCTTCCCTTGGGAGGAGGTGACTGACCCATGAAGCGAACCAAAAAGCTCCCTTCCCGCAAGGCCAAAACCCTCCGCCGGGGCATCGTCCTTGCGGTGTGCCTGGTGGGGATCCTGGCCCTGTACCAGCCCTGCCTCACCCCTGGCCAGGCCATCCGGGCCTCCGAGGCCGAGCTGGGATGGGAGAAGACTCAGGTTCTGGGAGAAACCCAGGTCCTCTCCCGCCGGGTTACCCTCTCTGCCAACCGGGATGGGCTGATGACAACGGTCTTTCGGCCCTTCCAGCCCCTCTCCCCTTTGTTGGGCCGGCAGGGAGAGGCTCTCCTATGTGCCTCCAACACCCCCTCCCAGGCCTATCCCTCCTCGCTCACCGCCATCCCCTTTCAGCCGGAGGAGGGAAAGGAGGGTTCCCTCCTCCTCTTCGGCCAGGTCGACCTGGCCGAGGCTGCCGCCGTTCGCGTCTACGATAAACGGGAAGAGGCCTTGTCAGACCTCTCTCTCGAGGCCCCCCTCTCCACCGGAGCGGACGGCCGGCAGATGGTCTGTACCACCCTCCCCCTCCCCGCCCAGGAGATCGCCTTCCACCCCTCCTGGCACGAGATTCTGGACCAAGCCGGCCACATACTCTACGCCGGCCCCCTGTCCTACACTGCGCCCGTTTCTTCCATCGACCCCATAATTTCCTGAAAGGAGGCTTCCCCATGGAACGCAAGCAAACTATGGAACACACCTCCCTGCTGGTCCTCTCCCTGCTCCAGGGCCAGGACCTGTACGGGTACCAGATGATCACAGAGTTGGAGCGCCGCTCCGACCACACCTTCCAGATGAAGGAGGGTACCCTCTACCCCGTGCTGAAAAAGCTGGAGAACGGGGGTTACGTCACCGCCTACCAGGCCGAGGCCAACGGCCGCACCCGGAAGTACTACCGCCTCACCGACCGGGGCCGGAAGGAGCTGGTGCGGGAGAAGGCCCAGTGGGAAAGTTACGCCCACGGGGTCAACTCCGTCCTCTCCTTCCAGCCGGGATGAGCCCGGTTCCGGAGAAGTTCCAGGCCTACGGGGAGGCCGTGTGCGCCTTCCTCTCCCACGCCACCCGGCGGGAGAAGGCCGCTGTCCGCCAGGAGCTCATGGACCACCTCACCGACCATACCCAGGCCCTTTTGGACGCCGGCTGTCCCCCGGAAGCGGCGGAAACCCGGGCCCTGGCCGCCATGGGGGAGGCCCAGGAGGTGGGCCAGGCCCTGAACCAGGCCTTCCCCCGGCGGTGGCTGGTCCTCTCCCGGCTGGCCTTGGCCGCCTTGGGGCTTCTCCTTACCCTGGCCCTCTTAAGCTATGTTCTACCCCTGGGGGAGCACCTTCAAGAGGCCTGGGCCATCCGCCAGGACCCCCTCCACAACTACCACACCACCTTCCTGCTGGGGGAGGGCAACACCTTAGAGAACGTCACCCCCCTGGAAGGGCAGAGCTATCCCCTGCCCGATGGCTCTACCCTAGTCTTCTACGGCGCCTGCCCCTGGGTACGGGAGGTAGGCACCCCGTACATCCGCCTGCTGGCAGTGCGGTACCACGCTTCCCTCTGGACGCAAGGCTCCCTCACCCTGCCGACCCTCACGCTTCCAGGACAGAAGGACACTCCCTGGGCCCCCTCCCACCCCGAGTCTTACGGCGTCTACGGCGCCTATGATGTTCCACTGGGGGAGGAGGACACCCTCACCCTCCAGTACAACCACTTCGGCACGACCTTTCCCATTTCCATCCCCCGGGAGGAGGTGCATCCATGAAAAAGTTGCGCACCCGCCGGCAGATTGCCCTCCGACGGATCCTGGCGGTCATGCTGTGCCTGCTGGTACTGGTGGGGCTCTCCGTCCTGAGAAAGCTCCCCTATCTCTCCCCCTCCAGCGCCATCGCCGCAGCAGAGCAGGACCTGGCCTGCGGCCCCACGGAGGTCCTGGCCCAGCGGCAGGAAGGGGAGGCCACCTTCCTCCTGTCTTGGAATGACCAGGTCCTCTTGGCAAATATGGTCTCTCCTGCCTTCTGGCGGGGCCACCTACTGCCTGGCCAACCCCTGTACTGCGCCGACCGGACCCGGGACACCCAGCAAGGGATCGCAGCCGCGGGCTTCCGGTTTTACAACCAGGACACCCGTCAGGGTTGGGGGCAGTGGGCCGGCCTGGTCAGCGGCTGGCCGGAGGCGGTCTCTGTCCGCCTCACCGGGCCGGAAGCGCCGGAACCCATGGAGGCAGCCCTCCAGCCCACTGGGGAGGGAGACCAGTACTTCTGGGTCCACCATCCTTACACAGGGGAGGCGCTCTGCCCCTCCTACACCCAAATCACCCTCCTTGACGAGGCAGGCCACGCGCTGACCACCGCCCCCATCACAAACCCTGAACATTTCACCATCATCAGCCCTAGTCAAGGGGTTGTCGCGTATTAGGCAACAAAAAAAGGACGGCAGATGCCGTCCTTTTTTTCTTCGATGGGTGGTGATGCGTTACGCCTCGGGCTCGTCCTCGTCCACAGGTTCGTCGGTGAGGTCCAGGGAGAACTTGTCCCCGCAGTTGGGGCAGGTGACTTCCCCGATGTCCAGGACGCTCTCATCGATGACGATATCCGCGCCGCAGCTGGGGCAGGCGATCTGGAAGAAATCGTCGTCGTCCAGGGCGGAGCAGCTGCCGCAGCAGCCATTCTCGTCCTCGTCCTCTTCGTCAAAGATCACCGTCTCCACGTCGGACAGGTCCTCCGCCATGGATTCCATCCCGTCGGCCAGGGCTTCCACTTCTACTTCCAGGTCCTCCACGGCAAAGCCCACATCCTCCAAGACGTCGATGATCTTGGCGATGAGCTTCCCCTCCTTGGAGGTCTCCTGGTCCAGGTCCAGTCCATCGGCCAGCCCTTTCAGGTAGGCCACTTTTTCCGAAATCGTCATAGCGCGTTCCATCCTTTCCCGTGCTGGGACCTTAGCCCTTGGCACGCTCCAGATACTCCCCGGTACGGGTGTCGATCTTCACCTTGTCGCCGGTGTTGATGAAGAGGGGGACCTTGATCTCTGCCCCGGTCTCCACGGTGGCGGGCTTGGTGACGTTGGTGGCAGTGTCGCCCTTAAAGCCGGGGTCGGTCTCGGTGACTTCCAGCTCCACGAAGGTGGGGGGATCCACGGCAAAGACCTTGCCCTTATAGCTGTTGACTTTGCAGACCATGTTTTCCTTCACGAAGCGGAAGCTGTCCCCCAGAAGCTCCTTGGCGATGGGGATCATGTCGTAGGTCTCCTGGTCCATGAAGTAGTACAGGTCGCCGTCGTTGTAGCTGTACTCCATGTCCTTCTTCTCCACATAGGCGTTTTCAAACTTTGCCGTGGGGTTGAAGGAGGTCTCGGTGACGGCACCGGTGATGACGTTCTTCATCTTGGTCCGCACAAAGGCGGCGCCCTTTCCGGGCTTCACGTGCTGGAACTCCACCACCTGCATGACCTGGCCATCCAGCTCAAAGGTGACGCCATTCCGAAAATCGCCGGCAGAAATCATAGTATTCATCCTCCAAACAAAATTGCCCTGCCGGCGCTTCTGCCGGCGGCTTGCATTTCAGGCGGGCGTCCGGCCTGGGCCCCCGCCCTGCAAAAATAGATGCTCTCTATTTTTATCCCATAGTCGTTTTCTATTTTACAATACCTTGTCCGGTTTTGCAAGAGGCTTTGTCCCTCTGGCCTGCCTTTCCCGGGAATTTCTTTCCTCTTCAGGGCCCCTCCCCCAGGGCTTGGCGGTAGGCCCGCTGCATGGCCAGGGCATCCACATCCTGGGTGCCGGCGCTCTCGCAGATCACCCGGGGGGCCCAGCCCCGGCGGGCCAGGGCCTGGCAGAGGGGGTGGTAATCCGGCCCGAAGTAGGGTTGGTCAAAGGTCAGGTGCCGGGCCTCCCCTCCTCGGGGGGTGTACTCGATCTTGGAGAAGTGGCTGTGAAAAACCCGGGCCCGGCCCTCCCCCAGGACCTGGACCATCCGGTCCAGCATCCCCTCTACCGCCGCCGCCCCGTCCAGGGCGCCCAGGGAGCGGGCGTAGAGGTGGCCGAAATCCACGCAGGGCAGCAGGCCTTCCGAGGGGGCACAGATGGCCAGGACCTCCTCCAGATCCCCCAGCTGGTTAATCTTTCCCATGGTCTCCGGGCACAGGAGGATGTCCCCATACCCCGCCTCGTCACACCGGCGGCGAAGGGTTTGGAAAAAGGCCTTGGCGGTGGCCAGAGCCTCCTCCCGGGTGCGCTTTTGCAGGGCGCCGGTGTGGACCACCACCCGGTCCGCCCCCATCCACTGGGCCACCTGACAGGCTTTGAGCACATGTCCCAGGGTCTTTTCCTGGCTGTCCGGGTCGGGGTTGGCGGGGTTGACAAAGTAGGGGGCGTGGAGGGACAGGGCGATCCCAGCCTCCGCCGCCGCCCGGCCGATGGCCCGGGCCGTGGCCTCCCCCACCGTGACCCCTTTGCCGCACTGGTACTCGTAGGCCTCCAGCCCCTGCTCCCGCAGCCAAGGGGGCATGTCCTTGGACTGCTTCTTCCCCGCCTGGTAGAACCCGTCCGGGTTCCCGGCGGTGCCGAACCGGGCCCTCACAGGGTCTCCCCCTTTTGGGCCCCTGCCCGGAAGGGGGTCTCCAACGCGAAGCGGAGGAAGCGGAACACCGTCCCAAACCGGATGGGGTGAACCAGCAAGGTGAGCACCCCGGCGTTGTTTCCCCCCCAGGTGTCGGTGAAGATCTGGTCCCCCACGATGGCAGTCTCCTCCGGGGTCACCCCCATCCGGGCCATGGCCCGCTGGAAGCCCCCCCGCTTGGGTTTGCCGGCGTGGCCCTCATAGGGCACCCCCAGGGCCTGGGCGAACCGCTGGGCCCGGCCAGGCCGGCGGCTGTTGGAGAGGATGAACAGGGTGATCCCCGCCGCTTCCAGGGCGGCCTTCCAGGCCCGGACCTGGTGGTTGGGTTCAGCCACCCCGTAGGGGACCAGGGTGTTGTCCAGGTCGGCCAGCAGGAGCTTCACCCCCCGGGCCCGGAGGCAGGCCAGGTCGATGGCATAGATGTCGGAGAAATAGTAAGCAGGAACCAGGGGAAATTTCACAGTGTCACCTTCTAAACGTTCCCTTGCGGGCATAGGTTGGGAGCAGACTTCCCGTGGGGGAACGCTCTGTTCCCTGATTATACACGAACCGAAACCAATGGACAAGGGGGTTCCTTTCTATGACACATCCTTCCCCGCGGCAGTTCCTGCTCACCCCGCCCCAAGACCTGGAGGCGGCCCGGGCCTTTGGCCTGCCCCTGGCCCTCATGGCCTGGCAATTGGACGGCCAGGGCCGGCTGACCCAAGCTCCGCTCCCGCCCCAGGCCCAGGGCGGGCTGATGCTGGTGGGGGCCAACCAATCCATCCAGGAGGGCGCCGACCCCCGCCGGGCTGCCCAGGAGATCCTGGCCCAGTGCCGCAGCCGGGCCTGTGCCGGGGTCATCCTGGACTTGGAGCTGCCCCCCTCCCCCTTCCTGGCGCAGCTGATCCGCCTGGTGGAGGAGGGGCTGGCCCAGCGCCAGGGCACCTTGTTCTTGCCGGAGCGCTATGCCAACTTCTCCCGCCGGGCCAGCCTCTACCTCACCTCTGCCATCTCCGGCGGCTCCCTTCGCCGGCGGCTGGAGGAGGTCATCGCCCAATACGGCGCCCGCCGGCTGGTCCTCTGCCTGCGCCGGGCCCGGGAGGACTTCTTCCTCCCCGCCACCAAGGGGGTGGGGCACCCCATCTCCCAGGAGGAGCTCCGCCAGCTGCGGCGGCGGTTGGAGCCGTCGGTCTTTTTCTCCCCCCACCTCTGCGCCCGGTACTTCACCTACATGAGCCGGGAGACCGGCGCCCACTTCGTCCTCTTCGACGACCGGGAGACCCTGGAAAAGAAACGGACCCTGGCCCTGGAGCTGGGGATCCGGCGGTTCTTTCTCCTCTACCCGGAGATCGCCGACCTCTGGGCCGTCCCGCCCCAGGAGGGCTGACAGAACGGGCCCCCGGCATAGGCTACTTTCCACGGAAAAACCCTGTCCGACTTGGGTCGGACAGGGTTTTTGAACAATCAATAATACTTTTTACGGTTCTTCCGGGCCGCCTCAGACTTCTTGCGGCGCTTCACGCTGGGGCTCTCATAGTGCTCTCTTCTCCGCACTTCCGCCAGGACGCCAGACTTGGCGCAGCTGCGCTTGAACCGTTTCAGAGCGCTTTCCAGAGACTCATTCTCCCGCACATGGATTTCAGACATTCGTTTTCCCTCCCTCCGAAGTGGTGGACTGGAATTCCACGCACCAAAGGGCCATCGTAAAATATGGCTTTAACAGTGGTATTATATGCAATTTCCCAAGGCTTGTCAAGGGATATCCCTAAAAAAGTCCGGTCTTTTCTCCCCTCTCCAGGGAGAGGGGCACCCCGGAACATTTCAAAGGCAGCGGGCCGGTCCCGGCGGATCCTCCGCCGGCCCGTCCTCCCAAAACGGAACGACCCCCGCTCTGCCTGGACTGTACCAGGCAGAGCGGGGACCTCTTCCCTTGCCGGGAAGCCTTATTTCAGAATCAAATTCATCAGCTTGTTGGGCACATGGATCACCTTCACCAGGTTCTTGCCCTCCATGAGCTTGGCAATCTTGGGCTCGGCCTTCACCACTTCCAGCACGGCCTCCTGGTCGCTGTTCATGGGGACGGTGACGGTGGCCTTCAGCTTGCCGCCCACCTGGACGGCGATGGTGACCTCCGAGGCGATGGTCTTGCTCTCGTCATAGGCAGGCCAGGAGGAGGTGCAGGCCATCCCCTCCAGCCCGAACCGCTCCCACAGTTCCTCCACAATGTGGGGGGCGAAGGGAGACAGGAGGAGCAGCAGGGTTTGGAACTCCGCCCGGTTCACGCCCTTGTCGTAGAACTGGTTGGTAAGGGTCATGAGGGCCGCGATGGCGGTGTTGAACTTCATGTTCTCAATGTCATCGGAGACCTTCTTGATGGTCTTGTGAACCAGGGCCTCGTTGTCTTTGGAGTAGGTCTCCCCCGCCTTCACCTGGTCGGCCAGGTTCCAGATCCGGTCCAGGAAGCGCTTGCAGCCCTTCACGGCGTTGTCCGACCAAGCGGCGGCCTTTTCGAAGTCGCCGATGAACATAATGTACATGCGCATGGTGTCCGCCCCGTACTGGGCCACCACGTCATTGGGGTTGACCACGTTCCCCCGGGACTTGGACATCTTTTCCCCGCCCTCGCCCAGGATCATGCCATGGCTGGTGCGCTTGTGGTAGGGCTCCGGGAAGGGGACCACCCCCAGGTCATAGAGGAACTTGTGCCAGAACCGGGAATAGAGCAGGTGGAGGGTGGTGTGCTCCATGCCGCCGTTGTACCAGTCCACCTGGCCCCAGTATTTTAACGCCTCAGGGGAGGCCAGTGCCTTGTCGTTGTGGGGGTCCATGTACCGCAGGAAGTACCAGGAGGACCCAGCCCACTGGGGCATGGTGTCGGTCTCCCGCTGGGCGGGGCCGCCGCAGCAGGGGCAGGTGGTGTTCACCCAGTCGGTCATGGCTGCCAGGGGGGACTCGCCGTTGTCGGTGGGCTCATAGCTCTCCACCTCCGGCAGGAGGAGGGGGAGCTGGTCCTCCGGCAGGGGGACCCAGCCGCACTTGTCACAGTGAACCAGGGGAATGGGCTCTCCCCAATACCGTTGGCGGGAGAAGACCCAGTCCCGCAGCTTATAGTTGACCTTCTCATGGCCGATGCCCTTTTCCTCCAGCCACTTCTTCATGGCGGGGATGGCATCCTTCACGGTCATGCCGTTGAGGAAGTCGGAGTTGACCATGATGCCGGTGTCGTCCTTCAGGGTGAAGGCTTCCTTCTCAATGTCGCCCCCCTGGACCACCTCGATGATCTCGCAGCCAAACTTCTTGGCAAACGCCCAGTCCCGGTCGTCGTGGGCGGGCACGGCCATGATGGCCCCGGTGCCGTAGGACACCAGGACGTAGTCGGAGATGAAGATGGGGATCTCCTTGCCGTTGACGGGGTTGACCCCTCGGACCCCTTCCAGCTTTACGCCGGTCTTCTCCTTCACCAGCTCGGTGCGCTCAAAGTCCGACTTATGGGCAGCGGCCTCTACATAGGCGGTGACCGCATCCCAGTTGGAGATAGCGTTCTTCCACTTCTCGATGTAGGGGTGCTCCGGGGCCAGGACCATGTAGGTGGCGCCGAAGAGGGTATCCGGCCGGGTGGTGTAGACCACCAGATTATCCCCCTGGGTGGTGGGGAAGGTGACCTCGGCGCCGGTGGAGCGGCCGATCCAGTTCTTCTGCTGGATCTTGACCCGCTCGATGAAGTCCAGGTCGTCCAGGTCGTCGATGAGGCGCTGGGCATACTGGGTGATCTTCAGCATCCACTGGCTCTTCTCCTTGCGGACCACCTCGGAGCCGCAGCGCTCGCAGACACCGTTGACCACTTCCTCGTTGGCCAGCACGCACTTACAGGAGGTGCACCAGTTGACGGGCATGGAGGTCTTGTAGGCCAGCCCCTTCTTAAACAGCTGGAGGAAGATCCACTGGGTCCACTTGTAGTAGTTGGGGTCCGTGGTGTCCACCACCCGGTCCCAGTCAAAGGAGTAGCCCAGCATCTTCAACTGGTTGGTGAAGTTCTGGATGTTGTCGTGGGTCACCTTGGCGGGGTGAATGTGGTTCTTAATGGCGTAGTTCTCCGTGGGCAGGCCGAAGGCGTCGTACCCCATGGGGAAGAGAACGTTGTACCCGTCCATCCGGCGCTTCCGGGCCACCACGTCCATGGCGGTGTAGGGCCGGGCGTGGCCCACGTGGAGGCCCTGGCCGGAGGGATAGGGGAACTCCACCAGGGCATAGAACTTGGGCTTGCTGTCCCCGGTGACGGCGTGGTAGCAGTTTTCCTTAGCCCAGCGGTCCTGCCATTTGCGTTCAATGCGGTTAAACTCGTATTTCAATCTGATCACACTTCCTGTTTCTCGAAATCAAAAGGATTGCAAAAGGGGTGAGGGAAGGCCGGAGGCCCTCCCAGTTCAGCCTTCCGGCTGGAGAATGGCAGCCAGGTCCACCTCCACAGCGTCCTGCCACAGCCGGTCCAGGTCGTAAAAGGCCCGGGCCTCGGTGTCAAACAGGTGGACCACCACGTCACCGTAGTCCTGCAGGATCCAGGTGCCGCCCCGGTGGCCTTCGATGTGGTGGGGGAGGATCCCCGCCTCCTTCATGGCCTTCTCCCCTGCGTCGGCCAGGGCCTTGAGCTGGGGCGCGGAGGTCCCGGTACACAGAACGAAGTAGTCTGCTAGGGTGGTAACGTTGTTGATTTCCAGTACCCGAATGTTTTTCCCCTTCTTGCTGTCCAGGGCGCGGGCCAGCGTCAGGGCCATCTCTCTCGGTGTCATAGCTGTTTCCTTTCTTGCCGCCGGGCCCTTGGCCCGGGCAGGTTATTCTGTTGTGCCCCCGCTCTGCGTTTCGGCAGAGCTCTCCTCCGTCGTTCCCTCTACGGGGAGGTTGTTGACGGTGGTGTCATAGATCACATGCTGCATATCCGAAGTGATCTCCGCCTGATACGGGTTTAGATAGGTGTTCACCAGTTCCAGCAGGGCACTGGAGTTGACGAAGACGTAGGACTGGTAGTTCTGGTAGGTCTGGCTCCACAAGGTGCCGGTATAGTCCCCAGGCAGGTTGTGGAAACGGATCTCCGTGTCCCCTGCCAGCAGGAACTGCTCCCCAAACCAGATCATCTCGCCGTAGTTCAGGTTGCTCTCCAGGTTGCGGTTCATGATGTCCACAATGTCCCCGATCTTGGTGATGGTACCCAGGCTGAGCATCTCCTGGGCCAAAGCCTGGAGGAAGGAATGCTGGACCGAAACCCGGCCCACATCGCCCACAGAGAGGTTTTCCCCGCTGTTGTTCTTCCGCCAGCGGAGCACCTTCACTGCGTCCTCCCCGCTCAGGTGCTGCATCCCCGCCTGGAAGTGGATGGACAAGTCCTGGGAGGGGTCATCGTAATCCATGTTGTAGGGGACATTATAGTCCACGCCGCCGATGGCGTCCACCAGTTCCGCCACAGCATCCAATTCCACGACAAAGTAGTAGTCCGGGACGTATCCGATGAGGTTCTTCACCTGCTGCTGGACCCCTTCCATCCCTTGGTTGTTGTAGACGGAATTGATTTTCTTGATCTCCCATGGCACGTCCACCAGGGTGTCCCGGTAGATGCTCAGCACGTCTAGGGTGGCATTCTTCACGTCGTAGCAGCCCACCATGATGGTGTCGGTGTTGCCGCCGCCGCCATCGTCCCGGCCCACCAGAAGGAAGGTGTACACCCCATCTCGCCGGCCGGCGCCTAGGACGCCGGGGTCGGTACCCTGAGAGGTCTCCTGGGAAGGGATCTCCGGGGGGCGCACATAGATCTGGTGGATGATCACCCCTGCGGCCACCAGGGCCAGCAGAACGATGAGTACAATGAGGAGAACCTTCCTCCGCCGGCGCTTTCGGGGGGGCTGGCCGCCCCCTGGGTCCAGGCTGTCCCCCTTTCGTCCTCTGCGGGGGGGCAGGGCGCCCCGCTTCCGGGGGACGCCCTCTTCACCTGCACTCTGGCGGGAGACAATGGGCTGCCAGGCATCCTCTTCCTCCTCCCGGTACCGGTGGTTCTGGAGGGGTTCCTCTGGGTCCTCTGTCCAGTCGGTCTCTTCGGGGAACGCCTCCGGCGGGGGCGCTGCCCGCCGCCGGGTGGAGGGAGGCTTGGGCCAGGGATCGTCCCACAGGTCCTCCTGGACCTGCTGGCGGGTTTCCTCCTCCCAGTCCTCTTCCTGGGCGGGTTCCGGCCGGCCGGGGTGGTCCCGGTCGTACAGCCGGTCTCGGGGGTCCTCCCAAAAGGCCTGGCGGTAATCCTCTGGCATGGCGTTTTGCTCTTCATAGATCCGGGAATAGACCCCTCTCTGGGCCTCCCGGTAGGCTTGTTCCTGTTTGCGCTGGCGGGAGCGGGCTTCCTTTTCTCTCTGCATTCTCTCTTCCTGGGAAAAGGATCGATCTCTCACCGCGTTTTCCTCCTTAGTTCTTCCAGAATGCCCAGGGTATCGGGATGGACGGGGACCCCTCTCTCTTCCAGGTCCTCGACGCTCATCTCCAGCCCTAGGATCATGGCTCGGTCCAGGTCCTCCCAGACCAGGCGGCGGAGCTCTTCCACCCCGTCAAAGTCCCGGGTGGGCTCCATGTAGTCGGCTAGGTAAAGGATCTTGTCAAAGGCCGTCATCCCTGGGCGGCCGGTGGTGTGGGAGAAGATGGCCTGGCACTCCTCCTCCGGCTCCCCAAATACATGGCGGGCCAGGGCGGCGGCAGACTTGGCGTGGAGGAGTTTGACCGAAACGCACTCCAGCTCATCCAGGGCCACCCCGTATTTCGTGCAGGTCTCCAGGTGCTGCTCCAAGGTCCAGTACTTGGTGCAGTCGTGGAGGATGGCTGCCCGGCGGGCCTTCTCCGGGGACAGGCCCCAGAAGGCGGCCAGGGCAGCGGCCGTCTCCTCCGTCCCTTTGATATGGGGCAGGCGCTTGGCCTGCACCATGGAGAAGGATATGGCTCGGAGGTGCTTGTCGCTCAAGTGCTTTAGGTCGGCCTGGGTGCCGAAAAGTCCCTCTTTCAGGATGTATCCGTACACCGGCTCCCACAGATATTGGGCCGGGTCCACGTTGCCCCCCGTCCACTCTGAGGCCAGCATTCGCCGCAGGTCCCGGGAGGCGATCTCCCGCACCTCTGGCAGGGGGACCACCGTGGTGCGGGCGTGGTAGGTCTCCTCCAAGTACTGGCTCTGCTGGGCGAAGATCTCTTGGGTATCCTCCTGGCTGCGGGAGAAGGCCGCCACCCCGGCGTACTGGAAGATCCGCTCCGGCTGGTACCAGTTCTGGATGGTAAGGAACATGTCGGTTCCCATAAGCAGCCAGAGTTCATCCTCTGGAAAGGCCTCGTGGATGGCCTCCACCGTGTCGGCGGTGTAACTCTTCCCCTCCCGGCGCAGTTCCAGGTCAGAGGCCTCTGCCCGGGGGCCCAAGCCGTCGGCCATCAGGGCGGCCATGGCCAGCCGCTGCTGGGGGGAGGCAGCCTCCTCCGCCAGGTCCTTGTGGGGGGGCTCCCGGTCGGGAATGATGAGAAGGCGGTCCAGGTTCATCTGCGCCAGGGCGGCCCGGGCAGCCTCCATGTGCCCCAAGTGGGGCGGGTCAAAGGTTCCGCCATAGATTCCGATTTTCATGACGTGATTCCACCTGCTTTCCCCGTTAGTTTGGGTTGGGTTTCTTCCGGTCTTTTACCAATACAATCTTGTCTTTCTTCTCTTTACTGTGGCTTTCGCGATAGAGCACGAATTTGGTGCCGATCACCTGGACCGGCTCACTGCGGGTCAGCCGGGCCAGGGTCTGGCAGGCCTCCCGGGGGGTGAGCATGGCGCTCTCCAGCACCCGGCCTTTGATGAGTTCCCGGGCCTCCAGGGCCTCGTTGGCCTGCTGGACCAGGTTGTCTCCGATGCCCTCCTTGCCGATTTGGAGGATGGTGTCCAGCCCGTTGGCCAGGCCCCGGAGCTGGGCTCTCTGCTTACTGGTCAGTTCCATGGCGTTGTCTCTCCCATTCCTTTTGAAATCCCGCCAGGGCACGGGCCCGGTGGGAGATCTGATTTTTCTCCGCAGGGGTCAGCTGGGCCATGGTCTTGCCCAGCTGGGGCAGGTAGAAGATGGGGTCATAGCCAAAGCCCCCGTCCCCGCTGGGCCCCTGGGCCAGGATGCCGAGGCACTCCCCCCGGGCCATCACCTCGCCCCCGTCGGGGAAGGCGCAGCAGATGACGCTGACGAACTTGCAGGCCCGGTTTTCCTCCCCGGCCATATTCTTCAGCAGCAGCTGCCACCGGCCCGTGTCGTCCAGCCCCTCCCCGCCGTAGCGGGCGGAGTAGACTCCGGGTTCCCCGTTCAGGGCGTCCACCATGAGTCCCGAGTCGTCGGCAATGGCGGGCAGGCCGGCGGCCTCCATCACCGCCCGGGCCTTGATGCGGGCGTTCTCCTCAAAGGTGGTGCCCGTCTCTTCGGGCTCCAAGTCCACCCCCACCTCGGCCTGGGAGAGAACCTCCACCCCCATCTGGGAGAGGATGGCCTTCATCTCCACCATCTTCTTCTGGTTATGGCTGGCTAAAACGACTTTCATGCGTCCCCTCCTTCCAACACGGCTTTCTGGATGGCCTGGATCTCCCGGATGCCCTTGGCGCACAGGTCCACCAGCTGCCGCTGCTCGGCAATGGTGAAGGCCCGGCCCTCGCCGGTGCCTTGGAGCTCGATGATCTCCCCTTCGTGGTTCATCACGCAGTTGAGGTCCACCATGGCGGAGGAATCCTCCTCATAGCACAGGTCCAGCATGGGCACATCGTCCACAATCCCCGCGGACACGGCGGCCACGCAGGTGGTGATGGGCATTTCGGGGATCACCCCCTCCTCCACCAGCTTCCAGCAGGCGTAGGACAGGGCCACAAAGCCCCCGGTCACCGAGGCGGTGCGGGTGCCCCCGTCCCCCTGGAGGACGTCACAGTCGATGGTGATGGTGCGCGCCCCCAGCTTTTTCAGGTCCACCGCCGCCCGGAGAGCCCGGCCCACCAGGCGCTGGATCTCCGCCGACCGGGGGGAGAGTTTCCCCTTCGAGATGTCCCGGCGGCTGCGCTCCCGGTTGGCCCGGGGGAGCATGGAGTACTCCGCCGTCACCCAGCCCTCCCCTTCGGGGACGTGGGGGGGCGTGCGCTCCTCCACGCTGGCGGTGCACAGCACGTGGGTGTTGCCGCAGCGGATGAGGCAGCTGCCCTCCGCGAACCGGTTGATGCCAGGGAGGATCTCCACCGGCCGCAGCTGGTCGTTTTCTCTTCCGTCTATCCGAGCCATCGTTTGCTCCTTTCCGTTCGCCCCCGGCTTGCCGGGGGATCTTTGGTTTCTCTTTGGGTCTATGGTCACGTTCTATACAGGCACGATTCTCGATTTTCTCAAATCAAGGCGTTGACGAAGGCCACCGGGTCGAAGGGTTGGAGATCGTCGATCCCCTCGCCCAGGCCCACGAACTTCACGGGAACCCCCATCTCCTTGGCGATGGCCACCACCACGCCGCCCTTGGCGGTGCCGTCCAGCTTGGTCAGGACGATGCCGGTGATGCCGGCACTCTCCCCAAACTGCTTGGCCTGGATCAGGCCGTTCTGCCCGGTGGTGGCGTCCAGCACCAGCAGGACCTCCTTGGAGCTCTTCTCCCCCTCCCGGTCGATGACCCGGCGGATCTTATTCAGCTCGTTCATCAGGTTCTGCTTGTTGTGCAGCCGGCCGGCGGTGTCCACCAGCACCACGTCTACCCGGCGGGCCCGGGCGGCGTTCATGGCATCAAAGACCACGGCGGCGGGGTCAGACCCCTCCTCGTGGCGGACGATCTCCACCTGGGCCCGGTCGGCCCAGATGGCCAGCTGGTCGGCCGCGGCGGCCCGGAAGGTGTCCCCGGCGGCCAGGAGGACCCGGTTGCCCGCCTGCTTCAACTGGTGGGCCAGCTTGCCGATGGTGGTGGTCTTGCCCACCCCGTTGACCCCGATCATCAGGAGGACGGCGGGCTTGTCGGTGAGGTCCAGGGCGGGGTCCCCCACGTCCAGGGTCTCCACCAGGATCTCCCGCAGACAGGCCTTCACCTCCTCGGGGTCCTTGATCTTATTGGCCTTCACCCGCTCCCGGAGGGTGTCCACCGCCTCGGTGGAGGTGTCCACCCCCATGTCGGAGAGGATGAGGGCCTCCTCCAGCTCCTCGAAGAAGTCCTCGTCGATGGAGAACAGGCCGGAGAAAATATTCAGCTTCTTGATTTTATCAAACAATCCCATGGGAAACCTCCACAGTCTTCTGTCGTGCTTAGGCCGGGCGGCTGCCCAGCAGTTCCTCCGCCTGGCGGAGGTCCAGCTTCAGCACCCGGCTGACCCCCTGGCGCTCCATGGTGACGCCGTAGAGCACGTCTGCGGCCTCCATGGTCTCCCGCCGGTGGGTGATGAGCAGGAATTGGGTCTGCCCCGCCACCTTTCCCAGGTACCGAATGAACCGGGCGCCGTTGGCCTCGTCCAGGGCGGCCTCGATCTCGTCCATGACGCAGAAGGGGGTGGGGTGGACCTTGAGAATGGCAAAATACAGGGCGATGGCCACCAGGGACCGCTCCCCGCCGGAGAGGAGGCTGATGGACCGCAGGGTCTTGCCCGGGGGCTGGACCTGAATGTCGATGCCGCAGCGGAGGACGTCGTTCTCATCCTCCAGGGCCAGGGTGCCCCGGCCGCCGCCGAAGAGGTCGGCAAAGGTCTGGGCGAAGGCGGCCTGGACCTTGGCAAACTCCCGGCGGAAGATGGTCTCCATCTCCCGGGTGATGCCGTCGATGACCCCCTCCAGCTCCTGGCGGGCGGTCTCCACGTCGGTCTTTTGGTCGGTGAGGTAGCGGTAGCGCTCCTCCACCCGCTGGTACTCCTCCAGGGCCCCCAAGTTCACGGTGCCCAGGGCCTGGATGGCCCGGTTGAGCTGGGCGGTCTTGCGCTGGGCCTGGGCGGGGTCCTCCACCGGCTGGCGGAGGGCCAGGGCAGCCTGGTGGGTGAGGCCGTAGGTGTCCCACAGCCGGTCCAGCAGGCGCTTTTCCTCCAGGTTGGCCTGGAGTTGTTTCTGCTCCAGGGCCCCGCATTCCCGCTGCAGGCGCAGCTGGGTGTCGTTGGCCTGGCGGGCGGCCCGGTCATTCTCCGCCCGGGCCTGGTCCAGGGCCCGCTTGGCCTGGAGGCTGGCCTCCCCCTGGGCGGCCAGGGTCTGGCCGGTCTGTTCCAGGGCGGCAATCTCCTGCTCTAGGGTGGCGATCTCCTCGGTGAGGCTCTGGTTCTCCGCCGTCCAGCGCTGGAGCTGGGCGGCTTGGCGGGCCCGGTCGGCCTGGGCGTTGTCCCGCTGACGCTGGAGCTGATCCAGCAGGGGGGCGAAGGCCCCTAAGGTGCCTTGGAGGGCGGCCAGCTCCTCCCGGCGGGCCCGGAGGGTCTCCTCCTGGGCCTGGGCCTGTTGGATTAAAGTGGTGTCCTGGGGTGGGCCGGCGGCCTGCTTGGCCTCCAGGGCCTCGCTGGCCTGGCGCACCTGCTGGCGGGCGGCCCGGAGCTGCTCCTCCCCCTGGGCCAGGGCCTGCTGGGCCTTGGTCAGACGGCCGGCCAGGTCGGCCTCCTCCGCCCCGCGGGTGAGCAGGCCTCCCGTCCGCTGGACGGAGCCGCCGGTCATGGAGCCCCCGGGGCGGAGGATCTCCCCCTCCAGGGTGACCACGGGGAAGCGGTACCGCCGGGCCCGGGCCAGGGCCACGCCGTGGTCCAGGTGGTCCACCACCACCGTCCGGCCCAACAGGGCCTGGGCCGCGGGGCGGAGGCGGGGATCGCAGTCCACCAGGTCGGCGGCCACCGCCAAGTAGCCGGGCTCCTGTTCCAGCCCCTCCTCCCGCAGCTGGGCGGGACGGAGAGCGGTGAGGGGCAGGCAGGTGACGCGGCCGCCGTCTCTCTGCTTGACCAGGCGGAGGACGGCCTTGCCGGCCGCCTCATCCTCCACCAGGAGGTTCTGCATGGCGCCCCCCAGGGCGGTCTCCAGGGCCACGGTGTAAGGGGCGGCCACGTGGAACTGCTCCCCCACCGGGCCGATGATCCCCCGCAGGGTCCCCTGCCGGGCGGCCGCCATGGCGGTTTTCACCCCTTTGGCATAGCCCTCGTAGTGGCGGGCCATCTCCCCCAGGGCCCGGGACCGGGCGGCCAGGGTGCGTTCCTGGGTCTGGAGGGCCATCCAGGCCTCCTCCGCCTGGGCGGCCTGCCGGCGGAGGGCAGCCAGGGCCTGCCGGTCGGCCTCCAACGTCCGCTGCCAGGTCAGGGTCTGGTCCCGGCGCTGGGCCTGGGCGGTCTCCAGGGCCTGCTGGGCCTGGCGGACGGCCTCCTGGAGGGCGGTCTCCCGCTGCTTCAGCTGGGCCAGGCGGGTTTGCTGGCGGGCGATGTCCCCCTCCAGCTCCTCCCCCCGGTGCTGGTGCTGGTCCAGGTCGGCCTGGGCCTGCTGGGCCGCGGCCTGGTTGGACCGGATCCGGTCCCGGAGCAGGTCGATGCGCTGGCGTCGGTCCCGCCGGTGGATCTCATTCTGTTGGATCTGGGCACGGAGGGTTTCCCCCCGGGCCTCTTGTTCTTGGAGCTGGGCCAGGAGGCTCTCTCCCTGGGTATAGAGGGCGTCGGCCTTGGCCGTCCACTCTGCCAGCTGGGCTTGGGCCGTGGCGCAGTCGGCGGCCAGGGCCTGGCCGGCCTCCCGCTGGCGGTCCAGCTGGGCCATCCAGAGGGAGACTTCCAGCCCCCGCAGCGCTTCCCGCAGGTCCAGGTACTGCCGGGCCTGCTGGGCCTGGGCTTTCAGGGGGCCCCGCTGGAGGTCCAGTTCCTCCAGCTTATCCCCGATGCGCACCAGGTTTTCCTGGGTGCGCTCCAGCTTGCGCTGGGTCTCCTCCTTCTGGTGGCGGCAGTGGGAGATCCCCGCCGCCTCCTCAAAGATCTCCCGCCGCTGGGTGCTCTTGGCGGAGAGGATCTCGTCGATGCGGCCCTGGCCGATGAGGGCGTACCCCTCCTGGCCCAGGCCGGTGTCCATGAAGAGTTCATTCACATCCCGCAGGCGGACGGACTGGCCGTTGAGGAGGTATTCACTCTCCCCGGAGCGGTAGTACCGCCGGGTGACCGCCACCTCCTCCCCCCCGTCGGGGAGGAGATCCCCGCACTGTTCCAGGGTGAGGGTGACCTGGGCAAAGCCCTGGCGGCTGCGGGCCTGGGCCCCGCCGAAGATCACATCCTCCATCTTGCCCCCCCGGAGGGTTTTGGCGGACTGCTCCCCCAAAACCCAGCGGATGGCGTCGGAGAGGTTGGACTTTCCGCTGCCGTTGGGCCCCACGATGGCGGTGATGGGATGCTGGAAGGAGAGGACCGTCCTGTCCGGAAAGGACTTGAACCCTTGCAGTTCCAACGATTTCAGCCGCAAGGCGTCTTCCTCCTTTGGGTTTGTCGCGATGGGTTTGGTCCACGCCCCGGCTCCCAGCGGCGGTTCCGCCGGGAAATGGGCATGATTCATTTTATTATAGCAACTCCCCGGCTGTTTTGCAACGGGTAATCTCAAGGGAACCCTTGGGGGCCGGTGCCTTTCCCCCTGGCAGGGTTCCAGCGCCGTTTCCCTTGCCTCCTGGTGCGGCCCTATGGTATACTAAAAAAGTAAATCAGGAAAAGGAGGTCTGACCTATGATCGCGATCACACCCCCTCTCCGCCGAGGGCTTTTTCTGCTGGTGGTGGGTTTGCTGGTCTTGGAAGGCTGTTTTGCCTTTCCACTGGTGAACCTCACCCACCCGGAGTACAACAGGGCCCTCTGGGATATCGTCTTCACTACTTTGGCCTATCTGTCTGCCGGGGTGCTGGCCCGGATGCTCTTAGGGCCCCGCTGCCTGGGTAAAGTGCTGGGGCTGGTCCTCCCCGCCACCGCGGTGGGGTTCCTCTGCCGGTATGGCCTGGAGTACGGGGAAACCTCCATCGCCTACGCCTTCTCCCTGCCCAACTGCGCTTTCCACTTGGCGGCCACGGCCTGTCTCATCCTTTTGGGGGCCTGCCTGGCCCACCTTCTGCGCCGCCGGTAACCGCTGACTGTTTCCTTGGAGGTATGCTCTATGAACGACCTACTCCCCCTTCTCCTCACCCGCCGGAGTGTCCGGCGGTACACCGGGGACCCCATTCCCCCGGAGACCCTGCGGGCGGTGGTCACCGCCGGTCTCCTCTCCCCTTCCAGCCGGAACCGGCGGCCCTGGCGGCTGGTGGTGGTCCAGGACCGGGCCACCCTGGAGGCCCTCTCCCACTGCCGCCAGGGTTCGGCCCAGATGCTGGCCGGGGCCGGGGCGGCCATCCTAGTCTTTGCCCGGCCGGCAGAGAGCGATGTGTGGACCGAGGACTGCGCCATCCTCATGAGCAACCTCCACCTGGCCGCCCACAGCCAGGGGCTGGGCTCCTGCTGGATCCAGGGCCGCCTGCGCCAGGCCGAGGACGGCCGGACCACCGAGGCCTTCTGCCGGGAGCGCCTGGCCCTGCCGGAGGACTGGGCCCTGGAGGCCATCCTCTCCCTGGGCATCCCGGCGGAAAGTCCCCCACCCCACACCCTGGAGGAGGCAGACTGGGGGAAGGTAACCTTCCTGTGAGCCTCCCCTTCGGGACAGGCACTGCAAACACACGCTGAAAAATCCCCCCTCCTTGGGGGGATTTTTTCATAGGTACGATCCTCCGCCCCCAATCTACTTGACAGCGCCCACGGAATGTGGTATATTTACCGCATTAAGAGCGAAATATCGCACATTCCCTTTCTCAAAAAGGAGGCGCATACCATGAAACGGCACTATCTCTACGGCCTACTGGGGCTGCTGTCCCTGCTGGGCTTTGTGGGGGTATTCACCCAGGAGCGGGCTTTTCTGGCCTTCTTCGCCTTCGCCGTGGACTTCACCCACTTTTTCCAGCGGAAGGACGAGATGGCCGTGGCCTACCTCAACCGCTCCGCCGCCCTGGGGTTCCATTGGGGGATGGCAGCCACCGGCGTGGTGGCCGCCGGGTCCTTCTTCCTCCAGGGCCAGGAGAGCAGTCAAGCCCTGGTCACCGGTTTGGCTGCAGGCTTTGCTGTGGCCGTGGTGGTCCACGCTCTGGCGGAGCTCTATTTCGTCACCCGAGAGCGTTGGGGGCTGACCTATGATCCAGACTAAGCTGAAGGAATACCGGGCCAAGTACAACATGACCCAGGAGGACCTGGCCCAGCGGGTGGGCGTCCGCCGGGAGACCATCGGCAACCTGGAAAAGGGCCGGTACAACCCCTCCCTGGTCCTGGCCTGGCGGATCGCCCAAGTCTTTTCCGTCCCCATCGAGGAAATCTTCATCATCGAAGCATAAAACAGCAGGACGCGATTCGCGTCCTGCTGTTTTATGTGCACAAACGTATAGAGGCACCAATCTGCAATCCCCTCAAAGGGTCTTACAAACCTCTCCATCCAACGGACTCGCCCGGTAGGGCACGCCCAGCAGGTCCGGGCAGCAGCCCGCAAAAACCCGAAGGGCCTAACCAGCCCTTCCGCCCAACCGACTCGCCCGGCAGGGCAGCAGGTCCGGGCGGCAGCCCGCAAAAACCCGAAAGGCCCAACCAACCTTTCCGCCCCACCGACTCGCCCGGCAGGGCAAACCCAGCAGGTCCGGGCGGCAGCCCGCAAAAACCCGAAGGGCCTAACCAGCCTTTCCACCCAACCGACTCGCCCGGCAGGGCACGCCTCGCAGAGTTCCGCCGGCCGCAGCCGGCGGAAAAAATTTCAATCATATTTTCCCCGGGCATGTACCGGGGAAAATATTCCTCTCACCCCGAGAGTGCCGGCTCCGCCGGCGCGGTTCGGGGTGCAGCCCCCAATTTTGGGAGGGGCCTCCCACCAAGCAGGCAACTTGACACCCCCGTACTCTGCCCTCCCGAACGAAGGCAAACCCCAGGTGCCCCTCCCAAAATTCCTCACTCCACGCTCTTCAGCGCCTCCACCATATCCAAATCCCGCAGCTTCCTCCGAGCGGTGAGATTCACCGCCAAGGAGAAGACCACCGTCAGTACAGCAGCCCACAGATAGCTGGAGAGATCCAGCACTCGGTCAAACATGACCATATCCACCTCTACCGTGAGGATGAGCCACTGGTGAAGGAACTTGCCCAGCACCATGCCGGCCAGCACGCCAAATACGGTGAGGATGGCGTTTTCCCGGTAGATATAGGCAGAAACCTCCCGGTTGTAAAAGCCCAGCACCTTTAGGGTGGCCAGCTCCCGCAGGCGCTCGGTGATGTTGATGTTGGTGAGGTTCATCAGCACCACGAACGCCAGCGCCGCAGCGCAGAAGATGATCAGGATCACGGCATAGTCCACACTCTCCATACTGGAGGAGAAGGTGTCCGCCGTATCCGAGAGAAGGGTAAGCGAAGACACCCCGTCCAGAGACACCAGTTGGGACTCCAGTTCCCCGGCGCCGCTTTCCTCCACGGGAAAGTCCACCAAAACGGTGTTGGCGGTAGGCGCCTCGCCAAAGAGGGTCTCATAATAGGTGTCACTGACATAGATGTAATGCTGGACATAGTGTTCCGTAATGTCCGCCACGGTAATGGTGACGCGGCTCTCTCCGTCTAAGGTGATGGTATCTCCCACCTCCACCCCCAGGAGCGAGGCCATCTTTTCGGTGATCACGGCCCCATCATCGGGCAGTGTGACGGGGACATCATCAGTTCGGTGGCGAAGCTCCACGAAACGGCTCAGTTCCTCCTGGCTGGGGGTGGTTTGGAGGTAGCAGTCCAAGGTGTAACTCTCGCTCTGGGCGGTGACGGTCTCCACCCGGCAGGCGAGGGAGTCATCCACCAGACCGCTTTCAGACAAAGTATCCTCTACTTCTTCCAATTCCAGGGGGGTGATCTCATCAACCAGGCCCACCTGCGCAGTGTAATGATACAGTACGTCAAACTGTTCCTCCATGACCCCCATGATGGAGCCCCGCACCCCGAAGGCGGTGACGATAAGGGCAGCACAGCCGCCGATCCCCGCCACCGTCATCCAGAATCGCTTTTGATAACGGAACAGGTTACGCAGGGTGATCTTATAATGGAAGGACAGCTTCCGCCACAGCGGGGTGATCCGCTCCAGGAAGATTCGCTTCCCCACCGGTGGGGCCTTGGGCCGCATCAGCTGCGCCGGCGTAGCTGCCAGGGTGGAGAAGCAAGCGAGCAAAGCAGCCAGGGTCACAGTGCCCACCGCAGCCCCCGCCGCCAGCAAAGAGGTGGCCGCTTCAAAACTGTAGTGAATGTCTCCTATGGTATACATCGCACTCCAGGCAGTGCAGATAATCCAGGGGAGCAGCGTCAGGCCAACGGCCAACCCCAGCACCGCACCAATCACACTGGAGAGGAACCCATAGCCCACATACTTTATGGCTATGCTCCCCCGGGAAAATCCCATGGCTTTCAGCCCACCGATGGTAGTGCGCTGCTCCTCCACCATGCGGGTCATGGTGGTCAGGCTCACCAAAGCTGCCACCAGGAAGAAGATCAAGGGGAATACCGCCGCCAGGTTGGCAATCCGGTCGGCGTCCATGCTGTAGCTGACATACCCGGTGTTGGTGTTGCGGTCCAGGATGTACCATTCTCCATCCTCCAGCAGCGTGAGGTCCCGCTTGGCCTGCTCCACTTCCTTGCGGCCATCCTTCAGCTGGTCCTCTGCCTCCTGCCGGCTTTGGGTGTAGCTTTCATAGCCTTCTTGATAGGCCTTTTCCCCGTCCTCCCATTGCTGCAGGCCGGTTTCGTAGTCCTCCCACCCCTGATCCAGTTCCTCTCGGGAGGCCTCCAGCTGGCGCTGGCTGCTCTCCAATTGGCGCACACCGGCGCGGTATTCGATTTCCCCCTGGTTCAGCTGCGCCTTGGCGGCATCCAGCTGGGCCTTGATCTGATCCAGCTGCGCCTTGCTGGTCTGCAGTTCCTGCCATTGGGAGGAGTTCTCCTGCGCCTGGGCGTAAGCCTGGGCATAGGCCGTGTCGTAAATGCTCTGATAGGTCTCTTCGTAGACCCGGTTGTACACTTCCATGTAGGAAAGGGGGTCTTCTAAGGCGGCTTCCGTCGCCGCTTGCAGGGCCGCCTGGGTAGCCTGGGTTCTGGCTTGCGTCGAGGCTTCCAGCTCCGCCTGGGTTTCCAGCTGGCGCTCCACCGCAGCGGCTTGGATCTGGTAGAGGGCCAAAGCGGCCTGATAGGCCGTCTGCCCCTGTTCATACTGTTCCTTTCCGTCCTCCAGTTCCAGGCTGGCCGCGTCCAGGGCCTGCCAGCCGGACTCCAGCTGCTCCATCCCGGCAGCATACTGGGCCTCGCCGCTGTCCAGCTGCTTCTTGGCATCCTCCAGCTGTTTCTTCGCGTCATCCAGCTCTTGGCGGGAGGAAGTGATCTCTGCCTCTGCATCGGTCAGCTGTTGGTTGGCCTCCTCCTCGGCCTGGGCCAGTTCATCCTCTGCGTCTGAGATGGCCTGGCTGGCCTCATCATACCGCAGGGCAGACCGCTCCTTGGACAGCGGTTCCAGCTGCTGGGCAAGCTGATCCACCAGCTCCTCGTATTCGTCGCTGTAGGTCTCCAGTTCCGACGCTCCTTCGGCGAGGAGGTACGCGTCGGTATAGTAGTCCATGGTAAAGGACTCCACAGGCAGGATCAGAAAAGCATCCACCGACCCGGTGCCCAGGGTGGACGAGCCGCGGTCCAAGGCAATGTACAGAGGGGAGTTTGCCGTCCCTACGATGGTCACTTCCTCCACCGACAACGCATCGGCATAGTCCCCTTCTCCGGTGTCCAGCGAAATGGTATCTCCAATCGACAGGCCCGACAGCTCCAGGAAGAGGGGCTCTACCAGACATTCGTCTTCCCCTTCCGGCAGGCGGCCCTCCACCAGAGCAGGCTGGTTAACGTCCCCCTCTCCAGAGTAGGAGAGAACCTTCACCACCATCTCCTGGTTGTCCATGGGGACCAGAGCGTCTATGGTATAAGCGCCCTGGACACTGGCAACTCCCTCCTCCTCGGCTATGGCGTCCACGTCCTCCTGGGTCAGGCCTAGGGTGGAAGCGATGTGGAGATCCATCAGGTTCTGCTGGTCAAAATAGGCGTCAGCAGAGAGTTTCATATCCGGGGCAGTGGCCCGCAGCCCTGCCAGAAAGCACACTGCCAACGCCGAGAGCACCAGCAGAGAGAGGAAACGAGGGAAGGTATGATGGACTTCCCGCAGGGTATCCGTCACCAAGCGGTTCCGAATGCGCCCAGTGAGGCGCTGCCCCAGGGCAGAAGCCCTCCCCTTGAATGGGTTGCGAATCCGTTTCACCTTGTTTCCTCCTTTCCGCTGCGAATGAATCCCCGGCAGTTACCACTCAATCTCTTCCACTGGCAAGGGGTTGGGGTTCAAGTCGATTTGCTCCACCTGTCCATTTTTCACGTGGATCACTTTGTCGGCCATGGGGGCGATGGCGGTGTTGTGGGTGATGACAATCACCGTCATCCCCTGCTGCCGGCAGGTGTCCTGGAGGAGCTTCAAGATGGCCTTACCGGTGACATAGTCCAGGGCACCGGTGGGCTCATCGCACAGAAGCAGCTTGGGGTTCTTGGCCAGGGCCCGGGCAATGGCCACCCGCTGCTGCTCCCCCCCGGAGAGCTGGGCGGGGAAATTGTGCAGCCGGTGGGACAGGCCCACATGGGCCAGCACCTCCTCCGGCGGGAGGGGGGACTTGGCGATCTGGGTGGCCAGCTCCACGTTTTCCAGGGCCGTGAGGTTCTGCACCAGGTTATAAAACTGAAAGACAAAGCCGATGTCAAACCGGCGGTAGACGGTAAGTTCTTTGGGGCCGTAGGAACTGATGGTCTGGCCATCCACGGTGATGGTGCCGCTGGTGCAGCTGTCCATGCCGCCCAAAATGTTCAGTACGGTGGTTTTGCCCGCCCCGGAGGGGCCCACCACCACCACAAACTCTCCCTTATCCACGGTGAAGGAGATGTCACTCACCGCAGTGATGGTGACCTCCCCCACGTGATAAAGCTTCTCTACATGGTCCAATGCAATGTATGCCATAATTGCCCTCCTGTCTGGTAAAGAACAGGTGTTGAATAAATCTGATAAGTTTAGTATAATAACAAAAACCCAGGATACAACCGTCAATTTTTTTGAATTTTGTCCAAAAAACAACACTCGCCCAGTGTCCTGTTGGAAAACTGGAAATTTCTACAAGGAGGGAACCGCTATGGAAGGCACCACCACAGACCGGCGGGTCCGCCGCACCAAGGCCCGCCTGCGCCAGGCCCTGGCCCAGCTGCTGCTGGAAAAGGACCTGTCCTCCATCACCGTTCGGGAACTGACCGACCTGGCCGACGTAAACCGCGGTACCTTTTACACCCATTACCGGGACCTTTACGACATGCTGGAGCAGATGGAGCAGGAGATGTTCCAGGAACTGGAGGACATGCTGGACAGTTACGCCTCCGACATTCTCCAGCAGGACATCACCCCCATCCTGCGGGATGTGTTTCGCTTTGTGGGCCGGAACAAGGACCTTTGCCAGGTATTCCTGGCCCGGCAGGCCGTGGACCGGTTTTCCCAACGGCTCAACACCCTTATCTACCACAAGTGCCTGGCGGAGTGGCGGGAACTCTACCAGCGGTACCCGAACCTGAGCGGCCTGGCGGACCGGCCCGAAGAGGGCAACTATGCCCTGGAGTTCGTGGTGGCCGGGGCGGTGGGCCTCATCCGGGCCTGGCTGGAGCGGGGTGCCCAGGAGTCCCCGGAGGAGATGGCCCAGCTCACCGGGCAGCTGATTCTCTCTGGGGTCTACAGTCAGGCCCCCTGAGGAAGCGGGTTGGGATCAAGATACCCCCCGCCTGTTGGGAAAGTGTTTTGGGTTTGTTGCCAAAGTGTGAAACCGTTTCCATCGGTAGGTGGGGCCGGGGGCCTAGGGCCGCCGGTGCTGCTTACCCTGCGGGTGGTCGGGGCTATTACGAGGCCTCGGGGCGCAGCGCCCCCGGGCCCCGCCGACGACCGCGGGGGAGCCCGACTTTCTTTGAAGAAAGTCGGGGGAAAG
>OLFX01000541.1_pt1 | contig 58259 bp, 60 predicted proteins | sample 1605091 | NCBI WGS metagenome assembly OLFX01 (sample SAMEA3888906, study PRJEB22519) | human gut metagenome | biome: human gut; feature: human-associated habitat; material: faeces | place: Denmark | collected 2012 | reverse complement strand
TCTTGCAGGACAGCAAGATGGCAGCATGGCATAACGAAACCCTTTGGATGGTCCGAGCCAAAAGGGACAAGATGAGCAAGGAAGTTCCCGAATGGGAAGAGCTTCGCAACAAGGCTTGTGAACTGAAACTGTATTCCAACAGCCACCTCGAAGAGCTCTTGCAGGAGTTTGAAAAGAACGCCACTGCCAACGGAGCGATTGTGCACTGGGCAAAAGATGCGGACGAATATTGTGCCATTGTGTACGAAATACTGAATGAGCATAATGTACATCATTTCATCAAGAGCAAGTCGATGCTTGCCGAAGAGTGCGGGTTGAATCCCTTCTTGATGGAACGCGGAATAGACGTGGTAGAGTCCGACTTGGGCGAACGTATTCTGCAATTGATGCATCTCGAGCCGAGCCATATCGTTCTTCCTGCTATCCACATCAAACGGGAACAAGTGGGAGAACTGTTTGAAAAGGAAATGGGGACGGAAAAAGGAAACTTCGACCCGACCTACCTTACTCATGCCGCACGCAAGAATCTGCGTCATCTCTTTCTGAATGCGGAAGCCGCCATGACGGGCGCCAACTTTGCCGTAGCCTCTACCGGAGACATTGTAGTCTGCACCAATGAAGGGAATGCCGATATGGGTACTTCTTATCCCAAACTGAATATAGCCGCTTTCGGCATGGAGAAGATCGTGCCGGATCTGGATGCGCTGGGTGTGTTCACCCGTCTGCTGGCACGTTCGGCAACCGGACAGCCGGTGACTACCTATACTTCTCATTACCGCCGTCCTCGTGAAGGTGGCGAATATCATATTATTATTGTGGATAACGGCCGGAGTACGATCCTTTCCAAGCCCGACCATATCAAGACATTAAACTGTATCCGTTGCGGTGCCTGTATGAATACCTGTCCGGTCTATCGCCGGAGTGGGGGATACTCCTACACTTACTTTATACCCGGCCCTATCGGTATCAATCTGGGGATGGCTCATGATCCGGAGAAGTATTATGATAATCTTTCCGCCTGCTCCTTGTGTATGTCCTGTTCCGATGTCTGTCCGGTAAAAGTGGATTTGGCAGAACAGATTTACAAGTGGCGTCAGGACCTTGACGGATTGGGAAAGGCGAATACCGGAAAGAAGATAATGTCCGGGGGCATGAAGTTCCTGATGGAGCGTCCTGCATTGTTCAATGCGGCTTTGTGGGCGGCTCCGATGGTGAACGGCCTGCCACGCTTTATGAAATACAATGACTTTGACGATTGGGGCAAAGGACGCGAACTGCCGGAATTTGCCAAAGAGTCATTCAACGAAATGTGGAAGAAAAACGAGGTACAGGGAAAGGAGGAATCAAAATGAGCAGTAGAGAAGAAATATTGGCGAGCATCCGTAAGCATACGCAGACACGCTACGAAAAACCGGATATAGCAGATATGAAACGTTTGACGTATCCGGACAAAATGGAGCAATTTTGCGCTATCAGCCGTGCGGTAGGCGGTACGGCAGTGGTATTGGGCGAAGGCGAAGATGTGAATGCCGTCATTCGCCGGACGTATCCGGATGCGATGCGCATTGCTTCCGTATTGCCGGATATATCTTGCGCAACTTTCAACCCGGATATGGTGGACGACCCGAAAGAACTGGACGGAACTGAGGTCGCCGTTATTCGAGGAGAGATCGGAGTAGCGGAGAACGGCGCTGTCTGGATACCGCAAACCGTGAAGTACAAAGCGATTTATTTTATTTCGGAGAAACTGGTGATTCTGATCGACCGGAACAAGATTGTGGATACCATGTACGACGCTTATCGCAAACTGGACGGACAGGAATATCAGTTCGGTACCTTTATTTCCGGCCCGTCAAAGACAGCGGACATCGAACAGGCATTGGTCATGGGAGCGCATGGAGCACGGGAGGTTTTGGTCATATTGACGTAACTCCGCTTTATTATTCTAAAATAAATTTGGATTTAAAACAATAGAAGCTTAGTTTTGTTAGGACAAAGAAAAATGGAGCTTCTGTATAAGATAAACAAAGGCTCTGTTGATAGGAAACAGAGCCTTTGTTGTTGATATATAGAGCCTCTGTTATCTGTCTCATCCATGGAAAGAACTATAATCGTCTAAATAATAAAAACAGTATGTATGCAAATAAAGTAAAGAAGATAGCTGCCGTTCATGACCTTTCGGGGATGGGACGTGTTTCTCTGACAGTCGTTATTCCTATCTTATCCTCTATGGGTTTTCAGGTTTGTCCGCTTCCTACGGCGGTATTGTCCAACCATACGCAGTATCCCGGCTTCTCCTTTCTGGACCTGACGGATGAAATGCCGAAGATCATAGGCGAATGGAAGAAGCTGGAAGTTCAGTTTGACGCTATTTATACCGGTTATCTGGGTTCCCCGCGGCAGATTCAGATTGTTTCTGATTTCATCAAGGATTTTCGTCAGCCGGATAGTCTGATAGTAGCCGATCCGGTGCTGGGTGATAACGGCCGGCTTTATACCAACTTTGATATGGAGATGGTGAAAGAAATGCGTCATCTGATAACCAAAGCGGATGTGATCACACCGAATCTGACAGAACTGTTTTATTTGCTGGACGAACCGTATAAAGCGGATAGTACGGATGAGGAACTGAAAGAATATCTCCGTCTCCTGTCCGACAAAGGTCCGCAGGTGGTTATTATCACCAGTGTTCCGGTGCACGATGAGCCTCATAAGACTTCTGTATATGCCTACAATCGTCAGGGAAACCGCTACTGGAAAGTGACTTGCCCTTATCTGCCTGCCCACTATCCGGGTACAGGGGATACTTTTACAAGCGTGATCACCGGCTCCTTGATGCAGGGAGACAGCCTTCCGATGGCGTTGGACCGTGCTACCCAGTTTATTCTGCAAGGGATTCGGGCAACCTTCGGCTATGAGTATGACAACCGGGAAGGTATTCTACTGGAAAAAGTGCTTCATAATCTGGATATGCCGATACAAATGGCAAGCTATGAGTTGATATAATTAATATTTATAAACTTTTGTACTTCAGATATTTCTACTATTTTTACTGCCTAATTAGTAATCATGAATAAACATATCTGATGACTCAAACACTTAAAACGACTGAACGGCTCGGAGTAGTAGATGCTCTGCGCGGATTTGCCCTGCTGGCTATTGTATTGTTGCACAACCTTGAACACTATAATCTGTTTTTACCGCTGGATTATACGTTGCCGGCATGGTTGCAGACTATAGATAAGTATGCGTGGGATACCATGTTCTTCCTGTTTGCAGGGAAGGCATATGCTACGTTCTCTTTGTTGTTCGGATTTAGTTTCTATATCCAGTTTCATAATGCGGAAAAGCGCGGAACAGATTTCCGTGGACGATTTGCGTGGCGGATGTGCCTGCTTTTCCTGTTTGCACAATTACATGCCTTGTTCTACAACGGGGATATTCTTTTGCTTTATGCAGTAGTCGGCTTTGCCTTGATTCCTGTTTGCAAGCTCAAAGATAAGACGGTCTTTTGGATTGCTGCCATCTTACTTTTGCAACCTTATGAATGGGGGCGTGCCATCTATGCAATGATCAATCCGGAGTATGTACCGTCAACAGGACATTTTATTCCTTACTTCGAACTTGCTCAGGAAGTGACATCCAATGGTAGTTTCTTTGAAGTACTCCGTTCCAATATTACTGACGGACAGTTGTACAGCAATATCTGGCAAGTAGAAAACGGTCGCTTGTTTCAGACCGCCGCTTTGTTCATGTTCGGAATGCTTTTAGGACGCCGGAAGTATTTTATGAAAAGCGAAGAGTCTTTGCGTTTCTGGAAGAAGATGTTAGCTGGTGCTGCTATCGCATTTATTCCTCTCTATTGCTTGAAAACCTTTGTACCTCAGTTGATTACAAACCTATCTATAATGGTCCCGTATAAGATTGCTGTTCCGTCTTATGCCAACTTTGCTTTTATGGTCATTCTTGTTTCTGTCTTTACCTTGCTTTGGTTTAAGAAGGACACAGGATATAACTGGCAAAGTCTGCTGATTCCTTACGGCCGCATGAGTCTGACAAACTATATTTCTCAGTCAATCATGGGAGTAACTATCTATTACGGATTCGGACTGTCAATGTACAAGTATGCAGGAGCAACGGGAAGCCTGCTGATTGCATTGCTTATCTTCACTATTCAGTTGATATTCAGCCGCTGGTGGCTTGCCCGTCATAAGCAAGGACCGTTGGAATTCCTGTGGCGTAAAGGAACTTGGATTTAGACTCTTATAACGACTGACAGGCGCTTATTATTCTCAAACCATTCTCATCGCAATGAGAAAAAATTCTCACCACAGTGAGAAAAAATACTCATTGCAATGAGAAAATATTCTCAAGCCTATGAGAATTAATTCTCACTGTGGTGAGAACTTTTTCTTATTAAAGTGAGTATAATTCTTGTTGTATTCATCATTTATAAGAAAGCTAATTCATAAAAAGTCAGCTCTCATAAGAACTCTGCCGGCCACATTACTTGTGGAATTTCACTGTGATTTCTGCCGATTGGTTTCCGTAAGTCCAGTCCGGACCTTCTTGAATCAGACGTATGGCCTCCTTATCCAGAGATTTGCAAAGACTTTCCTTGACTTTAATGTCGAAGGGACGCCCTTCTTTGTTAACAAAGAAAGTCAAGGTAACCTTGCCTTTGACTTCTGCGCAAGCGTCGTCCGCAGGGTATGCCAGATTCTTTTTCAGATACTTTTTATATTGCTTCATTCCTGTTACGGGTTCCGGAATGACAGCCCCCTGTAATGTATCGGTCTTTTGGGAAATATCAGCATCTTTTGATGTTGCTGATTTCTGCAATGCACCCGAAGCTTTTTTCAAATCTTTGATTGATACGGCAGAAATGGCTCCTGTCACAGCTACCTTTTTCTGTGTGCCATATCCTGTTACTACGACTTCATTAAGTGTTGTTTTATTTTCATGCATGGCTATCAGCATAGTCTTACTGGTGTCTGCCGGTATACTAACCGGATTATAGCCAATATAATGTGCAGTTAATATCGCATTACCTTCCTTTTTGGGCAAGGAGAATTCTCCGTTGATATCCGTTATCGTTCCATAAGTTGTTCCTTTGTAAGTGACGTTAGCTCCGATGAGTGGTTCTCCTTTGTCGTCCGTCACTTTCCCTTTGATCATGTTGTTCATTTGGGTGGCTAATTGAGCTACTTTCATCTTTTTCCTGTTGGCATCCAGGAAAGAAGTATCTGTAACCGTTGTGATAGCCGCTTCTTCCAGCTCCTCTGCCGGAGCAACTATTTCTTCCATTATCGGAGTTCCGGCAGGCGTTGCTTTGGGAGCTGTTGCTTTAGAAGCCGTCGCTTTAGGAACCGTTGCGGAAGTAGCCCTCGAAGGTGTACTTTGGGATGGAGAATCCTGCCTTGTCTTGGCGATTATATCTTTTCCGACCGTTTCCTTTGTGGCAGAAGGGCGACCGGAATCCGGTTCCATCTTTGGAGCGGATAGGGAAGTGTCTTCTTTGTGAGCAGGAACAGTTGCAGTGGCGGCGGGCTGCTCCTTAGCTATAAACACATCCTCTCCAACGTTCTGTTTCAGAAACAGGAAGTAACTGCTGATTCCGATTCCTATAATCAGGCAGGCGGCAATGCTCCAGGTGACGGCATACGTATTTCTTTTTTTTGCCGAATGGGCGTTTACCTTCATCCGCAATTTATTAATCTGTTCATCGTGGTCCCCTTCTACTTGGTGGTACCCATCCATAGCGTCAGCCAGAAAAGGGTCTTTCATCGACTCTTTTTCCAGTCGATGTGCCTCTTTCCCTTTGCGGAGTCCTCGTATGTAGTCCAATAGTTTCATAGGGCTTGTTTCTTAATACAAATTTTCAAGTTTCGCTTTCCGTTCTGGATATAGCTTTTCACGTTATTCAGAGTAAATCCGGTTTGTTCGACAATATCCGCATACGACATTTCTTCCAGGAAGAAACGTGTAATGCTGGTCCTTTGTTCTTCGGGCAGCTTTTCCAGACAGTGGTGCAATGCTTTCAGCTGCTCTTCCGAACTTTCCTCTTCACTTAATAGATGCAGAAATTCATCGGATTCCATAATATTAATGGTATAATCCAGCGGAATTTCTTTGTTTTCCTTTCGTAACAGTTGCAGGCAATGGTTCTTCGCCACCCGATAGAGCCACGGCTTGAATGCTTTTATCTCATAATTGATTATTTTAGGTAACAGGTCTTCAAACATTTGCATCACCGCTTCCTGCGCTTGGTCTTCATCTTGCAGATATTTCAGGCAAAGTCCGTACGTCAGCGGGATATAACGGTTGTATAGTTCACCGAAATATTCCGTATCCTCGGACATTATATAATGGGTCAGTAGTTCCTCGTCCGATAGCTTCGATATGTTTCTTTTAAAGAACACAGCTTTTTTTTGCAGTCAAAGATAGGCATAGGAATTAAAAATAGCAACGTGTGGAAGAAAAATAAAAAAAACTTCAGTTGGTTTATGGAATCCGTGTGGAATCTGCATCTCTATAGTAAAAGCGGATTAATTGTAACATTTTAAAAATTAAAAAGATAAAGTTATGAAGACAAATCAACTCAGAGCAATGATGCTCACGGTGATGTTAGTGATTACTACATTGGGTGGTACGGTATGGGCGCAGCCTTTGATCGTAAAGGGAACGGTGACGGACGGATCAGACGGTTCGCCGTTGGTAGGATGTGCGGTGACGGTGAAGGGAACATCCCGTGGAACTGTTACGAACCTACAAGGGCAGTACAGGATTGAAGCAAACAAGGGGGAAACTCTTATCTTCAGCTATATTGGTTTTGAGAAAGTGGAAAAAATCATATTCTCTGCAAAGATGGACGTAAGCCTTATGGCTAGTTCTGATGTTTTGGAAGAATGTGTTGTCGTCGGATACGGCAGCCAGCGAAAGGTAGCTGTTACCGGCGTCATATCAACCGTCAATCTGGCAAGTCTCAGACACCCGTCCGTACGTATGGATGCAGTAAATACGGAAGAATATAAATCAATCAGTGAAAATGGTTTTAAGCAGGTAGGAGAATCTCCGCTTTCTACTTTCTCTATTGATGTGGATGCCGCTTCTTACAGTAATATGCGTCGTATGATCAACAGCGGTACCTTGCCGGTGCCTGATGCTATCCGTACAGAAGAGTTAGTGAATTATTTCTCCTACGATTATGCGAAGCCGACCGGAAGCGATCCGGTGAAGATTACAATGGAGGCTGGTGTTTGCCCCTGGAATGCTGATCATCGTCTGGTACGTATCGGACTGAAAGCAAGGGAGATTCCGACTGACAAACTTCCGGAATCTAATCTGGTATTCTTGATTGATGTATCCGGTTCTATGTGGGGACCTACCCGTCTGGATCTGGTGAAGTCATCTCTGAAGCTATTAGTTAATAACCTGCGTGAAAAAGATAAGGTAGCCATCGTTGTATATGCGGGCAACGCCAGCGTAAAACTGGAATCTACTCCGGGCAGTGACAAACAGAAAATACGTGATGCGATAGACGAACTGACATCCGGTGGCTCTACGGCCGGTGGCGCAGGTATCCAACTGGCTTATAAAGTGGCTAAACAGAACTTCCTTCCTAAAGGAAACAATCGGATCATTCTTTGTTCCGATGGAGATTTCAATGTAGGTGTTTCTTCTGTGGAAGGTTTGGAACAGCTGATAGAAAATGAACGTAAGAGCGGAGTATTCCTGAGTGTGCTAGGTTATGGAATGGGTAACTATAAAGACAATAAAGGTCAGGCTTTAGCAGAAAAAGGGAATGGAAATCATGCTTATATCGATAATTTGCAGGAAGCCAATCGTGTCCTGGTGGGTGAGTTTGGCGCTACGCTTCATACGGTAGCAAAGGACGTGAAGCTGCAAGTGGAATTTAATCCGGCTCAGGTGCAGGCATATCGTCTGGTTGGTTATGAGAGCCGTTTGCTGAAAGACGAAGACTTTAATAATGACGCCAAAGATGCCGGAGAATTGGGAGCCGGACATACGGTGACAGCTTTCTATGAAGTGATTCCCGTAGGCGTGAAGAATGACTACGTAGGAAAGGTAGATGATCTGAAATATCAGAAGAAACAAAAAGAGCCAGTACAGCCGACCGGCTCTAATGAATTGCTGACCGTGAAACTGCGCTATAAAGCTCCGGACAAGGACGTCAGCAAAAAGATGGAAGTTCCCTTTGTGGATAATAAAGGAAATAATGTTTCTTCCGATTTCCGTTTCGCTTCTGCCGTGGCTATGTTCGGTCAGCTGCTTCGGGACTCTGACTTTAAAGGAGCGGCAAGCTATGATAAAGTGATCGGCCTTGCCAAACAGGGACTGAATAATGATGAAAAAGGATACAGAAGAGAATTTATCCGTCTGGTAGAAACTGCCAAAGGGATGAAACGGGAGATAGCGGAAAAGAAGTAATAGTATAGGTTAATTAAAAGGGTGATCAGCATAGATCAATGTATGGTTTCGCATTGATTAGTTCGTTCCATATACGTTTCCCTTTCGTTCGACCTAGGTGGGACTAAACGATCACCTGGGTCGAACTAAAAGATAACCTAGGTGGAACGAATTAGGATTTGCATAAATTTTAAATAGAATCTGCAATGCAATTACTAAGCTATGGACTATAAAAGAGAAACCGCAGATAATCGACGATTACCTGCGGTTTACTTCTGCACGGGAGGAGAGGCTCGAACTTTCTTTCTACTCTCTTTTCGCTTTATAGCTGTTGATTTTCAGGCATTTACATTCTCTGATTAATACTCATTTTGCTATTATTTGTCCCATTTTTGTCCCTGCAAAATTGGGATAACACTTTAATTATTAAAATGTTACATTCAAAATACTTTGATTTTATCCCTTGGATACATAGTCAATAAAATACTTAACTATTGTTTTGTCTCATCAAGATTTGAATAGTTCTTTCTTTTTCTTCAAGTAATTGTTGTAAATGCGCTAATTCTTTTTGGCACTCACTTAATGTAATATCTCCAGATACATTATTACCAATGCCATTAACATGATGTCCGATATTAATATGAGCATTGTCTAATTCTCTATCAAAGAAATAATCTATTGGCACATTGAAAAAATCGGCTATTTTTTCAAGACTGCCTACTCGTACATTAGCTCCTGCAATCATTTTATCTAATCCCGGCCCGCTAATACCAATAGAGGTGTATAAATTTACCTTAGTAATTTTCCTCTCTTCTAAAAGTTTATTTATTCTTTCTCCTATAAACATAACACAACTATAATTTATATTTTGTCTAAATAACATAAACGATAGTTTGTTTTAATAACAATAGTTTTGCTACGTCGTAACTATAGTTTATATTTGCGATATAAATATAACACTAAAAATTATACTGAGCATGGAGAAAGAACAGAAAATGAGTAAAATGGTATTTAAAGACTATTATAGTTCCTTGTGTAATGTTGAGAAGGAAATTCTTAGAAATGCGATAATGGCCGAAAGTGGAATGTCTTATCCTACATTTTATTATAAACTACGGAATGACTCATTTAAGCCATTAGAACTAAAGTTTATTGACAATATCATTAAAGAATGGAATGGCTTTAAAGAGGAAATGAGTAAAACACCTCATGTTGTTACTCCCTGGAATGGAACTATAATAACCGAAGAAGTATGGAAGGAACTGAAACAGATTGCTTATGATGGCTCTAAGTAATATTGAATTTTATTCAACTCCTGATGGCGAGGTAATGATTAAAGAACACAATCATCCGGTTCGTAAATTAGAGGAAACAAACCGTGATTTAGTTCAAACACTTTTTATTACTATTAGGGATAGGTATCCAGTAGCTTTTGAAAGGCTTAGTGAACTTTATTCCAAGAGTGAAAGGAATAGAAATCATTTCGAATATAAAATAGTTCATCGTTTTGCTCGTTGCGATTTTGGTGAATATGATCAGCAGAACTATGATATTGATCGTCATGGATACTTTCAATTTGAAGAGGTACGCTGTCCTCTTCGAGGAGAATGCCAGGACGAAGGTGTTATCTGCAAACCGCAATTGGATTCCAAATTATCTTTTCGAGAGATAGAGGTCATTGCTTTAATAGCAGATGGATTACAAGCAGCTGAAATAGCAGATGAATTATCTATATCAACGGCTACAGTGAATCGGCATAGGGAAAATATAAAAGCAAAACTAAAATTAAAAACCGTTGGGCAAATGGTGAATTATTATCTAACTAATATCAAAAAATAAGTAGCATGAAGACAAGACGATTATTGAATGCTAAACTCTTGAGTAATATCGTAGAGAAGGTGCATGAGGAAAATCTCCCTGTTGAAATCAATGAAGGAGAAAATAAGGATGGGTTAATAGATGTTTTATTTGTATATCCTGATACCTTTCATCCTGCCTTTGATCCATTAATGAATAATATGTTTAATGAGACTTTTGGTCCATTGGAAGGAGGTGTTGAATTATGAATACTCCCAATTTTGTCAGCAATCTGCTTGCTATTCAAGACAAATTATATCAATTTGCCTGTAGGCTGACAGCAAATGTAGATGCTGCCCGTGATCTGCTCCAAGAAACTTCTCTTGCAGTATTAAATAATGAGGAGTTATATACTCCAGACACAAACTTTTCGGCTTGGTGCCATACTATTATGCGTAACTCTTTTGTAAATAGATACCGTAAAGCTATTCGAGAAAGAACCTATACTGATACGACAGATGAGCTTTACTATTTAAATGTTGCTCAGTATTCTGTTGATAGCGATATGGATACAAGAGAGATCTTACAGATAATAGGTACTTTACCCAATGCACTTTATGAACCGTTTATCATGTATATTAACGGATTTAAGTATCGAGAGATTTCAGAGAAAATGAAGGTACCAATAGGTACAGTTAAGAGTCGGATATTTACCTCAAAAGACTTACTAAAGAAGCAATTAGCGAATTATAGTGTGTAACGACTAAAATGATAAATCAAAGCAGCATTATCAGTATCTTATTCAGTCCGTGAGGCAAAGCCAAGAAAGGACTATGTAAATCACTTCCGGCAATCGAAACCCCTTGAAGGTGTTTATTTCACAACGTTTGCCAAGGAAGTTCTTGAAAGGCGAAGCAGACGAAAGTCTGAACACTATGCAGCCGTATATGATGCTATAATTAAGCATATAGACCTGTTCTCAGAAGAAAATGATTGTGATATCTTCACTAACTCCATAACGGAAGAATTTCTAGATGATTTTATCATTTATCTTGAAGAGCGAGGATTGATGCACAACACCATTGTCGGATATATACGGAAAATACAAACTTTAGTCCGACGTGCTGGGCAATATAATTATGCGGTAGATACGACTTATGACGAAGTAGATTTGGATGTAGAACCAACATTTGCGGTTTTCCTCTCGTTGAATGAGATAACCCGAATCTATTACTATAAATTTGAGCATCAGGACAAACGAAAATCAAAAGAACGCATACGTGACCTATTTGTTATCGGTTGTTTTACGGCTCTTCGTTACTCGGACTACTCAACATTAACCAATCAGAATATGATCAATGGATTCATTGTAAAGCGTACTAAAAAAACGAACGTAGATGTCAAGGTTCCCGCACATGACTACGTAAAAGAGATTTTTGAAAAATATGGAGGTGATATCCCATGTAGACTTTGTATCCAGCATTTCAAATAAAATATGAGCAAAGGTGTAATTTTTAAATATAAAAGCAAAAACGGTGAAATGGTAAAAGCCGTTGCATTTAACAAAGAACAAGATTCATGTTTTTCAGATCATGGTAAAGTGTTCCTTAGAATATTGAACGATGATTGTACTTTCAAGAAAACAGAGGATGGCAAAGACATTATTGCCGTTAAAAACGGTGAAGAATTGATACAGACAGGGTTTTGGGATTAATTAATAATTTATGAATATGAAGAAGAATAAAGGATTTGCAACACCATGCTATATGGTTGTTAAAGACGGAAATCACGCTAATCGTCTAATGATAGCATTAAAAAATATTGGTGACAGGAAAGTATATGGAATACCAGAAAATGTCACATATCCTTGTGTTTGTGGGGTATCCACGAACATTATATCATTCGGTGAATTGAATGATTTAGCCGGATTCATTAATTGTGAAGATAATGAGGACTTGTTTCTTGCATTAGCATCCCTACGGAATGATTCAGATATTCATCAATGGTTTACTGATGGTGAGAAATGGGTAATCAGTGATATTCACTCTCTTCTTGAACTGAAAGAGTATTTCCAATTAATTAAATTCGATTACTCAAAAACTCACAAGGCAACAGTCGAAGAACTTATCAAGCATTTTAATTCGTAACAAGAATAAATATGAAGATAATAGCAAAACAAGGTTCAGCACTTGAGAAGCTGCTGAAACAAATGAATGAACGGCTTCTGCGTGAACAAAACGAAGCTAAAGATATGATTCAAGAATATTGTGGTTCAAGACCGGATAGCCTCGGATATGGATGGGTATTTGGAATAACCGCTGAGTGGCTTTATACTCTTATTGGATTTGATGATAAAGAGTTTGTTCCTGAAAAACTGATTCCGAATAATGATGATAAGAAGCATCCGTGTTGGAAAATCAATAAACGAAAGAAGGAAGGTCGTGAATTTATTGATAAATGGTGTAGAAAGTTTCGAGGCATAGATGGTAGACCTCTTAATAAATTTGGGATTCCGGTAATGCATGAAGAAACAGGGCGCTATTTCCATTGGCTCCCGCTTGAAAAAGATGGTATCTATTACGTTTCAGTAGGTTCTTCCCTTCTTGAATGTATGCCATCGGCAAAAAGTGAGCAGTTTGAGATAGAGGTTTAACGAATAACAATTTAATGATGAATATACTTCTTTGGCTAACCAACAGACCAGCATATCGGCTTATAAAAAAGATTAGTTGGGAAATGGAAGTAATGGATTTAGCAGATAAAATAAAAAATATTGATTAAACTATGAGTAGAAAGAAAAATATAGATGACCGTAAACAACTTTTAATACGGTATCGCATAGATGAGAAAGGATGTATATCTTTTATCGATCCTTGCTGTGAAGAGATTCCGGCAGTTCTCTTTGGTAAGATTATGGAAGCTATATCCAATGTGGAAATAGAATGGAATTGTAGAATAGCCAATAAAGTCAGTTCTACAATCCCCCTCCCTGAAATAACACATGATGAACCAATTTCCTACTGAAAACAAGTATGTATCCAAAAGAAATATTTGAAACAGCCATGATTTCTTGTGGCTATATAGCTGATAAGGTTGTGTATATTGACGGTTCTCAAGACGTGCGTAAAGTTGAGGGACGTGTTAGTATTCCTAAGAAAGTAACAATCTCTGGTAATCGTCGAACGATCATTGAGGAGAAGAAATTCAGATGGGATGCTGTTGGTCGTTGCTTCTCTTTGAACTCTAACGTTCGTCAGCGTCGATATGATTTACCTCTGATGACTATTGTAGAATTTAATAAACAGAAAGAATCAGAAAGACAAATGCTGTAATATGAGCGAAAGTTTGGAGAAATATAAGATTGTCGGCTGTGGTTGGATTGATGAATATCTGTCTCGTCTCGGCACGGAAGAATTCTGCAAATTTGAAGCCCGTGTTTATTCAGCCCTTGAAAAACTAGGTATTAATAAGTTCTATGATATTACAGATGTACAACCTGAGAATCAAGAGTTATTTATAAAGTTCTGTTGTCTGTATATATACAGGCATCCGGAATATGAGTTTAATGAAGATTTTACCCAAATATGGAGGAAAGAGTCGTATGAACAATGGGAAATGGAAACAAGAAGAAGAATGCTTCGTGCGAGAAAACGCAGGTAAAAAAACACTTGAGGAGATGGCTAAGCATATTGGAAAATCACCGTTGGCCGTACAACTATTTATGCATCGGAAGAAGATAGTTGTAGGGCAAACGGTCAAACGAAACTTGGTACAGGAGATGTTGCGTATTAAGTTCCGGCATCCGGAGAATTTCTCTCCAACACGGGAATTTTATCGTGAAGTCGAAATTAACCAAATGCGGTTTTGGGATATTTATTACGGTCGCAAGCAGGTTACGCAATCAGAATACCTTGCTCTTTCTAAATACTTTGGACTAACACTCCAGGAGGCATTTGAGGCAAGGCAGCTAAGTATGTTTAATGAAGAATAATTATGATAAGTAAACAGGAACTTGAGCGAATCAAATCAGCGCTGAACATCGTTGATGTTATCTCGGAGTTTGTATCTTTAAGAAAGACCGGATCAAATTTTACTGGAGTTTGTCCCTTTCATGATGACAGGCGTCCATCAATGGTTGTTAGTCCATCCAGGCAAACTTATAAATGTTTTGTTTGTGGTCATTCAGGTGATGTCATTCAGTTTATCCGTGAGCATGAGAATATGTCTTTCGCTGAAGCGGCAGAATGGTGTGCAAAGAAAGCCGGTATCGCAATAGAAAATAAGGAACTGACTGAAGAAGAAACTCGCAAGGCAAAAGATATCGAGGCCATGCGGATCGCATTGAAAGGAACGGTTGTTTTCTTTCAGAAACATCTTCCAGAAGCACAGAATTATCTTGCTGAGCGTGGCTTTCGATTAACGGATAAAGTAATAAGGGATTTTGCAATCGGTTATGCTCCTGAAGGAAACCAGGCTACTCAAGAGATGTTGAAAGCTGGATTTTCTAGATCTGTATTAACGAGAATCGATGTCTTGAAGGAGAATAATGGAAGGGTCTATGATAACTTCCATGATCGGATCATGTTTCCTTATTTTGATTTGAATGGTAATGTAACAGGTTTCACAGGTCGCTTTGTTGTTCCTAAAGATAAAACTGGTAAGTATCATAATACCGGTGACACTCCGCTTTTTAGAAAAGGATCTCAGATATATGGACTTTTACAAGCACGGCGAGCAATTGGGCGTATGAATAACGTCTACCTGGTAGAAGGACAATTTGATGTATTGTCGATGCATGCTGCCGGAGTAGAAAATACAGTTGCTGGTTCAGGAACTGCATTAACCTTGGATCAAATCCGGTTATTATCTAGGTTTACGCAGAGTGTAACATTGGTCTATGATGCTGATGATGCTGGGCTAAAAGCTTCGCTTAAGAATTGCGAACTGTTTTTGAAAGCAGGTTTTACAGTTCAATGTGTACTCCTTCCCGAAGGGAAAGATCCCGATGACATAGCCTCTAAAGAAAAAGAAAATACAGGAAAATGGTTAATGAATCGGCGAATTGATTTTGCATCCTATTTTGCCGGGATTTTTGAAAAGGATTTTGATGATCCGGAAATGAAAGAGAAAGCTCTCAACACTATATGTAGTCTGATTGCATGTATCTCTTCTGAAACTTTGCGACTGAATTATATCAGGTCAATGGCTACAAAGTTTGATCTTAATACGGAAATTATCGAGCGTAAAATACGTGATCTTCTCCGGAATGTGAAAGATGCTCCGAAAAAGGAAGAAATAAAGTCAGGGATTCATGGAATAGAATTAATAAAGGAATTGCGAAAGGAAGGGGAGCCATGTGTGTTGACTCCTGATTTCGATTTGTTTCTTAAGCTATATGGAGACACTCCAGTTCTTCTTGTTTCCGGTATACTTTCAATCACGGATATACAGCAACTTCGTAAGGTGTATACCTTTTTTACAACAGATTCGTATGGTATTACGGTGAATGGTGATGGCGATGAGTCTGAATATATGTTTGCTTTGTCTTCTATCTACCGTGCAGGAATGACGAATATTACTGTTGTTGTTCCTCCGTCTGATCTGGATGAGACTAAGGATGAGGAAGAAGAGGAAGATGGGCAGGGTAAGATTCATCGGCGAGAAGTTCCCTGGAGTTATATTAATTACTATGTGATGGTGTATGGACGCTTTCTCAAAACTTATCTTGGAGAACGGACTACTTTTATTGAACGCTGTGCGGATTTAATTAGTTATGCAGATGATTCTGTAAGAGTCGTTAATCAAAAGCACTATTACGAAAATCTCGGAATAACAAAAGGCGCTTTAAATGAGATACTTAAACCTTATCTGTCTAAAAGAAAGTCGCGTATGGCCATCAATGCCCAGCGGTCAGATGACGATGTCGAAGATTATGATCCTAATACTCTGCCTGCTTATGTTATTGATAATCCGGATTATGATGCTATGCACAAGCAATGTGGTTTTTATCCAAAGCTAAATGCAAATGGAGAACCGGTGTGCTACATGTTTAGGAATAGCAACAACTCCGGCTACACAATGGTGGGAGACTTTTTTATGACTCCCCTCTTACATATTTATTCCGATGAAGATGATGCAAATAAACGAGTACTTAAAATTAATCGCAAATATTATAAAACGCCTTTGTACATTGAGGTTCCTTCAAAAGCACTTTTGAAGAAATCAACAATTGAAGAAAAATTAATAAACCTGGAAGCTGTTAACTTTACCGATGGTGAAGAAAAACATTGGACTAAAATAAAGGAATATATGAGTCGAAATTTTGTAACCTGTACTGAAGTACTAACCTATGGAAATCAACAACCTGACGGTACATCGAGACGTGAGGACCACATGTTTTATGCTTTTGCAAATGGTATATTTCATGTTGTGGATGAAGTCCCAAGATTTGATCCTGTCAATGAATTAGGCGTGGTGATGCATAATAATCGAAACTATTATCTGCCGGCATTCTCTACTATTTATGCGGGATCCGGCCGGCAGTCAGAAAAATACGAGATGATTTCCCAGCTCGTATATAAAGATATTCCTGCTGAGAAGCAATGTTCGTTTGAGAAATGGGCAGAGCTGATGGATCAAGTATATAAGATTAATGATAACGGAAAATGGGCTATCCTATTTACTATCATGTGTGCCTTTAGAAGTAATATTCACTGTATCGACCGCCTGTTCACAGCTCCCTTTTTTATGGGACCAATGTCTTCAGGAAAAACGCAAATTGCTATCTCTATCCGTTCTATGTTCATTTCTCCCAAATATCCGATCTTCAACTTAAATATTGGTACTGATGCTGCTATGTCTACCTTGATGAGCACATTTCGTGATATGCCGGTTGTGCTTGATGAGTACAATAATAAGGATATTTCAGATGCTAAGTTTCAAGCATTGAAAGGTATCGTTTATGATGGTGATGGTCGGCAGAAGAGAAAAGGTACATCCGGGAAAGAAATTGAAAATGATAAAGTGTATGCACCTGTTATCTTATGTGGTCAGGAGACCCCACAGCGTGATGACAACGCATTGATGTCACGTATTATAGTATGTGAAGTTCCTAAGCCCAAAAATCGAACCCAGGAGGAAGTGGATTTGTTTAATCAGTTGAAAGAGATAGAAGATCCGGATAAGATCGGCCTTTCCAATGTCCTTTTCGAGATTTTAAAACTCAGACCTTTGGTCATGGATAAATTCCGGGCACTTAAGCAACAGGCTTATGATGATCTAAAGGCTGAGTTGCTTAATGCAGGAGAGATAGATCGTTTGATGAAAACGGCCTCCTTATTCCTCGCTACATGTAATTTAATTGAAAACCATACTGATATGAAACTGCCATTTACCTATAAAAATTTTCTCAAAATAGCTTGTAATAAGATACGCTTCCAGGTTGAGCTGATAAGTAAAACCGACAAGCTGGCCACATTCTTCAAGGCGATGGATGTGATGATTGATACTAAAGCTATTCGGGAAGGCAGAGATTTCTCTATTGATACTCCGGATAAGGTTACGATCAAAATGCCTGGAGGAGATAAGAAAGAAGTGGCTTTTGCAGCAGGAACCCGGATATTGTTTTTACGTTTAAGTACAATCTATACCCAGTTTGCACGTAGCTCTTACAATAGTGAGGAATCAACACAATCTACTATTGAGCAAAACCTTCGTTCGCATCCTAGTTATATCGGTTTGATTCATGCACGGCGTTTTAACTACTATGATACAGTTGAAGTACCGCGTGGTGGATTTGCTGAAAATCCGTCTTCTGATAGCTCACAGGTAACTGCTGATAACACAATGGTTCGTAAGATGGAGAAAAAAACGATAAACTCTAGTTGTATTGCACTTAACTATGACATCTTTAGAGAATTGTATGATATTGATCTTCTACGTTCAGATAATGATTCTTCGGAATCAAACGATAGTGCGAAGCAGCCTCTCCCATTTTAGTATTCCGTACTCATGGACAAATACTCCTCCTCCAACTTCGGTCGGTAGAGGAGTATTTTCTTTTATAATAATACGGACATTTCTCAATATGAATCAATCCTGGTATTTATGACTATTGTTATTATTCCCCCGGACCCCCTGAATTTAAAGAAAATAAAAGCAAAGAGACAGGAATTTTGAAAAGGTAATTTTCAAAACATAGCGTCCAACCGTCCAACCGTCCAACAATAGAAATCTTTTTAAAATGTAAGTGCCTGTAGTATAGTAGTATAATATTAATCAAGTAGTATATATATATACAACAGTAGCTGTTGTTCTGTTGGACATTGTTGGACATGTTGGATTTACTATTTTCTACGTTCCAACATAATAAATTTAGGACTGTCCAACAAAATAGCATCGAAAAACCTTATGTTGGATATGTAGGATGCCGTCCAACAGCCATTTTATAGCATTGCTGAAAATTTAATAGATTGATAATTAGAAGAATATGATAGTAATAGGGTGGACTGTTGGACGGTTGGACAGTTGGAAGCAAAAATGAATAAAAGCATTTAGAAAATATCCTTTAAAAGAAAAGACTATGATTACGACAAGTATTAACATTGAGCCATATTTGGCTGAATACATACGTGGAAAGTATAACAATGGTTGCGAAGAAGCATTCAGAATACCGGACAATACAGATCTTTACCATACAATTTGGACATTGATGGCCAAACGGCAAAAGAATCAATCTCCTGTTGATAGTGGTAATCTGACATTCATTCTACCTGAAAGACGAATAGGTAAGGATCCTAAAGTTTATAATTTCCTTTCTCCTAGTTCCGTCAAGATGATAGAGAAAGAAATACGCCGTATGTTCAACCGTGAACTTCATGCAGCAATGGATGAGAATGATTTGAACGGACATGTTTTAAATAACTTGGATGTTGTACACCATTTTATGTGTTCTTATTGCATTGACTCTGTTTCTGAAGATGCCCTTTTAAAAAACTTCTATCGCTGGAGAGAAAACATGCGTAAAAGAAAGGTCCGTAGAGAATATAAAAAGAAGTTAAAATTCTGTTAGAAAATAACCGACCAAACTATTGTTTTTGTCTCAAAATGGCGAAAAAATGTCCGTTGTGTGGCGAACTTGTTGATTACTAAATACATATCTGATTATGAAAGAATTATCTATTATTTTGAGGGTAAAACCTGTTCGGAAAATGAAGAAGGAAGAGTATCGTTTTTTTGCTGATCCTTTTTCTTTTGCTCCTGCCATTGCTGATTCGGCATCTGGTAAGTTGTTTGATTGCAGCAAAGATATTACGATTGAAACTCCGGATGTGGATACTCTTCGGGAATTTTCTATTTCTAGATATGCTGTTGTTTACTTGCGTGATTCCTCAGAAAAGAATATTACGATAGGATCTGATGAGATTCCAGCCTTGGTGTCAATATCGGCAAACTTGAATACAGCAACATTGAAAATATCCTGTAAAATGCTTCATTCACCATTTTTACCTGTATAAACGGTCCTTCATAGCCTCCTTCTCATCTTTTACCTTCGCTGAAAAGATGCGCTACAATGAATAGGACATTTCTTCGTAACTTACTTATCACATCTAAGCTCTTCATCACGGCAGAAGCTTATGCTGCTGCCATGATGGATTGTTTTCCGCTCCTGGACCAAAAGAATCCTGTGCCTGGAGCTTTTTTCTTTTTAGCGGATCCACCAACCTATAAAGACCAGGTGGACAAGGCGATTGCCCGACTTAAAAAAGAAATAGCATGTACTGCAGGACTTAAAGACATAAGTCTAACCAATGATTTCTCATCAGAGGAACTGCCTGAAGGATCTATCGCTTATCATCGTATATTTGGTACAATTACATCTAATTCTTCCTGGTATTTCTCCTCAAAACAATTTGAGAGAGATTTGATTGCTGCGGAAAGCAATCCTTCAATATCTGTACATTTCCTACACATTAATTCCGGCGGAGGTGAAGCCTGGTATTTAGATCGCCTGTCGGAGACAATGCGCTCACTCAAGAAACCTGTCGAAGTTTTAGTTGAGCAGTATTGTGCTTCTGCCGGTTACTATATTGCTTGTCATAGCGCTAATGGAATACATGCGTTGACGAATAACGATCAAATCGGATGTATTGGCACGATGGTCGGCTTTTACGATTTTTCTGCTTATTATGAGAAATTAGGGATTAAACTTATTCAAGAGAAATCAAGTCTATCTCCGCTTAAGAATAAGAAATTCGAGGATTTACGTTCCGGTCATCCGGAACAGTATATTAAAGAAGTTTTGGATCCGCTTACCATTCAATTTTTAAACGAGGTAAAATCCTCTCGTCCTAAACTTGCCACTCTCCCCGAAGATGATCCGGTATTTCAGGGTGAAACTTTTGATGCTCAACATTCGATTGATAATGGGTTGATTGATTCTGTAATGACCCTTCCTGAAGCTATTGCCCATGCGAATTTGCGTGGACAGGAATATTTGGACAGCATTTCCCTCCGAAATAAAATAAATCAGTATGTCTAATTAAACACTTTATTAATTATGAATTTTAAAGAAAAACTACGAAAGGTCTTACAGCTTCTTGATTTGTCACAGAAGGCAAAAGATAAGCAACTTACATCAGAGGACGTGGCGTCAATTGCTACCCGTTATCAGAAGGAGTTTCAAGCAACTCTTAGAGAAGATATGGATGCTGACTCTAAACAGCCGATGTCCCAGGAAGAAATGAACCAGTTACAATCCTTATTGGCCGGTATCGTTCCTGCTGAAACATCCGAAGCCCCAGGTAATTTAGAAAATGGCCCTGTTCAATCAGAAGCTACTCCCGAAGGTATTCTTGAGTTGGCTAAAAACGTTGCGAAACAGAATGATGAATTACAGAAGCTAGTAAAAACAATGGCAGATCAGACTGCGGAAGACAACGCTGCAGCTGCCACAACAACTGTTACTACAATGAGAATCAATGGTCCTGGTACTACTGCAAAACATCTTTTTGGCATTGAAGTGCCGATGTTTGACATGTCGAAACGTTGGAATAAGATTGCAGAAAATCCTGATTACTCTTCTACTAAGATAGAGGAAGGCGAGGAAAAAGCTTTCTTCCAGGAAGTAGCTGCTTTCTCTAAATCTCTTGCCCGGCGTTATGAATATCTGAATAAGAATCATTTGCTTGATCCGGTAAAATTAGCTTCAGGTGAGTTTTCTACTGATTTTTCTGGTGTAGACGATGCAAAGGTCGGAGATCAGTATGTTATTCGTCGACAGGATGCATTGATTGCTCATGTTCTGAAAGCACGTGATTTAACTCAGTTCTTCCCGATCCGCTATGGTATTCAGGACCATGACCTAGTATTCAATACTTTCTTCGATGAAGTTTCTCAAGGTTGGCAAGAAGGTGAAGTTTGGAAAGGTGGCATGAAGCTTGAGAACGAGATGGGACATGTTGACGATGCGATGATTAAGATGAAGTTTGGACCAATGAAGAAGTTGGAACGAATGTACATCGCTTATCTCAATAAAGAAGGATCTGATCCGATCAAGTGGTCTTTGATTGAATACTGTATTGTCAATTCTTTGGAAACGGCCCAGGTCGAACAGAATAAGCGTCGTATTCGTGGTATTTATGCTACTCCGGAATCGGGTGTTCCTTCTCATTTCTTGAACGCTTCTACTGGTATCATTTATACACTGATCCGCTATTTCCATGAGAATAAGATTCTGTTGCATGATGACGAAGCATATCGTGCATATACCAAAGAAACGATGGTCGATGCAGTGAAGGAATTTGTTGCTGATATCATTGAAAACTGTACAGAGGACATGGATTTGGATCAACATGTTATTTACCTCAATAGTCTGCACCAAACTTGGTGGAAAGAAGGTTGCCGGGCTAAATATGGTAAAGACCTTGATTTCACTGGGCCTGACAGCTATTTGAATATTGTACCGGATACATCGCTTCATATTAAGTGGCTGCCCTACCTCGGACAAAGCTGCTTGATGTTCCTGGACATTCCGGGTAACCTTCAATTCTTGGAATACATTCCTGGTGAAATGATGGCTTTCAAAGCAAAAGACGATATGGAAATGGTGAAATGCTGGTCAACTTGGAAAGAAGGTACAGCTGCTGCTTTCCTGGGACGTCGCTTCAAGACACATGAAGAACTAGTTGCAAATAACTATGAATGGCAGCAGATTTTCATGAATAAGCCTTCTGTTGATGTAGAAGCTGATGCTACTACCATTGATGCTAAAACAGGGTTCTGGCAAGTCACAGTTGAAAATACTAAAGCTACTGCAATTACGGATATCACGAATGCGAAGGCAGGTGTTGCATATCTTATTGAGTGCGGATCTGTGACTAATGCTTCTACTATTTCTAAGGCTGGTAAGTTTGCAGATATTACAGCGGAATATACTCCGACAAAGGTAGGTGATTATATCCTTGTTCTTCTAAACAGTAAAGGCAACTTCCGTGAATTGGAGCGTTGTGTTGGGGGAACTCGTACTGTGAATGCAGATTTGCAACCTAATCTGCCTGGTGTAAGATAGTGCTTTTTGTTCATTATAAAACAGGGTTGTTTTCAGGGGTGGGTGTTCTGCCCACCCTTTTTTTCTAATCACAAAATTAAAATTTTATGAAAGCTAATAAAATCAGTAATCCCTATCGAAAGGGAAATCAATATGCTCGCAAAATGCAGATGAGATTATTCTTGTCTTTAGCAGTTCTATTTGCTCTTGTCTTTGTTGTTGGTATGCTTCTGGATCCTGATCATTCAATGTTTTGTATGACAGGATTTTCAGGTACCTCTTTAGCCGGTATGATGGCAATTGGAAGTGTTGATGACGTCTCGGATAAAGTGACACATGGTTCTAACATTGCCTATAAGGTTTATCTGATCGATGTTCACCAAATCAATCCGGATGTGAAATTTCCTAAGCCTAATGGCAATCGTGAAGTTGCAACCATACCGATGCTGGGCGGGGAATATATGAAATACTTTGAGGCACATGATATTCCCACTTATGTGGGCAACGGCGAGAAAGGTGATATAACCACGTCCGGAACCAATCAGTTTGTCATCATCATGGGAGGCATGCGTGATCAACTATTGAATTTTATCGAAGATCATGCGGGCGGTAAGTTTGTCGTTCTGTTTAAAGAGATTGGAGAGGATCAATGGTATATTTTGGGTGAATATGACAGGCCTATGATTTTAAAATCGTATGAAGCTAAAAATGACAAGGATGGTCGCTATGTAACATTTACCTTTGAACGTACATCTGTTATGCAGTATTATAAATATGTTGGCGATATTATAAGCGCTCCGGCAGAAGTGCATACAGCAGGCGCTACAGCTTTATCCATCAAAGCAACCAATAACTCTTATCAGATTCCGGATGGTTCGTCCGAGACGTATGCTATTGCTACAGTAACAGGACTGACAAATAACGATAAAGGCCGATTTATTACGTTAAACGGTATGGGTACTGATAAGGCTGCTACAATAGCTGATGGTACAACGTTTATTTTGGAAGATGGAGCTACTTGGACGGCGAAGGCTGGTTCCTCTATTACCTTCCGGGTTTTGGATCCTTCTACTCTTATTGAAGTTTCAGGAAGTCGAATTCAAACAGCATAAGTTATGTACGGATTTAAGGAGAAAAACAAATATTTTAATGAGTTACGTAATTCAGCAGCAGCCGAAGCGGATTTAAGTCTGCTTCAGTTGGCTGCTCCGGCACATCCTAAACTTAAGATGTTTGCACGTAACCCACAGCGTTATGCGAATGATATCCTATATACGTTGCTGGACTTTAAGCCTAAGGATGAGATTCGTCTGAATCGCCGTGAATGTGAAAAGGCTAAAGAAGAAAATGCAGAGGTTCAATCAGGAGGGGATACTCAGCCAGAAGCTATGGCTGCTTCAGTACAAGAAGAGAAGAATCCATTTGAGATTGATGCTGAAATCTATGAAAAACAAGCCGAAACGGAACTTCGTGAAAGAGAGAAGCAAGAAGCGGAAGAACGTATTGCTCAAAATGAGGAACAGGCAGAAGTCTTGGAACAGGAGAATCAGGAGCTGAAGGAGGAACTTGAAACGGAGCAGGAGGCAAGAGTAGAAGCTGAAGACCGTGCGGAACAGGCAGAGCAAGCCTTGGAAGAAGAGAAAAAAAAAGAACCTGCCAAGGTAGCTCCAAAAAGCAAAAGCACGAAGAGTACCCGCAAATCGACTGGGAAAACCTCGAAGACGAAAACGTCCAAATAGCCACCATCCTGTATAATGATCGTGTGATCACGTGGAAAAAGATGAAGCAGCTCGATGAATTACTAGATAAGAAACCGACCAAGCGTGCAGTCATCGATATGGCTGAACTACGGATCCGAAACTTACTGGCATTCTCCGAGCTGCAAACGTATAACAACACTGCGATATTCCGGTATAAACATCCGCTTATTGTTCATCGGTCGGAGAGAGCAGAGTTACAACGCTTATGTGTATCAGATCCGTTAGAATTCTTGCGGCGATATAAAAATTGTTCCGATAACATTCGCAGATACGAATCCTTTCTTAAGCGATCTGATCGTAAAGATAAACGGTCGCAGGATAAAGAACATCTTCGCCGGTTTCGTGACAGAGAGGCTTTATTTAAATCAGTACTAGAAGATTCTAAAATGAAATCAGTATGAAAGATGTATTACTTCCCACATCTGATGTGGATAAAGCTATTCTAATTGGTGAGGAATATGTATTGCAAGTACACACATTTGGTGCACTTGGATACACTCCGCAACGCATTTGCAGTCTATTAGGACTACGTGGAAAAGAAAAATTGGCTTTGATCGTCCGGATCACTTTGCCGGGAGACGTATATTATGATTCCTATAATAATGGCCGTGCGTTAGGTGAATATAATATTGATGCAGAATTGGCGAAGAAAGCTGAAGCCGGTGATATCGAAGCCATTAATACTTTGGAAGAGCGAAAGAATCAACGTATTGAACTAGACCTTCGAAAACAACTATTTGGAGTATGACGCAATTAGACACCCTTGATAAGATACATCCCGATCTGATTTCGGAGTTCCTGACGACTGGGCGTTGTTCAGGTATTCCGGAGGATATACAGAAATTTTTAAAGCAACTTCAGTGGGCAGCAGAGATCTTTGAATACGAGCGAAACATCACACGTGCGGCAAAGATGTTGCGGCAACGGATTAATGCTACCCAGCAAATTAATATTGATGAGCGAACCTGTAAGGCTCGTATCTACGCTGCTATAAACTACTTTAATATCGATAATAATGTATCTATCAAAGTCTGGGAATCTAATTATGCAGATAAATATGAGGATCTGGCGAAATTGTGCGCTGTGCGAGGAGATTATAAGACTCAGGAGAAATGTTACAATGCTGCTTTGGAATGCCGGCGTAGAGCTTCAGAAATTGCCGAAGCGGATCGTGACCTTGGCATTGTATTCTTGATATCCCCGAATCTTACTCCGGAAGAATTAGGTTTCCAGAAGAAATCAATTAAGGAGATAGCACGAAAAAATAATGAAGGGTTTTATATCAATCTTATTGATTCTCTTCCTATTGAAAAAGGGGATAAGAAGCGTTTGTTGCGTGATGCTGATATTCAGGAGGCCGAAATTGTAGAACCTGAAGAGACGGGGGAATAGTATATGGGTATCGAACTATATTCACAGTCTACACAATCGCTTAGTGTAGGTTCTACGACTTTTGACTTAACTGCATCATTTGAGGAATACTACATGAATGCGATGCAGATTCGGGCAAATGTTATTGATCCGAATGTACTCATTGTAGAAGCCGGTCGTGCAACAGGTAAGACTGAAGGTGTGATGGGACCACGTATTATCCGTGTCGCCAATGATATGCCGGCAGAACTTTCCTTCTTGGTACATAAGACATACGTAGCCCTCATGACAAACGTATGGCCAAATATTCAGGCATATTTTTCTAGACCGGTTGGCGATGGCCGGCGCTCCATGCTTGAGTATGGAATTGATTATATCGTGGGAGAAAGTAAAATACCCTCTCATTTTAAAAAGCCTCAATATCCGATTGCATATCCAAAGCACAGCATATTATTTAGGAATGGACATCATCTTCAGATGGTGAGTTCTGATCAGCCGGAGTCTGTTGCCGGTAGAAGTGGTGTACATGCTTTCATTGAGGAAATGAAGCATAATAAGGGTGAGAAGCTAAAGACACGATTATTCCCTTCCCTGCGTGGCTCTTCTGCAGCTATCCGCATGTCGCCTTATTATCAGGGAATAACGGGGGTATCTGATACGGCGCGTCTCGATTTAGGTGAAGATAACTGGTATGAAGAATATGAGAATAACGTTAATCAGGAGCTTATCAATGAGATAGTATCCGCTTCTTTGTATTACCAAGCTGCTCTGTACAAAATATACAGAAATAATCATCGAATGAAAGAGGAAAAGAATCCTGTGATAATCGAATCTCTTCGCTTGGAAACAGAAAAGGCAAAACGAATAATAGCCACTTGGGAACCACGCTTGGCAGATATGCGTAGGAATGCGAGCTACTATATTCGGGCTTCTTCTTTTTCTAATAAGGATATCTTAGGCCCAAAGTTCTTTCGAACGCAGCTTGAATCGCTTGATATAGATGAATTCTTAACTTCTATTTGTGCAATCAGGAAGAAAGAGGTCGTTAATAAATTCTTTGCGAACTATCGAAAGGATAAGCACCAGTTCTCTGATGGATATCGTTATGAATCAATACTGAAACTGGATTTGCGGGAACACTTTGTTTTAACATCTAGGTATCTGAAGTATTACGATAAACGTGATAAGATATTTTTAGGATACGACCCAGGACACTTCTCCAGTATTGTTGCTGCTCAAGAGAAAGATTATGGGCATGAACTCCGGGTTATAAAAGAATTCACTTGCTATTATCCGGCTGAACAACCGGAACTGGCAAAGCAAATCTTTGAGTTTTTCGGAGCTGACGCGATTAATAAACAGATTGTACTTTACCATGACCGGGCAGCGAATAAACGTCGTGAGGATCTTGAGAAAATAACTTCTGATGCACGTATATTGAAAAGGGAACTGGAAAGTTATGGCTTTTCTGTTGAGCTCATGAACGAAGGACAATCTACTATTTATCATTGGCAACAATTTAAGCTTCTATTACTATTATTCGGTGAACGGAGTAACGCACTGCCGGTGTGTCGAATAGATGAGAATGAATGCCCGAATCTTTGTAGTGCTATTCCTCTTTCTCCATTGAAGAAAACAGATGGTCGTGTTGAGTTGGATAAGTCGTCGGAGGTGAAAGTTCCTCTTAAACATCAGGCAGGACTGACAACACAGCTTCCTTCTGCACTTATCTACCTGCTTTTTGGATTATATGGTGATAGAATACAAGGAGAATTAAGTAATATCCCGGATGATTTACCTGACAATATAGGGCTATAGTGTACTGGTTAAGGTGATATCATTGTGTGTAAATCTGGTATAATACTATCCTGTTGACATCGTTTCTATAGCTAAATCACAGGCTGTCAGTCAAAAGACTTTTTGAAAATAAAAATAGAAAAAAACGAAAGACGGAATTCTCCACGCACCGCTGAGAAAGCCGATTGAGGTGCAAAATCGACCTTTTGTAAGGAAATATGACATATACCCGGGGACGTCCTTTTAGGAGGGGAGCAAAAACGGTAATTTCGGTCATGGAAACGACGATGTCAGGCATAGTAGCCCTTCAGTGGGCAAAAGAAATATCAAAACTGCCAAATGGGTGCTTCACCATTGCCTTCTTTCCTTATTCAAGGCAGAAGGGGGAGGCTTCTGAGAGGTTAGTAGTGAAGGAAAGGTGTACGTTCCGGACACAGCTCCCGAAAGAACGTTTCAGTATTGATAGTGAGAACTTCTTTCTCTTTAACGATGAGAATGCTGACCCTAAGATGTGTTATCGTATACTTATTCGTTACATGGGGTTTCCGCAAGATGGGTATAAATTGCATAAAATAGACTGGTTATGAGTGATAGTGTAGAGATGATGGGAAATTATGGATGCTATATTGACGACAGCAATATAATTTCCTTTCAATTAGGAACTAATCCAACCGCAGGATTAAAGGATCCGGGTTTCATTAATTCAAATATTATTCTTCCTGCAGACTACAACTGGCAGTCGATAGGAGGGTTCAACGTGTGCTCACGCGGAGCGAATAACATGAAGTGTGAAGAAGTCGAAGCAGATATCAAGAAGAATCGTTTATTGCCTCGATTGATTACAAAACAAGTTAATATGCTCTATGGCTTAGGTCCGGCTATATATATCAAAAGTATAAAGGATGGGAAGCTTGTTAAAGAGTGGATAGACTGTCCTGAAATAACAGCATGGCTTGAATCATGGAAAGACCGGGGACTGGAGTCTGATTATAAAGAGGTAGCAAAAGGGAATATAAAGAACTACTATTATTTCCGGGATTACTTTGTAAAATGGCGTATGACGCTAGGCAATCGTATTGGTGAACAGCGTCCGGTTGCAGGACTTGAATTGATGGAAAACAGGCGTTGTCGATTAGCTACTCAGAAAAAGGATGTAATCACGGAATTGATCAATTATAAGGACTTTACTCATATCGCAGTAGGGCGTTGGAGCTATGGAGTTTCTAAATATCTGTTTTATCCACGCATGGCGATAAAGGATATCCGAAACATAAAGTATGCTGCAATTTCCCATCATCGTGAGAAGTCTGTTAGTGAGTTTTACGGAGTAAATGAAACACATGAAGGGACTAAGGCATACATCAAGGGATCGAATGACACTGCGAATTACATAAACTCATTCCTTAAAAACTCTTTGGCCGCTAAGATTCATATTATAATTCCAAATGCATGGGCTGAATCTAAACGTGCTCAGATAACAAAGATATGTAATGAGAATAAGGAACGGAAAAGTAAAAATGAACCTCTTCTGACTTATAATGGGATTGAGATTGGAATTGCGTTTAAAGAATCTTACTTTCTAAAATATCTCAAACAGGAACTTCGTAATATTAGTGAGTATCTGTCTGGAGCGGACAATCAAGGAAAAGCTTATGCTACCATGAGTTTTAAAACAGGGACTGGTGAGGAACAGCGTTGGAAGTTTGAGGTTTTGGACCTGAAATACAAAGAGTATATTGATGCTCTTATTACCTACGATAAACGTGCTGACGAAGTCCTCTTGTCATCGGTCGGACTCGACTCCTCCATTTCATCCGTGTCAAAAGATGGCGTCATATCGAAGTCAGGAGCTGATGTATACTACAATTATCTGATATACCTGATGTCGCTAACTCCGGATGATGAAATATGCTCTGAACCTTTCAATATGGCTATTCAGATAAACTTTCCGGAACTATATAGACAAGGATATCGCTTCGGATTTTATCGTGAGACTCCCAGCCGGCAAGAAGAAGTAACTCCTGATGAACGACTAAATAAACAGCAATCATGATACTGAAAGATTTGTTTTCCGATATTTCCGGATTTGCGGAATTTGTTCCTGGCATTGATGCTAATACCAATTTATCATCACTCAATAGCCATGCCGTTACTGCCTATAAGCGGATTGCTAACATTATAAGCGTTCCTGTGTATGAGAAGATTCTTGAGAAAAAAGAAGATAAGCTTTACGATCATCTTCGGACGGCACTTGCTAATCTCACTATGGCAAATGATACTGTTTTTGATGTAGTTCGTAAACGCAAGGCGAATATCGAAATCTACAAGTATGAGCAGGAAGCTCTCCGGAGGGCTTATTACGAAAATTACTATAATGCAATGGATTCTATAATTTCTCTTCTGAATGCCTCAGAGGATTTAGGGTGGGATGAAACCAGGTATTATCGTATGCTTGAAAAATTGCAGATCAAGACAACGGAAGATTTTGATTTATTGTATTGTATCGATCTGTCATATCTCTTCTTTTTCCGCTGTATACCAATCCAAGTAGAGGTCTTAGAAGAAATTTTATCCGGATATGTGGATCGTGCAAAGAATAAACCTTCGGTTTTGCCATTGATTAATCGGGCATTAGCAAAGATGGTTGTATCTGTTGCTTTAACCAGGTTCGACATTTTAGAGTTTCCGTCAACTATTCGGAATCTCTTTATTGATTCAAAGGTTATGCGATATGGTACTCAAGAGCAGCAACGGTTATTGAGCTTGTCTGCCGAGTTACGGGAACAGGCGAATAGCCTGATCAAAGATGTCGACTTATTGTTGACTGACTCTGAGGATACCGATATAGAGACGGAAACATCCTTTAATCTGCCTGAAGACAAGATACAATTGATGCCATGATAGAGTTTTGTGTACATCAGAAGAAATATAAAATTCCAAATTCCTGGGAGGAGCTTACCCCGGAATTGTTTGAAGGGATTATGGCCGATATGAACCTTGTTACTTCTGGCAAGCTGTCACCGGCCATGCTACAGATAAAACATGTCTGTCGAGTGATGGGATGGGAATCGCATCGATTAGCGCATTTTAAAGATGAAGATACGATGTCTAATTTAGCATGGTTAGGCGAACAGGTAGACTTTATTTTCCGTATTTTGTATCCGGATCATGATGCTGCGCTTCAGGACTTGTCAAAGGATGAGTTTGCCAAGGCGAAGAAAACTCCTCCGGAGAGACTGAAGATGCCAATTGCCCGTTATCTGTCTAAGCTGGATTATAAATTTACTTTGAATAGCTGTTTCTGTGCACAGCTGCTTCCATTCGTTAGCATTCATGGGCAGATGTATAAAGGGTATGTTGTTGATACTGGCTTTGGTCAATTAACGTGCTCTCTGACAGCTTTACAGTTTATCGAAGCCCGTTCTATGCTGGGATGTGATGGTACAATGCTGCCACTTCTTGCGGCTATTTTATATCATCCAGGAAAATATGATTCGGAGTCGGCACATGCATTAGCTAAGTCATTTGAACGCTTGTCATTAGTTACTTTGCAGAGTATTGCGTTTAACTTTTCCTCGTTTGTCAATTTTCTGTTTACTAAAACTGAGTTTTGGGTATTAGTAGCCGGTGAACATGAGAAACCTAGCCCTATAACGACCGGCCCTCTTGAGTCTCTCTACAATCTTAGTAGTGATGGGTATGGTGATATCTCTGCGGTTGAACAGATGAATATTATTAAATACCTTTCTATACTTCGTAAGAAGCTCATAGAAACGGTAAAGAGCATGCATTATGCTGACGTAAAGCATGTGGATATAGCAAAGAATACTGGATTACCAATTTCATTAATAAAACAGATAGTATGATTTTCGAGATTCTAAAATATTATGCTCAGTTTCCGGATCACAATAAGGTGCTTGAGATCTTTTCAAAAGGAAGAAGTGAACTTCTTGAATATGGGATTCTTCAGGAAGAAATTAAAAAAATGCCTGATCACTCCCGGATCACCGGATTAGACTATTATATCTTCGGTCAGAGTTTCGATTCGGTTAAGCAGCGTGTTGATAGCATTCTCGCCGGAACATACTTATTTGTGGAAATTGGTGATATTATGTCTAAGCGCGATCAGAAGAATAATATCGAGGATGAAGTGCAAATGGCTGTTACTATCGCGGCGAAATCCGCTGAAATGGACTTGATAGAGGAAGCAATACAATCGAGATGTACTCTCGCCATGATGCAGCAGCTACGAGCGATTATGTTATCAGATCAGGCGCGTACTCCTTGGCTGAAAGAGTTATCCCTTTCTTGTCAGATAAAGCCATTTGTGGCGAAAGAATTTTCTTCAGTGGGGTGGACGCTGATGTTTGAGAGAGAGGGGAGTGATATCTTTAATTTAAAGACACTAATAAATCGGGAATAATATGGAGTTTAATGATTGGGTAGTTTTAGCAACAGCTTTAGGGGGTGTTGAAGGAATAAAGCAACTTGTTAAATGGTGGATGAATCGAAAGGTAGAGCTTCGAAAAGAAGATGCTTCGGCGAATGGTATGGAAGATGAAAATGAACGGAAACAAGTTAAATGGCTTGAAGATCGTATTTCACAACGGGACATAAAGATAGATGCGCTTTATGTCGAGCTTCGGGAAACTCAGTCCACTTTATTAGACGAAATCCATAAGCGGCACGAAGTTGAATTGAAATTGAAAGAAGCGGAATTTCGGAGATGTGATGTCAGAAGATGTCCGGAACGTGAACCACCCAGTGACTTTTAATATAAAAAATGGACAGTAAAATGAAGAAAATTGATGCTATTATCATTCATTGCTCGGCTACACGTACCGGGCAAGATTTGCGTGCGAAAGATATAGATCGTATGCACAAGCAGAGAGGATTTAATCAGATCGGCTATAACTTTGTTATCGATCTTGATGGTACTGTAGAAAACGGCCGTCCGCTTTCTATTGACGGTGCACATTGTAATACGAAAGGATTTAGTGAATCATCTTACAATAAGCATTCGATTGGTATTTGCTATATTGGAGGCTTGGATGCAAGTGGAAAGCCTGCTGATACTCGTACTCCAAAACAAAAGGTAGCTTTGCGTGAACTGGTTGCAAAGCTTTGTAAGGAGTATCCTATAGTCGATCTTTTGGGACATCGTGATACATCTCCTGATTTGGACGGATCCGGTGAAGTTGAGCCGGCAGAATACATCAAGGCGTGTCCATGTTTTGATGTCCGGAGTGAATTTACCAACTTCTTGCGCAATACAGTCATTCGACCATGAAATGTTTAATCTACTTGTTTATCATATTGCTAGCGTCAGCAATATGCTTGTCGTCCTGTCGTACTCAATACATTCCGGTTGAAACGGTGAGAACAGAGTATAAGACTCGTGATAGTGTCAGATATGACAGTATCTACAAGCATGATAGTATATTCTATTTGATCAAGGGGGATACCGTGTATAAGTATGTGAAGCAGGTCGAGTATAAATACCTCTTTATTAATCGTACGGATACAATTCTGAAGACGGATAGCATTCAAGTTCCTTATCCGGTTGAGAAGCGATTGACTCGTTGGCAAACCCTTAAAATGGAGCTTGGCGGGTGGGCGCTAGGTGTTATTATAGTATTTGCGCTTGTTATTGTTGGTCGGATGATATACAGACTACGAAAGAAGTAGTATATTTGTGGTGTAGAAGTTTGCTTGTCAATGACAGGCTGTGCCCTCGTGTTTCGCGAGGGCATCTTTGTGTCTTCCCCTTTCGTTTTTAATCATTTTGGGTATGTAACTGTTAAATAACATCTTGATAAAGAAATTATTACCAAAAAGCTTTGTTTGTGATAATAATTACTTTATCTTTGTGATGTCAAACAAAAGAGCTCTTTGAATGACTGATGAAGAAGCGCTAAAGGCGCGGGAAATTGAGTTGTTAGAAAACCTCAATTTCTTCCTTCTGAATTATCAACGTTTAATTGCGAACGGATATAGAAAGAAGGTGTTGGATGATGAAATTAAGCTAATTCAGCTTGAGCTGGATAAACTTAAGGAAGTCCGATAGAAGGAAAGTCCACCGGGGTAGCTGCCGGTGGGCTTATCTTCATTATGAAATGTATGACTTAAAGATAAATAACAATGGGAGTGAAAGAAGAATATTTTAAACTGAAGGAGCAATGGGTTAGTTCACGTGGTTCTGAACGTGAAGAAGTTGACCGTAAATTAGATGCTTTCTTTGAGTCCCTTGATCAAGCAGAAAAGGAACTTGTAAATGAAGCTATAACTGAAGATTTTGCCCGCATCCATGAGAAGATTAGTGAAGCTAAGGAATTGAAAAGACGGATTGAAGTGCGAAAGATTCTATCTGACACACTTCCATTCATTTCTGTATCCGAATTTGCAAAGCAATACTTTAATAAGTCCGCTTCTTGGCTTCATCAGCGAATCAATGGTAATGAAGTGCATGGGAAGGTTGCAACTTTCACAGAGAAGGAATTGAATATCTTATCTGATGCGTTGAAAGATGTAGCTGATAAATTGAATAATGCGGCTACCGCATTATCTTAATCTTAATAACAATTCAACTCCTCATATCATGTAATCCGTGAAATCGGCTTCCGGCTGGTTCCGGTTGGCGCACGATATGAGGAGTTTATTTAAATTTATGGAATACACAGAAAATCAAATTATAGACTTCATATTAGAAGCATCCTATTCGACTGGAGGGTATATTCGTTTAGTTCCTTTAGTGATAACTCAAAGAGGGGTAGCATTTGATATGGAAGATTGTGAACGATTTGCGGGATTATTATCTACCCTCGGACTATGTGATGTCTCGTTCAATCAAAAAATCCCTTTTGTTAAAATTACTGCAAAAGGAATTGAGATAATGCAATTATATAATAGTTATTCGCAGTATCTTGAAAGTAAAAAAGAGGATAAAAAAATTAATGTGCAGATTAAGAGGTTGACTAGGGATAATATACGTCTTAAGAATTTAAATATTGTGATTGGGATAATATCGTTTATAGCAGGAATCCTACTATCGTCCCCAATAAAAAGCATATTAAAATTATGGCTGGAAGCCGATTGATAGAGTCTTGCAAAATATCAAAATTATCAGAAATCTCGTTGATTCTGTCTTCTAGCTGTTTTAATTTATATTCATCTTCCATAACTCATTGATTTTGATACAAAAATAATAATAATAGCATGAAGTTCAATATTATAATATAATTGAATTCGTAATTGTTCAGATATTAACACTTAATGGGCATTGCATTTTCTTAAAAAACAACTCTAATTTGAGAATAAATCGTTTTTCTTTACTATCTTTGTTTTGCCAAGTAAAAACTACAATTCAACTCCTCATATCGTGTAATCCGTAAAATCGGGTTCCGGGTGGTTCCGGTTGGCGCACGATATGAGGAGTTGATTTTTATAATACTATGATAAAGGAGGAGCAATTGGACGCCCCATTAGCTGTGATTTGTTTTCACAATATTGAGCGTAATCAAGATTTTGATACAGATTGGATATCAGATATAACTAATGAACAAATTCGGGAGATGGTACTGACCCTCAATACATATGGTTATATTACTTATAAAGAAGTTTTGAGGAATTATCATACAGCGTATTTGTGTAAAATCACATCTGAAGGAATAAGATTCAGTAAAAGTGGGAGATTTAAAGAATTGGAGAAAAATAAAAAACGAAAGAAAACAAGGTTGATCGGAGCTATTATTACAATTATTGCTTCATTGGCGACAATTGCCGCTTTTATTTTTCAATTGCTAAGTAAATGAGTAATACGAGATATCCTATCAATAGAATAGTTGCAATCAATAGTAATTGCATTATTATATTTTCAAGGTTAATTTTGAATTTAGGTTTCTTCTCAGTTGTCTTGAAAGTATAACTAGGATTTTTCATAAATCATTGATTTTGATACAAAAATAATAATAATAACATAAAAGAGATACGATTATGGAAAAAGAAAAAAAAGATCCTCGTTTATCTGATGAAGTAGTAAAACTACAAAAACATAGAATATAGACTCTTTCATTAACTCCTTTGACTATGTGACTGTTTTTATAGTCATGATTGTAAAATAGTATTTGAAAGGTTAGATATTTATATAACACATTAATTATAATATTATGAAATTTCCGCAATTATTAGTTGATGTAGATGCATATTATGCACAACTGAAGCAGTTGATTTTAGATCATGAATGTCATATTTTCTTTGATACTAATATTATTTCTCAGATGTATAGACTTAATTCAGATGCAAGGAATGAGTTTTATGTTTGGTTAGATTCTATAAAAGATAGAACACATGTTCCTAATTGGGCTATTCATGAATATACTAATCGTTTCTTGACTGAAAAAACATCTGACTATATAGGCGAGTTAGATAAGTTGTCTTCACTTCCAAAACAGTTGAAAGAAGTAGCTGATTTTTTGCGAATGTATGTAGATGATTGTCTTTTTGCGAATGCTCTATACCGTAGCAACAAGGATTTGTTATTTAAAGAACTTGATGATATAATAAATCGAGTGAGAGCAATATCTAAAGCTTTAGATAGAAAAAGTATACAGAGTGTAAAGCTTCAAGTACACCAGGAAATGCTTGATAAATTCCAAAAAATAGCTTTAGATAGTGATATATGTAAATTGTTGGAGGAAGTTGGATTTTATCAATCTTTCCGTTATGAAAGTAAATATCCTCCAGGATTTAAAGATAATGATAAAGAGTATAATTCAGCAGGTGATTTACTCTTGTGGCAGGAAATATTGCAATATTGTAAAAATAAGACGATCGGGAAAGCTATATTAGTTACTCGAGATATGAAAAAGGATTTTGTCTATGCACCTAAAAGAGTTAAAGAAGGGGGAACTGAAAAATCAAATCAGAATGATAAATTAAAGATAGCTGATGAACGTCTTGTAGGTGAATTCTTATCTAAAACGGGCTCTGATTATTTTTATATAATGAATTTTCAGCAGTTAGCTGGAGTGCTATCAAAAATATCTTCTTCGCAATATAAAAATTTAGCTGTTTCGGTGCAAATTGATCCATACTTTAAAGATGACGAGAATATCGATTCTCCTGAAGAAACTATTTCTGAAATTGATGATACAATAGAAGTCTCTAATACAGAAGCTAATGTAACTGAAACTCCTCAGGAAATAACAGAAAAAGAAGATGTTTTTGAGAAACAGGACATATCAAATAGTTATTCATTGGAGGCATTTGAAGATAAGACGTTTGTATTGGATAAGGAAAATAAGCTACATGCCATTATTAGTGATTTGCGGTCACATAATTGGCCTATCCAAAATTTAGCTGTTGATAAATTATATAGTGTATCTGTGAGGGATTTTGAGGTTACGAAGGAAGTTCTAGACTCATTTTTTGTTCTTGGTAGAAATGTATATCAGGCAGCTTGTGGTAATGCTTTTAAAGCTATTTCTTTGATTGAAAACTTATCTTCCTTTTTATCTAATATAGAACAATATATTTTAAGAAAAGCGTTTTTAGACGGTACTTTATATGAAGTTTATTTTAATCATAATAATGAATATAGAAAGGATGGTTGTAGAGGAGATTACTTGAGATCTTTAGAATCTTGTTTAAAGCTAGAAGAATATTCTGATTCATTTGAATTTATCAATAAGAGCTTAGAGACTTTACCAGATACATATATATGTTATCCACCATTGTATGATAAAGAAGTGTTTGTTTCTCTTTCAGGTAAAGTTGGTGATGTTGGACTCATGGATTGTTTTGTTGTGGATCAAATGAAAATAGATGGGAAGATAGCTGATTATCCGAATTTTAGAGTAACTCTCCCTTGCTTTCTAAAGATAAATAACTTAAAGAATATTCTTTCTCAATTGTTTGCAGTTGATCAGCGTCTTATTGTTATTGAAGGGGTACCTGATGATGAAAAGCATTATCCGATTTATTTTGGCTATCCTCTTCCTTTTTAAAATAATATGTATGAGCAATATTGTTTCCTTGTTTTCAAATATTACCTTTGTAGAATAACTTTAAAAACACACAAAATGAAAAAAGTATTGTTGTCGATTTTGTTTGTAGGATTATTAACTTCATGCGTAACTCCTAAATTACCGGAACCTTATGGAACCTCTACTATTTTGGATTATTCTCCATTGACAAGCAAAGGGTTTTATGTAACGGAGTCTAACTCTGTTTCTTTTGATTATCAGGCTATTGCCAGCGTATCTGCTACAGAGGTGGCTGGATGGGTTAAAAAAGGTAAGAAGCAAGTAATCTCTGATGGGACTCTAAGGAAAAATGTGGATGAATTGTATGTCAATATGGAATCGAAGCCATCAAGTGGGAAGTATATACGTGTTTCTCCTGATATTAATGCTGCAATGGATCGTATGGTAGAGATTTTGAGAACGGTTGGGGCGAATGGCATTATTAATCTAAACATTCAATGGGAATCAAGTCGTATAATTATTTCGGGTATGGCTATCCGGAAATAATTACTCTGTTTCTTTTGTGCCTTCGAAATATTATCTTCATATTCTATAAAATATAATTATGGAACTAGTAGCTATAATATTAATAGTGTTTCTGATCTTGTTAATTCGCTCTAGTAGTAAAGGATATAAGGAAAAGAAGAAAACGAAGTCTTATAGAGATTATGATGTTTCTAAACGTTCATCACCGCATCCTAATGATACAGTTTTAGGGAACGCTGAACCTACGAAAACTGATTATTTACAAGAAATTCAGCGAGAACTTGATAAATTATCTAAGCTTCCCAAAGATAGTGATCATGAAGTAGGTAAGTATCTTTTGGTTGATACAGAAACAACAGGTCTTCCATATAAGCGAAATGCGCCACCTGAGGATTTCACTAACTGGCCATATATAGTAGAAATAGCGTGGTATCTTATTGATGAAGATGGATTATTGATTGATGGATGCCATTATATAGTTAAACAAAATGTAGATATACCTGTGGCTGCAACTAGAATACATCATATAACTACTCAAAAGATGCTATCGGAAGGAACGTTGCCTGCGGAGGTATATAATGAATTTGCCGATTCTGCAAGTAGAACAGAATATATAATAGCACATAATTTAGATTTTGATTTTCCTATTATAGAATGCGAGTTGTTAAGAAATGGATTTGGACGGATTTTAGCTTCGAAAAAGAAATTTTGTACAATGAGAGCCGGTCGTGAGTTTTGTACAGTATACGATAGGGCAGGACATGTAAAGAACCCCAAATTGGTGGAACTTTTTGGGGAATTGTATTTTGATAATCCATATTTAAAGCTAGAAGGGACTCATAATGCATTAGCTGATACGAATTTACTTTATCGTTGCTTTATGAGAATGAAAGATATTAACCCTGATTTATTGTGTAATTCAGAATGTATGGATGAGGAGAGTGTAACGTGTAATTTACCAAAGTTCAATTCTGTAGTGGTTAAGAATGAGGATCTACATGATGATCAAAATTGTTGTTTAATGGTCTCCGATGATAAGTTGTTTGCCTATTTTGGGGCAAATGGGTTTTGTCAGTCTCAGGTTTTGGTAACGGGGGTTGCAAAAGAAGAAAAGGATAATTGTTGGATGATGATTGAGAAATTAAATGGAAAAGTAGTAAAGTCAGTAACAAAGAATTTATCTATAGTCGTTTTAGGACCTGTTCCAGGATGGAAGAAAGTTGAAAATATAAGGATGAAGACTCAAGCTGGTGATAAAATACTGGGAATAACTGATGTTCAATTACAAATATTATATGAGCAATTAAAATAATTCATTTTTCTTTTGCCCATTCAAATATTATCCTCATATTTGTAACGCTAAACATCAGTAAGGTGTATCTTACTTCGCAGAGCGCGGTTAATGCTCAACGTTTTGTTAGGGCTTTTTTTATGCCTAAATGTAAAATATTGGCGGCTGCCTTCCCTTGTAGATTTTTGCTCTTCGGAGTGGATACTACTGATGTTTAGCGACACGGGAAATGGCAGCCGTTTTTCTGCCTATACGCTAAACATCAGTAGTTATGAAAAAGAAAAATCAATCGGTCCAAGTGCCGGTAAGCAAGTTGCAGAATTATTTTAGTAAACTAGCTAATCTGCTTGCAGAAAACAGTGAAACTTACCTCGTATCCCAGTCGGGTAACAAAACTTCTATCGAAGTTGCTCCTGGAGAGTATATGACGATCTCAATTCAGAAAGGAGGTCAGTCATGTCTTTAAGTAAAGGAATAATCGTCGATAAGATAGTGACCTATCAAAGGGATAGTACAATGGCAACGAACATTGATGGAGCTGTTATTACTCCCGAAGCTATTTGTGCCATCAAGTTTCTTCAACAAGAAAACTATGTTGAAGAAACATTGAATCAAATTAACGAAATTATAGATATCGTTATTGATGAAGGTATCCCTGCCGTTTTAGAATCAGATGAGGATTGTCTTCGTATTGTACGTAATCTTCGTTATCTGGCACAACATATATCATCTTTTAAAAGACCTATGAATCATGAATAATCAAGAACAGAAAATCACCGATATCAGCATCTATATTGCTGGCTTACAAGCAACTTTTCGTCCTGCATCTGATGCACGACATACTACTCATTGGTTCTCTACTGATGAAGTTTATATTGCTATTAAGCATTTGGATCCTTCGGCTGATATCACGAAAGAGCAGATCTTCCAGGCAATGACAAATGCCGGATTTAAGTTCCAGAACCGTCCCGGAGCATCGGGATGCGACTTTCGGTGGATGCTTGAACTTAAACCTTCCAAATAAGCTAGTATCCGGAGAGTGAGATTTCCTCTCCGGATATTTTTGTCCTTTACCTTCCTTTTTCTACTTGCTACATTCGCTGAAAATAACAGCGAATATGATTTCAGAAGATTTAGTCAAACAGAGATTTGTGCATGATACCATTTCTCAAGGTATCAATCTTATTTATGAGACTCAAGAGAATGTTGTTCGTACTTACCTGAATACTCGTTCGGGCAAGTTGCTGGGAAGTCTACAGCGCAGACCATTCACTATTCAGGAGTCTGAAGGAAAGCAAGAATATTTCATTCGTATTTTCCCGTATCTCCGTTACCTTGACATTCGATATCGGAGGGGAAATGATCGCATTTCTCGTCATATTCGAAGCAACCTGGTATTGTATAATCGCACAGTTTGGGGAGTACTCTACCATGAGACTTTCCCGGAACTCCGTTATGGCTACAATGAAGCGATTCGTACTTCTATTCGCAAGGAATTGGAGCAAGCATTAATCTATGAACAGTCTCAAAATTGGTAATATGGGAAAGAAACATCTGTCTGAGGACAAAATAAAGTATGTGGTTTCCGCAGATTCTAGCGAAGCTCAAGAGGAAATACATGATTTGATTAAAGCTACAAAAGAGCTAAAGAAGGAAGAAAGAGAACGACGTAAAGCTATGATTGAGCTTGAAGCTCAGGGGAAAAAGAGTACAAAGGAGTATAAGAATTTAGAAAAGGAGTGCAAGTCACTTTCTAATCAGGTATCTGACAATAATGATAAGATTAGTATACTCACTCGTTCTCTTGATATAAATGCCATGACTGGTAGGCAGTTAAAGAAGGTAGCTAAAGAGTTAACGGCTGCTCTTGATGATATGTCGGAAGCTGCGGATCCGGAAGAATATGCCAGGCTAAATAAAAGGTTGGGTGAGGTACGGTCTCGAATGGTAGAACTAAAAAGTTCAGGCAAAAATGTGGAAAAAGAGTTTGACCTGACACAAACTGCTTTGTCTAAACTAAAGGCGGTGGCCGTAGCTTTTATTGTCGTCAAATTGGGAGGATATCTTAAGGATATTGCAAAAAATGCATACGCCACCCGAAAAGAGTTTGCTAAATATGAAGCTGTACTTCGTAATACCCTTCAGTCGCAGGAAAAGGCTGCTACTGCAATGAAGATGTTGCAAAAGCTTGCTGCCGATACACCGGGATCCCTTCAAGAATGGACAGAGGCTTATATTAAACTTGTCAACAGGGGAATTAAGCCTACTACCTCGGAACTTACGAATATTGGTGACTTGGCTGCATCCCAAGGTAAGAGCGTAGATCAGCTCATAGAGGCGATACTTGATGCCATGACCGGGGAGAATGAACGTTTGAAAGAGTTCGGTATCAAGGCAAGTAAAAGTGGGAATACAGTTAAGTACACTTTCAGAGGTGTCACTACAGAAGTGCAGAATTCCGAGGAAGCTATAAAGAATTATATGCTGAGCTTGGGACAGTTAGACGGTATTGCTGGATCAATGGGTACTCAGATGAAAGAACTTGAGGGAATGGAGTCTAATCTGAAGGATACTTTAGATAATCTATGGAATACGATTGGTAAGCGAATGGAAGGTTTCTTCAAAAAAGGACTTTCTTGGGCTACGGACTTTGTCGGGGATGTAACGAAAGTATTTGAGCCTTTGTCAGATGCTTTTGAGAACCAGTTAGAGAAGGTTGTTGATTTAGAGACAACTCTGCCTGGGATGACAAAACGCTATGAAGAACTTGCTGGAAAAGTTGATCTTAATGCTGAAGAACAAAAGGAACTGAACTCATTGATCGAGCGTATATCCAGTATTGTTCCTTCTGCCATTTCTGAATGGAATCAATATGGGGATGTTATTTCTATTAATACACAGAAAGTATATGATTATATAGATGCTGAGAAAGCCCGTCTGAATTTTATTCATAAAGAAGAAATAAAGAATCTGCAATCTCAGAGGGAAAAAGCGCAGGCGGAAATGGATTCACTGATAATTCAAAATGAAAAAGGGACAGTTTGGGCCGGTGGAACAGGATATGGGAATACTCAGGATCAAGGTATGCGCGAGATGACTGATGCGGAAATAAATGCTAATGCGGCAAGAATTGAAGCACTCAAGACGGATCTAGCCGGTATCAATGCGCAACTCGACATGATATCTGGAGACGGTATAGAGAAAATTGTCAAAGATAAGATTAAATCACAGGAAGATTTAACAGCTGCTCAAGCTAGATTCAATGGCATGAATAAATCCATGCTATCAGCATGGCTAAAGGATGAGAAGAACGCATCTGACCAATACAAGGAAATAGCTCAAGAGATTTATAATAAGCGTTTCCCGTCGACTAATGCAGAGAAAGATAAATCAGACCCGAATGCTGTTGCACTCAAGAATCAAGAATCTGATCATGAAGCGGAAATAAATGAGATTCGTTTAGTTGGTCGTGAAAAGCAACAAGCGGAAGAAGAAATCAATTTGGCTATTCTTAAGTCTGATCAGGACTATTATAATAAGCGGATCAAACTGCTTGAGCAGTTCAAAAGTAGTGCTACGAAGTCAGCAAAAAAATCTGAGTATCAAAAGCAAATAGTAGATGCGAAATCCAAGTTGATCGATACGGAAGTTTCAATGGAGAAACAGAAGGTCGCTGCTGTTGAGAAACTGCGTCAGGAAGATTTAAGTAGAGAACAGGAGGTAACCAAGTCTCAACAAATCTTCTTGACCGGTGAATTAGCGAATAAACGTATCACTCAGGAACAGTATGATATGATGATACTTTCTTTGAATACAGCCAGTGCGGAGACTCGGCTGGCTATTGAAGAACGATATCTGAATGACATTAATGATCTTGAACTGAAGAATGGCAAGTTGAAAGCCGATGCCGTAAAAAAGGCAAATGATGTTGTACTTAGTGCTGATCAGGAAGCGGCGAATGCACGTGCGGCTATTCAGACTAAAATGAATGATCTGACTAAGGATTTTAAGAGTCAGTTTAAACTCACTACAGTCGGAGAAGATTTGGAGGCACAAATGAAAGTGCTGGATGCGACTTATCAGGCACGGAAGGCACTTGCAGAAAAAGAAAATCTTGAAACGAAAGAACTTGATGCTGCTTACCTGAAAGCAGAAGAACAGTTAGTTCAGGATAGTGAGAACCGTATTAATCAGATTCGGAATCAGTATGGGCTTTTAAATCAAAAGCAACAGTATGATATGCAGCTTCAGCAACTGCAAGAATATCTGGACAATGAGACTCTTACTCATGAGGAACATGAACAGGCTGTTCAAAATCTGAAACGTGATTCATTTAAAAAGCAGTTTGACTATTATTCTGATTTGTTTGCCGGTGCTGTTCAGGCATTGCAACAAGCTGAAATGGATAACGTAGATGCTCAATATGATGCGGAGATTGAAGCGGCACAGGGCAATACAGAGGAAGTTGAACGTTTGGAGAAAGAGAAGGCTCAAAAGAAACTGGATATTCAGAAGAAATATGCAGATGTTAATTTTGCTATTAAAGCATCCCAAATAATTGCGGATACCGCAGTTTCAATAATGAAAATGTATACGGAATTACCATTACCAGCTGCAATAGCGGCTTCTGTATTAATGGGTATAACGGGAGCAGCTCAACTTGCTGCAGCCAATGCTGAACGCCAAAAGGTTAAGAATATGACTCTCTCCGGTGGGAGTAGTTCATCGAAAGGTTCCGGACAACGGGTTGCAACAGGACGTGAAGATGGCGGTAAGATTGATGTACGTCGTGCTCAGGATGGTAAGTTATTTAAGGATGCTGACTATGATCCGGATGCGCGTGGATTCATAGACAAGCCGACAGTAATCGTGGGAGAAGGACCGGCTGGGCAGTCAAAGGAGTGGGTGGCCAGTAATGCCGCCGTAGACAATCCGACTGTTGCCCCTATTCTTGATATGATTGATAAGTCGCAGCAAGCCGGGACCATTCGAACTTTAGATCTAAATCAGGTCATTCGTTCAAGAATGGCAGGTTTTGCTTCAGGAGGAAGTATTTCTCAACCGGATCCATCGCCCGGTCCTAAAAATGACGGAAGTGGTGCGGCATTGCCACCGCAGCTCATGGAAAAGTTTGCTCAAGCTATTATTAATCTTGATGAGAAGGGAGTTAATGCGTCTGTTGCTCTAAGTGACTTTGAAAAGAAACAGACACTCCGTGATCGCAGTCGTTTAATCGGATCAAAAGGATAAAGTATGAAAATCACGAATGCTAAAACGGGAATAGCTTACCAGCTTACTCCCGGCACACAACTTGAAGTTGAACGTCCTAACTTGTTTTTCAATGAATGGGGAGAACAGACATTGCCGGTTGATATCCCTGATTCGGACTGGAATCAGAAAGCGTTGGGCTATCCGGACATAACAGGGATGCGGAAGCTGCCATCTGATATTCAGGCTACCATCTCATCGGGTGAATATTTCTCGGCATGCAGACAGGCTATCTTGACTGTTAAGCGTAAGAGTACAATTTCTACATCATTTTATCTGAACGAGGGGTCATTCCTGTCTCAGATATCTAAAGCATCGTTACGGGACGTTTTTGCAGATGAAACAATTCCGGGAGTAAAGACGGTACAGCAAGGGATTGATTTTTGCCGATCACTATTAACGAACGAACATCCTCAGTTTTCAATATTCCCGGTATTTGTCGATTTTGATAATGCACGGCGCTATATAAACCGACTTGAATTTATGGATAGTGAAGGCTATATCAAAGGGACTAAAACAGGGACTCTTGACTTTTATAATGTGTTTCCACGTGTCGAGGAGGTGGATGATGTTAAAATCAAATTGGATCCGGGGTATTATATGAGTCCGTTTATTCGTGCACCTTACCTTTTGAGGAGAATATTTTCTTTCTTCGGTTATACTTTGCTGGAGAACTTCTTCGATGTGACCGAACCATTTAAGTCGATGGTGTTTGTCAACAATACCATTGACTCTCTTGTAAATGGCACTATATTGCTTTCGCACTTGGTCCCGGATTGCAAATGCAATACTATCCTGAATGTATTTAGAAAGAAATTCTTATGTGAATTTATTCCGGACGAAGTGACGAGGACTGTGGCAATCGAACTTTTTAATGATGTATCTAGAATGAAAGCTGAGACGGATCTGACCGATTGCTTAACTTCCGGACTTGAGTTTAATGTGCCGGAATATCAAAAAGTAAATCTTTCCTCAGAAAGCGTTATTTCAGATGAGGGAGATACTTATGATTCCACTTCCGATCTGAAAGCTAAATATCCTAATGCCTGCTTATATCCACTTACAGGAGAATATTACCGCATAGGATTTACAGATGATTCTACTGTAAAACAATGTATATGCTCTGCCAATATTCCTTATTTAGATGGAGATAATTCATTGAAGGAGAAGAAAATTACTTGTCCTGATGCCATGTTCTCTTTGGTCTTTGAAACATTTCCAAGTTCGGACCGTCCTTCCGCCCTAAGAGATAAACGTTCACTGGTTTATGTTCCCTATATTGGAGAAGGCCGTTCGTTAAATTCCACCTTAGTAATTAACTCGTCATCCTCCGAAGAAAGTGAAGATGCCGAACCTGATGAAACGGCATCAAATAAAGAGCAGGCCCCAATGCTAAGTCTAATCTATAAAGGAACTGATGGATATAATATCGGGACAAATACAAATTACAAGAATAGTGAAGAGAAGTTTGCTGATTATTCATTGCTATACAATGGTCCCGACGGAATCTATGAGAAGTTTTATCGCTCTTTGGATGACTTGCTGAGAAATTCAATGCATGAGGTTAAAGGTGATATCTTATTGTCTGATCATCAAAAGATGACTATTCCTTCACATCGAAAAGTGATCATTAACGGTCAGGAACTTTTTATCGATAAGCTTAAATATTGTATCGGGGGAGATAATGAACCGACTGAATCCAGTTTTTATACGACCCGTTTGTACGAACCGGTACACTCAGCCATTGCAGAGGAAAAACGATTTCCACTTAGGGATGATGCTGTTTGCTGGAGATTAAATAGAAACGTATATGATATCTCAGAAGCTGAATATAATGCAGAACTAATTAAGTTCGAAATATCAGCTGCTAGAAGCGGCAATACTCTTCCTGCTATTTACCCTCCATTTCCAACCAAGGAGCAGGTTGCTGCAGGAGGGGTATATTATGAGCGATCATACGCAGCCTGTTGGGATGACAGACAAGGAAAAAGAAATTATTATCGCGTTGTGGCTAATCTTACTCCGATAAAGTCTCCTTATTGATATGTTTTCTGTCCTTTAGTTTGCTACATGCTTCCGTTAATTTCGTCATAAAAAAGAGCTATGACCATTTTACAGAAACCTGATGCTTTATCATTAAGCGGAAATATAAAGGAGTTTCGTATCGGTACTACGGATACAATTTCTTTCGTACTCCAACAGGGTGGGGAAGATGTTGTATCCCGGAGTTATTCTCCGGGTGCAGATGGTATTGTTATCATCAATATAAAGGATATTGTCCATGCACGTTTGTCTTTCTTGTTCAAAAACTCATCGGTGATATATGAACAACCTTCTTTGGTGTCTACTTTTAAGGCTATAATATCAGGCACGCAAGTGACATTTCAGGCTATTCGTACCGGTGTTGATATGCTTGCAGATTCAGCAACGAACTTTCTTACGCAGAATTTTCTGACTTGGCAGCCAAGCATAAAGCCGGTTACTTATTATTCTCCGGAATTTCTTACTTATTATGCAACATTAAACTGTAAAGCAAAGCTTCATGCTTATTTTACTGATCAGTCGGGCAATGTCATTTCTCAAAATGATATTGATCTTGCTGAATTACAAACAGGAAAAGCATATACTATTCCATTACAATATGCTTCAGTAGCAGAAAGGCTGGAGCATAGACTGCCTGCTTATTATGACGTGTGGATTGAAAACTTGAATGGAGAGCGTTTGACTTATGTACAGCGGTACTATGCTTCGGATATGAAGTCGGAAGCCGAACAATGGGTGCTTTTTGAGAACTCATTAGGAGGTATCGATACGTTTCGGGCTTATGGCTCTTCGGATTTTACGGGAGAGCATACACATAATATAGCTGAAATTGAAGATGTTTCCCTTGAATATCGTGTCGATACTATTCGAAAGTTTCAAAAAGATACAGGATATCTGAACATGAAAGAACGCCGTTGGTTATTGGACTTTTTCCCTTCCTTGAAAAAGTATCTTTATATCAACTCATATTTTCGTTCTATCATAGTGGTAGAAAGTAATGTGTCTTATACAGATAAGGAGTTGCCCAGCAACTATACTTTTACTTATAAATACGCTGATGCCAAACCATTCTTGAATCTTCCTCGAACTGACCTTCCATCGGAAGCACTTGAAATTGTAGTGCCTGAAGTCGGTTCTTTTACAGTGCCCCCTCGACTTGTTGAATTCCCTCGTCTGCTTTTGTCCGAGGGGGCATTATTTCCAATCCAGGACCCTTATTCAGAGAATTGGTCTACGACAACTATTGGAGCTATTAATGACTATGTAGCAGAGCAAATAGGGAAGAAGTATGATGGAGTGGATGCTGTAACAAAGTTCTCAAAAGATGTGATGGTTACGATCGATAAAATCGGTTATTATAAGGCAGGTGATATCATTTTATCTGGAACTACAATAGAGGATGCTTTCATTAAAATGGTATCGCAAAAATCAACAGGAGAATTGAAGAGTAAAATCTCAACAGCAAATGACGTCGAATTCGGTAGTCAAAAAGGATTTATAACATATACTGCTATTAGGAATGGTCAAGGTCCTATGGAAGCGGCATTTTATGACGATGCATCTAATAATAAGTTGAATTTCTCTGAAGAAATAGGCGGTGTACAAACGGCTGTAAGGCAGTTGGAAGGTATATATACTCAAAGTGAGACATATAAGGCAACAGTTATATATAGTGCCAGTGAAGACGGGAATATATCAAGAAAGATTATAAACAATACGATCAGTGTAAATGTGAGGCGTAAGTGGTTCGCCGGAGTTTGTAATTCAATTCCTGCGAGTTCGGCGGAGGTACGGGCACTTTCCGGCAGCGGGCTGTATAAGGGGGCAGGTGCATACAAATTTATGATAAACAATTATAAGACTTTCGTTATCTGTATTCCAAACGGTACCATCAAGGATGTTTCACTGGAGAGATACCAATATAACTTCATGGATTTGGATTCCGCAGCTTCTCCGCGAAAGATCAATGTTGAAGGTATTAACGGAAGTGCTCCTTTGGAATATACAATGTATGTATTCAGTACGGCTACGACAAGCACCGAGACGGATAATTTCACTTTTAAAACGAACTGATTATGGCACTTAATATAAAAGGGGATAGTTTCGCTGGCAGATATAAGCGTGTAAATGCTTATTCGATTGATTCGACAGATGTATGGGAAACCTTGGAGGAAGCCCGTGTTTATGCCCGTAATACAGACACGGAGGCTTATGTTCCTTATGCCGGACAAGTAGTTTCCGTCATTGAGAATGGAATGATCTATAAACTCGTAAAGGATGACAGCATCCCTGAAACTGACGGTAAGAAACATTTCAAGCTTGCCATTATCGGCAGCAACAACGACAATGATGATCGGTATGTACGAAAAGACATAGCCGAAACAATCGAAAAACTGATGACCTTCCTTGAAGGTATCAATGCGAAGGGGACATCCACGCTCGAACAGATAAAGCTTGTCGGTGACATACTGTCCAGCAACTTTGCAACCGGTAGCACCGGCTTCGGTATTTATAAGGATGAGCAAGGCAACTATCATCTAGACATTGACTTCGTGGATATCCGCAAACGTTTGAATGTTGAGAGCTTGCAAGTTAACCAGGCGACTTATGTAGGTGGCAAGCAATATAACTCAGATGGTATTATCTGTAACAAGGTGGAGGATAAAGGAACCTTCTGGAGATGTTACTTCCGGACCACGGATGCGGAAGGCAGGGCCATCTATAATCCGTTTGTCGTAGATGACCTGGCAAACTGCGAGACATTCAATCTCAAAAGTGGAAACCACTATTACTGGCGTGCGGTTGTCGGCATCGGTGATGATTACATAGACCTGTCCAAGAGTGACTGTATATCAGGTAGTGACGATCCCCTGGCAGGCGACAGCATCGTGCATCTTGGCAACAAAACAAATCCTGAAAGGCAAGGCACGATCCTATGGGATAGTGTAACGCCCGGCGGTCCCTACATTCGTATATATAAAGGGATCAACTCATACACGATGCCGGAACCGCTTATTGACCTGAACACTGTACTGAGTGAGATATCCGCTAAGTTCATCAATCAGGCCACAGGGAAAGATGTGGATGAAACCATTAATGACTTGCAGGCGAACATGGACCTTGTCAAAGAACAGACGGATAAAGAATACACTCTGTGGTTCTTTGACTACGATCCCACGCTGGAGAACCTGCCGGCATCCGATTGGAGTACTGACGAACTTAAAATCATGCATGAGCAGGACATGTTCTATAACCGTCTGACGGGACATGGATACAGATTCGAAAAGGATGGCAGTTCATGGAGCTGGAATGATATAACGGACCATCTGACGCTGAAAGCACTGGAAGACGCATCCAAGGCTCAGGATACCGCTGACGGGAAACGACGAGTATTTGTATCCCAACCAAAGGATTCCGATGTTTATGATATCGGCGATATGTGGGCGAATGCGACCTATTCCGGCGAAGGCATCTCTTATAAGAATGACTCTCTCGTCTGCATCACTGCCAAGGCAAAAGGAACAACCTTCTCTATAAAACACTGGCAACCTAGCTCAACGGCTACCACCGCCTATCTTGAGAATTTAGGTGACCGGATACTCGCAGCCGTAACGGATTCGGAGGAAGGCATCGAAGCGGCAAAAAGGCTAGCCAATCAAGGTATCAGCGATGCGTATGATGCTGCTCAGGATGCATTGAACGCATTAGGGATCGCAAGAGGTGCGCAGGAAACGGCAGATAAAAACACGGCTGTTATCCAAGTGACGAAGGATTCTATTGCCGCTCTTGTAGAAGGAATCCATTTTGATAATTCCGGTAATATCACAAATATTAATACGAGCGGATTGGTAACGACCGACGATTTCAATGTACTGTTATCTAAAAAGATAACCTTTGACGCAGAAGGTCATGTCAGCAATATCAGCACATCCGGTCTTGTTACTGAATCAGGTTTCACTCAGTTGTTTACTGAACATGCCGAAGCTGACGGATACGTAAAGAGGGCTGAAATCAGTACATTCATCACGGAAGATGATGCAGGAAGATTGATATCGAACGCAGTGATATCCGCAGATCAGATTAGGTTCAACGGCAACATCATAGCTAACGATACATTCCTTGTAAATGAAGCAGGGGATATAACGATGAATAACATCACAGCGAATGATGCGGTACTTAATGACGTATCGCTTAATAACGCAACGCTTAATAATGTGACAGCTACGTCCGGCAGCATAGGCGGTTTTGAAATCGACAGATATGGATTATCTAATTATGATAACAGCGATGCGTTTATTTGCATTGAAACACAAAAGACACGAACATCAATGGGTGAAACTTATACTGCGACAAGAAAAGCGGTACTTGGCAATGGTCTGCCTGGCATTGCCGGATTTGAAACGGCTTCTATGTTTCAGGCGTCAGGTAGCGATGAAAATATAGCTGTTAAGATTAATGCGTTTGGAAGTACTCAATTTGATCAGACAAAAGGCGGAAGAGCTAATTATGCAATAGCCGCTGCTGGAGGATGCTTATGGAAGCTGTCATCGTCTGATGATATCTGGTGCATGCCCGGGGTCCTGGGATGTTTTGAAATTTCTACCACAAGAAATGGAAATGATGTAACCTATGGTATAAATAAAAGATGGGGTAATGGGATAAATATAACAGGCATTAGTCTTAACAGTTCGAGAGAATACTGGTTTACGCATGACTTGGGCCACACCAACTATTACCCGTTAGTGCTTCCTACCGGACAAAGAGAAAGCGAAAGTTGGCAAGCTTGTTTCTCTAGCTATAATGGTCTTAGCACAAACTCTTTCAACGTTATCTTTTGGGATCCGGGTAATAATAAATGCTATCCTAGATTCTTTACGCTGATAATATTTGGAACTCCTAAATAATAAACAAAAAGAATATGAAAATCAATTTTAAGAGAATCGAGGCGCAGACTTCTTTCGAAGGCGGTAAACAGACCTTCGACACCGCTGAAACGGTTGGTAACGAAATGATGTACAACGGCAGCATCCTGCTCGACATCGGTTTTGAGGAACTGGCTAAGCAGATCTACTACTCAAGTGAAGAAGTAGAAGTTCCTGAACGGTATTGCAAGGCGATGGAACTGGTGGTGAAGAACTCACGTCTCATAGCTGCTGTAAAAAGAGAAATAATCAACCAATTAAACAAGGAGGTATAAAATGGATTTCACAGAAAATACAATCAGAACCGGACAGTCAGTAGTCGGTGATTACAGGCTTGACTATTCCATTACTTACAACAAGGACAAATTAATGAAGATCGAAGCGCAGGTCAAACAGGTATCGGCATCTGCTCCGAGTTATGCCGGCAATATCCTTTATGTTGAATCGACAAAGAAATACTCCTGTTCCCTGTCCGGAACATCAGCTGAAGTACGCGCCGCTTTATTGGCAGCTTTTGAGAAAACAATTACCGAATTGAGTAAGTAACATGGGATATATCAAGTTTGTTTTAAGTGTGCGCAAGACGGATGACAATGGCAATACCACCCGTACCGTGATCAGCCGTGTTGAAAGCGACATGGCTGATACCGGTATGCTTGAAACAAACCTGATCATGCATGCGCTTTCAGCACGCGGAAAAATAGAAATCAAGGAGGAAGGCTTCCCGTATGCCTTCCCGTTAATATTTGGAGAATAGTTATGGCACTCGATATTGGGAAAAAAGAAGAAAATGAAGGCAAGAATTCCCGCGGCCGTTTGTCGGCTGAAGAATTCAATAATCTGATCGATACCGTCAAGGAATTGGAGAAGGACGCAAATACTCCTTCTTCAATAGGAGAATTAAAGAATGTCTCCCCTGAATCCGATACGGCAGAAGACGGTTCCGTATTACTGTACGGCAATAATGGATGGTCTCCTGCCGCCGGAGTGTTTATTCCCACCGGAGTTGCGGAGGACGGATCTATTATAACCACCTTTGAAGACTTAATGAACTATATTTCCTCACATAGCGGCGGAGGTGGAGAAACTGGGATACAAAGAAACCTGCGTATAATCAATAACCTAGACAGTAAAAGCCTGTCAGCCAGCAAAGGGGAACCTTGCTATTTGAATTTTACTTTCATCAGCCAGGAAAGATACAGCACCAACGAACCTTATGAAGATACCGGAGAGCGTGGGTTCTGTCAGATCTCTGTTAAAAACAGCAACAGCGCTGAGTATCTTGTCGTCAAACAGCTGTATATCAGTTCCGGTTCTCCTTTCAGTATTGACGTTGCGGAGTTTCTGGCGTCCGGAGCAAACAATGTAATGATCAAAGTAACGGGAGAAGTGACGGAAGTGACGGCTCCGGCATTTGTATACACGGTACAGCTTACTTCATTATCCATCAGTGCGGACAATTTTAAATGGTGGACGGCTTACACCAGTGCCATTACGCTTCCTCTGAATATCAGCGGTAATATTTCAAAAACATTGTATGTGACTGTTACCGGGAAGGATTATAATGAATCCTACCAGATTCAGATCGGTACAGGCGTATATACGGAAACCGCCTACAATTACTCTGTAATCCACCCGGGCGTGACAGGCGTATTCAATATATCTGCTTATGTCTCGAACTCGGACGGGACGGTCAAGACAAGAACGATATCGTTCAATGTCATTTGCGCGGTAGCCGGCGAACAAAGGAAGCTGGTAGCCGTTAACAACATCCTCGGCAGGGCGACCAACTGGAGTGAGAACTCATTGTTCGATTACGCGATGTACGATGGCGACAATGTCATTACCTCCGCTAAATTCACCATCAAAAAAGATGGTGAGGATGTCTTTACTTCCGAAGAAGACAGTATCGCATGTTCCGCCAGACATACATTCTCATTCCCGATGGAGATTGAGACAATGGATAATACGGAATTTGAAATAACGGCCCATATCCTCGATGTCGATATGGAGCTGACATCCCCAATCACCTATCAGGTAAACAACTCCTTGGGATATTCGGCCGTGTCGGGCTCCGTATTCTATATGAATCCCAAGACCCGCTCCAACCGGCAGGGGAATCGTCAGGAAATCATAAATGAAATGGACGGTTCCGTCATCCCGGGCAGCTGGGAGAATATGAACTGGGGCAATGACGGCTGGCAATCGGACGAAGACGGGAACAAGGTACTCCGGCTTATGGCCGGCTCATCGCTGCGCATGGGATATTCCCCTTTTAAAAATGAATGCGCCCGCACTGGGAAGACTCTCGAACTTGACTATAAGGTTGATAACGTGACGGATTATTCCGAACCGGTTATCACCATATCGTCCCTGTCCGGTGGTTCATTTGTCGGATTGAACATCTATGCGGATGACATTATCATGCACTCCCAGTCACTTAAAAACGATGATGTACAAAGTTTGCATACGTTCGAGGGAAAACGCACAAGACTCACGCTGACCATTTTGCCGGACGCCTATGGCAACAGCGGATTCAACCTTTGCATACTGTATGTCAACGGTGTCAAGAACAGGGAATTCACCTACGAGAGCAATGATTATTTCGCCCATAACGGGATGATCGTGATAGGTTCCGGATATGCGGACGCGGACATATACGGAATACGGGAATATAACCGGGGACTGACCTCACAGGGAGTCCTGCGTAATTACATCAACTGGCTGAACACCACAGATTCCAAGGCAATTGTGACAGAGAATAATGACATCCTGGATCTGCACGGTTCGGATATCGATTTTGAAAATACGAAGGACCAGTTTAACGTAATGACATTCGACAATACAATTCCTTACATGGCGGATCAATCAACTCGTACCGGCATGTTGGAAGTGTTCTTTTATGACCATCCGGAATGGAATGTTTCAATCAGCAACGTGACCGCCAAGGGGCAGGGTACGTCATCCATGAAATACTGGATCTGGAATACCCGTTACCAGCTTGACAAGAAACTCTCCGTCATTCGTTACGCCGACGGCTCGGACTCCACCGCGGGAGCGAAGTGGTCAATGACACCGTCTCTTCCGGCTGGACGCAAGTTTACGGCAAAGAAGAACTATGCCTCCAGTATGCAGTCGCATAAGATCGGTGCGGTAAACTCCTATACGGACCTTATACGTGAAGTGGGTATCCTGAACGAGGCGATGCGCGCAGATGCGAAGGTCCGTGTGTCGGTTTGGGAAGCTCCGTTTGTGTGCTTTGAGAAACAAACCAATGACGAAGGGGAAACAATATACATATTCCGGGGATTGTATACCTTCGGCCCTGATAAGGGTGACGCCGACACTTTCGGCTATAACACCGATACTTATCCCAACCTGTTGAGCATTGAGGGATCGGATAATTCTCCCTTGCTCACCCTGTTCCGTGTGCCGTGGAATCCGGCAAAGGGATTGATAGCCTATAATGAGGATGAAGAGGCATTCCAGTACAATGGCCAGAACAGCTTCGACCTGGGCGAAGGGGAAGTGGAAAACATATCAAGCTTTATTCCTGCCTACAATTGTGTTTACCAGTGCTCGCCAAGACTGAAACCGTTTAACGGCACATTGGATGAGTTGAACGCACATCTTTCCGATTACAAGAATGAACCCTGCGAGTTCTGGATCGCCAAATCCGGTGACATTAATCAATATAATGTTTACTATTTTGAGTCGTCAGAAGGAAAGTTCATGCCATCTGATATCGGGGAGGGAACAATCAATCTGCTGTCGCAGCTTGCAGACAAGGGATATGGGCTTAACACTTCCGATCTTGCCGGGAAAACGGATGACGAGCTGAATACACTTTTCATAAATGCCCGTATCGCGAAATTCCGTATAGATGCTCCCGCATACTGGGATATTGACGACTGCCTGTTCTTTATGAATAATGTAGAATTCAATGCCGGAACCGACGAACGTGCGAAAAATACCTATCCATACTGTTTCGGTACAGAGACATCCAGGTGGCGTTGGCGTGTTGATGATGCCGACACCCGTTTTGATACAACCAATCGTGGTTTACCGGATAAAGAGTACAGTGTGGAAACGCATGATATGGACGAAACCGGAGCATCCGTCTGGAACGGCGAGACAAACAACTTCTTCAACCTGATGGAACTGGCATTTCCGGAAGAAAAGATAATCAGCATGCGCAAATCAATGACTGCCATGCAGACACTGGGCGGGCTAAAAAGCGGTAACGACCTTGAAAAACTGTTTGCGTTTTATCAGAAATACTACTTTGACCAGGCTCAGGAATATTTTCCCGCCAATGCCTATAATGCGGATGCGAAGTACTGCTATGAAAACGGGAAACTGGCATACAATAAAGGACACTATTCGAATGATACCGACCCGATCACCCAGTCGCTGGGCGACCATTATCTTGCGGAACAGCGATGGATTACGAAACGTATTCTGTACATGATGTCAAAGTATTCGTTCGGACTATTTTCTGCTAACGGGACGGATACTATCACCGTACGCGCTGCCGGTAACACAATCAAGTATGAACTGACTCCGGCTATGGATATGTATCCTGCGATTGCCAACGGCACAAGTATCATCCGGGGAAGGAGAACAAAAGCCGGAGAGATATGTGAGATGGAAATAGAACTCTCGGGGTCGGGAGACCAGCAGAATGCGATACAGGGAGCATCCTACCTACAGGATATAGGGGACTGGCATAATAAGAACGTGACCGGGTCTATGATCATTCAGGGAAGAATGCTCCGTGATATCCGGCTGGGAAGCAAGGACGGTCCGGTTGTCATCTCGATATCCTCCCTGACATTGTCCAATTGCATAAGTCTTCAGAGGCTGCTGCTGTCGAACATCGCCACCTTGGCCGGTACATTGAACCTGTCTGCATGCTCACATTTGCAGGAGATATATGCGGACGGTACATCCTTGACGCAGATTGTGCTTCCATCGGGAGGAGGGCTTCGTGTAATTCAATACAGCAGGCTTAACCAATACCTGTCATTATCTAATTATCCGTTACTGACAACGGAAGGCATTGGGATTGATTTGTGCAGGGATGTCATTACGGACTTCTTTATCGTGAACTGTCCGAACCTGTCTCCCATGCAGCTGCTTGTTGATATAATGAATGCACAGACGGGACAGGAAGATAACCATTCGTTGAAGCGTATCCGTGCTGTAGGTTTTGAGGAAACCTATAATGATTCAGGTATGCTGGATAAACTCGCTACGCTTGCCGATGGAAGCTATGAGGGATTAAGCTCTGAAGGATTGGCCGGAGAGGATAAATACCCTGTTTTGGACGGAACGATAACGGTGAATGCGAATACCTACGAGGATTCCGTCGAAGCTTTGAGATACACATTCAGGAAACTAACATTGAATATAAATGGGGAATTTTATGTCAGATTCAAAGATCCAATAGTCCAAAGCATGATTGCGGAATCCTATGGGGATGGAGTTGGAACTAAAATGGAGCAGATTAAATCTGTGAGGAGTTTAAATAATATGTTCAGAGAAAATTCTGAAATTACATCATTTGACGAGTTTAAATATTTCATTAACGTAATTGCGCGTTCAGAATCTCCTGACGAACCCGGATTGCCATATGCAGCCTTTATGGGGTGCTTCAATCTGAAATCCATAACAATAATGCCAACGGCTAAAAGAATTCAACCTAGTGCTTTTGAAGGCTGTACTGCACTGAAAAAAATAGTGGTTCCTGATACAGTATGTTTTTTAGGTACAAATATTTTTTCCGGTTGTACTTCGCTGGAAAGTGCAAATATACCCAAAGGATTTACTGATAGTGAATTTCCAAGCTATGTCTTTAGAGATTGTACTTCACTAGCTTCGCTTATAGAAATGCCTAAGACTGTCACTATAATAGGCATGGGGGCATTTAGTGGGTGCGCTTCTTTAGCGGGAGTTAAAATGATGGGAGATATCCCTCCATCTCTTAAATATAATGCGTTTGGTAATTCCACATTTCCTATTTATGTCCCAGAAGCAGCAGTTGGTGCTTATAAATCTGCTTCCGGATGGACTTCATTGGCTTCTAGGATTGTGGGATACTAATTTTAACTACAAATAAAAAAGAAAACCGCCTGCTCATCACGAGTTGACGGTTTAATAACACAAACAAAACAAACATTAAGGGAAATATCCCTAATTACTATGATATAAATAATGACTGGCAAAGATAGTATTAATATTTAAAATAAGTAAGCATGAAAAGGATTAAACGGGTATCTGATGGAAAATAACACCCATTATCCGGGGAAATAATAAGAAACCGCCTGCTCATCACGAGTTGGCGGTTGACAAAAACAAAACAAACAATATTAAAAAGGGAAATCCCTTATTGCTAATGCGTACAAAGGTAATAATAATATTTTAGATAGAGAAATATGGAATTAAATGAATGGCTGGCGCTAGTCGGTGCTTTGGGAGGCTTCGAAGCAATCAAATGGATAGTTAACTTCTATGTGAATCGTC
>OLFX01000527.1_pt1 | contig 59168 bp, 67 predicted proteins | sample 1605091 | NCBI WGS metagenome assembly OLFX01 (sample SAMEA3888906, study PRJEB22519) | human gut metagenome | biome: human gut; feature: human-associated habitat; material: faeces | place: Denmark | collected 2012 | reverse complement strand
GCATGTTCGGGACTTGCACCCGTTAGAGCGCGCCCATGGCGCGCAAACATGAAAACAAGAGCGCATGATCCGCTCCCGTTCATCTGGGACTGCTGCAAACCCAGGACAGCAAAAAGGCACTGACAGGTGTTTTCTCCGTCAGTGCCCTTTCCCTCTTCTCCATCCATTCCCTTTCCTCTCTGCAATATAGCCTAAACAGCTTTATTGTAAACGGAAAGGTATCTTTTGTATGGTTCCAGTCTATTTTCCTGCAAAGTTCCTGCAGATCTTCACTAACATATCGCCGCTGCCTACGTTGTAGCCGCTGCATGCGTAAACGGCGTTAAGCTCCTTTGTGGTAACGATGATCAGAGGAAGCTTCTCCGGGTCCACATACATTCTGCGGGCCAGTGTCTCCACATTGGGAACGAAGGTGTCGTAGAGAACACGGATCCTTGGGAAGGTGCTGAGGACCTTGGTCAGCTTGGCGTTTTCCAGGGCTGCCTTGTCTTTTACCATAAAGATGATATCGGCGGGCAGATTCTGGAAGTCGGCCTCCTGCTCCAGCATCTCGTTTAAGATATGCTCCGTGGGCTCCTTACCCTGCTCTAACCACATGAGCACAGCCGGGTTCTTTGTGAGCTCGCTGCCCTTGACCGTATTGCCGTTTTCATCGGATACCTTGAACTCGTCCAGAGTGAAGTTATCCAGCATGTCGGCCAGATCTGCATGGTATTTCTCCAGCTTCACAGTCTTTGTCTCGCCCTCGCCCACCACGAAGATGTACCGGCTGGCGAAGATATTTCCGTTGGGAAGACGGTTGTCGGTGATGACCTTGTACTGGCCGGCAGGAACGGAGATCTTCAGCTCATTGCCGTCCCATTTTTCATTTTCCAGATCCAGGGTCTGGTATCCGCCGTCCACAAGCTGGCTCACAGAAAAGTCCGGGAAGTATGCCCAGTTCTCACCCTCTCCCTTCTGGAAGACGATGGTGCTGCCCCCCTTGTCCAGGATCTCCACCGGAACGAAGCGGCCGTCCTCATAGACCTCTGCCAGCTCGTTGATGGGGTTCACTCTGGATACGATGCCCAGGGCGCGGCAGATGGCCACAAACAGGATCTTTTTGGAGCGCTGGTTTCCGTTCTTTACGGTTAAAGCTCCCACGGGACGGGTCACGATCTGACCGTACTCGATATCCGGGTTGAAGGCGATCTCTTTATTGATATACTCCCATACGGATCTGGGATCCTTACGGAAGGCAGCCTTTTCTTCCTCTGTAAAGAAGTCCAGGATGAACTGGCGGTTCTTTCTTAAGGGCTCGTTGAACACACGCGGGCATACCACATACTGGTAGAACAGCTCCTCATCCTCAAAGGTATAATCCTTTGTAAGGGCCAGGGCCTCTTTTAATACATCTGTATCCACGTCTCTTCTGTCCTTTTTGGAAAGAGTCAGAAGCAGCTTCTCTTTTGCGTGGGCAGAGAAGGTCTCATCCTCTAAAAACTCCTCCAGACGGGTCACATTGCTGCGGCTCTCAAACAGAAGCTCGTAGATCTCCTGGCCGTAACTGTATTTGTCCACAATGGCCTTTGCCCTGTCTGCGTCAAACATGGCGGCCACTCTGGCCTCACGCTTTTTATTGGCAGCGTCCGTCTTCTTCATGCCCAGCTCTTTCTGTTCCTCTGTGGGCTTTGCGCCGTTGACGATCTGGTCCTTGGGTGCAATGGAAACAAAGTGCTCCCATGTATCATAATTCACCGGCTCATTCTTTAAAACGATCTCCACCGTATCCACATCCGGAGTATAGACCAGACGCTCGCAGAATACATCGTCCTTCTTTACATGGATATGCATGGTTCCCAGGCCGCAGGTCAGGCCGCAGCAGCCGTTTTCGTCGGTATCCATGATGGCAGCATCAAAGAAGCTGGAATAGTTTAAGATACCAAAGCCCACCTGGGCGCCCTGTACCGGCTTCCCGGCCTCGTCCTTTACGCAGACCTTCAGATATTTTGTAACTGCATATAATTTCAGGTTATTCAGGAAAGAAGCCATTCCCACCTTGGAGATGATCTCCTCCCCGCTGATCTCGCCGAAGCAGCGGCTGTGGATCAGCATGGCGCGGCTGGCAGCGTTGGTGAACCAGCCCTTATTTAATACCTCCTCCGGCTCACAGGCTCCAAGGAAGTGCCATGCGCCGTCGCAGTAAACCTCCACCCAGGCGTGGTTGTCGTCACAGTGGGCCCAGCGCGGTGTGTAGATCTGTCTGGCAGGAATACCGATGGCACGGTATACGTTTACGCCGAAGGCAGATTCCTCGCCGCAGCGGCCGTATGCAGAATAATACGCTCCCAGTGCGGAGATGGTACGGCTGTCGGTGGCCTGGTACATTACATTTTCTGCGTTCCAGTAGTTGGCCTCGATGATGGCATCGTGCATGGAAAGGCTGTTGACACGGTCTGCCAGCAGTCCATAGAAGAATTTACGGCAGTCACAGAGCTCTTCCTCGTTGACACGCACATGGAGCACATAGTTTAAGAAGATGTCCTCCGGAAGATCCTTTGCAAAGGGGGAGTTTTCCCTTAAGAACACTCCATGCTCTGCGCAGGACTGGAAGATCTCAAAATCGTAGTTGGCCAGGTCGCTTAAAGGGCTGTTGGCATAGATCCATTTGATGGCGGCGATCACATCGGCGCTTTCCGTCTTTTCTGCCTGTGCCAGTCTGGAGAGGATTTCTTCTCTTTTCTTCTCTCCTGCTTTTTCTAACAGGCGGCTGAACTTTTCTTCCGCCGCTTTCATTGCTTTTTCTGTAAACATCATAGAGTTCTCTCCTGTCTTTTGGTTTTATACAAGGGAAAAGGCAAGTCCATTTCCAAAAGAACCTGCCTTTCCCTTCTGCCCTCCGGGGATCTTATTTACCAAAGGAATGCACGATCTGGGCGCACTCTCTGAATTCCTGTTCGTCTGTCTCCCAGATCTCATACTCGGAAAGGGTGGGAAGTCCCATGGCAACCGTACTCTTTCTGTACTTCATGCCGCTGTCTAAGGCTCCCTTTCTTCCTGTGGTATGGAAAACTACGATTCCAGTATGGTCATGGACTTCCTGGATGTTCCATTTTTTAACACCACAGCCAGCCATGATGTCGATCCGGCCTGCGGCAGCCGCATACACGTCCTTTAACAGATCCTTACCGGCAACCACGTCACTCTGCTGTCCGGATGTAAGGATCGTCTTACAGCCCAGCTCAATGGCCTTTTCCAGTGTCTCCATGGGATCTCTGGTCATATCGAAGGCACGATGAAGCGTAACATCCATACCGCCTGCACAGTCCATCATCCGTTTCATCTTCTCCATATCCAGGTCTCCGTCGGGAGTTAAAGCGCCGATCACAACGCCGTTGGCTCCCAGAAGACGGAACATGCGGATCTCGTCGCACATTAATTCCATTTCCTTCTCTGTATAGAGGAAGTCGCCAAAACGGGGACGGATCAGGATATTTGCTTTGATATGGTCGCAGTCCTCCATTACCTGGCGGAATACGAACGGGGACGGTGTGCAGCCGCCGATGGCTAAGTGAGCGCAGAGCTCAAGTCTGTCAGCGCCGCCCTTCCATGCGTTGACGCAGGACTGGTAGGAATCCACACATGCTTCAATTAACGGTTTATTCATTTTATCAGTCTCCTTGTTTCTCTGAATTTACCATCCTATTTCTTATAGAGATGACATGCAACAAAGTGGCCCGGCTCGACCTCAACTCTCTCCGGTCTCTGCTCTAAGCATTCCGGTTTACATTTCTTACACCGGGCGGCAAAGGGACAGCCCTTGGGAAGGTTGATGGTGGACGGGATATCTCCCTCCAGGATGATCCTCTCCTTATGCAGCGTCGGATCCGGGATCGGAACTGCGGAAAGAAGAGCCTCTGTATAAGGATGCAGCGGAGTCTTGTACAGCATTTCCTTGGGAGCGGTCTCCACAACGAAGCCCAGGTACATAACGGCAATACGGTCAGAGATCATCTCCACAACGGAAAGGTCATGGGAGATAAATACATATGTCAGCTTGTACTCCTCCTGGAGCTTATGGAGAAGGTTTAATACCTGTGCCTGGATGGAAACGTCCAGAGCGGAGATCGGCTCGTCGGCGATCACCAGATGGGGGTTTACCGTAAGGGCACGGGCAATTCCGATCCTCTGCTTCTGTCCGCCGGAGAACTCATGAGGATAACGGCTGGCATGCTTATCGCTCAGACCAACGATCTTTAACAGATTGTTTACGATCTTTGCCCTCTCCTCTGCACTCATGTCCGTATGGATCAGGAGCGGCTCCTCGATCAGCTCAGAAACTCTCATACGGGGATTTAAGCTTCCCGCCGGGTCCTGGAAGATCATCTGCATATCCTTACGGATGGGACGCATCTCATCCTGGGAGATATGGGAGATCTCTTTTCCCTGGAACCAGATCTCGCCGGAATCCGGGATCAGAAGATGGTTGATCAGACGTCCGGTGGTGGACTTACCACAGCCGGACTCGCCTACGATGGAGAAGGTCTCACCTTCGTAAACGTCAAAACTTACGTCATTTACGGCATGAACGAACTTCGTCGGCCTGCCTAACAGAGATTTTCCCACTGGGAAAGTCTTAGATACATTTTTTAATGAAAGAATTACGTTCTTTTCCATAATCTGTTTCCTTACCCTTCCTGTGTCCGCCAGCATCTGCACTTCTGGTCTTCACTGATATCCAAAAGCTCTGGTTCCTGCTCTCTGCACTTGTCGGTTGCATACTTGCAGCGCGGTGCAAAACGGCAGCCAGTCGGCATGGAAGCCAGATCCGGTACGCTGCCCGGGATGCTGGGAAGCACTTTTACGCCCGAACCTAACTTCGGCACGGAAGCGATCAGTCCCTGGGTATAGGGGTGGGACGGAGTGGCAAACAGCTTCTCCACCGGTGCCATCTCCACGATCTTTCCGGCATACATAACGATCACGCGGGTACACATCTCTGCCACAACGCCCAGGTCATGGGTGATCAGCAGGATACTGGAGCCGTCCTCCTTCTGGAGCTTTTTCATCAGGTCCAGGATCTGGGCCTGGATGGTCACGTCCAGGGCGGTGGTGGGCTCGTCGGCGATCAGGAGCTCCGGGTTGTTGCTGAGGGCCATGGCGATCATGACACGCTGGCTCATACCGCCGGATAACTGGTGCGGGTAGTTCTTTAATACCCGGGCCGGATCAGGGATACCGACCTTCTTTAACATATCTGCCGCATGGGCCAGAGCCTGCTCCTTGGTCATATCCTGGTGCAGGCGGATGGTCTCGATCATCTGTTTATCGATCCGCATGGACGGGTTCAATGCAGACATGGGCTCCTGGAAGATCATGCTCATCTTGCCGCCGCGGATGTCGCGGATCTGGGCGTCGCTGGCTTCCACCAGGTTGACGCCGTCCAGCGTAGCTGAACCGTTGGTGACCTTACCGGGAGTATCCTTTAATAACTGCATGATCGATAAAGACGTAACGCTCTTTCCGCATCCGGACTCTCCCACCAGACCCAGGACCTCTCCGCGGTACATATCGAAGGAAACGTCCTTGATCGCAGTCACACTGCTGGTCTTACTGGAGAAAAATTCTGTGCGTAAGTCTTTTACGCTGAGTAATACTTCTTGTGACATATTGGCTCCTTTCCTATTTCCCTCTCTTACTTGATCTTCGGGTCAAGAGTATCTCTTAATCCATCGCCGAACAGGTTGAATGCAAGAACTGTGATGAAGATCACAAGACCCGGCAGGTAAACCATGTGCGGTGCGGTGCTCAGGTAGCTTCGGCCCAGGGAAAGCATTGCGCCCCACTCCGGGTCAGCAATGTTTGCGCCGAAACCGAGGAAACTTAAGGAAGATGCTGCCATGATGGCAGAACCGATTCTCATGGTGAAGTTTACGATCAGGGACTGGAGCGTACCCGGGAAGATATGGACAAACAGGATACGTCCGTCCTTACATCCAAGGCTCCGGGCCACCTCTACATAGAGGGAGCCTTTCACGGCCAGGGTCGCACTTCGCATGATACGGGCAAAGCTGGGGACCGTAAATACGGCCACAGCGATGAATACGTTGACGATGCCAGGGCCCAGAAGAGCTACGATGGCGATGGCAAGCAGGATATCCGGGAAGCTGAATAATACGTCAGCTCCGCGCATTACCAGCATCTCGATCCAGCCGCCGTAGTAGCCGGCCAGAAGTCCCAGGACCGTACCCAGGGCAGCGCCCACGATAACGGAGGACAGGGATACGCCGAGAGTAAGGGGAGTACCTGCTAAAATACGGCTGAAGATATCGCGGCCGTACTGGTCCGTACCAAATAAGTGGCTGGCGCTGGGGCCTGCCAGGATATTGTCATAGTCGTATGCTTCCGGCGCATAGGGGGCAAGGCTCGGTCCGAAGAGAGCCATGAGCAGAAGGAAGCACATTACGAAGAAGGCGGCCACTGCGGTCTTCCTCTTCATGAATTTTTTGATAAATTCTTTTGTTTTATTGGTTTTGACGCTGACGTTCTCGTCAATATAATTTTCCTCAAAAGAGGTATCGGTTTTCACCTGTTCATTCTGTGTGTTTGGCATAATATCCTCCTGCTTGCTGTTAATCGAGGCGGATCTTCGGGTTGATCACGCCGTATAATACGTCAACCACCAGGTTGATGAGAACGTACTGGAGGGCAAAGATCATTAAAAGTCCCTGGATCACCGGATAGTCACGGAATGAGATGGAGTCTACCAGAAGACGGCCCATTCCGGGGATGGAGAAGATGTTCTCCGTGATAACGGAACCGGATAACAGTCCGCCGATCTGAAGGCCAAGGATCGTAACGACCTGGATCAGGGAGTTCTTAAACGCATGGCGGAACATAACGATGGACTCCTTCTGTCCTTTGGCGCGGGCAGTACGGACATAATCCTCTCTTAAGGTCTCAAGCATGGAGGAACGGGAATATCTGGCAAGCGTCGCCATGATACCGGTACCCATTACTAAAGACGGCAGCACCAGGCTCTTCCAGGACTCCAGGCCTGCGGACGGGAGCATGCCCATCTTTACAGAGAAGAACTGGATCCCCATAAGTCCCAGCCAGAAACCAGGGGCAGAAAGTCCGCAGATGGCTAAGAACATACCGCCCAGGTCCACCCAGGTCCCTCGTTTGATGGCACACATCACGCCAATAAAGATACCTAAAAACGGAGCCCATACAAGGCCTGCGCATACTAACTGGATGGTAAACTGGAATCTGGACCAGATCAGCTCAGTTACCGGGATATTGGACTTTAAGGAACGGCCCATATCGCCTTTGAATAAGCCGATCATATAGTCTGCATACTGCTTTAAGAGCGGATCGTTCAGCCCGAATTCTTCACGGATGGCTTCGATCTCTTCCGGTGTCGCCTCGACGCCTGCCAGAGTCCTGGCCGGATCGCCGGGGATCAGATGGATAAACATAAACACAAAAATGGAAATAATTAACATTAAGGGAATCGTTTCCAATAAACGTCTAGCTATATAGCGCCCCATTGAATACCTCCTGATGAAAACGGAGCAGTTTTAGCTGCTCCGTTTCCGATTAAATATTATTCGTGATCCAGACCAACTGTTCTGAATACCATTGTTCCGCCGGGTTTGTACTGAATGCCGGTCACGTAGGTCTTATAAGCGTTGATGGTGTTATCGTTGCCTAAGAAGATCCACGGGCACTCTTCCCATGCGATTGCCTGAGCCTTGGCATAAGCCTCTGCGATCTGGGTATCGTCGGTCATCTTTAACGCGTCATCAAGGAGCTTGTTGAATTCTTCGTTATTCCAGAATGCAGTGTTGTAGCCTTCCGGCGGGAACTTCTCGCCGTGAAGGATGCTTCTCATGGAGCCGTCAGCCTCGTAAGAACCGGAAGCCCAGTTTACATACCACATCTGAACGGTCGTATCCTCAAGCGGCGCGCTTGTCTTTTCTGCGTTGGCAGTGGACTCGTTTGGAAGTACCTTTACGTTGACATTGATCTGGGACAGCTGCTGCTGTACAAATACAGCGCCCTTCTGCTCGATGGTGGTATTGTCAACGATCAGCTCTACGTCGAAGCCGTCTTCAAATCCAGCCTCTTTCATAAGAGCCTTTGCCTTTTCCAGATCCGGCTTGTACGGAGTCTGCTCAGCAAAGAAGCGGATGGAATCGGAGAAGATGGAGGTGGGCTCTTTCGCATAGCCGTTGAATACGACCTTTGCGTATGCCTCACTGTCAAATGCGTAGTTGAACGCCTGACGGACTCTCTTGTCAGCGAACGGCTTTCTTCCGTCCGGAAGAGCCCACTCGGTGTTCAGAGTTACGTATCTGTATGTAGTTGCCGGTGCCACGTCGATGATGATGGACGGATCACCTTCGATCTGGCCAACGTCTGTGGTGGGTACCGGGTAGATCACGTCAGCCTCGCCAGTCTGCAGCATAGCGATACGGGCTGCATCCTCCGGAACCACCTGGAAGGTCAGGCTGTCTACGGACGGGCCTTCCTGCCAGTAGTTCTCGTTGCGCACCATCTTGGTATAGCCGCCGTCTACTCTCTCAGAAAGTACGAACGGGCCTGTACCAGCAGAGTTCTTTGCAAGATAGTCGCTGGCGTTCTCCATAGCCATAGCCTTGGGAGAAACGATACGGAACTGGGTGATCTTGTTGATGAATGTGTTGTTGGGTTCTTTTAATTTGATAGTCACCTGGTATTCGCTGTCAACCACGACATCCTCCCAGGCATTGATGGTTCTCTGGAGCGTTAAGCTGGAATCCTTCAGACCACGGTCATATACGGCTCTTACAGATTCTGCGTTGAACGGCTCGCCATCGTGGAACTTGATGCCCTCGTTTAATACGAAGGTATAGGACTTACCGTCCTCGGATACGGACCACTCCTTTGCAAGCAGCGGAACCACGTTGGTATCCTCGTCGAAGGTAAGCAGTGTCTCGTACATTTCGTTGGTGATCTGGTTGGAAACACCATTACTGGAAACGTGCGGATCCAGGTGGGTCGCGTCCGCCTGGAGTGCGATCACAATGTCATTGTCCGGAGACTTTGCAGTGGACGCTTCCTGTTTGGCTGCCTTGGATTCTTTTACTGCGGCTGCATCTGCAGTCGTTGTTTCTCCTGCGGCCTGGGCTGTGGTAGACTCTGCTGCCTTATCGCCGCCTCCACATGCGGCAAGGCTGAGAACCATAGCGCCCGCAAGAGCGATGGATACGATTTTCTTTCTCATCTTTTCTGAGCTCTCCCTTCTCATTGTATAATCCTAATACTGCCGGGCGTGCCATTACACCCGTCGGAATTACAGATTTTATTATAACGTATTTTGTTATTTTATACAAGTATTTTTAAAATTAATCCGTTCCATTCCTTATTTTTAAATGTTTTTACCAAAAATTTTTTATCATTTTTGTCTATTCTGCCTTTTCTTTTTTTTAGAATCCCAGGCCGGTTTTATTTACAAAGACATAATACAGTGGTAAAATAAACGCGGTGGTTTGAATATAAAACCTTCAGACCCCTATTATCAAAAAACTTTTTTTACAGGAGAGGTATCAGAATGAAACGAGTCTTAGTTGCAGCCATGCATCATGAATCCAACTCCTTCAACCCCATCGTTGCGGGAGAGAACGAATTCCGTGTACTCCGCGGACAGGAATTCTTTGAGAACTTCCGCGATAACGATTCCCTGACCGGCGTTGTAAAGACCTTAATGGACGCAGGCTATGAAGTGGTCCCGGCCGTTTCCTGCCGTGCTGTCCCCAATGGAGAGGTGGACTACGACTTCTACCAGGGCATAAAAAATGAAATTCTCGAGGTGGCCAGAAAAGAGAATGAGAAAAAACCGCTGGATGCCATCACCCTTTCCCTCCACGGCTCCATGAGGATCAAAAAGATCGGAGACGCTGAGGGCTATTTATTAGAGGATTTAAGAAAGCTGTTCCCGGATATCCCGATCTTCGCATCCCTGGACATGCACACCACCATGACCGAACGGATGCACAAAAACTGCAATGGCTTCGTGGGCTATAAGTGCGCGCCCCATACAGACTGCACTGAGACCGGCATCCATGCAGCAAAAATGACCATCCATGCCTTAAACGACGGCGTTCAGGCAAAATCTGCCTGGGTACGGGTCCCCATCCTCATTGCAGGAGAACAGTCCTCCACCACTGTGGAGCCCATGATCACACTGATCAACGAGCTCCGGGAGACCGAGAAAAAGGATGGCATCATGGCCGCCTCCTATCTAATGGGCTTCCCCTGGGCCGACAACCCGGACAGCTCCGTAGCCGTTTATGTGGTTGCGGAAAACCAGGAGCTGGCAGATGCAGAGGCCCTGCGGCTGGCAGACTTTATCTGGTCCAAAAAGGATGAATTCTGCTTCCAGACCGAGGCTCTCCATGAAAAAGAAGCCATCGACGCAGCCTTCGAGTCCATTGGAAGGGGACAGTATCCCGTATTCCTTTCCGACTCCGGAGACAACCCCACAGCCGGCTCCTCTTCGGATGTGACAGAGTTTGTAAAAATGCTCATCGCTGATGAAAGAGTCCTCTCTCTCCCGCACCCGGTGGCTTACGGCGGCTTTTATGATCCCGAGGCCACAAAGGCCTGCGAAGGCAAGGTGGGTCAGGAGATCACCCTGACCTTCGGCGCAAAATTTGATACAAAGACCTCCAGCCCGGTGACTGCAACCGGAACCGTCATGAACTACTTAAAGGATTGGGACGGTTTTGGCCGGTCCAACGGCGACGTGGCCGTGTTCCGTACCCACAATATCGACATCATCCTGGCCGAACAGCACATCGGCTATGCCGGCCCCAGGGTCTTCCTGGATATGGGCCTGGATCTTTCCAAAGCTCCCATTGTGGTCTGCAAGCTCGGATATCTGGGTGAAGAGCATGAGGCCTTTGCCAAGAGAGCGATCCTGGTGCTGACGAAGGGAAGCACCAACGAGGATTTAAAGACCCTCCGCTACGAGACCGTACCGCGTCCCCTGTTCCCGTTGGACAATGGCTTTGAATATGATCCCAGAAAAAATCTCCACTAGGTTCCGAATCGGGATCATCGGTCCCGGCTCCATCTGTGTCACCTATGGAAAAGCCCTGAAGGCTTCTGACACCGTATCCCTGGCCTGCATCTGCGGCCGGGATACGGAAAAGGGAAGGAAGACAGCGGAGAGGTTCCAGGTCCCCTACTATACGGACCAGGAGCAGATGTACCGGAACGAGGCCCTGGACGGGGTCCTCATCTGCACCCCCACCTATACCCATGAGGAGATGGTCCGGCGGGCTCTGGCCCGCCGGGTCCCTGTGATGTGTGAAAAGCCCCTGGCCCTGGATGCAGAGACGGCCCGGAGGCTGGTGGCGGAGGCAGCGGACGCAGACGTTCCCTTTATGGTCATGCAGGTGGTCCGTTTCTGGCCGGAGTACAGGGCCCTGGCCCGGCTGATCCGAAGCGGACAGCTGGGGAGGATAAAAAATGTCTACATGAGCCGTCTCTCCTCTCACCCGGACTGGACTGTCTGGCACCGGGATCCGGAAAAATCCGGCGGAGGGCTTTATGATCTCCATATCCATGAGCTTGATTTTTTATACAGTGTTTTCGGTCCGGCGGAAACGGTTTACGCCATTGGGGATAGGGAGGAGAACGGATGCTTTAACAACGTTTCCACCTGCCTGCGCTTTTCCTCGGGTGTTCCGGCAGTGGCCGAGGGCTTTATGGATATGACCGGGGATTTCCCGTTTTCCGCGTCCTTCCGGGTAAATGGCGAAAGGGCCTCTGTGGTCTATGAGAGCCGGGATGGGGCCATGACGCTTTATAAGGCGGATAAGCCTGGAGAGGAGCTGGAAATTCCCAGATACGATCCGTACCGGGAGGAAACGGAGTATTTTGCGGACTGTGTCCGCAGTAAAAAAGAGACCGCGCTCATCCCGGGGACGGACGTGATCTCTGTTCTGGAACTATTGGATGCGGTAAAGGAATCCTTGGTTTCGGGGAAGGCGGTGAGGCTTTCGCGGGATTCTGGAAGATAAGGAAGGAGCCTGCCTGCGGCAAGGTCTCCCTCTGCGGGATGGAGCGCCGGACGCTCCGCTCCGGCGGGATCAGGCGTGGAGGACCACACGGCCTTCGGCCAGGGACCGCTTCACATCAATGACTCTCTGATTGGCACTGCCCTTCCAGTGAAGGGCGGTGTCTTTTTGTTCTTCTATAAAAGGACCGTCCACCAGTACGTCTGCCAGGGGCATAAATGGAAGGTCTTTTACCTCCTCCCAAAGATAGCCGGTATAGATCCAGATGGTCTTGTCCGGGAAGGTTTCATGGATCTCCTTTATGAGGGCTCCGATCTCGTCCCGGTTGGCCATGTGGAGGGGATCGCCGCCGCTCATGGTAACGCCGGAGATGTAGGGCTGACTGAGCTCGGCAAACAGCTCCTCTCTGGCCGCATCGTCGAAGGGGATCCCGCCGCAGATATCCCAGGTGATGGGATTGTGGCAGTTCTTGCAGCCATGGCTGCAGCCTGCCACCCACAGGACGGTGCGCAGGCCGTCGCCGTTTAACATGTCGTCTTTGGTAATATTATGGTATCGCATGGGTATTTTCCTTTCTTTCCGTCCGGAGTGTGGGGGCTGCACCTTATGGCAGAGGCTTCCCGGACACGCCTTGGTAAACAGGATCGCACGGCGGGTAACTCCTTCCGCTGGACGCAAAGCCGTGACATTCATCATTGGGCGAGGGGATGGGAATTCCAAAAGTGGCCTTTATGGACGCCCAATGATTCATGTGGGGGCTGCGCCCTATGGCAGAGCCTTCCCGGCCCCTCCTTTGCGAGCAGGCTCGCACGGCGGGGAACTCCTTCCGCTGGACGCAAAGCCGTGACATTCATCATTGGGCGAGGGGAATGGGAATTCCAAAAGCGGCCTTTACGGACGCCCAATGATTCATGTGGGGGCTGCGCCCTATGGCAGAGCCTTCCCGGCCCCTCCTTTGCGAGCAAGCTCGCACGGCGGGGAACTCCTTCCGCTGGACGCAAAGCCGTGACATTCATCATTGGGCGAGGGGAATGGGAATTCCAAAAGCGGCCTTTACGGACGCCCAATGATTCATGTGGGGGCTGCGCCCTATGGCAGAGCCTTCCCGGCCCCTCCTTTGCGAGCAAGCTCGCACGGCGGGTCCTGGAAGGCTCTGCCGCACGGCTTTGCTGGATTACATACTTTTCCTTTCGGCGATCTCGGCCATTTTGGCGTCGTTTAGGCGGGTGTCGCCTTTGACACGGGAGTAGCTTAGGTAGCCGTTCATCCGGTCGATCTTTGTCAGGTTTTTGCTGCCGCAGACCGGGCATACGTCCATGTTCAGCTCTTCGTGGCCGCAGTCGTCGCAGTAGGAAAGGGACAGGTTCACGCCCTCGTAGAAGCCCATCTTCATAGCCCGGCGCACCAGGGATTTGATGGCTTCTTTGTTATAGTCGATGGGATACTTCACATACTGGATCTTTCCTCCGTTGGAGAGCTCCCAGAACCGGTATTCCAGATTCTGCTTCTCAATGGGGGTGATATCCTCGGTCACATGGCAGTGGAAGCCGTTGCTTACGTACTCCCGGTCGGACACGTTCTCCACGATCCCGTATTTTTCCCTGAACTGCTTTACCTGGAGGCCGCACAGGTTCTCCGCCGGTGTGGCATAGATGGCGTACAGGTTTCCGTCGGCCTCCTTGAATTCGTTGACCTTGTCGTTGATGTGCTGGAGCACCTCCAGGGCAAACTGGCCGTCCTCCACCAGGGACTTGCCGTTGTAAAGCTGCTGGAGCTCATTAAAGGCTGTGATCCCGAAGGATGCGGTGGCTGTTTTAAGGAGAGGCTTGATCTTATCGTGGAGGCCCAGGTGGCCGCCGTAAAAGCCGCCCTCGCAGTAAGCCAGCGGATTGGTGGAGGCCCGCATCTCGCCCAGATATGCGTAGGTGCGGATATGGATCTTCCGGATCAGCTCCAGATAGTAGTCCAGGACCTGGTAGAAATCGCGGCTCTCCTGGCGGGCCTTTGCCAGGATCATGGGCAGGTGCAGGCTTACGACGCCGATGTTGAAGCGGCCCACGAATACAGGAGAATCCTGTTCGTCCGCCGGCTCCATTCCACCTCTTTCGTACCAGGGGGACAGGAAGGCGCGGCAGCCCATGGGGCTGATGATCTTTCCATATTTCTTATACATGCTGGCAATATAGCCCTCTCCTGTCAGGGACAGCCAGTCTGGATACATGGTCCGGGAGGAGCACTCGATCCCCGCCTCAAACACATCCTCCAGCTCCTTTCCGGGGCCGTGGAGGTTTTCATCATAAAGGAATACCAGCTTCGGGAAAAGGACCGGCTTTTTATGGTCTTTCTTTCCCTGTCCCTTTCTTCTGACGTTCAGCATGGTAATAGTGGCCATTTTGGCGAACCGGCTGGTCCCGGTCCCTGCGGTCATAGTGATAAAGGGGTAATCCCCGCGGCTGGAGGAAACGGAATTAAACTTGTACTCCCAGCCCTGGAAGCCCTGCTCCATGTCCCTCTGGACGTCGTTCCAGGCCACTTCCTTTGCTTTCTCCTCAGAAATGCCCAGGTCCGTATATTTTTTAATATATTTTTCATATGACTTTTCCGCATAGGGGGCCAGGATATTTTCCACACTGGGGACTGTAAAGCCGCCGTACTGCTGGCTGGCAGCGCTTAAAACGATATCTCCGATCACGTCAAAGGCCACGTCCAGGGTCTTGGGCTCGTTATACCACAGGTTCCCCATTTCAAAGCCGCCGGTGAGCACAGTCTGCACATCAAAAAGACAGCAGTTCATGGTATCGCGGCGAGCGGACATATCATGGATATACAGATATCCGTCCCGGCAGGCCTGGAGCTCCTCCACAGTCATGAAAAATTTCTGGTACAGGGACTTATTCAGCTCGTTGAAGATCAGGCTCCTCTTGGTGGAAACCAGGGCGCTGTCCGTATTGCTGTTTTCCTTGTCTCCGATGTACATGATGGACTGGCTCTTTTTGTACACCTCGTCCAGCATCTGTACGAAATCCTGCTTATAGTTCCTGTAATCCCGGTAGCTCTTGGCCACCAGGGGGTTGACCCGCTCCAGGGCTCCCTCCACAATGTTGTGCATCTGGGCAATGGGGATCTCGCCCACCTCCATCTGCTCTGCCTTCTCCTCTACGAACTGGCAGATAAAATTGATCTCCGCCCGGGAAAATGTGATCATAGCCCGGTTGGCGGACTTATTGACGGCCACCACCACCTTCTGTACATTAAAATCCTCCCGGGTGCCGTCTTTTTTTATGACTTTGATATCACTGCATCTCATGGTCCTGTTCCTCCTCGTTTTCTGTCGTTCCATCCAGCAGCCCGCCTGGGCCTGCCTTCAGATTCAGCTCCTCCTCTACCTCTGACCGGATCTCTTCTTTCTGTTCCAGATCCATCTCCGGCAGATTCTCCGTGGAGCTCACTCCAAATCTCCGCAGGAATTCCTCTGTGGTCGCAAACAGTGCCGGTTTTCCCGGCGCGTCCAGCCTTCCTGCCTCATAAACCAGATTATATTCAATGAGGCGGTTCACCGCATGATCCGATTTGACGCCTCTTATTTTCTCAATATCCGCCTTGGTCACCGGCTGCTTATAAGCAATAATGGCCAGGGTCTCCAGGACTACGTCCGACAGCACCTGCTTTTTCGGCGCCGCAGCCACCCGGATCAGGTTTTCATAATATCCGGTCCTGGTACACATCTGATAGCTGTTTTCCAGCCGCAGCACCTGCATTCCGCAGACACTCTCCTCATAACGGGCCTTCAGCCTTTCTGCGGCAGCCTCTGCCTCCGGTTCTCCCGTTTCCAGGGCCGCAGCCAGCTGCCGGATCTCCACTGACCGGCCCATGGTAAAGAGCACGGCCTCCACAACGGCCTCCTGCTCCCTTAAATCCTCTACTCTCATCCGATTTCCTCCGCCCGGGTCCCGGTCTGGTCCCTGGTCTCCTCCGGCTCCAGGGCCTCGATCATCATATCGTCAAACAAATGCTCCTGGGTCAGATGGATCCGGCCCATTTTCATCAGCTCCAGAAGGGCCAGGAACGTGACCACGATCTCCGTCTTGTCCCTCTGGCGGCTTAGCATGCCCCGGAAGCTGAACCTCCGGTGCCTCTCAGCGTATTCCAGCACAGCCTCGATCTTTTCCTCCAGGCTCACCGGTTCCTTTTTTATGGTCCCGAAGGTACTGCGCACCGGATCGATCTTGTCTTCCCGGCGCTTCATCACGGATTCAAAGATCTTCTGGAGCTTCGACAGGGTCAGGCCGTCCAGAAGCTGGTCCAGATCCACCGGCTCCTCATACTTTTCCACCTCTCCGGGGATCGTCGGGGCCTTATAAAAGACCTTGTCTGCATCCACTTCCATGTCCTTCAGCTCCAGGGACATGTATTTATACGTCTTATACTCCAGGAGCCGTTCCACCAGTTCGGCCCGGGGATCCTCTTCCTCCCCTTCCTCACTGACCTCCCGGGGCAGCAGCATCCTGGCCTTGATATCCAAAAGTGTCGCTGCCATCACCAGGAATTCGCTGACCACATCCAGGGATTCCTCTTCCATGCAGCTTACGTATTCCAGGTACTGGTCCGTGATCTCTGCAATGGGGATATCGTAAATATTGATCTTATTTTTCTCGATCAGGTGGAGCAGCAGGTCCAGGGGACCCTCAAATTTCTCCAGCTTGTACGACAGTTCCATGTCCTCTCCTCCGCCCGGGGCTGTTGTCGGGATCCGCCTCCGGAAGCCCTCCGGCAGCCGCCGGCTATAAAAAGAGAGTCCCGCGTTCCGGAACTCTCTTCCTGGGCATTGCTAACACAGTATATCAGACTTTTCATCTGCTGTAAATAGGTTTGCCAAAAGATTATGCAACAAAATATTGTTTACGGTTTTAATTTTACCACTAGAACTTGTGGTTTATCACAGAACCTGATATTGATGGAATGGGTCCCCAGTCCCCGGCCCACCAGCATCCTGCGCCCTTTCTCATCCGTAAATTCACCGGCACAGCGGGGGTAAAAAAAATGGTATTGGGGCGTCATGACCCCTCCCAGAACGGGCAGACGGATGGTTCCGCCGTGAAAATGGCCCGAAAGGGTCAGATCCGCCCCCCAGGCCGCATATTCCTCAAAAAACACAGGAGAATGGGCCAGGAGAATGGAAAACCGTTTTTCATCTGACTTTCCCAAGGCCTTTTCCATAAATCCCGGCTCCATGGACGGCGTTCCCGGCCGGTAATACCGTTCCGGCAGGTCCACCCCGTAAAGGACCAGATCCCTGTCCAGGCATACATGGCCGTCTGAAACATGGACGACCCCCATTTTTTCCAGGGCCTCCCTGTATTCCCAGTACTTGTTTCCGTAGATCTCCGTCTTGTTTTTCATACGGAGTTCGTGGTTGCCGTTGCCGCAGTATACAGGAAATTCCCCGGCCAGGGCCTTTATAAGCCTCAGAGACGTTTCCAGTTCGCCCTTCCCCTTTGCCACCATCATGTCGCCGCCGATGAGGACAGCGTCCGGCCCTGCGGCTCTTATGGTCTCCAGCAGCCGCCGGTTGCCGGGACCAAACTCTTTATCATGAAGGTCTGTTAAAAAAACAAGGGTCCGGCCGCCTTCCGTAAGCTTCGGAGAGCAGATCTCATAGGTGTCCGTCACCAGGCAGTCCTTTTCATACTCCGAACGTCCCAGGAACAGCGCCGCGGCCGCTCCGCCAGCCAGAAGGCCGGGAATGATCCCCATGTCTCTTATTCCTTATGGTCAGAGGCGTTCTCCTGGGCCTCTGCCGCCCGGGCCTGGACTGCCTGGGCCTGGCTCTCCAGTACGCTGACGCCCAGATCAACGATTCCTGCCAGGGCCTGTCCATAGGATTTGATCTCCGGATTTTCCTTCATCAGCTGATCCAGCACTGCCTTGATCTCTCCGTGGATCAGAACGGTACAGCCGGTGGCTTTTTCCCCTGTTTTTCTGTTCTCATATTCTGCCTCTGTGACTCTGATCGGATTTTTCATATTTTTCTGTTCCTTTCCAAAATTTAACCTACTGCCGGACCCAGACGCCGTCTGCCCCGACATAATACGTCTGATCGATCCAGGCGTTCCGGACCATGGCTCCTCCGCTCCCCAGATAGAACCACTTATCCCCGTCCTGTCTCCAGTCATTCTTTACCATAGAGCCGTCTGAACGGAAATAGTACCAGTCCTCTCCGTACTTCTTCCAGCCCTTCTGCATTTTTCCAGCATCGTCAAAGCCATATTCCGCTCCGTCGATGACCGCCCGGCACCCCTTAAGGAGCTGTCCGTCAGCCGTGCGGAAATACCAGCCGTCTCCGTTCTGCACCCACTGATGGTACGGGCCGCTGCCGAATGCCTGGAGCTTTTTATAGCCATAATCCAGCATGGCTTTCGTATCCCCGTAATGGGTGCTTCTGGCCTTTAATACCACAGCGATCAGCCGGACTCCATCCTTTTCTGTACACGTTACCAGGGTATTCCCCGCGAGGGAAGTATACCCGGTCTTTCCGCCCACCATCCCTTCGTAATATCTGGAATCACTGGGATAGAGCATTTTGTGGCCCGGCGTAATGGTCCTGGCGGCTGCCGCCTTTGTAGCCGGGAACTCATAGCTTAAGGAGGAGCTGATCTTTTGGAGCGTCTCATTTTTAAAGGCGGCCCCGGCGATCTTCGCCATGTCCCTGGCCGTAGTATAGTGGTCCGGGTCATTGAGGCCGCTGGGATTGGTGAAATGGGTCCCCGTACACCCCAGCTCTGCTGCCCTCTGGTTCATCAGGTCTGCAAATCCCTGGATACTTCCTCCCACATGCTCTGCCAGCCCGTTGGCTACCTCATTGGCCGATTTCAGCAGAAGACCGTATAAACAGTCCCGGACTGATACCCGGTCCCCCTCCTGGAGATTTAAGGTCACTGCCCCGGATTCCAGGTTCGTCACTGCGGTTTTAGAAAATACCACCGTATCGTTCAGATCTGCCTTTTCCAGCACCAGAAGAGCTGTCATCAGCTTTGTGATGCTGGCCGGGTACAGCTTTTCATCTGCATTTTTTTCAAACAGCACTGTATTATGGGTGGCATCAAAAAGAATGGCCGCCTCCGCCGACACTGCCGGCATGGAAAGCTCCATGTCCTGGACGGCTCCGGCCGTTCCGTTTACCGGTACGTTTGTTCTGTATTCCAGGATCCCGGAGGCCGGAGCGGTCACAGTCCCTGTCTGGGAGCCCGTAGGGCCGGACTGGGTGCTCAGATCTCCCGCCTGGGGACCTGTGGAGCCGGACTGGATGCTCTGGTTCCCCGCCTGGGGGCCTGGCTGGTTCTGGGCCTGGGTTCCCGCCCCACTCTGGCTCTCCGGCACGATCTGGACTCCCTGGCCTGCCGGATTGCTGACGTCCAGTGGTGTGATCAGTATTTCTGCCTGGGCCGTCTGGGCCATACAAAGGGCCATGGCCAGTCCCAGGCTCAAGATCCGTGTTCTCTTAAACATTGTCTGTCTCCCTGCATTGTAGATTTTCGTACTCTCAAGTATACCATGCTCCCGCCGTCAGAATCTTAATATTTTCTGACGATTTTCACGCGATCATGTGTCAAGCATGGCCAGCAGGTCCTCTCTGGTGAGTCCGGCGAAGCTTCCGGTCCCCTCAGTGACCACCGAGTCCGCCAGATCCCTTTTTCTTTCCTGCAGCTTCAGGATATTTTCCTCCACTGTGTGGCTGGTGACCAGCCGGAATACGGTCACCTGGTTTTCCTGTCCCATGCGGTGGGCCCGGTCCGTGGCCTGGTCCTGGGCCGCCGCGTTCCACCATGGATCATAGTGGATCACCACATCCGCCGCCGTCAGGTTAAGGCCCGTTCCTCCGGCTTTTAAGGAGATCAGGAACACCATCACATTATCCTTGTGGAAGTCCGATACCATCTGCATCCGCCGGCCCTTTGGCGTGGCCCCGGTCAGCATGTAGAAGCGGATCTTTTCCTTTGAAAGCCTCCCGGCGATCACATCCAGCATGGACGTGAACTGGGAAAATAAAAGGATCTTATGACCAGCCCGGGTCCCGTTTTCCAGAAGCTCCATGCACGTTTCCAGCTTGGCTGATCCGCCCTTATAGCGGGGGAAGCACAGGGACGGATCGCAGCAGATCTGTCTGAGGCGCAGAAGCTCCGCCAGGATCTGCATCCTGTCCTCCCCTGTCTCCAGTTCCCCGGCCAGCAGCCGCTCCTTTAATGCAGCTGCACTGGCCGTATAGATCCGCTTCTGCTCTCCCTCCATCCGGGAATAGAGCACTGTTTCCATTTTGGATGGAAGCTCCCTCAGCACATCCCTTTTCAACCTTCTGAGCAGGAACGGGCCGATCATCCGGTGAAGCCGTTCCAGGGCCTCACGGCTCCCGTCCCGCACAATGGGGGTCTCAAAGGTCTTTTTAAACTTCTGATATGTGAACAGAAAGCCGGGCATGAGAAAATCAAAGATGCTCCACAGCTCTCCCAGATGGTTTTCCATGGGAGTTCCCGTCAGGGCAAACCTGGTCCTGGCGCTGACGGATTTTACGGCCCTGGATGCCTGGGTCGCCGCATTTTTGATGTACTGGGCCTCGTCGATGATCTGGTAACGGAAATCCATGGACCGGTAAAAGGCCAGGTCCCGCTTCAGCAGATCGTAGGAGGTAATGATAACGTCCGTTCCCCCATCCTTTTCCGCCGAAAGCCGTTTAAAAAGCTGCTCCCTCTCTCCCTGGCTTCCGGCTGCGGCGGCCACAGAAAGCTCCGGCGCAAACCGGGCGATCTCGTTTTCCCAGTTATAGACCAGGGAGGCAGGACATACGATCAGGGTCCTTCCGCCGCCCTGTCTTTTTTCATCCAGGAGCAGGGCGATGATCTGGATTGTCTTTCCCAGCCCCATTTCGTCGGCCAGGATCCCGCCGAAGCCATAAGCGTCCAGGCTCTTCAGCCACCGGTACCCCGTTTTCTGGTAGCCCCTCAGTACAGCGGCAAACGGCTCCGGTATCTCAAATTCACTGTCCTCCACGTCCTTCATGCCCCGGACCACTGCCTTAAAAAGCTGGTCCCGGTAAAAGCTCACGCTCCGGTCCTCCTTAAGCATTCCATCCAGGAACATGGCGCGGTACATGGGAAGGCGGATCGGCGCCGGTCCTGCCAGCTCCTTTTCCACTCCCAGGCTTCTGGCCAGCCTGGATACAGTCAGAAGGCCGTCGTCTCCCAGAGCCAGGAAATCTCCGTTTTTCATCCGGTAAAACTTCTTCCCGGCGTCATACTCTGCCAGGATGGCACTTAATTCCTCCCTGGAGATCCCATCGGTCTCCACCTCCAGATCCAGCCACCGGTCCTCTGCCTTTACCCTTACGGATACGTCTGCCGGCGGCAGGACCCGGAATTTCTTAAAGGACTCCGAAAGGAAGATCTCTCCCAGCTCCATGAACTGGCCCATTCCCCCGGAAATAAGGCGGTAGGCCGCTTCATCGTCATTCCGGATCACCAGATTCCTGGTTCCATCCTCCGTATATTTAAAATACCGGGTAATGACCTGGCTCACCCGGAATTCTCCCGGAACATCCCGGCAGATCTCCCTGGGCACATTTTCGTCCTCCAGAGGGTGAAAGGAAAAATCCCCGTAGGACAGCTCCGGTCTCAGAGTCACTTCCCGGGAGCCCGGACTGTCGAAATAAAAGGAACACTTAAGTTCCTTTGGCCGGAAGCTTTCCAGATCCAGGTCCCGGACCTCCAGAAGCTTCAGCATATCCAGCTTCTTTAAGACGCGTTCATAAAACAGAGGCATATCCCGGTCATTGATGAAGATCTCCCTCTCCGCGTCCTGGCCCATGACCGTATATTCCATCAGGACCGTCAATGCGTCCGTGTATTCCTGGTCGCAGATGCAGACCGATCCCCAGTCCGCCACAAGCAGATGCTTTTCGCCAGAAAACGCCATGATCTCTTCCGGAACTGTGAGCTTTACCCCGTCCTTTCCAGTTTTCTCCACCCGGAAGCAGATCTTCGGATTTTCCTTTTTTACCGTCAGGTTCCGCTTCTGGCGGCGGGGATCCTCACATTCCAGGCTCCTGCCTTCCAGGATCCCGAAAAAACGCTCCCGGGCAGACTTTCCCAGGACCAGCTCCTTAAGGACCGGCTCTGTCTCCAGAGCCCCCCGCTTAAACTGGGCATAGGACTCCCTGTATGCGCCCACCAGCTCCAGGACCAGAAGCACCAGGGGGCGGCACTCCTCCTCAAAGGCTGTCAGACTGTGGTGAAAGGATCTTCCTTTCCCGTACTCCAGGAACCGTTCAAACTCCACAGCCTGGGAAAAGGTCACCAGATCCTTTACCGGGAAGGCCTTTTCCCGGCAGATCTGGAAGCGGACACGGATCTGGTCCCTGGAAAAAGAGACCAGGGGGATCAGCTTCATCCGCCCCTCTTCTCCGTCTCCCATGATCCGGCCCACCTCCCGGTTGGTATACTCCCGTACCATGAAGCGGACCTTCTGGGACGTGGATACCGGTTTCAGGCCCTCCGTCCCTTCCTTTCTTATATACGCTCCATATACAGCCTCTCCATGGGGGCAGAGGACTGTGCTTCCTCCTTCTCCATGGCAGCCCAGCGAGCAATACCCGGTCCGCTTCCCATTTTTATCCACACGAGAACAAGAGTAGTCAAAAATCTGACTACCCTTGCGCAGAATACGGACTCTGTACCGTTCCGTACCGTCGGTCACTTCTCCTCTGATCTCCGTTTCACCTTTCCAGAAGGTATCTGCGGAAAGTCCGGTTACCTCCATGATGCCCCCCTGTCCTGTTTCCAGTCCTCTGGTCCTGCAGGATCCTACATCCGCTCCGGTGCTTCAAAGCCCAGAAGACCGATGCAGGTGGTGAGCACGCTCCTGGTGAGCGTTACCAGGCCGATATATCCCGCCTGCTTCTCTTTATCCTCTTCTGCAATGATCTTCGTTTCATGGTAGAAGTGGTTTAAAGCGTTGGAAAGCTCATAAATATACGCACAGATCTTATGGGGAGCCAGTTCTTCAAAGCCTGCCTCCATTACCTCGCTGAATCTGGATAAGGCCAGCATCAGAGTCTTCTCCGGCTCTGCCTCCGGCGGCAGGATCACCGGATCTTTCGGAGTCCCGCAGACAGCCTCATATTTTTTCAGGATCGAATTGATACGGGCAATGGTATAGAGGATATACGGCCCCGTATTTCCTTCAAAGGACGTGAACCGCTCGATATCGAACACATAATCCTTGGTGGCCTGGTTGGAAAGGTCGCCGTATTTTAATGCGGCCAGTCCCACGATCTTTGCGGTCTCCCTGGCTTCCTCCGGAGAGATGATCCTGTTTTCCATGATCCGGTTGTAGGCGGCCTCGCTGATATCGGCGATCAGGTTTTCCAGCCGCATGACTCCGCCCTCTCTGGTCTTAAAGGGCTTTCCGTCTTTGCCGTTCATGGTCCCGAAGCCTACGAAATCCATTTTCCGCTCCGGCGCCACGATCCCGGCCTTCTTTGCCACCCGGAACACCTGGGTGAAATGAAGGTCCTGACGCTTGTCCACCACATAAATATAGTGGTCCGGATGGAAATCCTGCTCCCTCTCCACAATGGTGGCCAGGTCGGAGGTGGCATAAAGAGCAGCCCCGTCGGATTTCCTGATGATGCAGGGCGGCAGCTCCTTGGTATCTGTCTCCTCTGCAATATCCACCACCAGGGCTCCCTGGCTCTCATAGGCCAAGCCCTTTTCCACAAGATCATCGATCATCGCGGGGATATAGGGCTGGGCATCGCTTTCGCCCTTCCATAAGTCAAACTCCACATTCAGATTGGAGTAATTTTTCTTTAGATCCTTTAAGGATACGCTCATGATATGGTTCCAGATGGCACGGTAGGGCGCATACCCGCTCTGGAGCTTAAAGGTTGCCTCCTGGGCCCTCTCCTTAAACGCCTCATCCACCTTGGATTTTGCACTGGCTGCCGGATAGATTTCCTCCAGCTCAGAGATCGTAAAGGGCGGCTCCCCGGGATACTCTCCCGTATAGCCTTCGTCAAAATAGCAGAGCTCCGGCTGACGCTCCTTTAATTCCTCAATGATCAGACCCATCTGGAGCCCCCAGTCTCCCAGATGAACGTCGCCGATCACCTTATGGCCCACAAAACGGCCCATGCGCTTAATGGCTTCACCGATGACGGCGGCACGGAGATGGCCCACGTGCAGGGGCTTTGCCACATTGGCTCCGCCGTAGTCCACGATCACGGTCTCCGGATGCTCCGCCGGTTCCATTCCCAGCTTCTCTCCAGTCCGCATCCCATTCATATAATCGGCCAGAAAGCTGCTTCCGATCTTCAGGTTAATGAAGCCCGGCATAACCGCGGAAACCTCCTCAAAGATCTTGCTGTCCTTTAAATGCTCCACCACACCGTTTGCGATGTCGATGGGTTTCTTTTTATAGGCTTTGGCCGCAGCCATGGCGCCATTACACTGATATTCGCAGAGGTCCGGGCGGTTGGATAAAGTCACCTTACCGTAGGTGGCGTCGTAGCCTGCGGCGGTGAAAGCCCCTTTCATTTCCTCTGTGATCCGGTCAAGAATCTTTTTCATTGCTTTCTCCTTCTGTTCTATATGGCAGATTCATTTATTATAACCCATGGGGAACGGATTTGGCAAGTGTTTCCGCGGAGATTCAGCAGGGAAGGAAAAGACCGGAGTCCCCTGTACGGGACTCCGGCCTTCCACTGGAAACGGCCTTATTCTTCTTCATGCTCCGCCATATAGGCCACCAGACCGTCAATGAACTGGGCGTTCTTCGGCTTGGCATTGAATGGATACGGAACCAGCTCCTTTAAGAACTGCCGGTTTCCATAATTCCATATCATATCTACCATAGTCCTTATGTTCCTTTCCACACAGAAGGGCGTTGTATGATAACGTTCGGCCACTTCATTATACAGCCACTTGCACTGATAAATGGTCTTTCCGCTGTCCATGACGATCTCAATGGCAGTGGCCGTATAATAAAAGCCCAGGTAGCCTCCATTGGTGCCAAGAATACGCAGCAGTTTATGGGCAGCATTTTCTCTGTTTGTCATTACGCCTGTCTCCATTTCTTTTGTAGATTTGCAGCATCTTAGTTCTGTTCCTTTATTGTAGTATGGACGCTGTAAGACGAAAATAGAATCATGACGACAATTTTCGACTTCACTTCAGTTCCGCGATCCGTGTGACTCCCACATAAATATGGGAGATCTTATACCAGGTGGAAAAATCCACCGTTCCCGTCACCGGAAGGCCGAAGACCGACTGGAACGCCTCCACCGCCCTGGCTGTGGCCGGGCCGTAGATCCCATCTGCGGCGATCCTGGGAACCGCCGAATAGACGGTGGCGACCGCATCCAGCTGCTCCTGTATCTGGCGGACCTTGTTTCCGCTGCTGCCTATGACGAGATCCTCCCCCGGCCAGGAGGCCGGGATCCCGGAAATGGCCTCCGCTGTATTGATATACAGATCGCTGCCGTAGAAGTACCGCAGGATCTCGATGGGACTGTACCCGCGTTCACCAAGGTCGCAGGATCCCCACTGTGTCAACCTTTTCGCTTTTGCGTACATAGTTCCTTCTTTAATTATATAGGTGGAAAAATGGTCGGAAATGACCAGAGATATTACATGTATTATCCACGGATCCAGGCTGTCTGTCAAGCCCCTTTCCGTGTCTTAAGCCCCTTGCCAGCGCTCCGGAGACTGGAACGCGAAAATCCCCAGAGATGTTGCTCTGGGGATTTTTTATCAAACTACACTTCCAGACATTTCTACATTTTTATACGATTGTCAGTGCTCCCCTCTCATTGCACCGGCACCGGATCTCTCCCTGCAGCATGGCTCCATCGGCCCCAAAGGCAAATACCTCGTCGCCAATCTGCATGAGCCTGCCAGTGACCATTGCACCATCAGAGTCAAGGTAATACCACTTGCCAGCCTTATCCTGCTTCCATGCGTTGGTAACCATTGCGCCAGAGCCGTCAAGCCAGTACCACTGGCCATCGGGATCCCGGTGCCAGTCGTTGCGTACCGGCTCTCCTGTGTCGCCGTGGTAGTATCTCCAGGCCCCTGCCTCCTGGATCCAGCCGGATTTCTTTTCCGGCTCCGGCGGAGCAACTTTGGCCCCGTCATCCAAAACAACTACCGTGTGCCCCTTTGTCCTCGTTACCAGGATATCCCCACGCAATAAGTAGTCCGGCCTTTTACAGTACTTGTCATCTTTTAAGATATCAAACTTACCGGTCGCCCGCAATGTACTCACCTCATTGGCTGTGTTAAAACTGGCCACTTTAACTTCGGCATACAGGCAGCATACCCGGACAGCCTCGGAGCAATCTGTCTCGCAGGGTGACAAAACCTTGCTGGCATCATATCCATATCCAGCAGCAATAGCAATCAGGCTTGTCCTGTGATCCTGGCAGTAACCGATATTATTGTTGGCGCAAATGGATTCCATGTTGTGGGCAATCAGCTCACGAACCTGCCTATCTTTCGCGCGGATAACGACCCACCCTTTGCTATGCAGATACCAGTCCTGCGTGGACACCTCCCTTCCGCTCTTCTGGTCTCCCGGCTTTCCGCCATTGATTCCACCATTTTCATTCGATCTTGCACTTCCAACTCTTACCATATGTGTTCCTCACTTTCTGCATAAAAAGAACGCCCCTCACATGAAGGACGTTCTGGCTACTATGTTTTTACGTAATGTTACGTATTTTTATTGACGCACGTAATATTACGTGCTATAATGTATGTAGATAAGGAAAGGAGATAAACAGGATGCCAATGACACCGCAGGAGATGATAAAACTCCTAAAGAAAAATGGGTTTGAAGTTGTCAGTCAAAATGGTTCGCATATAAAACTGAAAAACATCCAAACCAATAAAACAGTTATCGTTCCTTATCACTCCAGGGATCTTAAAAAGGGCCTGGAACAAACAATTCTTAAACAGGCGGGGCTGAAATAGTCCCGCCGCCCCAAAGGAGGCTCCATTTATGAAACAATATTTTTACCCGGCAGTCTTCCATACCGCCGAGGAGGGCGGTTTCTGGGTTTCCTTTCCGGATTTTCCAGAATGCCTGACCCAGGGCGATTCCATGGAAGAAGCCTACGAAATGGCAAACGAAGCTCTTGGCTTAACAATCACAGATCGCCTTACAGACCACGAAGCACTTCCCGTCCCCTCTCTTCCCGGACAGATCGAACTGGATGATGAGAATTCCAGTCTGGTTGTGTTATGTTTTGACCTGGAAGCATATCGGAAAAAACATAATTCAAAGGCTGTCAAAAAAACTTTGTCGATTCCGGAATGGCTAAATGAAGAGGCTATGGCCAAAGGTCTTAATTTTTCCCAGGTCCTTCAGGAGGCGCTTTTGGCCAAAATACAGGCTCAGTAGAATATTTGCATACAGCATACGAAAACCCCAGAGGCGGCCACCTCTGGGGTATTGACTTTTCACTCAAAATAGCATATGATGAGTGTAGCTAAGGAATGTAGCTATATGTCCACGGACATGACGAAAGCCCCGGAGTGCCAGCTCCAGGGCTTTCTTGCTTATTTACGGTAAGCTACTCCGTTTAGGCTGTTGCTGCCTAATCTCTGTCCAGCCATTTGCAAATATAGTAGCCAGCTACACTTGCCAATACAGAGATAAGGAATGTAACTATGTATTCCACGAACACCACCTCCTTTCTGCTGGAGGTTCGGCAGCATCTTTATCCTACCATATCTTCCGACATGTTTCTACCATTTTCGTAAGTTTTCCCTGTTGCGACGTCGCAATAAACATCCGGATTAACCCCACCGGCCGGGAGATACTGGATCACCTCCTTAAGACTTGTCCATGGGCTTTTTCTGGTAGCCGGTCCGGTCCCAGATTTCCTTGAGCCGCTCCCATCCATCCATAGCCACCAACGCCACCATAAAGGCCCCGATCATACACGCAAAGACCATATACCAGGTGATCTCCCGGTCCATCCACGCCATCAGCGCCACAAAGGTCACCGGGCACAACACCAGGGACAGCACGATCACCACTACCGACGTGGGGAGCTTATCCAGGCCCGGCCAGGATTTAACCACCTGAGTGACCGTAGACACCACAAAGGCCATCACGCCGATGGCCACCAAAAGATACGATATGTACTGCATGATTACGCTAAAATCCATTCTATTTTTCCCCTTTCATTATCTGATATACTGCACGGCCAGCATTGCAAGCCCTGTGATCACAGCACCGGCCAGAAGCCCCACGGCCGTGTCCAGGACCTTGTCCGACATCCGCTGCCATCTCTTTGCTGGTTTCTGCTCCAGGGCTTCCAGACGGCCGTCAAACCGCTCAAGCCGTGATCCCTGGTCCTTAAGCTCCGACAACATCTGCCGCATGTCCTGGGCCAGGGCATGGACGGAGATCGTAAGGTCCTGGATCCCTTTTACGGACTGCTCCAGGTCATCGATCCGGTGATTCTGGCGGTTATCCTCGTCCCGGAGCCTGGCAAGCTCCGCTTTTACAGCCTCATCCATTGGTATCACCTCCGTCCGCCAGATAAGTCTGCAGGATCTCTGACCGATACCTATCCGGGGTGGATGCGCCGTAGTAGATCAGAGCCACCTCATCCGCAGTCCGGCACCCGGCCAACCACATATTGAGGCTGTTGCAGTAGGCTGTATGATGTCCGATGTGCTCGGAGGCCGCCGTAATGATCAGCCGCATGTCCTTTGCGTCGTAAAATCGACACGGCTGGCCATCGGCATGGTACTCCAGCTTAATGGCCCCCTCGGCCAGTCTGGCTCTGCGATCCAGGAGATTAAGCTGGTCATGAGGTGTCAGGCTGTAATGCTCTACGGTGCCATCGGACAGTGTAACATCCACGCCAGCATAGATGGCCTGCTCACAGGCCTGCGAGATCTCCCGGCGTTTGGCAGACACCGCGGTGGCCAGAAGCTCCTCTTCCGATGGGGCATACGGCTCCGGCGGCAGCTCCGGATTCCCGTTAGGCAGCTCCGGCGGAGTATACACGCTGTTGTCATCGCTGAGATATACCGTCTGGCCCTCGTCACGATAGACCGTATCATACCCCGGGAGGTTGGCGCACTGCAGATCTCCCGCTGTGTACACACCGATATCTCCCCATTCTGTCGGGACAGATCCGGCAAAGACAATCCGGATCACGTGCTCCGATACCGGCGTAATACTCTGGATCCCATATGCCGGACCCGTGTGATTGATTTTGATTTTTTCCATTTTTTTGCTCCTTTCGGTTTTTTATGTATATAAAAAGGACCCTTGCAGGTCCTGAATTTTCAAATTTATTTGATTGGCTAAATTTTATAGTGATATCCAATACAAAGAATTGACGAATGATTTCGACTTAAACAATGCATTAGGTAAATATCGCACCGATTCTAGTATTATCATTACGTCACTTAAAAATAAACCATCCGAAATTAGGAATGCCGGAGAAGCAACGCTTGACTGGTATCCAGCAAACGAAAGAAACACATATGGAATCCAGATTATGCGGTGGACTTATGGAAACACACACATGATTTATACAAGAAACAAAATTGAAAATACCTGGGCGGAATGGGTGCAATATGCTACAAAGTCCGATTTGCAATATTGCCTAGAATTTTATCAAACTAATGGGTTAAAAGATGTAACATTCCAATTATTTAAGTACTCAGATAGCAATAACAAATATATATTACAAGTAATTTTAAATACAAATATCTTTACCAAAACAATTAATCTTGCTGAGTTCACCATATAATAATTTAATTATATTTCTCTCCAGTCTCTCCATCCACCTTCATTTTTGCATTTTAATGAAATTGTTGTGTTAGTAGAGATGAGAAAAACCATCACATTTTCTTGTTTTCGTTTTAATACAAGCCCCGTTCCGCTTGTATAGCTCGAACTTGGTAATCCTATTGTTTCTGAATGACAAATGAAGCTAGTTAGGCCGACTTCGCAGCCATCAGCAAAAACCTCTATGTTGTCGGCTCTTTTGGTATTGTTAATTCTGTTTTCCAGGATTTTTAAATCGAACTTTAGGGCATGCTGGTTCCAGCCCAACCATTTTTGGCCATCGGAACTGTAGTTCGTGGCTATAGGTTCTTGTAAAGCTCCATATAAGACAACCATTATGGATGTCGAATTACGCTTAAACACAGTTCCGTTGCCATAGGCGTAGTTAGGACTTGGTAAAATTCCAGTATATAATGTACCAGCTAAATTATATTCATGTATTCCAATACCCACTTTTAGGGCATCTGAGAGGATATCTGTGGTTTGTGTTGATCCATTCAAATCACTATACAATTTAGTCAGCTGGTCCTGCAGAACCTTACCCTGCGCCGCTGCCAGGGGCTTGTCCGCATCGGATGATACGCAGTTGTTGACGATCATTGCAAGTGTACAGCATCCCTTGCAAAAGGCTACCACATTGGACATCCATACCGGCAGCTTGATCTTGGACTTTAATGCTTCCAGGGCCGTGGCCGCCGGCGGCACTGAGGTCCCTGTCGTATAGTCCTCAAATGCGGGTTCATTCAGTTTCTGCAACTCTTCATCTGCCAGATCCCAGTTCCCGTTCTGGTCCTGGATGGAATAAAAATCGCTCTCATCAGGTTTTTTAAAATTAAAGTTTTTGGTATTAGTTGCCATTTGGTAAATCTCCTTTCGCAATCATGATGTGAGTGAGCTGCCGAAGCTCCTCATGCTGGTATCTCTGCAGTTCCTGGATCCGGTTCTTTAGATGCCCATTCCTGATTTTATAATGGGTATAGGCCGCAAGCTCCGCATGGGTAAACGTGCCAACAGATCCATATGTGTTAAAAATGTACTCGTATAAAATCTGCAGATGAGCAGGGATGGCCTCCTCGATCGAAGCCTTGATATCATCCATGTTGCCTGGGATCCCGGATGTACCGGTAAACCGCACAGTCACGGTATACCGGGGGAAGTCTTCCGTAAGCTCTACCTCTGCATTGGTATAACTCTCTGCAATGCTCTGGATCAAGGAGGCCGTGGTTGTGCCGGCTCCTGCGATCTTGGCCATAATGCGCTCCCTCCGGTACCGGTTTGATTTGGACACATCCGGAATAATCCCCATAATCTGCTCCAGCCTGGTCAACGAATCCACTGCCGTGCTGACAAAACAATCGCTGACCGTCTGGTCGAGCCGTCCCTCCAGGCACTCCGTCTGCCCGCTCAAAATGGATTGGAGCAGTACCATGGTTTTGTTATCCGCATAATAATCGGGTAAGAGCTTAATCAGCTGCAAGACGTCTCACCTCCGATAATGTCACCACTCCCATTTCCGGGATCTGTTTATCTGTTACAGTCAGATTGCCGGTCTGACCGTTAACCCGCAGCGTATCATAGTCCTGCACCCCCGGAGTCTCCAAAAGGATCCTGCCGATCTGGGCATAGCTGACCCGGCTGGAGACAAAGACCAGACCTCGCAGATACTCCGCGAGCAGTCCCTTAAAGCTCTCCTGCACCTCTCCGATCAGCTTACTCCCGTCCAACAGCACATTGGCCGTTACCGCCACGGATGCAGGATCCGGGCTCCCGACCGTCACGGATGCCCCGATTGGTCGCACCGTCTCAATGTAGGCCGATACCTCCGCCTCCAGGGATTTATTGATCTTTTTATCGGTATCCACGATCAGCACTCCCACCGTCCCCGGGCCGCTATCTAACGGGAATACCCTCGCATCCCCAACCCCGGGTACCTGGAGCGCCCACAGCTTATAGTGGTAGGCGTTCCCGGAGGTCGCCGGGAGGCGGACCTTCTGGTAAAACCGGTCCCGGAGCGCGGCATCCGTCTCCTCTTCCACCCCCGGTGTGATCACATCCGCCAGCACAGCTGTCACTCCACTCACGTCCGAGAGCGGCTGCAGCTCTCCGGTGTACTGGTTGCCGATGATACCGGCAGTCTCACAGGTCACGTGGTACTCGGTCGAGCCGATCTCCTCGGTAACCTTATAGACCAGGTCGTTGATCCCCCACCGGGACCCGACCGGGACTGCTGCAGATGTGGTCATTTTGCGTACTGCGCTGGTAGCCGGCTTGCGGGATAACCCATGGGCCTCCACGCATCGGTCCAGGTACTCTCCCACGGCCGTATCGGCAAATACCAGGTCAATAAAATTCCTCAGCTGGAAATCCTGCTGGGCCAGAAAATAAGCGGCCGGAGCCAGCGCGTCATAGATCACGCTCCCCTGCCGCTTATCCACATCACTCGGGACCCGGTCCAGCATCCCCTGGAGCAGCTCCTCAAAGGTCATACTGCCACCTCCTTATCGATCTCAAAGTCTCCGTATATGCTCGTTACCGTACAGGTGCACAAGCATGTATCCCCGGAAAAATCATAGATAAATCCATCTACCCCCAGGATCCTGTCATCCCGTAAAAGCGCCTCGCGGATCATCCGCGTCATCTCGGCCCGCACGTAGGGCCGCTCCTCTCCGATCAGCTCCTTCCAGGCTATGCCGTAGGTAAAATCATAGACTGGATACTCATATTGCTCCGTGGCCAGTATCTTATATACCGCCTGTTTCAGGGCCTCCAGGCCGTCCGTGAATCCCTCGATCTTATCCTCTGATAATTTATATGTCTGATTGGTATACGTCTGCTCCTGGAGCACCAGGGACGTCGTAAGCTCTGTCATATGGGGTCCCTCCTTACTTATACGGACACGGCGGGCAGTCCTGCTCCAGTTTGTACGGCTTGCCGATGATCTCCAGCACATAATACTCGCTGCCGCCGTCGTTCCGAAGCAGCCGGACCTTATCCCCGGGCGTCAGCTTTGCCATCATGTTCCCGGAGAGTTTACTGGCTGGGACCGGAAGGGTGCCGATCTGGACTGATTTGCCCGTATAGGTCCCGATCAGTATCGCCGCTGGTTTCCGGCACCGCATGTAATTGTCCACGATTCGCTTAATCAGATTAAACAGATCTCTCGTTGCCATCTTATCCTTACTCACCCGTCATCACCTCCACCGTCATCGTATGGACCGGTAAAAAATCGTGAGTCACCTTTTTGACGATCAGGCGCCGGTCCAGCCTGATATCTGCGATACTCCCATAGATGCTGTTCCCGGCCCGGACCCGGAGGTCTCCCAGACACTCCAGCTTCAGGGTCTCTTTCTCATGGTTATACAGTTTCAGCAGGTTGTTGGCCCGCTCCTGTGCCTTTGCGGCATTATCCACACCGGAGGGCGAGTTTTCCACGTACTGCAATAACCCGTACCGGTTTACGGCTTCCTGATCGATGGCCGTACCCACGTCCATTTTCTTATCGTTTTCGCTCTTCCAGGTCACTTTGACCCGGTTATAATATTCATCGTCAATGGACTTCTCCCAGCTGTACCCGGTGCAAAGGCTGTCGTCGCCCAGCACCAGCGGGAGCTGAAGGTTACGCATGTTCCACAGGCACACCTTCCCATATTCGTCCCGCAGGCAGTACATATCCTGCGTGCCGATCAGGGTATCAGAAATCCCCTGGACTACATGATCCAGCCATGTTTTTTCACTGTCTGCGATTCCGGGCAGTATAAAACCCGGATCCTCAATGGTCCCGGGCGTCAAGGACAGGAACGTGCACATATTCTGGACAAGATTTTTCAAAGTCCCGTTTTCCAGGACCACAATCTCTGCATGCTTGGTATACCGGAGCTGGTCGTAGGCCTTGATCTGGATCACTCCGCTCTCATCTCCGGACACCTTAAACACGCTGCCAAAAAAGATCCCGTCCTTCTGGTCGTTCTCCGTCAGACGGACCACATCTCCATTCTCCAGGATAAGCCCGTCGGCCAGATAGGAGATCTGCAGGCTGCTGGTCCCCTCGTTCAGGGTGTCCGACCAGGTGATCTCCTTACACATCTCCGATATATCATAGATTTTTCCCTGGGTCTCCACCAGCACTTCCATGGTCTCTCCTCCTTCCCTATGTGGGGATCGTAAATACCTGCCCCGGATAGATCAGATTAGGGTTTTTGATATCCGGATTGGCCGATACGATCTTAGGGTACTGGCTCCCGTTACCGTAATATTTCTTGGCGATCGCCCAGAGCGTATCCCCTTTCTGCACGGTGTGGGTCTTGTTTTCCGTCACCGCAGGACTTGGGGCAGGAGCTGCAGCCGGCTCTTCTTTTTTGACCACAGCCGCCGGAGTCTGGACAGCCACAAACCGCTTATTCGGGGCCTTGTATTCCAACAGCTTGAGGGTCAGATACTTATCCCCTTCCTCCCCTGCCTTTTCCACAGCCTCCACGCTGGTCACCAGCACACGCATGCTGATATCGTCTGTGATATCGTTGGATGCGATAAACTGTACCGGGGTCAGCTCCTTCTGGGCGCTCCGGAACATCTTCTCATAATAATCTGCGTCTGCCCGGGCTCCGGACTCCAGGTAATGGTATGAGCGGCTCGGGAACTCCGCCTCAAAGGTAAACTCTTCCAGACTGCAGTAAGACGGGACAGAGACCTGCCTGGCGTTTAGCACCTGGTAGGTCTCCACATGCATCTCCCGGCTCCGCTTGATCTCCTCCGGATTGACCGGGAGCTTATACTTTTTGCCTTTGTACTTAAAATAAATCGAGTATCCCATTTATGTCGGCACCCCCTCTGGTGCAGTCTCAATGATTTCCCGCAGCTCCTCAACCACGTGGCTCATCACACTGTCTGTATCGGCCTCTTTGGTGATGGGGCCGGAAAATTCCACCCGGATATTCGGAGCCAGCGTATTCTGGGCGATACGGGCCACATAATCCCGCTCAGCCAGCTTCCGCATCCACTCAATATCCTCTTTTTCCGTCTCCACCTTGACCGCCCCGCCTTTTCCAGTGCCCTTGATAACCGCCGGGTTCCCGGCAGTCGCAAGCTGGGAAAAGTCTATTTCTGACCCTCCGATGCCATCCTTTGAGCCAAATCCAGACAGCAGACCGGATGCTTTATCACCAAACGTTTTTCCCAGTCCATACCCTTTGTTATATGCATCTTTGTAGCTGATTCCATCAAACTGCAGTTTGGTTTTATCTATTCTCTCATAAGAAATCATGCTATCCTTACTGATTCCGTCTTTAAAATCATTCACAGAATCAGACCAGCTATTGACCATACCCGAAAGATTGGAACCAAACACCGTATCGATCGCCTTTGCAAGGGATGACAGGACTCCCATAACAAAGTTTGCCAGATCCGCAATCATATTCATAATTGCGAGTACAGGATTGTTCAGAAAGTTTGCAAAAAACTCGGCAAACGAGATAAACAAGTTTGTCACATCTATCCAAATACCGACAAGAAAATTGTAGCCGCCAATAAATAAATTGCCGATCAAGGCCCCTGCTGCAAAGAGAGCCCCTACTATCATTCCCGTGGCGCTGATGCTGGTTCCAGCAAAGTGATTAACGGCCGCCACACCGGCATAAAACAACGACGTTATAAGTATAAGCCCGCCAACGATCCAGGTGATCGGGCAAGCTGCAAGGGCAGCATTAAAGCCGTACTGCTGTACTGTGGCCATAAACGTGGCTCCACTCTGCATTGCCGTAGCGGCTGCCTGCACGTTCGTAGCGGCCGCGTGGATCCCCTTTGCCGTGGCTGACGCCAGCTCCAGGCCATTGGTGACCGCAAGCACCGTGTTGTATGCCACAAACGCAGCTACAAGCCCTCCGGCGATCGGCGCGATCAGATCCATATTTTCCGCGATCAGTTCCAGACCACCCAGGAACAGATCGGCCGCATCCGCCGCAAGGTAGATGGCTCCGGTCAGATTTCCGATCACCGACTGGCCTATATCCGAATTTAACATCTCATTGACCCGGGTCATGATCCTGCCAAAGGCCTGTATTCCCGTATTTTTTATGCCGGTCCAGACATCCGCAAAGGTTCTCGGCATGCTGTCAAATTTTCCGTTGATGTCATCCGCCGCCTGGAACATGGCATTTTTGATAATGTCCGCCGTGATCACGCCGTCCGAAGACAGCTCCTTTAACTCCCCTTTTGAGACGCCCATATACTGGGATATGGCATTTGCAACCATGGGGGCGTTCTCCATGACGGACCGGAATTCATCTCCCTGCAGCTTCCCGGCGGCCATTGCCTGGGTGAGCTGTAAAAACGCAGAATTCTGCTCGGCCTGTCCGGCACCGGATACCTTTAGGGATTTGTTTAACAATTCCGTGAAGCCGACGGCCTCCTGGTTCGTCCCAAAGGTATCCCCGGCCAGCATCTTCATTTTGGCGACGGCATTGGCCATATCCGTGTAATCCCCACGGGAACGTCTGGCCGCCGCGAAGATATCCCCCTTGAGGGCAGTCTGCTCCTCCGGGGACGATGTGATCATACTGAGCCGGGCACTGGTATTTGTATAGGTGTCTGTGGCACCCATGCCGCCTTTTAGGGCCGCAAGGCTGGCCATCGTACCGATCAGTGTCCTCAGCTTTCCGTTGGCCCGTTCCGCCTTTCTCCCCATGTTCTCCAGGCCATCGCCATAGCTTTTGGTCTTGGGAGCAGATTCCTTGGATTTTTTTCCAGTCTTCCCGATGGCGTCACTCAGCCCGTCTGCCGCCCTGGAAGCCCCCAGCATCTTTGTCATGGCTGCATCCGTCCGGCTGATCATCCGATTGATCTGGGAACTGTATCCGTCTATGAGCTTAAACATTGCATTTAATGTTGGCACCGATCCCACCTCCTATCCGATCTGTCTGGCCAGACGCTTCTCCTCTTTGATCCGGAGGTCGATACTGGCATAAATAAACGCCCTCTCCTGCTGGGTCATGCTGTCCAGCTCGGAGGGGCGTATGTGTAATTTCTGCAGGGCAAAATGCGCGTAATTATATTCCGGATCCCCCTGCTCGATCAGTTTTTTACCTCTTCGACCTCATCGTTGATATCCTTATCCAGTCCGGACAGCTCCTGCACGGCCTCCATCAGGGATGCATACTCCCCAACGTAGAGCATGGCTGCCAGAGTCTTGGCCGCCCCCAGTACGCCATTGGCTTTCTGGAGCTCGGCATTATTGAGATCCGGCTCCACCACAGCGGCGGCAACCAGTTCCTGGTTGTACCCGATCCGGTTAAACTGCTCCACCCCCTGCTTATCCACCTTGCGGTATTTCTTTAAAAGCTCCTCGTTCTCTTTCTGGGTGATGGGACGGATCACAAAGGGGACCACTTTTCCGCCCTCTTTAAAACGGGAGGACACCACGACCTCCTTGTTCTCGGCCATCTCCGGATGTAAAAATGCGCTTAATGATGCCATAAAAATCCTCCTATCTCATATTTTCCGGGAGAGTAAAGCTCTCCAGATCGTCAACGTCGTCAAAAGTAAAGTCTGTATCCACAGTGCTGAGATCCTCCGAGGAGTCATCCAGTGCCGCAACAGGCACCTTGGCCAGGATGCAGTTACGCATCACCACAGTCCTACGGCCGATGGTCGATGCCGTATCCTCGTTGGTCGTCTGGATACTGATCTGCGGGGTCTTGCCCTCTTTAACATACTGCTGGTAGATTGCCAGCGCCGCCGGACTTACGTTGTAGAGCGTAAGGCTGCCTTTGCCCTCTGCTGCTACCACCTTGTGCTGTTTCATCCGGTGGCCGAAGAGGCGCTTAGCAATCACTGTAAACTCGATGCTGGCATCAATCTTCGAGAGTTCGAAAAAATAGCGGTTTTCCCCGTCCACGGTGATAAACGCGCTGCCCTCGACTGCGGATACCAGATCGCTGATCTTTGTATATACTCCTGCCATGATACTCCTCCTTTATGATAAATGGACGGTGATGTAGATCTTTTCGATGCTGTCTACTGGCTGAATGTAGGCGTCCACAACCACGGCATCAATATCCGCACCAGCCACCACGGTCACATCGTCGGGCTCAAAATTCTGGATCGCGGACATATTCTGAAGGGTCACAAAATAGTCCACCAGGGATGCCTTTAAGAGCGATCTGCCCTCATCGTTGTTATTGACCTTGCCCACATAGCTGCTCTCGAAGATCGTGGTTACGTCATTGGCGATATTGTCGATGGTCCGGATCACCCGGTTTTTGGTAAACATCTTGCCCTTATCCACAGTGACTGTGGTAAGGGAGTTGATATCATACACCGCGGTCACGTTCTGGGCGGTATCGACCTTGAAGATAAATTTTCCGGCCTTGACTGCGTTCTCCATCTCTGTTTTTGTCATTCGGGGCTCCACGTCAATGGCACCCACGTATTTCATGCCGGTGTTGGATGTCGTGATGCTGGCTCCGGCCGTAGCTCCGGCCACCCATGCAGTCGTCTCTGCGGCGGTAAAGGTAGTGCCGTCCGTCAGCACAACCCCATGCGCCACGTTGATCACACCCTCATCATCGGCCACATGGTTTGCAAGCACAGCCTGGCATTTGACGCCCTCGTCATCCCGCATGGCCTTGATCCAGGTCGCAATGGCGGTCTTATTGGCCGTGGCCGTTGCCGGCGTGGAGCCATCAAACGGATAGCACAGAGTATTAAACTGTACGGTCTTGAGCTTTGTTAAGGCCGCATTGACGGCCTCTGTGTCATGCCCGGTCGGGAGTTTATACACCAGCACCGTCTTGGCCTTTTTAAGGGCCTCTACGGCCAGCTTTTTATCCTCTGCCGTAGCTTTTTCCGGCCAGGCGGCCTCGGTCGCCGTGATCGCGTACATTGCCCCATCATCGCCCACGGTCATCTCCTGCAGGATGACCACCGTACCGCGATCCCCAGGCATGATCGACAGGGGCTTGTTGGTCTTGATATTGAGATAGGCGCCGGGGAGCACCTTATTCTGGGATTCCCATGTTCCTGCCATGGTTTTATACCTCCTTCATTCTGGTGTTCTGGTCCATGGTCTGCATCGGGGTATGATCCGGTTCCAGATATTCCCGGTAATCCGCATCAAACATAAAATGCAGCACCTGGTCCTCGATTTTTAAGTTCCTATTTTTAATTTTAAAGCCCGGAGGCGCAAATTCCCGCGTCAGATCCTGCCCGATGTTCCAGCACTCTTCCTGCAGATCCGTTCGGCTCTCCGGAAAATACAGCACATCCATGCTGACAGAGTTCTTCAGCCGGCCATTGATGCCCCTGGAAGGATCCTGGTCATAAATCGTGACCAGGAAGCTCGACCGCTTAAACTTCTGCGGCACATCCTCCCGATATACCGAACATTCCTTGATCGCCTTCAATCCGGCGGCCACCGCCTCATACAATTTATTTATCATGCTTCTTCTGTACCGCCTCCACTTCTGCCTTGAATAATACAATCAGACGCTTATCCACATAATTTACCGTGCGCTCCAGCAGATGATCTCCATCCTTGCTTTTTATATATCCGGTTGTATTCCCGGCCTTATCTACCGCCCGATGCCCATAGTTGACATAGGCTGCATAGTCTGCGTTATTGACCAGTACCTTCGTGGCCTCCCCGGTCTTTGACCGGACTGCCGGAGCTGATCTCCAGTTTTTCCGAAAATGGCCGGTGATCACAGGGGATTTCTTTTTGGCGTAGCGCACGCCCTCATTGACTGCCTGGTTGAGTACCCGTACATCAATATCCTCCACCATAGCCATCAGCTCCTTCCGGAACTGGTCAATGGCTGCCTTATTCCGCCGGTAATTGCTGCTGCTCATGCATCATCATCCCTTTTTACCTCACACTGCCACTGATAGGTGTACGGGTGACACTCCCCCACGGAGAGCTCCAGGGTCTTTCCAGTCCGAAGCTGCACTGTGACCCGGTCTCCCTCCTGGATATCCACATCCAGACCGCAGAAGAGTGTGTGACTGTTTACAATGGACGGATTTGGGGTCCCGGTTGATACCTGGCTGGAGGAGCTGTAGCGGCAAGGTACCCCCTCCTCCACAGCATAAAGCTCCTGCTTATCATAGCCGCCTATTTGTACGTCCCTCCAGCGCCACACGGTCATAACCGCATCATACATGGCTGCATACGGATTAATCATAACCTCTCAGCCTCCTGTGTCGCCGCAGGTCCGCTTTATCGCTTGCGGACAGTCCATAGATGCTCGCTTTTGTATTCCCGTCCGTCTGAGCCCAGGTGATGCTTCCATCGCCCTCTTTGATACTGGCCACCTCCGGATGATATCCGATCCCATTGACAGCCTCATAGTCCAGGATCCCTTTTACCTTCTTCCGGATCACCGGCTCCAGGATATCCGGGATACAGTCCTGAGACAGGTTGCAGTAATCGCAGACGGCCAGGATCGTGTCAGAGATGACAAGATCCTGTGCGTCATCCAGCAGTTTTAGATTTTTTTTCACCTCGGTCATCATCTCTGTACGGTCCATATGTCCCTCCTATTTTCCCGCGATAATCCCGGCATCCCTTAAGGATTTGAGCAGGGCATTAAACTCCTGCTGGGTAGGAGCCGCTGCCGCATCCGGCACAGCTGCTCCCACTCTGCTCTCCAGGATCTCCCGGACCTTCGGAGGGATCCCGCTCCAGTCAAAATTCTTATCCATAATCCTACACCTCCTTAAGTGGTAGTCAAGCCGGTGATGGAGCCGTGCATAAACGCCGGACCATGATCCAGGCCGAACTGCCCGAAGATCTGTCCCTCTTCGGATGCGCCGGTCTTTGCCAGCTCTTCGTAGAAGAAATTACCCTTGCCAGGCACCGGCTGGAACACAGGAGCCAGCACAGACATCTCTGCGGCCAGTACGCTGTCCTGCGGCATAAAGCGGTCAAGGCTGATACCAATGTTGCCGAAGTCAGTCTCGATCTGCTTAATGTTGGTGCCGCCCACATTCCGGTCTGCGGGAGCGTAGGAATAGATCTCCGTGATAATCTGCTTCTGGTAGCTGTTTACCCAGAGAATCAGATTAGAGAATACCGCTCCTGCGTCATACATCGCCTTAAAGAACGCCTGCATGTTGGCCTTAGTCAGCTTTTTACTGCCCGCAGCAATCGTGGTCCCGCCATCCCCAGAACACAGTGCCAGAAGGCCGCGGGTCTTGTTTGCCACGCCTGCGTTGGTTGCCTTCTGGTACACGCCGTTGATAATGGTGTACTCAATGTCGCGGGAGATTTTCTCCAGCTTCCGGGCGATCTGCCAGTCTTTCTCCGTCGTCTGCACATTATTCTGCTGTCCGGCAGTGTTAAGACCACTCATCCGGCCGCGGTTGGACTCCTTAACGTAGGAGATGGACACCTTTTCGTGGAAGATCTGGGTTACATTGGTGTTCTGGGTCCGAACGATCTCCTCTGCCTCCGGAGCTGTCAGAGACGCGGTCTCCGTGATCGCCGGCTGTGCCGCCTCCGGAAGGCTGTACTGGGAATCGGTTGGGAATTCAAAATTCTCGGTCTGTACGCCGCCGGTCAGACCGCCGATCATGCTGAGGATCGGTGCGTTCGTGGGATCTGCCGTAAACAGATCCCCTGCATAGTTAGGTAAGTTCCAGGTAGTCCCTGTTCCCTTCTGATTTGCCATGTGTTATTCCTCACTTTCCGCCTGATTCAGGCTAAATAATTCGTTTCTGGCTGCAATACGGTCCGCCAGGCGGGTCTTGGGGTCGTTGATCAGCTTTTCTAACTGCTCTCTCCTTGCCTTGTCGCCGGTGACCTGCGGAGTGATCCTGCCATTATTGGGCGGGGTCTTGCCGGATACTGGAGGCGTAAACAGCTCTTTGTAGGTCTCCTTTACAGCCTTGAGCTGCTCAGAAAGGCCAGACACCGTGCCGTCCTCCGCCAGGATCAGCTTCGTGCGGTCAAACTTGTCCGCTACCAGATCCGGATACTTGCAGTCCGACAGCTGATCCTTGATGGCGCTGGTCAGCTTCATATCGCGGATCTTATCCTCGTATGCTTTTTTGGTAGCCTTGTTGGCGTCCTCCAGCTCCGTGATCTTGGCCTGGAGGACCTCGCTGTCCTTGGCCTCGTCTTTTAAGGTCTTAAGCTGCTTGTCCCGGTCTGCCACCTGTTTTTCCAGATCAGCTTTAGCTGTGTTCACTTCGTCAAAACGGGCCTTCGGGATAAATCCCTTCATCTCGTTTGTGTAGATGTCAATTACAGCCGTTGCCTGCTCTTCGGTCAGGCCCTTTGCAATCAGTTCTTCTTTCTTCATGTTCAGTTTCTCCTTTCGATTCATCTTCGCTTGTTATCCCGGTCGCGTTTTCCGGGTGATGTCTCCTTCTTTTTCGCCTGGGATACCAAAAAAGGCGATAAAAATAACGCCCAGGCCTATGCCTACGCGCTTTTTTCAGTTTCATAAAATCCGATGATGCTCTTTTTCCGTATCAATCCTCGGGTCCCATCCATGAAGTCCAGTTCCACAAAGCCGTCTTCCGGGATCACGCTGTCCTGGAGCAGATGGCACATGACAGGATACGGCATGCACACTCCCGCAAGGACGCATCCGCCCTCACACATGATTTCGATCATGGTAATCCCCTCCTGTTGCGATGCCGCAACTGCAAATAGATTTAAAAAACCAGAGCAAATGCCCTGGTTTAATGCGACTTCCAATAATTTAGTATTACCCAGACCACATAAATGACGGCCAGCACTATGCCAACAAGTAACAACGCGGTCTTAATTTTAAAAAATAACTCCATCCATCTACTCCTGTAAAAATACCACCAGCCGTTTACCGACTGGTGGTATATGAAAAATTCTATTTTGTTTTCATAATCAAGAAGCTATCTGGCAGGCGTACCTTTCTCCTGCATCTCTCGGGTTTCCCCTGTCAAGCCATCGGCGTGTGGACGGGTACGAAATCTTCCACCTCAGATAGCTTCTCTTTTATGGTATCCTAATTATACCATTATTATTCCCGCTTGTAAAGGATTTGCTTATTTCTGAGTAAACGTCTCCATTCTTTTTCATCTATCTTCATAAACGTAATAATAGAATTTTTAAAGTCTGGGTTATCCGTTGATGTTGTAAGTCTTAAAACTGTCTTAAATTGTCTTTCTTCTGATTCCTTGATTTCTTTCAAAATCAAAGCTGTATTAGGTTTTTTGGTTTCGACAATATAATCTGGCGATTCTATTATCAATTTCAGATATTCACAATATCTTTCGTAATCGTTCGGATGCCTTTCCTTAATATGCCCAATGCGTTCATCTGTTATAATAACCTCATTCGTCACAATATCATCCGTTATGCATTTGTAGATATCCCTGTCAATTTTGCCAACCGAATGCACCCGTATTTCCTCTTTCGTATTTTCTGGCTCTATTGTATCAAATTTTGAAGTTTTTTCAATAAATTTCTTCTTCCACTCCCTATAACTCATATCCGCGGGAACCTCATAGGTCTTTCCCGTCTCCGGATTCCTGGCCACCCTGGTGAGACCTTCGGTTGGGGTATCGTCATAATGCGGAACCGTGGTGCACCGGCACAGTGGGTGGAAGGGCGGCATGTTGACGCCTACGACCTCTTCGCCTACCTCATGCACCTCGTTATCCAGATCGCCGCATATACTGCAGGTCTTGCTGTCCAATGTGGCGAGGATCTCGTATTTCGGCACACCGTCCTCTGCATATCCGGCATGGGTGGCTTCGCTCATCAGAAAGGAACTCTCCGTGTGCAGGAGCCGGTATGCGTCGAATTTCTTGGAGTTCGTCTTCTTGGCAAACTCTTTCGTTAACGCGGAAGGGTGCTTTCCCTGGATCAGCATCGTGGTCACAGCCTCCATCAGCTGGGCCTGCAGATGATTCTTCTGCTTCCAGAGCCTGGAAGAGAATGCCGCACCGTTAAACGGATACTCCAGGAGCTTTTCCACTACGGTAGGGCTCACCTGCGCGAACTCCGCATGAAAGCCATGGTACTGGTCAATGTTGTACCAGGTGCGATAATAGGTACCCTCGTAGATCTCCTGCATGGTCTTTTCCGCCTCCGCCTCATAGTCGATGGCATACAGTTGCCGGAGGATCGCATCCACCTGGGCCTCCAGGGCCTGGTAACGGGTGATCCGGGCCTTGATGGACATATTATTGACCGTCTGGTTATATCTGCCGATATTGGCCATCGCCAGGTCAATAAAGTTCTGCAGCTCTCCCAGTTCTTCTGCATCCAGTTTCTTCTGGGCGGCTGCGAAAGATAGACCGTTCTCTTCGGCGTACCGGAAGTAAAATGCCTCAATGGTCTTCTGTAGCTCCCTGCGCGTCTGATTAAAGGCCTTTTCCAGTTTGGTGAAATACTGGTTCACCTTCATTTCTCCGGCCTTGTACATGGCCTCCTGGCGCTCCTGCCAGTATTCCATTAAGCCTCACCTTCCCCTTCATCCGGGTCCGGCGGGAACATATCGGATAATTCCGCCTTCTCAGCTTCCCGCTGGGCGTTTAATCGGTCAAGCTCTTCCGCTGCATCCTCGACCCACGGATGGTTTTTGATGATCGTCTCATCCGAGATGATACCCTTGGATGCGGCGCAGTCGGTAATGGCCTGGCTCTCGTTGATGGCAATGTCCCGGTTAAATGTCACATCGATCTCACAGCCTGGATGCACTCCGGCCCCGATCAGCTCCAGGTATTTGTCCACAAAACCAAACAGCTGCTCCATGCCCGCCTTAAATGCATTCTCCATCCGGTTGCATTTAAGATCCAGGCCGGAATATATGAATTTAAGAGCGATGCCGGAGGGACTGTTGCCCAATTTGTCACTGTTTTTATCCACTCCCTGGCCGAAATCGTAGATATCCTTCCGCAGCGTATCGAAGTCATCCTTGGCCGCCGCGATGTCCACCGGCGCTGTGATTGCTTCTGCCCCGCCGTCCTCATCCAAAGAAATGGCCCGGAAATAATTCAGATCCCGCATAAACTCGCCCAGATCGTGGCCTCCATACCCCTTTAAGGCATACACGATGGAACGTACCTCATCAAGGAAATTGGCCACATCTGACCGGGCCTTGTCATATCCGTCGATCAATGACTTCACAAACTTAAGATCCGGCAGCTCGTAGTCATTGTTTTTAAACGGCACAAACGGGACCCTGCCCCAGTTCCCTGCCTCTTTGCCGATGCAGAAGTGCTCTACAAACTCACTGTCCTCATCCACCGCCGCATCCAGGTAGCGCTCGGAGTCCAGCCGCAGGTCCCAGCCCTCTCCCTTGGAATCGGAGACATAGTAAGCAACGGCTTCCGGAAGCCAGTACTCCACTTTGGTGACTGTTTTCTGCTCCTGGCCTTCGATGACCTGGACATCATAAAACCAAATAAAGCCGTCCAGCTCCTCATGGTCGTTATCCCTCCAGAGTGGGATCCCCTGCTCCGGCGGGACGATCACAGTCCGGAATCCCCCATCCTCGTCAAGGTATGGGTGCAGCCATGCGATACCCGCATTGCTGGCAGATACTCCCAGCCGCATCAGACGTCGGTCCTGGAAGCCTTTTCCCAGGGCGTCCTGTACCATAGCCAGATACTCCTCGGACTCCTCGCAGGTCAGCGTATAGGGCTTAGCGAGCAGGTAATTGACCTTATCCTCGACCAGCAAGTGCATAAAGCCGTGCGCCCGCTTATTGTTTGGCTTGGACTTGTCCAGCACCCTCTCTATCTGCCCAGTGGTCTTATCCTCCCGGTAACGGTACATCTTCCGGTTCATGATCTCCGGGTTATCCACTCTGTAATATGCCTCCCCGTCTAACATCCACCGCCGCTCCTTGGAACGCACAAACTCATCCATGTAGAGCCGGCATAACTGCATATTAGTCATCCGGTTTTTATTGGGGTCAAATACAATATCCATCTAATCCACCTCACTTCAAGATCCGGATCCCTGGCCGCATCCGGATAACTGTCATACAAAAATATCTGAGGGCATCGAGACAGTTATGAACTACAAACCCACCACAAATGCTAAAATTGTGGTGTCTCAGCACTTCCATGTTGTAGACGTCTTCTCTTCCCGCCTCTTGAATGCTTACGATTTTTACAAACTGAACAGTATTTTGTACTTGCGTATTTGTTCGCACGGTATTCTCCTCCGCAATCTTCACAGATTTTCACAATATCATCAACACCGGATTTTCTTCTCCATGCTGACTTACAGTTATTCGAACAAAAGCGACTTCTTACCTGTGTGCTCGTAAATAATTTCCCACAATTCTCGCAACTAAATTGCATTGGCTTATAAAGCTTTTTCGCCATTGATTTGTAGTGCATTTTATGCCATTCTCGTCCGCTTTCACTCCTATGCCATTCATTGGCTTTCGGGCGTGCATTTGCATTAAGGTTATCTATCATCTTATCGTAATTATTTTCAGCCATTTCCTTGCCGTGCATTGAAACGTGATCAGAACCAGGCATTATTTTTAGATTGGAAATATCATTGTTGCTTTTGTCTTCATCGATGTGGTGAACATGATATCCTTCTGGAACTGGACCGTTATAGAATTCCCAGACATATACATGCATTCGTTTGCGAACGCCATCGGAATTTTTAGTAGAGCAAAGATAATACCCTGTTCTTTCATCTCTGGTAAACATTTTTCCATCAAAATACAAGTGCTTGCCTGCCATAAATATCACCCCTCACCGTCCTATTTTTGCAATTTCATCGCCCTCCCGCAGATCACAAACCCTTATCCATCCTCTGCTTGTATAAACCGGATGCTCTGCGGTCGCTTTTATTGCGCTTCCATCTGCCATTTCAATACTGTAAACAACTGCATTTTTTTGTGTCATGCGGACATGGCAAAATAGTGATACGGTTCTTCTTGCCTTCTTAGCATCGTAACAATACACAAATCCTCTTTTCCCAACCAGGTCCCTAATAGGTATCTGACCGTGCGGTGTGTCTACCAGAGTGTCGCCAGCAAGACAATGATCGTGCTCTTTTACGGGCTTGTCCTCCCCCTTGTCTGCCGCCTTTGCGTCCCAGATGTAGGACGCAAACTCCTTGATCAGATTATCGCATGATTTGTCTATAAAAATAGAACCCGTAAGCAGCAGTGTGGCTACCAAACGGATTCCGTCTAAAACATCATTTTTTGCTTTTTTGACCTTAAAGCCGTCCTTTTCCAGTTGAGCCTTGAAGCTGGCGGCCGCCGGATCCAGGATCACTGCCCGGATTTCCAGGCCATTCAGCCAGGCTTTTAAGTCCGCCGAATACTCCGCATCAGTCTTCTGCCGGCCCTTATCCCGGCCGGAATAATAATACTCCCGCCGGCAGTACCATTTTTTATCCGCCCCTTGCTGCCACAAAAGAAAGGCTGTAGGGTTTTGGGTACCGTAGTCACAACTGACATACTGGTCACCGGTCCAGAAACTGTACCCTGTCCTGGCCTTATATGCAGCCGCCAGGGCCTCTGTATCAACGATGTGCTTGTCTGGATCGAACATATCATAGATAATGCCCTCGGCCATCGCCCAGAGCCCCATGATGTAACGCTTGAAGAACACACCGGTGTACATGCTCCGGTACCTGGCCTTGATCTCCTCCGACAGGCTCAGGTTATCGTCCATCGTAAAATGAACGTACAGCAGCTTTTTTAATCCTGGATCTGTTCCGGCGGCCTCTGCCTCCTCCCGGATCCGGGCCGCCCTGGCCTTACCGAGATATCCGATGGCCTTGTCGATCCAGTTGACTTTGAACCAGTGATAGGGACCGTCCGGGTTACAGTTAAACCAGTACTTTGATCCTGCCACAGAGCATCGGCCAGTCGCCTGGTTGACGAAGCTCTCCGGCATGAGGGCAACCTCATCGCAAAACAGGCCCGACAGTGTAATACCCTGGATTAAATCCTGGGATCTCTCATCCTTGCCGCCAAAAATGTAAAAATAGTTGGTGACCGCTCCTCGGCTGATCTCCACCAGATTATCGGCCCGGTGGTCCATGACCCGGTATCCCCGGCTCTTAAGCATCAGCTTAAGCCAAAATAACACATTTCTGCGGAATGACCCGATAGTCTTGCCACACATGGCAAAGTTCTGGCCGGAAAAGGTGGCCATTGCCCACATCACAAAGGACAGGGACATACAGACCGTTTTTCCAGATCGGATGGCCCCGTCCGCAATGATACCATCATAATCCTTTACCGGACTGTCCGGTGCCCACCAGGTAAGGATCTGCTTCTGCCGGCGGGAGAACGGTTGGAATTTGAATACCTGGACTTTTGTCAGGATATTCCGCTGGCCCTTTAGCTTCTCCAGTTTCTTCTTAGTCTGGCTGATCCGCTCTTTAATCGTCATCCGAACCACCCCACAGATCTCCAGCCTCCGCATTCAAGGCCCCCAGGAACCCATCATCCTCCACCTCTGCTTCCTGGCCTCCCAGCTTGAGGGCCGCCAGGTCAAGCCGCATCAGCTCGATTTCCAGGCGGGCATCATCCACACCATACCGGTGCAGGGAGTCGATGGCTGCCTGCTTCCGGGCCTGTACACGGGTCAGGGCATCCTCGATGTTCTGGATCTGGCCCAGCTTGCCCCGGTACTCCGTGAGATCTGTCTCCTTGTCCTTTTCAAGGCCCTTTTTATGCCCAACCGCAGTCATGCCTGTTTCATCCCCCGACACCTCCCCGGAGTCATCCATGGACGTCCGGAGCAGATCGATCCGCTTAAGCATCCGGCGCTCTCGGACAGTCAGCAGCCGGATCTCCTGGAGGAGCAGCTGCTCTTTATCCGGCGGAACAGCTGCCGCCAGCTGCCGCTCTTCCGGTTCCAGGCAATCAAAAAGGAGAGTCTCAAACTCCCCTGTGGTAACTGCTTTCTTGTTTCCCGGCGGACCTCCGGAGCTGTTTTTATTGCCCGGCTGTGCCCCTCTCTTTCTTTTCGAGCGTTCACTTTTTCTATCCGAACGTTCGCTTTCCCACTTATGCGTGGATTTCCACCGGCGGACCGTTCCCTCCGGCAGATCCAGCCGGTGTGCGATTTCCACCAGCTTCACACCCTTCAGGTACATGGCCTTCGCCTCATCAATTCTCGGATCCGGCGCTCTGGCCATGTCGATCACCTCCTATTCGTTGGTTTTTGGGCAAAGGAAAAGAGATGGCTTTGGCCATCTCTTATTTGTAGTTCTTTACTCTCCTCTTGTTACCGTGAATTCTGCTCTTCCTACTACTTCTCCTGTTTTATATACCTCGAAGCCATCGGAACTATCCACATCTTGCATATTATCATTTCTAACCACTACCATTTCATACTTCCCATATCCATCCAGCAAGATTTCCTTTAGTTCCACTTTTGCCTTATCCGAATCGGCTCCTTCTTCTCTCTCAAGTGTTCCCTCTAACAAGTACATTCCTTTTTCAGCGGATGTATTGATAATAAAAATGTGTAAGATAGCCCTCTTAAGGTCCTTATCCTCTTCGTCATAATTTACTTTTAAAACAACATTGCAATCCAGATATGATTTTTCTTGATTAGTTTTTATTTCATCAAACACACCAGAATAGTTGCTAAAATCATCGCTTACGTGCTTGCACAGTATCAATTCCACTCTCATTCATATAATCCCCATATTTTCCGTTTTTGGTCTTAGTCACAAAATTCTTATTTCCCGATTTTGCAGATAGCATCTTGTTAAAATTCCTCTGCATGTTAGAGTGTAAAACTTCAAGTTTTCCACTGAGAGACTCTTGGACTTTTTTCATCTCCGAAAGACTATCCTTTTGAGATTGGTATGCTTGATCAACATTGTAGAAACTTAAAAACAACGAAATAACGCCGATCACTAAGGCTACCATCCCCAAAATCAAACTGACCCATGTGTTTATATCATTCAAAGTTATATTTTGCTTTGAAACAAAGCTAGCAAGAAACAGTGAAATTAAACTTGTAGAAATAACATATACGACAAAAGAACCCCAAAAAGAGCGGAATCTCGCAATTTTCCCTTCTTGCCTATCCCTTTCTTTTTCTTCTGCACTCTTATATTGACTTAACTTAAAAATTATTATCCCTTGTATAACAATAATAAATATGCAACCAGACAGTAAAAATATAATGTGCTCATCGTTTTTTAGCCATTCCATAACTGCTCCCCCTGACTCTTGTGTTAATAATAGCACATAATCCGCCAAAAGAAAAGCCCCAGCTAATAATACTGGGACTAAAAAGGGAGGTTGTGATAACATCGGAACACCAGGACTTGAACCTGCGGCTCGGTTTTACGGCTCACGCTTCCTCCCGTCCGGGAAGATGTTCCGAATTCCCCAGCCAGGCTGTGACACCCGGCTGGAACGGGGTAGGAGCCGCCGGCCTGTGTGCCTTTGGCTTCTAGTATACTGTAACACGATATTTCCGATATAGTCGATATTTTTTAGAAAATCCCATGTTCCTTTAGATATCGATCCCGAATATATAGCCGCGGATAGTCCGGACTATTGGAATATCCTATCTTAACCGCAATCCGATCCCATGTCATCCCATCCAAATAGAACATCTTAAACACGCACCGCGTCTGCCCATCCTCAATGGCATTGACCCACTTCTCAACAGCTTCGCACCTGGCTTTTTTCTCGTCCAGTATCTTTTGCCTCCTGTCATATAGGTCTTGATTAAAACCTACCACTGACTGCGGCCTGGGCTCCCCTGTGCGGTAATCTAAAATAGTACTGTTACAAAGGCCATTATCTCCCTGTTTCATTTCTGCGAGTTCTGCTGCCAGAGCCGGAATCTCCCGCTTCATCTTCCGGTAACTGTCCAGAAGCTTCCTGGTAATCTTAATCCCCATCGGCATCACCACCTTTCCGCCTAATCCTCCTGCTGCCTCTCCGCTCTCGTCATCACCACCGCCGTCCTTTCTCATCCACGATCGTCACCTTGCCCAGGATCCGAAGGTGGAAGATCGTACACATTGACTTGATCATCCGCCGGAACATGACCACGTTCTCCGGCGGCCGGTCAGCCTCCCGGATCGCTCTGCCCGCGGTCGGATCCGGATATCCCTCTTTATTTTTCATCGCTCTTCCTCCTCCCTCCATGGCACATCCACTAGCTCTGGACACTCTACGGACTGGTTAAGTGCCCACATAAGATTCCAGGCTGCCGCCCTCAGATGGGGCTCGTCTGTATCGCCGCGCATATACTTGACCAGGTGCCGCATAGCCGAGTCGCAGAGGCTGTGCTGCGGGATCCCCTTGTCCACGTTGTGCTCGCCATATTTGGCGGCACCCTCTTCGCAGTGCTTTGACAACTCGATCAGCGCCGACAGAGGGAGGAGATCCATCCGCCCCTTACCGGCGTGCATATCCCGGACGGCTCCGGTGTCAAATTTTGTGCGCTCCCCACTGTCTTTGATCATTTTACTTCCTCCTCTGCCCGCTTGAGATAGTTATGTACGCTTCCTACGCTGATCCGCATCTCATCCGCGATCTTCGCATAGCTCCATCCGGCCTCCCGCAGGGCCTTCATTTTCCCGATGTCCACATCCAGCTTTCCCTTTGCCGCCGGTCTGGCCTGCTTCAGTTCCTTCGTGAGGTCCGACAGAGTCTTTTCCACTGGTGGCTCCGGCGCATCTCCGGAAACCGCCGGAAGGATCTCCTTCTCCAGGGCCGGTTCCTGCCGGAAGAACATCACTCCCCCAAGCATATTCTGGAGAGTATCCGGGACCAGGTTCTCCCAGCCGCCTTCCTGGCCGATCGGGGCCAGAACCTTGATCTCCATCCCCTTCGCCGCCAGTTCCAGGGCTTTTGCCATATCAATCTGTTTCACAAACATATTTCTTCCCTCCTGTACCTATTCCCTGGCATTGATCAGATCCATCCACATCACGCTCTCACATACTCCGCTCTCCAGCTGTACATGGACAAAATACTCATAAATGCCAATAACAACCGCTTGTCTCGGGATCCCGGTCTTAACTGCCCCAAATGAGTCTTTGGCGCATGCCTTCTGGGTCGTTATCATAACCTTTGACCCGATCTTAATCTTCTTTTTCGCTTCTGCAATACTCCGGATTTTCAATGGTTCCCCCTCCTATTCCTCGCCTTTTTGAACAGCCTTCAGGAATTCAACCAACTCCGTCATACTGTCCGGATACCGGCTGTATTTTTCGTGCCAGGCCCACTTACGGGCTCCGTGTATAGGATGTTTCGGCGGTTCCGGGCCGCCCACCAGATGATAATAGGCGGATACATACGCATCACCGGTGAATTCGTTCCGCTCATCATACTCCTCCACGATGAGCCGGGCCCCGTTGTCAAAATCATACTTGTAATACCGGCATCCGATGCGGTCATCTATGTACCAGATGCCCCATTCCTGGTAATTCTGGAGCCATTCTTTCCTTTGGTCGTTATTTTTCAGCTTCGGAAGTTCCGGCTGCTCCGTTTCCTCTTCTTCCACGACTTCCAGATCACACAGCATCCCGGCCAGGGCCCCGACCAGCAGCTTTTTCTTTCTGACCATGTTATCCGGAAGAGGATCCGTCTGATCGATTGCCAGCATCTCCTCCAGAAAGCTCTGTTCCTTTTCCAGCATCCCCCGGAGCAAATCCCTATCACTGGCAGCTGGTTCCTCCGGATCCGGCTCCCTGGCCTCCGCGGTTACTGACTCTTCTGACGGCTCCTCCAGGCTCTCCGCTGCATTATCCCCGGTATCCAGGGCTTTCATGGCCCGCCCGCATATGTACTCGCATGGCTCTTTGCAGTGCTTGCAGCATGGATCCGGCTCCCCGTCTCCGGCCCTGTGATAAGCCAGATCATGGTTTGTGAACTCACAAGTATCTCTTACATGTTCCCGGACCTCCTCCAGATGCGGAAGGATCTCACAGGGAAACGGATTTCCACAGGGAGCTTCCACACACCACCGGTCTTTCTTCCGGATCCCGCACTCCGCGGAACAGGAGAAACAATCATGGCCGCCCTCACAACCCGCAGTCGCAATCAGACTGTCTGCTGGATATATCCTGGCCGGAGTACCATATGCTGATAATTCTCCGCTGCGGTTTTCGCAGCACCCCGCCTCTTTCTGCTGCGTTTCCGCAGCAAGCTCCTGCTCGACCTCTTCCAGAATCCGTTGCGACGTCGCAATTCTTCCCTCGCGTCCCGCGGATGCATGGCATTCCAGCCGGCAATCTCCATGTTTTACGCAGTCCCAGCAGCAGTGTGTACTGCAATCCACTCCAGTCCCCGGCGACTGTTTTGCCTCTTCCGGAAGCGTACATGTAAATCCCGGGCGGTGTATGCAGTCTCCTGGTTGACTGGCTGGGAAGAAATCCTCCGGCCGGATCGTGTGGCTCTCTGAGCTGCTGCATTCCGAACTATTCGGAATTTCCGGATCCTTCGTGGTTTCTGGCTCTTCCACCGCTCCCAGGAAATCCTCCAGGCTTACCTCTCCCATAGTGAGCTGTCCCGGGATCTCATAATACGGGATCTCCTTTGGCCGTTTTAACTCCCGGATCTCCCGCACAGTCATCTCCGGCGTCACCTGCTCCATCTGCTCTGCGTCCAGGGACAGCATCTCCTGGAGCTGGGCTCTGCTGTACTCCCGGTACTCCGCTGCCATGACTGGGCTGTTCCCGCCGACCGAGAATCGGTCATTCCGGGCCATGTACCGGGACGCTGTCGATTTGCTGAATCCGTATTCTCCCCAGGCATACTCCCATATGTTCCTGTATCCCGCATCCCGGAAAAGCTCCCTGTCCCGGATCACCTTGAGATAATATCCGACAGCGATCACATTTCTTCCGGCATCCAGCAGACAGGTCTTAATGCTCTGATCCGCCTGCTCCAGATCCACCATTTCGTAATAGGCCAGTTCCCTTCCTTCCATCTACCCCTCCCCCTTCTCATTCTTCTTTCTCATCTCTTCCCAGATGATAGATTCGTAATCCTGGTCCCGCTCATCAAAGTTCTTGAACCGGTTCTTACTTCCACGCCCGCCCGAAGGCTGCGGTCTGGCCGAGTCCTGGGATCTGCCTAACCAGCCATTGATAAACTTTTCGATATCTTCGGATGTCTTCCTTTTCTTGGGGTGTACATCCAGCCATTTGATCATTTTCCGGAATTCCAGAGCGACATCAACAGACGGATATAAAGATCTGTATTCTTCAACTAAGCTCCTGGGAACCGGATACATGCTGCCATCGGGCATGGGAAGCTCATATATGGGGCTTCCCGGCTGCTCCGGGCTTCCATCTTTTCTTTTATTTTCTTTACTTTCCTTTTCTTTACTTTCCTTTAGGGATTTTTCCCGGGAATTACCTCCGTTTTTCCCGGAATTATCCTCGTTATTCCGGGAAGTATTTAAAAAAGGGTTCACTTTTATAAAGGGTTCTGTATTTTCTGGTTTTAAAATCCAGAACCCCTCTATATGAACCGGGTTCTTTTTGGCACGTTCCTTTACGGCCAGCTGGAACCGCTTCTGTATTCCGGCTGAGGTCAAGACCTTGTCCGACTGAAAAAGTGTGTGATCAAACAGTGACCGTTCCAGTAAGAAGTTCAAGACCTGCATCACCTTCTCCGTGCTCATTTTTAAGTCATCCGAAAAAATATAGATGCTGTCATCGTTGAGCTGGAGATAATATCCCGAACGGTAGATCTCACACAGCAGGTAAATATATACCGCAATCCCATCTACTCCGTAACGGGCCTTCAGAATCTTTATCTTTGGGTCAGAAAAAAAGGTAACATCCAGGGGAAAGTAGTCCAGCCCTTCCTTTTGCGGCCTTGGCATATCATTCCACCTGCTTTCCAGGGGGGAACGGCCGGTCCCCCTGTATCTCATCCGCTTCCTGACGGATCTGTGACATATTCCCAAGGAAGCATGGCCGTTTTTATTTTTCTTATTATCCGATGATCGTGATATGCTCCAGGATCTCCTTCGGCGCGTCTCCGAGTTCGTTTTCAAAGTATTCCTTGATGTTCTGGACTGCCTCGTTCTTCCAAATGCCTCCCTCTGCCTCCACGATCTTAAAGGCCGGGATCCCTTTGTCGCTGATCCGGAACACAAACTGGCTGCGCAGCTGCTCCACTTCCTGGAATGTGCGGAACGGGATCAGCCCCACCGGATTCGGCACGATCACATCCGCCTTCGATGCCACACCCACATTCATCGTAGCCACCTGCGTCCTGCCGTCATCCGAATAAGTCTGCTCATTTTTCTTTTCCACGTTGCCGGCAAATTTCATGATGGCCTCCAGGTCCGGGGTCATCTGGAAATTGGACTGGAGTGCGATCATGAACTCCTCCTGGTCATACCATCTTCCGAACTGGAATTCGGATGTTTCTGCTTTTGAAGAGAAAAGGTATTCCCTTTTTCTCTCCCCGTCCAGGAAGGAGACCAGGCTGACCAGCTTCGGGCTCTCCACATGGATGATCATATTATTGCCCTTAAACTCCTCAGAGCAGCGTAAAATATACTCTACCATCGAAGACAGAGTGGATGCCTCCACAGCTTCCGCCCGCTTCGGAGCCCCGTAGCGCTCCAGGCGCCGGTTGGCATACGTCTCCCCGCAGATCTCCAAGACCTGTACCTTCTCGGAGCTGTTTCCCAGCCCCACCACATACTGTAATGCTTCTTTTAATCCTTCTAACATATCTGATTCTCCTCTCTGTTATCTGGTTATTCAGTTATCTGGCTGACCGGAGGTCAATAGGCCCCCGCCGCTCCTCTTCTAAAATCTCTCCCGTATCCGGGTCAAACGATTTTTCATGTACCCCAGGATCCGCAGGGACCGCATCATAGGCTCCTGTCACGGCCGGGCGGTTATTTCCATACTCGGACATTTCCACTCGCCCGGTACGGGCATCCTGGCCGATCAGGAATACTGTTTCTGTCTTTGCGATCCCGGCCAGCTTTGTCTTGATGTTAAATGCAACCTGGATCGTCCCGGCTTTTGAGGGCTTAAATTTGAGATTTATGGTCATCCCACGGGTGGCCTCCGGATCCATGTTGGGATCTATGATATTCCGTCCGATCTGGGCCAGAGCCATGGAAAACTTTTCCGCCAGCTCTCCTCCGGCGATGTTGTCAAACGTGATCGGCATCTGCTCTCACCTCCTTAGTCGTTAAAGAACGCCGATGCCATATCCATCTGCACACCGGCCTGTCCTCCCTGCTGGGTGGGCGGGGGAGTCACCGGCTCCTGGATCTGCGCCGGTCTCTGGGGCTGAAGCTCGGAAACGGCTGCATCAGCCTCTGCCGGAGCCGGAGGAGCCAGGAAAGAGGCTTCCGCTCCGTCCCCCTCCTCCTCACTGTACATGCCGGAGAAACTTTCCGGAAACGCTTCCCGGAGCGCCTGTACCAGAGCCACCTTGCGGATCATCGTAGCCGGTTTCTTGGACCACTGGCTGTTTAAGGAGCCATCCTTCTTCCGGCCGGCATACTCATCAAAGGATACCTCAATACGATATGTGTGGGACCGGTCCTTCCGGTACACTTCCGCATATCCCCCCACAAGCTCCTCTCCGGGAAGTTTCAGGGTTCCGGTCCTGTATACGACCTCGTTCCCGGACATTACGATAATACCGGCCTCCATGCCGTCAAATCCCGGTGTTTTTTCGGCCCGCTTCATAAACACTTCTTTGCCAACGACCATCGTGGCCGGTTCGTTCCCATACTTGATGCAGTACGCCTCTTTTAACCACGGGTTTAAGCCCGCATATTTGCAGAGATTGATAAACATGACAACCTCCTGCATGGTCACCCGCTCTTTGTCTCCGCTTACCAGGTAATCCCGCACGGTCTGAGGGGTTAAGACGATCGTCTCACCGGCCACCTCAAATTCCACACGGTCTGCTTTCGGCTGTGTTTTTGTCAGACTGTTTTCTACTGCCATTTTTGTTTCCTCCTTTTACTGCTGCGGAACGGGTCCGAACTGGATCCCGTTATCCTTTAAAAACTGCTTTAACTGCACCATCTGGGCCCTGGTCACATACACCCGCATATCAATCGCAGTCACGGGTTCCTCCGGCTGCGGCTCTTCTGCAGCCGCTGTGGGGGACGTCTCAGCCTTCTGTCCGGCCCGGATGATCTGCTCGGTCTCCTTCTTTTCCCTGGCTTCCCGCTCGGCCTTCTGCCTGGCCCGCTCTGCCTCATACTCCTGGCGCTTTCTTTCTGCCGCCTCCAGGCGGTTCTGCTCGGCCAGTGCCGCGCCGATATCATAGGTCTTTAAAAATACGGCTTTCATGTCGGCGGCATAGGGGCTGTCCACCTCATTTAAGACTGCAAGGCCCTCATCCACCCTCTGGATCATGGCAAGGATCTCCGTCTTGACCGCTTTCATAGTCACGCTGGCATTGGCATATTCCGGCCGCATGACCCGCTCAAAGGGAAGATACTCCCCGATATCATGAATGTTGTCCTCATAAAACTCCCGGATCTTATCCGTTTTCTCTTTCCGGAGCCGCTCTTCATATGCCTTTACCTGGCTGTCGATATTGTCAATGGCAGCCTGTACGATGGCCACCAGTTCCTTTTCTTCCCGGTCAAACTGCTCATACGGCTCCAGGTACTTCTTTCTGATCTCTTTCCGTTTGTCCTCCAGGGCCTCCGTGAATTTCCGGAGCTTTGCCCGGTCCGCCCGGGCCTGTTTGATGGTATCATCCGTATACACGGCCATCTCATAAACCCGGACTGTCTCCGAGATCTCCGCCTTCAGTTCCTGGAAATTCCATTTAACCACCTGTGCAAACCCGTTATCCTGCGGGCTGTAAATCTTTAACTCCATAGCTGCCTCCTAAATAACCGGAAGGATGAGATACGGCCTCCGTCCGGAGACCACGCAGTCCCAGAAGCCCTTTTCGGCCTCCACGAGCCACCGGATATCCTCCAGGACCTCATCCCTCTCCATAAAATAGTGCTTTGTCGTGATCCGGAGCTCTCCACTCCGGCTGTCCTTTAACTGTGCCTTTAAGACCACGAAATCATATCCCGTCACAGCCAGGTAATGGAGGATCTGGCAGTAATACTGGTCCGGGATCCTCCCGTTCCACTTGACGGTCTGCGCTCCCTGGAGGATCTCCGTGGTCTTGATCTCCAGGATCCCGTGCCGCCCCTCCGGATCCACAAGCTCCCCGTCCAGGGAGGCATGCATCCAGGGGTACTCCGGGTTAAGGAACATGTTATTCTCCTCATACAGGACCTGGTACTGCGGGAAATCCATAGCAAACAGCGCTCTCAGATGCCCCTCTGCCTCGGTTCCATACCGGACATAATCCCGGTCTGAGATATCCTCCGGAAGTACCAGCCCCATCTTCTCCTCCCAGAGCTGGACGTTGTCCTTATAGGGACTCAGCCCCACACAGGCAGCTGCATCCGACCCGCCGATATGGTTTTTTCTTGCTTCCAGCCAGGCGATACGATCAGGAAGTACATACTTCTGGGCTGGCATCATCCCGCGATCCTCTCAATCACCTTTTTCAGCTCCTCACCCAATGCCTCCGCTATGTCTTCCTGAATTCCGCAGATATCAATTCCCATACCGCTGTATTCAGTTCCAACAAAGAGTACGTTACCTGCAATCGGACAACCATGCCTGTCTGTCATGTACAGCCAGCTCCCCAGCATATTCGACTCCAGATTCTTAAGCAGCCCTTCCTCGTCAACCAGCATCACGAGCGGAGTTCTTTTGTTCTTCATCCCCAATCCTGTCAGAATCCTTGTGTAGAGTCTTTTCGGCTTTACTATTTCATAGAGTTCACAGTCCTCGCCGATCAGTTTGCGGAATGCTTCATTGTGAGTCCGGTAGGCTCCACCTTCCGGGTAGTCGTGAATGGTCACTTTTAAGTCTGTCGAAACCCGAATCAATTTTTTCATTGATTTCCTCCTGTTTTTGCCCTACAATAAGGGTGTGTGAATTTTTTACCTGAGTCCCCTGGAAGTTGCCGCTTCCGGGGATTCTTTTTCTTCCAGCCATCTGAAGTACATCTCGAGCGCAAAGTGGATGGCATGTGCCATGGTGTAATCCTTCGGACGTCCCAGGGACCGCAGCCATCGGTTATGTTTGTCCACCCGGGCTTTCAGCCCCCGGGCCTGCCAGTCCTCCAGGAAAATGATTGCCCCTGCGAGGTCGCTTCCCGGGAAATCAATCTTTACTGCCACGCTTCCGTCCTTCATGTCCGCACCTCCCTGCCTATAATAAAACTTAGGCGTTTGCGAAACGCCACAGCCCGCATAAAATCGGGCTTTTTTCTTTGATAA